>SDBS01006451.1_pt1 | contig 10949 bp, 9 predicted proteins | sample 2277091 | NCBI WGS metagenome assembly SDBS01 (sample SAMN10404972, study PRJNA504765) | marine sediment metagenome | isolation source: marine sediment core GS10_PC15, 163 cmbsf | place: Arctic Ocean: Southern Knipovich Ridge | collected 2010 | reverse complement strand
GTGGATTTTTCCGTTGGATGCGATGTATCGGGGCATATAAGGACTCCAGGAGCGACCCTCCATGTCCGTTACCCTGCCACCAGATTCCTCTACCAGGAGGGCTCCGGCAGAGAAATCCCACGGTGAGTCCGTGTACTCCACGATCAAGTCAATGCTGCCCCTGGCCAGGAGTACATGATGAATACCGGAAGACCCCAATAATCTTATCGTAAATACCCTCTCCACCAACTTTTCTAAAAAGGAAATTTTGAGTTCCCTGTCATTCCGCAGACTGCTATCATAAACAACCATGGCTTCGAGAAGGTTTCGCTTGGAAACAAAGATTCTATTTCCATTAAGGAGAGCGCCATTCCCCTTTTCGGCCTGAAAAAGCTCGCTGAAATAGGGTAGATTAATCACTCCCAGAATGATGTCACCCTTATATTCCAGGGCCACCGAGACAGCAAAGAGAGGTATTCCTCTGATGTAGTTGTGGGTACCATCCAGAGGATCAATGAGCCAACGGTAGTCAGATTTTTTCCGCTCGGCTGTGCCCTCCTCTGCCACTACATCATGGTCGGGATATTCTTGGTGAATCAATCTGATCATTTCCCTCTCCGCTTCAATGTCCACATCGGTTACTAGAGTGGTGTTTCCACCTTGTTTCTTTTCGCTAATCTTCTCTATTTTGCCAAATCTTTCCAGCAAGAAATTCCCCGCCGCCTTAGCCACCTTTATGGCAAGATCTATCATTTAAGACTCCTTCCTGTTTTTTAGATAAGTACCGAGCCGATAAACCATATGCCGAACCCCAACAGCACCAATCCACACACTACAAAGACAATCTCACGAACCTTCCTTCCCCAAAGATGATGACTTCTGTGAACGGTTACAGAAACAATGCTGTACCAAATGAGATCGCATAACCAATGGATGATCATCAAGAGGACGAATCCTATGACACCAAAGGAGATAGACCGCACAATAAGGATAGATCCAATGGTAGCCCACCAGAGAAAAAAATAGGGATTAGCAGTGGAGGTAATGACCCCACCTATGAGGGAGCTGTACGGAGAGTCCCCACTTCCAGTTATCTCTTTTGCCCGATTTCTTATCATTGACAGACCCATCCATACGAGGACGCACCCTCCCGCTATGCCGATGATGACCCGAACCTCCTCCAATTGAAAGAAATTGCCAAAGCCGAAATATATAAGAAGCATGAGAGGAATCTCGATCACCCCGTGCCCCAGGGCCACCAGCGGACCAGCTAGAGAGGATTTGTAGCCTCTGGCTACGGCGGTGGCAAATACCGGTCCAGGCATCATCACTCCCGAGAGAGAAATGATAATCACGCTAAAAAGAAACAGGGCTAACACACCTACTTCCTCCCTCCAATGCCTGACGAAAGCCTTAAGATTCTGTCATGAATCCGGGCTAGAGGCAAGACACGAATAACCCATTCTACCATAAGTTAGCCCTCCGATCAAATTGCTCCCTGTTGCACCTCTTCTTTGTGGGAATGAGGCTTGGTTCGATTTTTGACACCCTCGTTTTCCTATTTTACGAGGGGTCCATCAGAATGGGTACGGATTCTCCCAACCCGAATCCACTATTACCATACCCAGCGCTTCGTTGTCATAGATATCTCCACCGTCAAGCAAGGGAGTTTGCATACCGTATCCTCACGTTTTTGTTCACGGCGCTTGACATTCTCGAATATCGGTGATATAAGATAAGTGGTCTTACCACATCATGAGACATACCCACTGGGGAAAAGATAAGTTCAATGTTTGGAAAGGTACGAACAAGAAACAGCCTAGTTTCATAAGCCTCCTTGCAAGAGGGGGTCAACTAGTGGCCTTTGCGCAACGACAATTCCTAACACGAAAAAAACCCCGATGTTGTCCGGTATTTGCCACCTCCGTGCCGCCCCACGCTAAGCCAGAATTAGCATAGCCAGGATTTGTGGCTCCGGATTTCTCCAATATTCAGTATGCTCGGAGCAGGAGTGCTGTTATGGTGACACAAATCTTGTCCACAATTGGTGTTATGTTTACCCTGGTATTTGTTGGAATGCTCATCCGACATATCAAAATTGTAGACAAGGGCTTTGCCAAGAGTCTAAGTAATCTTTTGATTCTAGTGACTTTCCCTGCCTTGATATTTTACTCGACCATAAGCCAGTTTACAAAAGAGATGATTCCCGACACCCTGGTCTTGGTCATTTTTGGCGCCCTAACTTGTTTTCTAGGGTACGCTATCGGCCTGATTTTGTCCTCCTGCCTACACCTGAAAGGCCCTGAGCGTAGTACATTTTTGATTCTATGTGCATTTGGCAATACCACCTTCCTCTCTATCCCCATAGGCTTTGCCTTGTATGGAACGGATGCCATAATGGGGATCATACTATTCGATCTTGGTTGCAACGTGCTGCTGTGGACCTTCGGAATATGGTTGATATCTCCCCCCCAAAATAATAAATTGCAGAGCAATCCTGTTAAGAACGTCCTGAATCCGAGTATCGTAGTCTTGATTGTTGGGCTGGGAGTCGCCGTAACTGGCTTGAAACTACCGAAAGTCCTTACGGAGGCGTGTGGCCTATTGGGTACTGCAACTATACCTATGGCTCTGATCGCCACGGGATCTTTGCTTCACGGAGTGGGATTCCGCCCAAAGGCAAGATGGCGAACTTTGATTGCTCTCACGGTGGGAAAACTGATAGCCGTGCCCCTATCAGTTATTCTGATCCTTTCAATAATTGATCTCTCCGCCTCGCTTAGAAATATTATTGTTTTGGAGGCCGCAATGCCTTCTATGGTTCTTGGCACCATCCTTGCCGAGAAATATGGTTCTGATTCAAATCTTGCTGCTTCTGGGGTTTTCTTGACCACTCTGATCAGTACCGTCACCATTCCCATTTTCCTCAGTCTATCCTAGAGGGAAAAGTAGTTGAGTCAATGCGGCTGCCTGGCCCTCCTTTTTGGGCACCTCTGCAGCATGCTGAAGGGCCAACTCTGCTGAAGCTACCGTGCCAGAGTCATCTCTGATCCCTACTCTGCTCAGTTTCTCCGTAAGCTCAGAGTAAGTTCGTAGCCCTTGCGGGAATCTGGCAGTTTCAGCAGCCTGGACAGGATATCCGCGGGAAGGTACTTCGTGTCGTCAACGGTGGCTTCTTATGAAGAAGGGTGTAATTCCAGGTCCTTCACCCAGCTATGCTCGGGATCATCTCTCATCCACATTTCCCTCGCACTACCAGCAAGAACCCACAGGTAGTAAAGCGAATAGCCCGGAGCAGCGACTACTGGATGGTACCCACGTGGAACGATAATGACATCGTTATTCTGAATCAGATACAAGTCATCCAAGTTATCATCAGGAGAATATATCCTCTGGATCCCAAAACCCTGAGCGGGTAGGACTTTGAAGAAGTAAATCTCCTCCAGCTTACACTCGCGAGGGGGATCGTGACGATCGTGCTTATGAGGAGGATAGCTTGACCAATTTCCTGGGGGATTGAAGGTTTCGCCCACCAACAGTTTTTCGGCCTGGACATTTTCTAGAATTATGCGGTGAACTTCCCTTGCCAAGTTGGAGAATCCCCTTTTGCTGACAGATACATCCTTAGGCCTAATAAGAACAGGATCAAAAGATGCCTTTTTTGCACGAGCAAAAGTGAGAGCAATCTCAACGGATGATTTTGCCTTCACTCGAAAGGAATATTCAGGAGGAAGATATAGAGCCGTTGCAGGTCCTTCAAATACATTAGTTCGCTCTCCCAGGTTCTGCCAGTTGAAATCGCGGGCACTGATATCGCAAAGCCCTGAGAGTATGACGATAGCGACTTCCTTGTCTTGCAGGTTTATTTCCTCTGATACCTGTCCCTTCCCTAGCCTCAGAAGCGAAAAATCCATCAACTCAGCCATTTCCCCTCCTGCTCTGACCACGGGAACATACCCATCCTTTCCTTGCGTTGAAATCTTCCGATTCAAGCCCAACTCCTCCAAGCCAAAAGTACCTACACAAGCCTTTGTCGACGATAGACCTTACCGCCAATATCAAAGTGTCTCAGAGCAACCAGGGCTCCATCTTCTGATGGTTTCGATATCCTAGTCTAACAGCAGGCGATGGTCAAAAGCCGTTAGCAATTCTGCTTCCTTCTCCCTGGCTACTACTACGTCCTCTATTCTAATGCCTCCTTGCCCTGGAACCATTATGGCAGACTTCAGCGCAAACGTCATGCCAGCTTCAACGGTCATTTCATTTTCGGGAGTTATAAAGGGAATTTCCTCTTCGGGATCCATGCCTATTCCGTGACCGGCTGATTCTTTGAAATAATCCCCATAGCCAGCTTCTTTGATTACACCCTGTACCGACGTGTACAGATCGCATGCTCTGACTCCGGATCGAACGCTTCTCAGTCCCTCTTCGAACGCTAGCACTGCTACTTCCATTATCTTCTTTTGCTCCTTCGTCCCGGAAAATACAATCCCTCTAGCAACGTCAGAGCTGTACATTCTGCATCGAGCAGCAAGGTCAATAAGTACCATGTCACCTCTCTGGATCCGTCGTTCGGTCGGCCTCTTGAGCAGAACTTCAGAATTTGGTCCTGACTGCACCATGTTATCGATGCACGGTCCTCCAGGCCCCTTCGAACTCATCGCGTAGTTTGCTTCAGCAACTAGTTCGTATTCGGATATTCCCTCCCCCATTGCTGCTGCGACTGCCTTCAAACCTTCATCGGTTAACTTAGCGGCTTTTCTCATCAGATTTATCTCGTTCTCACTCTTAACTGCTTTTAGCCTTGCTACAATATCGGAAGATTCTAAAGTGATCCCCTCAAGAGCGCTTTTCGCAATTTCATGGATGGATAATGGAAAAATCGTCTCTCCTATTATTCCCACCCTCTTCAGTTGGTGCTTTCTTGCAAGATTCCGTAGACACACCGAGAACTCCTCCAGGGGTCTTATGTTAGCCACCTGCGACTCTCTATGCGCTGTCGGCACAAGTGTGAAATAAACGAAAAGAATTGGCTCTTCCGACAGAGGAAGCAACAGCAACGAAATATATATAGGCACGATTCCGTCGTAGCTTCTGAAGCCGGTAAAATAGCATACGTTACTAATCCTCCAAGCGTCGGAGTATATCACCAACAGATCGTGTTTTTCGACTTCCATCAATTGCTTCGCTCTCTTGACTCTGTCCCCGTACTCATTTGAAGGGACCATGCTATGCCTCCTTTTTGCTGGGGTACCCAAAGGTACGTATATTCACAAAGACTTGATCTAAACAAGAAAATTGTTGTTCTGCCACGAAATTGACAATATGTTCTGGAAATTGAAGGCAATCCCCTGGTCAATCGGCAGGAGTCATGAGGATCTTCACCCCACTTTTTTCCTCATGTTTTTCAAATCCTTCTTTCCACCGAGTAAGAGGCAGAACATCTGATATTAAGGGCTTCGTCTTAACTCTATCTTGAGACAAAAGTCTTAGAGCAAGCTCCCAAGCTGTCCACTTTTGGCTAAAACTACCCGTTAACTTTATCTCTTTGTAGGCAATTTTTTCAAAGTCAATCTCAATGGGGCCACCAAAAAGACCTATTTGCGTGTACTTACCCTGTTTTCTTACCACATCAAGGCCGAAGCTGGCTGCTTCAGGCGCTCCCGAGCACTCAAAAACAACATCGGCTCCACGGCCCCGGCTCAGATCATCTATAATCTTGGCAGGATCATCTTCTTGAAGATTCACCACGAAATTGGCGCCGAGATCTTCTGCCAGTTTCAGTCTTTGCTTATCCTGGGATGTGCCACACATTATCACCTGGCCTCCTTCTGTTTTCGCCAGCTGAAGCGTCAAAAGGCCTATTGTACCGGGGCCAGTCACAACGACCACATCCCCAGAAGTAACTCCTGTAAGTTCAATGACTCCATGCACGCAGCAGGACAGGGGCTCGCACAGAGCAGCCGAGGAAAAATCAACTCCAGGGGGCAGTTTGTGAACACGTTCCTCGGGCACAACACAATACTTGGCGAAGGCTCCGTTTATCCAGTATCCCAATCCAAGTCGATCCGGACAAAGGTTATAGTTTCCAGTTCTGCAGTAGCGGCAGACTCCACATACGCGGGCTGCGGTCTCCGAGGTCACTGCGTCCCCCGCTTCTATGCTCCTTACGTTAGCTCCCACCTGAGCCACCACACCTGACAACTCATGTCCCATTATGACAGGTAATCTCAGAGGAATCTTGATATCATCATGATAGATATGAACATCAGAGCCGCATATCCCCGCAGCTTCAACCTCTATCATAACCTCATTTGCAAGCGGTTTTGGCTCCCCCACCTCCTGAATCTCTACGTTTCCCTCTCCTTTCTGCAACTTCAGTAGAGCCTTCATGGAAATTCTCCCTTCTTTTACTCGGATCTCATCAATGAATAAGTGCGACTATCCCCTCATGCACTACACATCGATCCTTACCATAAGTTCGTCTAGGAACTCCTTGGCGTATACGACTTCAGCATCAGCCTCCTCAAAGTGAGGCAAATAAAGCTGTTCTGGAGATATGGAGTAGACTTCTAGAGAAAGGTAGCCTTGGTAGTCAATGCTCTGTAATGCCCTCAAGATTTTCTTGAAGTCTATGTGGCCCCTACCGGGAGCCAACCTATTACTATCTGCCACATGAACGTGGGCAAGCTGCTCTCCGGCTTGTTTTATAGATTGAACAAAGCAAGATTCCTCAATGTTCATCTGATACGTATCGTACATTACCTTAAGGGCTGGAGAACCAACCTCATTTACCAGTCTTAAGCCCTCTCTCCCGTTATTAATCATATTGGTTTCGTATCTATTTAGGGGCTCTATAGCCACTATTACTCCACAATCCCTGGCAAAATCAGCGCATTCACTGAAGATCTCCACCAACCACTCCCAGGCTTGCTTGAATGTAATCCCGGCGGGTCTTCTCCGAGAACATCCGCCTCCCGCCACTATTGTTTTGCAGTTTAGATCAGAAGCCAGTTCGATCATCATTTTTGTATGATCGAGGGCATTTTCCCTTTCTCTTTTCTGCGGGCTCAGAAGCTTAACTTCGGGAGGGTAAACATGATGGATGGCACAGACCTCAAGGTTATTGGCCTCCGCTCTCTGCCTTATTCTGGTTCGTTTTCTTTGATTTGCTTTCTCCGGTCTCATATGAAGAACTGCAGAAATTTCCACTCCATTGTAGCCCACTTCAGCAATTCGCCCCACAATTTTTTCTAAGGGGAACTGCCCATAGGTGCCAGTACATACAGCTAGCTTCATCAATTCCCTCGCCCTCACAGTTTTCTCACTCTTCCCGAACCAAAAATCAGGAGGGATCTCCCCGGATCGCTAGTGCAAGCAGGGTGTGAACCAAGGGAGACAATTTCTGCAGGTTCTTGTGGCTTCCCTTCTCATGGAGAAGACCAACCCCCTGAGAATAAGGCAGGGATGAATCTAGGTGGTAAACTTGCGTTCTAGCTCTCTTGAAACCCTATAGGTAGATAAGATCGGAGGACAGCCGTCCATACAAATTGCCTTATCTCTCATGAGCTGGACAAACCATTTAGCAGAGAATATGGCACAACTCCCAACTATGAGAACATTACCTTTGATTTCATCTGGGTCAGGTATCCTAAATCCGGTACCAATTAGCACCGTGGAGATGTTGGCTTTATCCAAAAGATTAGCTCTTTTTAGTATTTCCAAGAGCTGCCTCCCTCGTACATAACACGGCCTGCAGACACCCCCTTCAATAACCGTTATCCCCGGGAAGACTCCCGCAATACTGTAGTCGGGTCTTTCGAATCGGCGTCTGACCTTTTCAATATCCTCTCCCAGAACCCTTATTCTATTCAAGTCCCCTACACCAACACCTTGAGAATGCGCTATTCTAGTGGTGTCGACCTCCATAGCTGATATGCCCATGATTTCTGATGAAACCGCATCCGCTGCAACCACATCCTTGCTTGCTATTATTAGATTCATTTCTACGGTTTCTCCCATTGCCGGGCCAAAGCCCTCCATAGTTTCCATGGCATCCACAACCGTGAGATGCGAGCGTACTACTTTGTGAATATCCACAAGCTTTTGAGAGAGGTCATTTCGATGATACCGAAGTTTATACTCATCGGAGATCACCCCGTGGAGATTCTTTATGCCCAAGGTAACTAGCGTCTCATTGTGTGTCTTCATAATAGGAACATTTATGAGCACATCGACATCAACCACAGGCTTTGCTATTGCCACTTCCTTTAGAACCACTCCTTCTGATATTTTCAGGGTGACGTATTTACTCTTATCAAAATCTATTATATCAGCTTGCTGCCTTTTCGCTACTGAATCTATACCTGTCTTTGTAAAAATGTCCTCGTTCGCCCACTTGCCTATTCCAAATACATATTTGCCCGAATGAGAAGAACTATCCCCCACAAAAACCTTGGCAGCACCGGCTTCCCTACTGAGTTCAATAAGGATCCCTATTACCCTCGGGTCTGTTGTGGCAGGAGGAGGGGCCGGATAAACCAGATTAGGTTTGATTAGCACCCGGTCCCCCTCCTTCACAATACTTCTCATCCCACCCAGTAAATCTAAGGCCCGCCTAACGTTCTTCTTTGGATCCCGACCTTGTATTATTGACACCTTTGTCACTTCCAGTCCCCCTTATCAGAATTACGTTACACCTGGCCCCACTTCTGGATAATTCGGGACCATTTCGGTCCTGATTAACCGCAACCAACTGACAACCTGCAGGCCCCTGTTCATAGAGAACTCTGGACTTTCATGAATTACCAGAGCAGTCAGCCGTCAGTCCACAAGATCGTAATGAACCTTGTTCAGCGCTTCTGCTCCATCTTTGGTAATGAGCATCACAGTTTCGTGCCTCAGTCCGCCCCATTTGAAGCCGTGCAACTCTGCCTTTACGGCCAGAGTCATGTTTGGTTTTAGCACGAGGTCCCAATCCCGGGGATATCGACGAGGCCATTCAACCATATCCAAGCCAATCCCGTGACCAAGAGCATGACCCCGTGTTTCCTTAGCATAGGGTTCCCAGTATTCCTGATATCCCTCTTTCTTATAGAGTTCGTGTTCATAATCAAAAAGATCCCGATAAGTTAGACCAGGCTTTGCAAAATCAATCAGCCCATTCATTACCATCCCGCACACCTTGAGAGCATCCCCCTGTTCTGCGGGCACCTTCCCCAGGGCCCATGTTCTTTCAGTGTCGTTGCAGTAGTACCGGAAATTAGGATGTAGACCCACTTCTATGAGTTCACCCTCTTTAGCTTCTTTGTTGCTTGCCAGATATATCCTGTCCGTCAACTCTTCACCAGAACCCACCATGTTTGCCCACGGGTTATCGCCACCTCCCATTCTCATCGCATTCTCAGCAATTCCAATGAGATCCCACAGAGTTATTCCTGGCTTTAAGGCCTCTTCGGCAGCTCTCAATCCTACGTCTCCAATTTCGCCAGCTTTTCGCAGGAGCCTCACTTCCGCATCACTCTTTATCAATCGCAGTTTCAACAGAAGATCCGAGGCTCCCTCCAGGGTACTCTCAGGTAGTCCTCTCTCAATTCGCTGATAAATCGAGTGGGGCATTACATCCTCGCTGGTGTACCCCACTTTTCTGAACTTCTTCCCCAACGAGAGCTCCTTGAGGTGCTCGTCTATATCCCAGATACAACGTACGTCCTTAATACGTGCATACTTACGCGCAGGCTGCAAATTGAAGCGGCCCGTGAAAAACACAGGATCTCCTTCGAGAGGGAAAAAGACACAATAGCACGCTTCTTCTACAATATTCAGTCCTTTGTAGTTGGCAATATAGACACTATCTCCGTACCTATACTCATCTCCGTACATCAAAAGCAAATCCAACTGTTGGGCCTCCATCTCCCGTCTCACCTTGTCCTCTCGATCCTTGAATTCTTCTTCCGATATGAATTCAGGTTCAATCGAAATTGGTCCTCCACTCATTTCGTCTTCCTCCTAGGTTTTTTCTATCAAGACTTTCAAGACCTCACTACATTTTTCTATTTTGACCAAGATCCAGGAAGTATTGGTTCTTCCTTATTTGCCCCTTTCTCTCAACGTTATGCTCTCCTCCTCCATTGATTAGCAGGCTGTCCATAGAAATATGGACAGCCTGCCTCTTACCCACTCGTGAACCTAAATTTTCCTCATCCCGTCAGCTAATCCATTACCGCAGCAAGTTCAACACTCAAATCTTCCAGATTAGCCCTTATCTGATCTCTCGGGCCAGCCAGAGATTTCTCCCAGGCGTCAGAGAGAAGCCGGACCATCTCTGCCCACTCCGGGAAATAATAGGCTGCTAGCACGTTGTCTGCAGGATGCGTCGCATCGAAGAACTCCCTAAACAGTGGGTCCTCCTTCATCAACTTGGCCTGTACATCAACATTAGGCGGAATGGCTCCGGTAGCCGTCCACAAGTCTCGCTGCACTTCCTCAGACATGATTAACCAGTTCAGCAGTTCCTTGGCCTGCTTCTTATTTTCGGCAGGCGAACGCTTGGGGATACCCCACGCCCAACTGGTATACCATCCCCATGGTTTCCCGCTTGGACCTCCAGGGAAACGAGCAATACCTACTTTCCCCACAATTTTGGATTTTTCAGGATCATTGTAGGATCCATAGACTGACGTGTCCTGGAATGTCATAGCCGCATCTCCGTTCATGAAGATAGCATCGGCCTCTGTCCTGGTATAAGCCGGCATCCCTGGTGGAGCAATTCCTAGCTCGCGAATGTTATCCCACCAGAACTCTACAGTCTCCACAACGCGAGGATCAGTAACCATAGGGGTCCATCCGTAAGCATCTAGAACCTCATTTCTTCTTTCGCCCACAGGAACTAGAATGTCGGCACCATTACCCCAAAGAGCGACGAGAAACGAGAACCACATGTGATGGTACCTTGCCCCACTAACCCATCC
>SDBS01007020.1_pt1 | contig 10950 bp, 16 predicted proteins | sample 2277091 | NCBI WGS metagenome assembly SDBS01 (sample SAMN10404972, study PRJNA504765) | marine sediment metagenome | isolation source: marine sediment core GS10_PC15, 163 cmbsf | place: Arctic Ocean: Southern Knipovich Ridge | collected 2010 | reverse complement strand
GTGATGGGCTTTACTTCATCGTCTCCATCACCTTCATCATCCCCAGCGCCATCTCCTTCATCGGCTCCCTCACCCTCCTCGCCTTCGCCCTCCCCCTCGTCACCGCCCTCTGCGTCCTCCCCGCCTTCCTCCTCGCCCTCTTCCTTCTCTTCGTCTTCGTCACCCCCCGTTTCCTCTTCGCCATCGCCCTCCTCCTGGGCCATCATGGTGCCCTTGTCCTCCAACACCTCACGCGCTCTCGCGAGGGCGTCCTCGATGTTCGGTGGACCCTTCTTTTCTTCCTCTTTCCCCTCTTCGGACCCGGCCTCGTCGGCGGTGCCCTTGTCCTCGTCAGCCACAACTTCCTCCTAGTTTATGCGACGGGTCATTGACCGGCCGCTCCTGGTGCTACTGCAACGCCCTCGGGATTCCGAACGTCTGATCCGGGGGGCACGTTAGGTATCGACTGTGGTGCGCCTTCGACGGAACCCGCCGCGCCACCGCCCGCCGGGTCCGCGTTCCCACTGAACTGGTTCTGCCCGGCCACGCCGCCTTCCCCGTCCGCTGGTGCGGAGGCCGTCGTCTTCAGCGTGATGTTCATAATGTGCATCTGGCGGTGCATCGCGAACTGGCCCTGGATCATCGGGTCCAGCTTCAGGAACTCTGGACTCGACATGAACTCCTCGTGCGACAGGAGGTGAACCAGGTCGTTGTACCATTCAAATACCGGGATCTCCTCCGCGGGCGTACCCTGTAGGATCTGGCCATTCTCTCGGTCGGCCGTGATGCGATGGATGCCTCCGAACTTCCCAGCTCGCCCGAGGTGGGGGAACTGACTCAACTCGAAGAACGTGGAGATGGCCTCGGGGGTGCCCGGAGGACCGAAGAGCCCGGACACGTAGAGCGCCGTGATGTTCTTCTGCTTCTGACCCCGACCCTCTGGGAGCATGGACTCGACATCCGCGACGACGTTGACGGACCCCTCCGCGAACATCTCCGGGAAGACCACGATGGTCCGCGCCACGTTATCGGCTCCTGCGTAGGACAGGATCTGCTCCTCGTCGTAGATCACCGGGAACAGCGCCTCCCAGTCCTCGGCCATCCGTGCGAACTCCTCGGCGGCCCGGCGCATCGTGGGGCCCAGGAATCGGTCAGAGTTGAATCGCAGCTCCTTGACCAGCTCGCCGGAGGCGTCTTCGGTGGGTGCATCCCCTTCAGTCCCGGCCAGGTTGCCCACCTCGTCAATCTCCTGACGCATGAACTCGAGAGTTCGGTAGGCGTCCTGCGAGAGCGGTGGCGGCACCACCCACTCGAACGGAGGGATGCGGTCACGCCGGTTCACGGAGATGTTGAGCCCCGGCCGGTTCGTGATCTGCTTCTCCTCGATACCGCTCTGGGCATCGATCAGTTTGATCGGATTCGCGCACAAATTCGTGTGTTCTATGATTAGCGCGGCTACCTTATTAAACACCCTTTGTGGGAAATTCATGCTTTCCTGCGGAGTCGTCCCACCGGCTGGCCGACCGGGCAATCTGATGAACTCGAAACGCCGGATCGGGCTCGTGTTCGGATAGCGGACGGGCCTCGTGCTGTCGTGGAGAACGCGCTTCCGGGTGCAGACCAGGAGCCTGCCACCGGCCTCGTCCGGGCTCTCATCCATTCGAGCGTATGGGGCTGGCCGATGCCACATCGTGAACACCTCGATGGTCGGCTCTGGGATGCTGACATCCTGACTGAAGTCAGCCCCGAAGACGGACGGATCTGCCGCTCCGAAGTGCCCGCTGCCGTAGGTCAGGCGCTCCTGGACCCCGGTCGTGCTTCCACCGTGCTGGGGCGATTGCTCGCCCTCGATCTTGATCTCGTAGGACTCGAATATCTCTGCCGTGGTGAGGAAGCTCCTAACCATGTGCCACGACTTATCGTGCCAGACGTTCGGGCCCCATTCACCACGCACCTGGATCGGGTTCAGGACCTCGACGGCAAGGTCACCCTTTCTCTCTGCGTGGGCCTGGGATGGGTCGAGTAGATTGCCGTCTTCATCGAACTGGAGGCGACCCTCCTGGTCGAAGCCGACGACCCCGTTCGGGGCGTTCTGCACCTGTTCGATCTGGCCTGGCTCGAGCCCCTCCAGGTCCTGTGGTGTGGCCTCTCCCTCGAACTTGATGAACTCGCCTTTGTTGAGATCGATGGTGCTCTGGAGGTAGACGGTCCCAGCCGGGATGAGCCACGCGCTGGCGCGGTCCCACACCTCCGGCATCTTCGCTTCCCTCCATTTCGTCTTGAATATGATGTCCTCTGTGGCGGCCAGGAGGGCGTCCTCGCGATCAGGTCCCGGAATGAAGGTGAGGATCGGCGGGTTCTCGGTCATCCGGGCGTGGGTGATGATGAACCACGAGAGCAGTCGATTGAAGACGGGTCGCTGTCTCCACTTTTTCTCCTCCGCGGTCATCCACTGAGTGACGTCCACGAACCGCCCCATGCGCGGGTTGAAGACGGACCATTGTTGTCCAGCCAACATTCTGACGTTCTCCTCGATCTGACGCATCCAGCGTCGGAGGACGTCGTCCTGTGAGTCCCAGTTGTAGACCGCCCAGGCGATGCGTTCGGTGTCGCGTTCGTCCGGCTCCCCATGGCCGTCTTCGCTTCCCTCTCGGATGTCCGGGATCTGATCGAAGTCGAACCGTTTGCCTCCGGGGGAGATGGACGAGGACGAGGACCCAGTCCTTCCTCCGAAGCGCGATGATGTGAGAGCCATGGTCCCCTACTCCTTACATTCCGAGGCCCGCTTGGGCCGTCTCAGGTTCAATCTCGAAGCCACGCGCCAAGCAATCGTAGCCGTCCACACCCGTGGTGTCATCGCGCACCGTGATCCTCAGAACCTCGTCGCTGCCCGCCGCGAGCCTGATGCCCCACGGCAACCCGAAGATGAGCTGGAAGTCCAGCAAAGGTAGGTACGCCTCGGACGTGCCCAGGACGTTGCTGGCCCGGAACGCCGCCGTGCCGTCACCGAAGGCTGGCTGGCCGCCTGCCAAGCGGACGTGATCGTAGTTTGAGATCATGGTGGAGAGCAGGACGGTTTCACCGAGACGGTCCCACTCGAAGAGGGTTCCGTTGGCGAGGTTACCGATGTTGCCGAACTGCGTCAGGGTGGCGTTCTGGTCCACGATGGTGAACTGGATCGTCTTGATGTAGCGGTCGCGATCCGTGTCGGGCCTGATCTCGAAGAACACCTCAGTGACCGAGCCATCCACCCTCATGTCGGTCAGGCCCTCCACGTCGCTGAAAAACTCGTTGAAAGGGATCGCCTGGACCGTGTTGCCGAACGGCGGGAGCCCGGTGTCCCTCGTCCTGAGAGCACCGAAGATGTCTACACCGGCCCCCCGCTTGGTCAGCGGGTCACGTATCGCAATCCCGAGCATTTAGGTGAAGACCTCTACAGCCTCCATGTGGAACCGCAGGGCCAGCGATGCCTCGATGGGCCCGCCGGTCGGGTTCTGATAGCCGAAGTAGGCGCTGTCCAGGCGGCCCAAACGAACCGCGTTCTTCAGATCCAACGTGCCTGCGGGCACCGCCCGGAGGAACGACGCGACCTCCACGCCATCACTGAACCCCGTCATTCCCACCACGCCCGTCTCGTCCCAGCTTTCGCCCTGTACGTCAGCGTCTCGGGTGGAGGAGAAGTTCCGGTTGGCCGCGAGGATCGGCTCGTTGGCCCCGATGACTGCCAGGAGCGGATTCTTCACGAGGTACAGGATCAGCCCCGGTGCGCTCTCCGTGGCGGTGAAGCCGTCCGCGATGAGGATCTTCGATTCTGACAGGTTCCTGACGTAGAGGATGGGGCCGTCATCTGCCGCTGCAATCGTGAGTGTGCGGTTCGAGCCCTGGGAGGTAGCGAGCGTAAATGCCTCGCCGTTACGTGAGGCGTCGGCCTCCAGGGACTCCTGGATCGCCTGTGTCCGCAGACGCCCATTGGCTACCCGTGCGCCTTGTTCGGTGAGTGGATCTCTAATGAACATCGTCTTCAATCTCCTCGTCGGTTGCGAACTCTAGGTGCTGCTCAATCCTGAGTAACACCTTCAGGATATTCTCCAGAAGGGCCCTGGTTTTGTTCTCTTCTTCGGCAATCGCCTCGGCTACGTCGTCAGCATCAGCTCCGGGATCGAAACTCATTGAATCCACCACCCGGTGCCGTCACTCACCAGCGTGAACGACAGGTTGTTCCGGCGCAGGATCGCATCCTCGAAGCCGTCTACGAGCTGCCCTGGCACAGAGGGAGTTAACGTCACGAACGGCTCCATGAAACCAGAGCCGATGATTTTGAAGTGGAGCTGGTCCGTGAACCCGCCCGCGAAGTGGGCCGCCGCGTCTGGGACCAGGATCTCCACGGAGCCCAGGCTGATGTCCACATTCAGGTGCCAGTCCGTCTCGACTAGGGTGTACGGCGTGTCCGCTGCGGTGATCGTGCGGATGCCCCGGCGGACCTGATCCTCCAGGGTCGTGACCCCCTCCACATTGAGCGTGGACTCCATGACCACCGTTGCCTGGAACGTGGCGAGGGCCTGGAAGATCGCCGGGGCCTGGAACGTGGCCAGCGCCTCGAAGAAGGCTAGGCCCTCCGCAGTCATTATCCCGCCGACGTTGAAGTTCTCGATGACCTGGAGGTCTTCGTTGATGATCGCATCGCCCCCCACGAGAAGGTCCCCAACGATGTCCAGGTCCCTCGGGAAGGCGTAGTCGCCCGTGGCCTCGGGGTTGCAATTTCCGGCCGACCCGAAGACCCCCGGCAGGACGTTCCCAGCGAGGATGCAGAGATTGAACTGGTGCTGCTGGACGGCTGAGAGCGGGACCTGGCTGTCGAGGATCTGGCCGATGATCTGCTCGAATGTGACGGCACCTTCGGCAGCGGTTGGAGCGCCCCCGATCTCGGGGCGGCTGTCAACGTAGGTGGTCCCGGCGAAGGACCCGGCCCTGGCGTCGATACGGGCCATCGGGATGGATTCGAGGTAGGTGAACCCGGCCTGGTTCACGGTCACCTGGCCCGCGTTCGAGCGTTCGATGAAGTTGGTCTTCCCGTCCACCAAGGTGACTTTCCCGTTCGGGACCAGGAGCCACTTATCCCCCGCGTCGATGTACCCACCGTGGAAGGCGTACTTCAGGTTGAGCGAATTGAAGCGGTCCCAGGAGAACGGCCTGAAGACCATCGCCTCCAGGAGCCGGGTGATGCGGAAGACGCGCTGGGAGGACAGGTCTTCAGCGGGTGCCTCCCAGCCACTGGGGAACCCCTTCTCTGATACTTCCCCGCCGGAGAACGGCATCGCTAGAGGTCCAGGAGGACGCCGCTCACGTCACAGAAGTCGAGCACCGTGCTCGCCGGTTCTCGCACCTGGACTATGAGCTTCAGCCAGTTCTCACCGATGTGTTCGGTGTCGGGGATCTCCAGGCTCACCTCCGATCCCCCCGTCAGGAACGTCTCGTCTATGGAGGGCTGGTCGATGGTGTAGACGAACGCATCTTCGTCAAGCTGGCAATCTAACAATGGGAACGGCTGTCCGAGCGGCTCCTTGTTCCGGGCTGGTCGAGCGAACCGGGCGATCAGCTCACCGAAGTCATTGTCGATCTCGGCCCGGATTCGGATGCCACCCCACTGCACGATGGGGACGAACGCCACCACTCCATCCATGCCGAAGCCGAGGCTGGAGCCGCCCCAGCCCGTCTGGGTGGTGTCCGCAAGGGCGATGGAGTTGCCCCCGATCCCCTTTTCGATGGCGAAGACGAACATGGTGATTTGAGGAGAGGAAGCGGGGTTGATCTCCGCGTGAATGTCGCCCTGGGCCGTCATCGACGCCGCGTATTGGGTGCCCGCACCGGCAGGGTCGAGATTGATCGCGGCCAGCACGTTGTCGTGCGTGAGTTCACGGGTCGCGGCGATCTGGATGTTGCCATCCACGTCCGTGAGGACGGTCTGATACGTCCACGTCTTCTCGTTAGGACCGCCGACGTCAGCGGTGAACGTCTCGCCGTTGAGCGGAAGTGGATTCACGGTGAACCCCGTGCGGGCCGAGCGGGTGCCCTGGGACCAGAAGTCAACGCCCGTGCCCTGGCGGCCCCTGAAGGGGCTGATGGAGTTCCTCGGATCAGGCCACGGCCGTTTCAGCCGGGTTGGTCTTTCAGCCATGATCCCCCCTAGTGCAGACCGAGATTCACACCGCTGACGTCGAAGAAGTCGATGTCAGCAGCAGCGGCTGGATTTAGGGTGATCCTCAACCAGTTCTCTCCCTGATGTTCGGCCTCGCTGATCTCCAGCGAGAACTCCGCGCCGTCCACCCAGGCCGTGGCGTCGATGGCTGGCTGGTCCACTGTGTAGACGAACGCGGAAGACTCCCCCGGCAACAGAGCGGGATCTAGCGCCCGGTTGGGGCGGGCGAACGCGAAGCCCATGACCCCGGCAGCGCCAGTGATCTGGCCGCGAATCCTGATCGAGGACCACTGCACGATGGGCACGAAGACGACCTTGTCGTCCGTGCCATCTGGAAAATTGGTATCGGCGGGCTCGAACGGGCTCCTGGCGGACTTCGCTTCGGGAAACGGTCGCTTCAGGCGGGTCGGCTTTTCGAGAGGCATGATACGCTCGCTTGAGTGGGTGTGGGTGTTGGCGTATGCCCCTACTTATACAGCCTCCCGATCCGATGGTCCAGGCATCCACCCCTCGCCCGTGAGCTGGTCCACCGTCGCGCCTCTCCCCCAGAAGTGGATTCTCATGGTCGGCCGGAGATCGCCCGGAATCTTGGCGGCAGCGTGTTTGAGGTGGCTCATCACGCTACTCCGTGAGATGTGGAGCTTGGTCCAGATCTGCTTGTAGGTGTCGCCGCGGATCATCAGCGCGACCACCAGGGTTTCCATGTGGGTGAACGGCCGCAGAAGCGGAGCCCTACATCTCGGTTCCTTCGGCACCTAGCATCCTCTCGGCTTCGTCCGTGGCCGCTTCCACACTGAGCTGCTCGCCTCGCTCCCTGGCCTCGTGCAGGAGGTAGTCGATCCCGTTTTGGAGAGTCTCTTGGTCGTACTTCGCGTCAGTCGGGCTGCTCCGCTTCATCCTCTCGCCCGCGATCTCCTCGATCTTCTTGATCTCGTCCTCGATCCGATCCTCGGGGTTGGCGTCGGACCACGCCACCGCTGGCCTGGGGGAGCCACCGAAGGCGCTGAAGTTCTCAACGAAGGTCCTGATTCTCCTCTCGGCCCACCAGAGCGAGATCGCGAAGAACGCCGCCGACCACCCGACGATGGCGAGCGCCAGGACGCCGTTGGCGAGATTCTCGCTCATGTGATCATGCCCTCCACGAAGAGGTCGTGCTCATCTTGGTTGTCCTGTTTGAGGGGGCCCGATTGGTGCCTGCGGCTCTTCTCCATTTCGTACAGGAGCGTCGTTCTGGCGAAGGCGCGAACCTCCTGATCCTTCCAGTTGGTCCCAGCCCTCCCCGGTCGCGATGCGAGCGCGTATCTCGTCTCATCGTAGAAGTCGTCGCCACCGATCCCGGTGATCGGGTCCGCGTTGATTTTGAGGACGTCTTCGGGGTCGTCCGGGTTGATTATCATGGTCTGGAGCCCGGTGAAGCACTTCCGATTCCCAGGGTTGTCCATCATGTAGAAATTGGGCTCACCGTCGCTCCCATCGGGCCCGGTGCCCTTGTGGGCGATCTGCTCCCGGAAATTCCGCAATCCCGCGTATCGAGCGATGGAGGCCTGCGTCAGGTAGATATTCCGGCTCGCGAATCGCTCCTCCGTGGATGGCGTCGTGTCATCGCGCCGGGCCTTGTGATGGGCCCAGCAGTCGTGTCCGGCGACGATGTAGCGGAGGGCCTCGATATCGACGTAATGGTTGATCGCTTCCGCGATTATGAGGTCGCTTTGGAGCCTCCCGGAGATTGTGTTGACTTTGTAGATCGCGCCGTCCTCATCGACCGCATAATGCCCAAAAACCCACGGATGGCTGAATCCCCAGTCGAACGACCCGAACTGAATCCAATTCGGCGGAATTCCGAACGGACGGACGAAATGGACGTCCTCATTCAGCTCATCGAGCCCCATGCCGAAACCGGCCTCCCAGTCGCCGTATAGAAGCTGTCTGCGAAGCATTTCGGGCAAACTGAAGAGTTTGGCCATGTAAACCGCGTCAGTCGCGTAAACCGGGTTGTCCGTAACTCGAGCCGGGATGAATCGGCGGCTGATGGTCGCTGTGAGCCCCCCAGGCATCTTGTACTCGTATTTGTAGACCTTTTCGCCGTGTTTTCCACATTTGTCGATAAATCGCCGTTTTATCCACGGATGGCCGGGTTTTCCGGGGTTTGCGGTCCCCCGCATGAACAAAAGGACGTCTGGGTTCGGGCAGCGGTTCTCAGCCTGGAGCATGACCCAAACTTGCTCGTCCGCGACGTCTCCGACCTCGTCAAAACCGATATATGCCCATTCCTGGCCGTGGTAACGCTGGACCTCGTCCTTGGTCGAGCAATACCCGAATTGGAGGACGGCACCACCCGGAAAAGTCCATCTCTTGAGGCCCCCGTTCCAATGGGGCGCGTTGGCCATCTCCGGGAAGGCCAGATGGGACCTGTCGATCAGTTCCTGGACCTCGGGGAAGGTCTGTCGGAGGATGAGAGCCTTGTATCGGGGCTTCTCGATCTGGGACAGGGCCGAGAACAGGATCGCGTCACTCTTGGCGCACCCTTTAGCACCCCCGTAGAGCACCTCGTCCTCGATGGACGCGCAGAACTGGCGCTGGGGGATGCTGTTGGGTTCCCAGACTACTTTTTCGGGCACTTACCGATGGCTGATAGCTTGGACCGCCCAGTGCATCGCTTCCATGCAGGCCTGGTGGGCTCGTTCCTTCGACGGGCCCTCCGGGCACCTCTCTTCGATGGTCCCGGCCATGACGCGAGCGCGGTCCCGGATCGTGTCGATGGCGCTGGCTTGCGCGGTGCCCTGGCGGACCACGATGTGCGAATACTCCCGCTCTAGGGCCTGGAGGCGCTGGCGACGGGAGGCGGCCTGGTGGGGGATCTCCTTCGGCTCTACTTCAGTCTCGCTTATGGACATGGAGCACTCCTAATCGGTATCTGCGAAGTTCCCGGACGTGAGAGTCGGGGTACGGTTGCTCGAAGCTATAACTCATGTCATCACGCTGCTGCACACGAGGGCCTAGATGCCAGGCCTTTCGGACGGGTGTGGTGGCCACCGGCTGCGTCAGGATCGTCTCCACCACGTCCATGGTGGGGCCGCGGCTCAAGAGCGCATCGGCCAGCATTCCGCAGCCGAGAACCCCGGCGCTGAACCTCTGGATGAACGCCCGGCGGATCATTGGATGGCCAGCACTATCGCGACGGCCACCAGGGCGGCCCGGCCCTGTCGCCATATCTGGGTGAGGGCTCCGGGTGTCGCGGCTCGCTCCCAGGCGTCTGACTCCTGCATCGAGATAGACAGCGAGCCCCTGAGTCCCGAGATCACGAGATCGCTGGCACCCCTCTCGTTGATGAGCTGCATCCCGAGGGTCCGCTCGCGCTGTTGCCCGGCGAAGATCTCAGCCGCGGAGGTCGCCCTGAAGATCTCGTTGGCCTCCCGCTCCTCGGCAAGCTCCGTGGTGACGAGGTCGAGGGCCGCCTGGACGATGGGGAGATCCGATGCTGCGTTCCTGGCCGCCGCGAGCGCCTCGTCGGTCCCGGTCACGGCCTCCACGACCGCCTCCTCCGCTTCCGTGATGATGGAGTCCGTGACCTCTTCGTTCCGGTCCTGGGCAGCGATCAGGGCGTCACTCACCAGCCGTTCGGACACCAGGGAGTCGGTCACGACTTCCACGCTGTCGAGGGCGACCGTGAGCTGTTCGTCCAGGAGCCGGGCCTCGGCGCTGGCCGTAAAGTAACCCCTGGCTACGACACCCAGGATGGCGATCACCACGAGCTGGACGATCCACTGCTGCCCGGAGGACGGGAGCCACTGACCCATACGCCTACTCTTTGGAGCCCCGGCCGAGGAGTCCCTTGGCGATGTCTCCGGCCTCTTTGACGTTGATGAAGCCGAACCCGAGCAGGGCCATCACGAAGCCCAGGATCGTCATCCAGATGTAGCCCGTGACGAGGCCAGTGTAGGCCGCGATGACCGTGCCGACCGTCCCCAGGAGGATGCCCCCCTTGGTCTGGTTCCGGGCTCGCTTCCGGGCCTCATCGCGCTTCGCGATTTTCTCCTGGATCGCGCCCTCGGAGAGTTCGGCGTTGTTCCGGCGGTCAACCGGCGGCTGTGATGGCGTCATATCCTCCCCCAATCATCTCTTCGATTCTGATCCGATCCAGGCAGGGCTCGCACAGACCGCAGTCTCGTGGGAACCACAGATCCGGGTCGGGATAGCGGTCGCCTGGTGCCATCGGCAGCGCCTCGTGCCCAGGATTCTCACAAGGAAGTACGCTGGGTGCGGTCCCGCAATTCCCGTAGTCGAGAACGGCAACAGGCCCACCCGCTAGGGCCCCGCCGGGCTGATCCTGCCAGACACCAGGCAGTAACTCGAGTTCGTGATCGCTGACCGCGACGTGGAGGCAGTAGGTGATGTTCATGCGGAACAGACGCCAGCCCTTCTCCTTGTCGCCCGCCCCTCTGAGTGTCTGCCACAGTTCCCGTTGGGCCTTCTCCTTCATCCACTTCGGCCAGCGCGTGTTCGGTATGATGACCTGTCTCTTCAGGTCCCTCTTGCTGATGCTCGCGAGCCACACGGGCCGCCCTTGCATAGCGTCGTGTCAACGGTTAACGGAGAGCGCCACCGCCCATCCGTCCTTGGTGGTGAGCATGGCTCGCTCCAGGTCCAGCTTCTGGGGCTCGCTCCATGCGTGACTGAGCGCGTACTCTTGGATCGCTCGATCTTGACCAGCGGGCCACATCATGGGCGATTGCCTCCTCGGTGGGTTAAATCGGGGATTTGGGGCGGAAACGACC
>SDBS01007019.1_pt1 | contig 10951 bp, 10 predicted proteins | sample 2277091 | NCBI WGS metagenome assembly SDBS01 (sample SAMN10404972, study PRJNA504765) | marine sediment metagenome | isolation source: marine sediment core GS10_PC15, 163 cmbsf | place: Arctic Ocean: Southern Knipovich Ridge | collected 2010 | reverse complement strand
GTGTTTTGGACTCATGGTCTGTTACAAAGACGTCCATGAAGTCTCTGCGGTGTTCCAGCATGTTGTAGAGCAGCGAGTACAACGCAACATAATGCGGCGTCATCGCGTTACCAGGAGAGACGGCACCGGTGATGAATTTGTGCGCCACCCGTATCCCTGACTTCGGTGCCTCCAGGTTTAGCACAATGTCCAGTGCAAGGCGCCACATATCATGCGAGGGATTGAATGCTGCAGTGTGCGCCATGGAAGTCTGGTCGAGGTGCCTCAGCACTGGTGGAATAAACGAAGCTTCGTACTTGTCGTACCCGGCCGACAGGCTGTGCCCGGATGACTCCATGTGCGCAAAGCCAAAGTCGGCCAACTGTGCAATGATTCCTCGCTCGCCCCCGCCGCCGATGCGAATCAGGCGCGAGGTGCGGGGCAGAGCCATGAATGAGGTGCCTGAGTTGTCGAGATTGAACATGACGAACGTGCGGCCAATGGGAGCGCCAACAAGGAAGACGTTGCTGCTGTGCAAGTCATAGTGCGTGAAGCGGAGGCCCACCTGCAGCACGTGCAGTGTGGCGCAGATCTGCAGCAGCAGTGACGTGAGGAACTGCGGTGGGTTCTCCAGTAGGTTGAACAGCGACATCCCGGAATTATCGGACACCGCAAACAACGAGCTCAGTGTGTATGGCGCCTTGTGCATTTCAAGCATCAGCATCCGTGCGCTGTTCTCAGAGTGTGACACGTTGAAGGAGGGAATTGTGCGCGTCGGATCATATGTCAGAATGATCGGCTCGACCGCGAGTTTGTCCTTGACTCTTTTGAAGTACTTGTCCACAATCTCTTCGAGTAGCATCCCACTGACGCGGATCTCCTTTTTGCGCTTTTCTGAGTATTTTCGCAGATACGAAAAGGCACTCACAGGACACAGCCCATTAGCGTAGACGCCAATGATGGGCAGGTCTCCTATGTCCTGGCCCTCTCTTTGCTTAAACAAGCTTCTAGACAGCGTTGCTGCAATGTACAGCTCTATGACCTCGTTGCACAGGTATTTAGCAACGACTCTATTTATTGCTGCATCGTCGTTCAACTTCCAGTGCTCCCTGAACTCAGTGCTGAGGCTCTCGAGCAGGTTTGGAGTCTGCAGTAACTTCATGACGTGTATTCTCGATTCGTCTCCGGCGGCAGGCTTATTCCTCACATATATGATCGCGCCAACTGTTTCCTCCGCACGCAAGAAATCAATGGACTGTATTTCCTGCCTGAAACTATTCTTTATGTGGTCAGCACAGTTTTGCTCTGTATGCAAGAAGTTATCGCTGAACAATTTGAATAATATCGCTCGGCTTGCTTCATTAGTCTGCACTGAGAGTTCATTGACGATTATTACAGGCTGCTGTGTTTTTGCTTCCATGTTTGTGTAAAAAAAAAGAAATTTTTTTTTAAATCATTAATGTAAAGGAAAAAAAACACCTAGCGGTTATAAATTTTATTAATGTCTGCCGCGCTCTTATCAGCGGGTCCACTCTTCGCATCAAACGACGGATTGCTTGAAAGGTCAGTATCAGATTTGATGTAGCGTGGATTTAATTCACTCATTGTCAATAAGTCAAGCGGAATCACATCTCCACTGTTTATTTTGGTTTCAGGGGTTGCAAAGCCAAACTTGATCAAGTCCAATATGTCTGCGAGTACTTCACTATTAAATTCAGGTGTAATTGTTTTCGGCGTCTTCTTGTATAAGATAGTTATAGGTTTAAAAGTCTTAGTTGTGGCGTATTTCAACGAAGAAATAATGTAATTCCACATGCCTTCAAGCTGTTTTGCAGTTATATCCATGTGTACAGCATCTATCCATGGCAAGACGCGGTTGCGCTTTTTATGGAATATGGGTGTTTTAATGTTCGCATCTTTATTTGTAAATCCGATGAATTGTGACTTGCGCTGTTCGAACACTTTCAAGAAGATGGCGGCGAGATCGCCTGCCCCTATTGGATCGAGTTTCACAGCGCCGCCTGGTGTGCGATCGGCATCACTTTTTCTCAGCTCGTTTATGAAATCGTGTTTGGCAAGTAAAGTCATGAGCTCGGTAATGCAGATGCGGTACACGTCGAACGAGGGATAAAAAAATCTGAACGAATTTAACTCTGGACCACTGTTCCTCTTTGCTGTGTATCCTCTTGTCATGGCGAACCGCTTTTCAGGGCCTGCATCGATGAAACTTAGTCCGAAATCAATGAGTTTTGCCACAATACGCACTCCGTTTGTGTCGCCCAACACGTTGTATTGTGGTGCCATAGTTTTTGGTGTTCTGATTGCTACTTTCCGCGTGTTGTCGAGCGAGAATTTGATGTTCTCGGCGGACTCCGGGGCAATGTCTATCATTACGTTTTCATCGTGCAGGTCGAAGTGGCAGAACTTTGCGGCGACTTGCAGTTGATGCAAAATTCCAAATGTTTGCAGCAGGATAAGCACGATCATTTGCATTGGTTCGAGGGGTGAGATGTCCACGGCATTTTCAATCATAGTCTTGACGTCGATTTGACCACTGGAAACTGCAATCAGCGTTGCATTTGGATTGGCAGCAACATTAATCGAGTCCTTGTATGCAACTTCAAGGTAATCGTATATTGGATTTCCTTGAACCAGTTCCATGCTATTGAGCGAACAGGTTTCTGCCCCAAGAAACTGCATCACTGGGAAATTCCATGGCTGCAAATCAGAGGGGAAGTAATCCTTTGTCAATATCTTTGTGATCATGTACTCTCCATACAGATCAATTTGGTCAGTTTGCACGAACCAGAGTCTTGAATCGGCATCATCCAGCTTTTTTTTCAGCGCAGATTTAGCCGTAGCATCTTTTTCGGCATTCCACCCCGCTTCAAGCAAGTTAACTTCCAGTTGTATCTTTTCCATATCTCCAAAGAATTGCAACTTGACTATTGAAAAGTAGACCTCGCCGAAAATACCCTGAATGATTAACTTGTTTCCCTCTTTCTTCCTCACGGCAACGAATCTGTCACTCGTCTTTGAGAAGACGGCGCATTGCGGCTTGACTGTGAGAAAGTCAGAAATTTCTTGTTGACCACGTCGCTTTGGTACCTCGGCAGGTTCGAGATATTGACCAGATATCCATTGATCCATCTCTTTCTTTATTTTTATTTTTTTTTGACAACAAATATAACAAACATGCCTGGTATATATTTTAAATATTTGAATTTGAGGCATTTTTTTTTAAGTTCTTCTAGTCATTTTTACTTTTAAAAAACACAATATAAGCAAGATCAACAGCACTCCCAAGATAATCGCAATTATCGTCAAACCAGTGTCACTTGCAGATGCAACGTTGTCTATCCTGTTTATAAAGACTCTCTCTCTTGCGAGGATTTCGCTATGTGGCGTGTCAGACAGAAGAAATTGCGCAGCATTACCCACAATGACATCGAGTTGTTTGCCTGACACACCATCAGAGATCATTTGGGGATTCTTGCCACTTGATATCAAATTCCCACCCGTTGGTTCAGTGGGCAGGAACTCTGGCTCTATCTTGAATCCACCTCCGGATGGATCGCACTTTGCCATTTTTTCTGTGCTTGTGTGTCATGCATTATTTTGTAATGCAGATTGTCCAAATATGTCCTTACAAACACCACGTCCACATCGCTCACTGTGCTGTACTGTGTGAGACGGTGATACAGCGCTAGAATAATGGCAAAGATGCGCACAATTGCCACGGCCTGGCGCAGCTCAAGCGGGCCGTTGAGAAAGACCACATCAGACCAGTTGCGCAGGTCTTGTGCAAGGATGTACATGATGTACGTGGCAAGCGTAGAGAGGATTGTGACGCTGATCCAGTTGATGCCCTCGAACTTGTGTATCGCGTTGTGCTGTGCCACGATGTGTTGAAGCAGGCTGATGAAGAGGATGAGCGCTACAAGGAATACAAATAGCGCCACAAACTGCCCCTTTGTGCTGCTGCTGGTTGCCTCCCGCATTGCAAGCAACATGAGGATGCCATTTTGCCAGCTTTTCAGGCTCGCGAAAATGTAGTGGTTACTGTCCATCTATTTTTTTTCCTCTGATAATTTATAAAAAAAAATATTTTTTTTTAAACAATGAAAAGGATTGTTTTTTCTTCCCTCCTACACAAAAAATGGACGCCGAAATTAGAATTTTCAGCGCTCCGCCAAAGCTCCACCAGTGCAAAGAACACAACTGCACCAACCAACTAAGACACACAACAGTGCTATGCACCAGCGAGAATTGCAGCCGCTACACGAGAGGCTGTATTATATGTAGCACAAGCGGCTGCAAAATACCGTGTTCCGAGTGTCTCGCCTCAAAGATGCATGAATTAGTAAGCAAAATGGAAAGTTTGGAACGCGGGGCAATTTATTACACATTGCAGGAGGAAAGAGACGCGTCGCGTGAAGAGGCCCGCAAAATCGCGGAATACTTGCGTCCGCTGGAATTAGAGAGCGCCCGTAGGATGCAGGATTTCATGCTTGAACCGCGCTCGCGGCTTGTTGCATTGCCCATCGGTACATTCGAGTGCACAGGCTGCGGATTGAATGCGGGGCATCTGGGCAGGTGCATAGATTGTAATGGGTGCGTATTGACGTGCCTGTATTGTGCTACATTCCCAAGCAAATGGGGCTTTTTGTGTCAAAAATGCCGATTTTGTTGTGACAGCCTAGGATTATTCAAAATGTGTGCACTGCATCATGAGGTCTATTGTCCTACAGGCATATGTAGTGTACATTTTAACTGTTTAATTGATAGCTGTGCCACCTGCAAGGAATGCATGAAATGCAAGGAATGCCTCAAAAGCGATGCGGCGAAATAAAAAAACAATTAAAATAAAATTTTATATGAAAAGGATTTTTCTTTTTTTTTATACAAGACTTAGATCAGACAGTTACGCAGGTTCTGTGTCAGGATGTACATAGTGTATGAGGCAAGCGTGGTTAGGATTGTGAAACTTATCCAGTTGGTGCTATTGAACTTGCGCATCTCTTCGTTCTGTGATGCTATTTTGCGCTGCAGCCGGTTAATGAAGATGATGAGCACGACAAGGAAGCCGAACAGTGCCACAGATTTCCCCTTTGTGTAGTCCATTTTTTCTCTTGAAAACTTTAAAAAAAAATAAATTTTAAATGAAAATAATTTTTATTTTTTTTTAATTTACATTTTTTTCTCAAAACGCAAAAGCATCTTGCAATAACTTCTGCTGGTTAACTGCAGCCGGTAGTGGAACACTGGTGACTTCTGGCAAGCTCTTTTGCGGCACTGCTCTCCCTGAATAATCAGGCATGTAAATTTTCGTATCTGAAGTAGGTATACGATTCCCTTCGTTTAGTAAATTATTCAACGAATCGATGGCTTGTATCAAATTGGTAAAAGCGTTGTCGCTCATTGAAGCGTACTTCACGGCAGTGACCAGCTGCCAGTAGCGGCGCTGTGCTAGTTTTGCAGGAAGGGTTGAGGACTCCTCGCCCACGTTGACACCAGTTTTTTTCCAGTTTATGATTTGCATTTGCCAGGCGCTGATTTCGCTCAGGGTTATCTTGCGCGTGCTATAGTCTCCTGTTTCATTCATGTGCATGAAGAACGTGAGCTCTCCCGCGGGCTGGTCACCACCGATAGTCAGGTACTGGCCGGCCAGGTCAACGCTGCCGATTGCCATTGGAATCCATGTGATGTTCTGTATCACTGCCTCGAAGATAATTGGGTCGACGCCGGTGACCATCCCCGAGGCCACATCCGTGCTCGGCTTGATGCGCTGCACTGCAACGCATATGAAGCCGTCAATGCAGATGCGCTCGGCCGTGGCAAGGTACGTGCCGTAAAGGCGGCGCAGCCCCTTGCCCCAGCCATAGACAAAGGCCAGGCGCGGCTCTCGAGAAAAGCGTACAAAATTTCCTTTTGTGTCCGTGACATTTCTGCCGTATGTGCGCCACAGTGCACCGCCTCCATCGAAGCTCGCGGGCGTTTCATTTGCCCTGACTGTGCCGATAATGCGTGGCACCCAAGTGCTCTTGATGCGCTCCACGTCGCCGGGCCACGAGATTGTATTCATCCACACTGAGTAGGGAAGTGCGCCTACACCAAACAGTATCTGTCTTACAATAGATTGTCCTACTGGCTGTGGAGAATCGCTGCTTAAGTTGTAGTGTTCACAGATCTGATTTACTGTGTCTGACGGATTTCCAGCTGCAACGCTTTCGAAAACCTTGGAAATTTGTGCTTCCACTGCAGGTGATGTGCTTTGTGGTTGTTGTTTACCAGTTTTTAGGTACGCGTTTGTAGCGGAATCGTACCATCTACGAATAAGAGAATTCTGCTCTTGCAGCACTGTTTCTGAAGAGCCTTGCATTTTTTTTCTTAAAAAAAATTTACGAAAAGAAAATTACAGCTTATTTTGCTTATATTTTTTAAATATAAATATCTACCTAAAAAAAACCAGGCCCTTTAAATATTTAAATTTTTTTTTTCAACTTAGAGTGTAAAAATGACAACATACTGTTTTGCAAAGGGATCAATTCCGCTGCATAAAAATATCAAAGAAACGATTATAACACCAGAGATGAATGAGAATTGCATATGCAAGCGTTGCAATGTCCAATACACAGAGGCGCAGAACATAGGCAGGTGGGAGTGTGCAATGCACACGCTGCCATATATCCACAAAGATGGTTACTATCCTTGCTGTCGTAAATCAAACCTTGGCTGCATTCGCTGCGACCACATATTTGACTTGAACAAGCCGTATCCGAACAGCGAGTGCAAGCGAGAGGTAGGCGGCGGAATAATGATTTTTCATGTCAAAAAGGAAAACTTGGAGGAGATATTACCCCCTGTTATTTTACTCTACAATACCGTGTCCAAATGTATACTGGTTGATCCGGATAACTCTGACTATGTGTATGTGCTGAGAAGAGCGCCTTTTTCAGATTATTAAAAAAAAAATACACACAAGAAAATAAAAAAAAATCCTTTTTTATAACTTTCAAAGAAAAAAAAAGCTATGACCCTTGAACTTGTGTACCGGCCACAGTTCATTTATTTGACATTCATAACAATCTTCTACAGCAGAACTCTACTCTTCTCGTTCGTGAGTCTCGCTATCCTTGCGTGGCTAGGCTTCAGACACCCAGAGGAAAACGATACAGGCCTAGAGATAGCCGTCTTCCTCATAAACTTCAGCATTGGCATTGCGCTGCTCGCTGGCGCGTGGATTGTTGTGCTGAGGCGCGACCTGCTCGCTCTGATGCAACACGATCTGCATTTCATCCTGCTGGAGCGCGTGCGTGTCAAGGACGTGGTGCGTGTGTTCGTTGCAGTCGTGCTTGTAGCAGTCACCTACCTGACAAGTGAGGGCACGGGCTACTCCAAGAGCATAGTGCACAGATGGAGTGCCGTGGCCGCTGCCATGTGCATACAGACGTTTGTCTACCTTTACGACAAGAACAGCGATTCAAGCGGAGAGATCAGCTACTCGCTGCTGCCGAGCAAGGAGGCGGGACACCACATCTGTGTGGCGTGGCTGTTTGTGGTACTTGCGCTAATCGATATTAGCATCAGACAGACACTGGCACAGAACATCGGCACAGCTGTAGTGGCAGCGCTGTATGTGGTGCTGCGAATCGACAGAATTCAGAAGGTGCTGAACACTAGCAGAATTTTTGACTCTCAATCGAATAAAAAAGTGTACTAAAGTAAAAAAGTTTTTTCATGGATTTTTTTTATTCACACATTTTCTAGTAGCGAGATGGGTATCCTTAGTTGTGTGTGTGAGCAGATATGGAACGGGTAGTTTTTTATCCTTCGTAACGGAGGCCGAACATAGTAGCCGGTGCTCTCCAAATACGCACCACCAAGCAGCGGAATCTCGCAGTTCAAGAAAGCGGTGTGCCACACGGTCTGTGGATTTATCTTGTTGTCTATCAAACCCATCTTCTGATAGGCTGCAGCACACAGTTCGCTGCAGTAGTATGAGCGGGAATCTCTGGCCCTGTGTCCTGTTGGATGTCCAGGCGAACCAAACAACGGTGCAGTGCACATACACACGAGATTTTCCTCGTATGGTAAACAGTCTACGCTGCGCATGAACGCCGAAAGGAGTTCTGGAAAGCCAGTCCTAGTGACCTCTGATACTCTGAGCGGCTGCACGTACATCCACCTAGACACGCTGGCCTGTATCTTCAGTTTCCTGCGCAGCGACACCAGTCTGACTCCTGAGTGAACGAGGCGGTTTTTGAGCAGCAGATCGCACTGGTCTTCTGAGTGATAGACACTTTCGAAGGCACCGATTTCACCGTCTGGCATCTGCACTGCTACGGCAACGTGTGTGACTAGTTTGGCGCCGAACAAAATCGTGAAGTAGCTGGTCCAGCTGTTAAAATTGCAGAAGTACAGCAAGTCACCCGTCTTGATATACTTTACCGCTGTCTCGTAGTCGAAACATGGTGTAGACGTGTAACAAAAGCACGAAAAACAGGCATCCATTTTGGAATTATTAAGCCTAAATCACAACTTTACTTATATTCAGTTTTTTATTCACAATATCTTTGGAGTTGGAATGAGCCATCCCTTTGAGGGAGCTTTCACCAATGGGTATCGTGGCCATTCTGATGCCATTTCAGTGGTGGATGTAACGAGTGGACACTGCCATTCAAAGCCAGGGTTGTAGTTGTGATCCACTAGCACCACTTTTTTTTGGTCGCTATTTCCATCCATCACGTGGTAACCAGTCAGATATTTCCCAGTGTAGGCAAATACATGGAGATGCCAATTAGAATCCATTATTGAGTGTTGCATTACCTTTTCGTCGTGGCCGAACATAATAACCTCTAACATAGGCGCAAAAAACAGATTTGAGCGTATGCACGCAAGCTTGAGTGTGTTGTCCTTTCTGAATCGGCGTTCATATCTGAAGCCGTCTATGTCAATACACGACACGCACGAGAGTGTAGTTGGGTCGCGCCACGTATACGACAATCTTAGATCATTAGATAGTATGTTGTCAAGAATCTTGGGTGCACCAGATTCATAGTACCAACACATCACGCCTAGCTTATTATTTTTGTATTTAGCTATGGTTGATACTTTTCCGCACGGATAGAATGAATACTTGTCACCAATACCTAAGACTGCTTTTACTTGCAAATCAGAGGATCTGGTTTGTCTAGTCAAAAGTGGAGGCACGTCAAATTCGTGCTGAGATAAAAGTTGTTGGGCAGCAATTGCTGAGAACGGCATAGTAACGGCAGGGTTGTAGAGCCTTCTAGGTCTAGACTCAATGTATGCGGGAATTGGGTAGCATGACACATGACTGTAATAAAAATCAGAACAACAATCTGAATGAGAACAACCATCTGAATCAGAACAACCATCTGGATCGGAATCGGAATCTTCCGAGGCAAGAGCATCTAGAGGCTGAATTAAGATTACAGTGTCAACCTCTTCAATCTTTCTCTTTAAAGGAGGGCTTGGTTGCATCAAGAGGGGAGGGGAAAAAGATTTAAAAATATTTAATTTTAATAAAATTGAAAAATATTTTTTTATTAAATTTAAAAACAGTCACTCGAAAAAGATACTTTTCTATAAAAAAAATACTTTAATACCCCCTGTTTAAAAAAATGGAAAACAACCTTATGGAAAAGACTTCCACAGCTCCAGAAAAACGTGGTATTGAAAAGACTTCTGACTACAAAGCGTTGAACAGCATTGCAAAGAAGGCACGCATCTTTGCCGCCGGAAATCCGTTGAAACGCGAAAACGTACGCCGTTACCTGATCACAGATGTTTTCAAGAATGATGGAACAAAGTATATGAATGACACTGATAGCGCATGCATGACTGCGATATCGCTGATGTATTCACACAGCATTGCAGGAATCTCGCCCATCCTGTCGTGGAGCACAGACACGGAAGACGACATTGAGTGTCTTGGAAACCCTATCATCATCCGCGACGTGGATTGCGGCTCATTGGAGAAGCCTAACGTGGATGCATTGACCAGTCTCTCAAGTGTCGCGCCATTCGGGCAGGGCACTGAAACGAAGGTGGATCCTGAAGTGCGCAACGGCCGGCAAATTGACATAACAGGCCACGAGGAACTCGCGCATCTATGCCAAGAGCTGGTGTTGCTGTTTTTCAACTGCTCACATGTGAATAGCAACCTCGAGGCGCGCCCATACCGCATTCAGATGTATACGGCCGGCGGACACTTCAAGCGCCACAAGGATACGCCGCACGGAGTAAACCACTATGCCACGATGATTGCTTCGTTCGGCAGCGTGCACACCGGCGGAGAGTTGCTCATTGGAGACTCGGCCCGCTTCAGCTTTGAGTCGGGCAAAATCCAGGTCGTCATGTTCCACCCTGACATGGAGCACGAGGTGTTGCAGGTGAATAGTGGCACACGCATTGTGCTGCAAGCAGACGTGTTTGTGGTGCCATCTACAAACATCAGTCTGCGCAACTTTGGCAGGGACTGCGACACAGACGATGATGTAGACCTTGACGAGGATGATATCAGCGAGACTCACGAGCACATCAGCGGTGTGATTAACGCAATGCCAAATGAAACGAACAATCTCGACGGTTCAGTGTGTTGCACGAGCAGTTCTTCTCCACCTGTAACCAAGCTTGAGCAGCTGTCTGCCATGGTAAAAGACTACTTTGCACATGCAGAAGGGCCGCGAGCGCTTGTGTTTCAACTCAGCCATTCCTACGTTAACGAGGGCCTGTGTCCTGAGTACTTGCGCAGCGCCGACGCGGCATTGTGGAGTGAAATGCGTTTTCATCACAAGTGCGCGCTCACTTTCATTGCAGTTGAGGAGGATAAAGTTTATGACGACAAAAAAGTTAACTCGAGCATCTGGACAACAGTGGAGTTTAATCTGCCACGCGGAGGGGTGCTCATCCAAGACAAGTGCCAGCGAAACCACGCAGAACGCAT
>SDBS01007017.1_pt1 | contig 10959 bp, 8 predicted proteins | sample 2277091 | NCBI WGS metagenome assembly SDBS01 (sample SAMN10404972, study PRJNA504765) | marine sediment metagenome | isolation source: marine sediment core GS10_PC15, 163 cmbsf | place: Arctic Ocean: Southern Knipovich Ridge | collected 2010 | reverse complement strand
GATTTGATCAGATCTTTTTCTTTAACTACTCCGATCACTATTTTGAGGGCTTTTTTATTTTTAAAATAAGCGAGAGATGGAATGCTGTGAATACCAAATGAATGCATTACTTTCCCCATCTTCTTTGCATCGACACGAGCAAAAATCACCTTTTTTCCCAAATATTTTTGACTTGTTCTTTCATATATCGGTTTAAAGGTTTTGCAGGGAGAACACCAATCTGCATAAAATTCCAGCAGAATTAAACGGTCTTTTTTACCGTTTAGGACGGTATTAAATTCACTTGTTGAGTTAAGTTCGACTAAATTTGATGAAAGATTCATAAGAAAACCAATTGTAAAAAAAAAAGTTGTATTATATATTTGATTTCTGAGTAAATTTGGTATTTGAATTTACTGATTTTCCATATTACATTAAGTATTAAGTTCCTTTACTCTTTCTTCATTGCTTCTTTTCATAGATCGTGCTACTACATAGTTTGCTGACTGCTTAATCAACCATTCAAATGTTCCATAACTCCTTCCGTAACGGGAATCTGTCCAAAGGAACATGAAACCGTATAATATCAGAAGATATATAATAAATACAATAGGAAATAACCATACGGGTAATAACTTGAGTAGAACAATAAATGCGATGAATTGCACATGATAAATCGTTAAACTCCAGGAACCGAACATATTTATAAATTTTGAAGGATTTTTTGTAGTTACTGTGTTAGTGGCTTTATCTTTCTCAAGACGAATAATATCTCTCCATAGGAAAATTGCCAATATTATCAAATTACTCCCGATTGCATAAAAACTCCATGCCATAGATGAACGAACTAAGAATCCTGGAAGTCCATCTAAAGACCATCTCCAAGTAGCTTCGGGAAATCTATTTATTTGGTCCAACAACAAGGAGACACCATCACCGTATACATAGTCGGTTGTTCCAACCAATTGAAGTCCGGTTAAGACACCAATTCCTATCAAGCTTGCTCCGATTATAAGCAAATTTTTCGGACGAATTATAACCGGAGGATCAACGGATTCAGTTTTCCGCTGATTCCAAGAATTTATCCAATCCCCTATGGCACATCCTATAAAAGCAAAACCGAAAAATGGAAAAGGTGTATTCCATACAGGCGGTTCAGCAAGAATATATGCCAGAACAGGTAAATTTGCAATAAGAAACCATTTAAAAGGATCTGTAACAATTATAATAAACAATCCTATCATAACCTTATATTTTGGGTCGAATTTAAGGAAAAAATAACAAGCAATTCGTGCCATTGCTATTGCTTGGAAAACTTCCCAAAACCATAACCGTCTCAGATTAAATCATTAAGCATAAAATCCAATAAATGAGTGAAAAAAGCTACTCCGGCTATCCATAGAGTTCGGACTATAAAATTGATATGTGCTTGTTTTTGCTGATACGCGGGATCTCTGCTTATTTTTCTTTGTTGGGCATGATATGAAAGGGATAGTGAAATTCCAGCCGTAAAAACAAATGCAGCAGTTGCAAAAACATCCAATATTAGCCATGCCATCCCCCAAATCCTTTTTAAATTACATTTTTCATACTTATAAAAGAAAACTTTGCCAACGCAATCATTGATTACTACCAGTTAATACCTCAGTAATATTTGGTTTCTTTGTATTTATAAGATTTAATAATTTACTGTTAAGAAGATTAAAAAATTCATCAAACTCCACCACAAAAACTGCATCAATTTTTAATAAACTCTCATCGAATTTGATATCAATAAAATCCCAAATTGCTGAATATTTTGTTTTTGGAAGGGATATATTATACAAACCCTCAAATTTTTGTAAAAAATCCTTTAAATTACTTGATTTTGGAGGTAATTTTTTATTTTGGGTTATATATGCATTTCTTATTTTTAATTCTAATTGTAAACAGCGTAACTGAATATAATTTTCATAATTTTTAATATTAAATGCAGTTAAAGCAGCTTCTTCTATAATTTCTAATCTGGAGTTTAATTCTTCACCAATTTTAGAAATCATTTTTCTTTTTTCTACAATTATGTTTAATTTTACTGAAATAACGACACATGCTAAAGCAACAAACGTTCCAATAAAAGAACCTAACGATAATCCCAAAATCAGTTCATTTAATCTACCCATAGATCCCCCAATTCCTCCTCCAATAAATAGTCCTATTAAAATTCCGAAAGACACTTCAATGAACGCTCCTCTTAATAACGGCGTAACAATAAAAACTAACATAGCTCCAAACAATGCAAAATTTATGGCATATCTTAATCCAATTATTTGTACTTGCAATTCAGTAGCGGAAATTAAAGCCCCCGGTAGTAAATCAATCGCTCCAAAAATTAATCCTATTATAGAACCAATTAATAAACCCCTTACAGCAAAATTACAGGCATGAATCATTATTTTAGGGTTAAATTTTTCATCCTTTTCAAGGTCAGGCCCTATTTTATCTTTATTTAAACCAATCCACCTTCCAAAAAACCGAATTTCATTAAAAGCACCGATTGGACATAAAATTAGCAATCCAATTAATGTAATCATTAATATCAAATTATAAAGATGTATTTCTTCAATAATTTGGGATAAATTGATAACCGTTAAACCTCCAAATCCATTTGCAACGTAAGCAAATCCCTCTGAAACATGTAAGTCATAACATGTACCAAAAGTTTCAACATAAACTGGTTCGTGTGGTTTTGTAGGATTTTCGATATTTATTATTGCTAAACCGCTTGAATGATCTGCCAAATATGCGTAATTATCAAAAATTCCAATTCCAAGAGAGTCCCCTGTTGTATCCATTTGAATCGGTTCTTTTGGTTCTTTTGGATCAGTGATATCAATAATCGCCAATCCCTCATCGCCATCAGCTATAAAAGCGTAATTTTCGTGGACAAAAATATCCATCGCATTTCCCGCAGTATCCATATAAACTGGTTCACTAGGGTTAACAGGATCCGAAATATTGATAATCACCAATCCTCGTGAGAAATCCGATAGAAATAAAAACGAACCATCAACGAATATTCCCGTGGGTTCGTGATCTCTGAAAACATTCTTTATCAATCTCGGTGCTTTGGGATTTGAAACATCAATTATTGATATACCCCTTTCATATACCATACCTGCCATACCTAAATAAGAAAACTCATAAATTACATAAGCATAATCATTCTCAACCCATAAATCAACAGAACTGCCGGTTGTGTCAATGTATGAATAATTTTCTGGGTTATGGGAATTATTGATACTCACTATCCCAAGTCCCACATTCCCATCTGCCAAATATAGATAATCATTTGAAACGAATACTCCGCTTGCCATTCCTTGAGTATAAGTAAAGCCGGCAATATAGGGACGTTCCGGGTTTGAAACATCAAATATTACTAATTTTCCATAATCATCCGCCAAATAGACTTTATCTTCCCACTTATATACTCCTTTAGAAAATCCAAAAGTATCAATTCTGGTCATGCTTATTGGGGGAATAAGGAATAAAAAAACAAATAAAACCCCAATTCCAATTAGGATTACAAATCTTATAATATTTTTAAAATTTAATCGGTTTTTTATCATTATATTTCTATCTTAATTGTTATTTGCCAGTTAAAACTTTAAATCAGTCGAATTATGATTTAACGTTTTTTTCATTTATGCTTTTTCTTTATTTTGTATTTATATTATCGAAAAAATACTTCTTAATAGTCCTTTTAATCCACAATACGTAAAAGTATGTTAAATGGAAAAAAAACCTTTTTGAAAAAATTATTCATCATTCACAAAATAAGAAGTTGATTGGATTTTATGATTAAATTAGTAGTAAAATTTTATAATTTAGATCAATCAATCTCGTAACACCAAACAAAATGTCCTTTATCAATCTCGATTTTCTCTGGATACTGACTGAAACATTTTTTGGAACGGGATTCTGATGGACAACGTGGATTAAAATGGCATCCAATTGGTGGAAAAATAGGGCTAGGAATCTCGCCTTTAATTACAAATTTAATTTCTTGATCATAAGGATCTATTTCTGAACGCGATTCAAGAAGAGCTTTCGTGTAGGGATGTTTTGGATCAAAAAATATCTGATCCGTGTTTCCTATTTCAACAAAACGCCCAAGATACATGACTGCAATTCTATCGGCTATATGATTAGCAACAGCAAGATTATGCGTAATAAAAAGAAATCCGTATTCATATTTCTTTTGAAGATTTTTAAGAAGATTGAGAATTTGAGCTTGAACCGATACATCCAATGCAGAGGTAGGTTCATCTAGTATAATCAATACAGGATTGCAGGCTAAAGCCCGTGCAATAATGATCCGCTGTTTTTGACCCCCAGAAAACTCATGCGGGTATCGATCCAAATGTTCTCTTTTCAAAGAAACCATTTCAAGTAACTTTAAAACACGTCTACGAACGTCATCTTTTGAAGTTATACCCATTAAACATTTTAATGGTTCAGAAATAATATCAACAATTTTTTTCCTTGGATTGAGTGAAGCGTCTGGATCTTGGTATACAATTTGAATTTTTTGTCTTAAGTACTTTGAATATTCATGAGGAATCGCTTCATCTCTAAATTGGATTTCACCTTCTTTAATATCAACCAGTCCCAATATTGCTTTTGCTACCGTTGTTTTTCCGCATCCACTCTCACCTACTAAACCCAGAGTTTCTCCCGCATTTATTTTAAAAGAAATTCCGTCAACTGCTTTTACTGAAGCTATTTCTCTTTTAATCATACCTGCAAGAAGCGGATAATGAATTTTAAGATTTTCAACATTTAATAACGAAGAACCTTTTTCTAATTTCGTTATATTTTCAAAATCTTCAACCAATATTCTCCCAGACGCCAGAAATTTTAGAATTAGATTCGCTGCAACAGAAACTCCAATACCAATCCCTATGTTTGGTATGTTATTGTCAAGATATTCCGTCATGTCTAATATTGTTTGACCAGTTAGTCCGGTTGAAATTTTAGTTTGAAATACAATTAGGAAAATCTGGGTAACTAATCCGACCATTCCAGATATTAAAGTTATGGATCTTTTGTTTTTTTTTGAAACCATTTGCATTTTGATACCTAAATTTGCCACAAAAATCGAAATTCCAAAGCTTACTACAACAGATAAAACAAATAAAATCCATCCACCAGTACTATTATCAGTTATTTGAAAGATCATTTTTCTCCCTTTTCCCATTTTATAGAATTTTACAGATTGGAATCAATTTCTGAATTTTTTCTTTCTTCTTTATATTGAGGATCATACAAATGGCATGCGACATAATAATTTGGTTCTATTTCTACTGCTTTCGGGATTATTGAATCACAAGGTTCAAAACAATAATCACAACGAGGATGAAATCTGCATCCCGAGGGGGGATAAATTAGATTTGGAACCATACCTTTAATAATCGGTAATTCTTCTTTCTTTTTCCCGACAACAGGTACAGAAGAAATAAGCCCTCTTGTATAAGGATGGTACGGTTTTGTAAATAATATCTTGATGTCACCGTATTCAACAATATAACCACTATACATTACTGCTACGCGATCACTCATTTTTGAAATAATTCCTAAATCGTGCGTAATAAATAATATTGAAGTGTTGTATTTTTTCTTTAGATTCTTCATTAATTGAAGAATTTGGTTTTGAATTGTAACATCTAAAGCAGTTGTGGGTTCATCAGCTATTAATAAACGAGGGCTACATGCTAAGCCCATAGCAATCATAATTCTTTGACGCATTCCTCCGCTCAACTCGTATGGATATCTGTCATATATTTGTTCAGGATCAGGAATTTCAACATCTTTCAAGAGGGATTGGCCCCATATTCTAGCTACGCTATATATTGTGGAATATTTTTGATATTCAGAAATTTTTTTCTCAAGTTCCTCTTTTTCTTCATTTAGAATTTCCATTCTACTAAGTTCTTTTCCTTTTGTATCTGATGATGGGGAAATTTTCTTGTCTGTTAAAACTTTGATTTTGATTTCAACTTTATCTAATTTTAACTGGCATTCATCCATTTTCTTCTTATTCTCTTCAACAGTTTTAAATAACTCAGCTTGACGGTGCAAAAGATATACTTCTGATATTTGATCACCAACTTTGAAAACAGGATTTACCGAGTTTAGAGGATCTTGAAAGATCATAGTAATTTTATCCCCTCGATATCTTCCAATTTCTACTTCTGATTTTTCTAATAAATCAACATTTTCAAATAACACTTTACCTCCTTCAATTTTTCCAGGATGACGAACCAACTGAAGGATTGAAAGTGCAGTAACAGACTTTCCGCAACCTGTCTCTCCGACAAGTCCAAGGACCTCACCTTCATAAATTTTAAAAGAAACACCTTCCACAGCTCTAACGATTCCTTCTTCGGTATAAAAATAAGTAATTAAATCTCTAACATCCAAAATTACTTTTTTTTCCTCACTTTTTTTTTTGTATTTTTCTTCCATTTCATGTTGTTGTAACAAACTGATTAATGCCAATTTACTTTTTTCAATCGCTTGGGGCATGAAATATTTTTTTTTAAAGATAATAAAGAAAAATGTATACGAAATTGCAACCACAAAGATTAAAACACGTATGTCCTGTACAAGACCGCGTTGTGTTCCAAAAAAATACAATTCTATTACAATAAGTTGTAAAGACCAAATACCAACTGATATTAAACCTGATATAAACATAGATTTGGATAGGACGTCATCTGGAATTTTTTTCTCGATTGAAAGAAGACTATTTATAACAATTGTTATAGCTTTTGCAAAGAGTATGGTAAGAAGAGTCCATTGAATACCAAGGCAGAATATTGTTAGTGAAGAAGATTCCAATGTTCTTCGATTTACTAAATTTCCTATTGAAAAAAATTCACGTCTGATAAAGAATATTTGGATAAAGACCACGAGACAAATAATCCATATTAATCCAAGAGAAGAAAAAATAACTTTTCGAAATTTAATAAAATCGTCAAGGTTTATCTCAAAATTGCTTAGGTTATTTAATTTATGGTTTTTTTCAATTTCGACCTCTTCATTCTCAGTTGGTGGTGTTTTGAATGTAAAATGTGTTGATTTTTTAAAGAAAACAATGTATAGAGGAAAAATTATCGTAGCCATTGACGCAAATGATATTAAGGGATCATTTATGAATCCAAAAATTCCTAAAATCAATCTCATTGACAATATCAATATAAATGCAACCAAATTACCCCGTATTATCATTAATCGGTTTTTTTTTTGGAAAAAGTCGTCCTTTTCAAATATATGATTAGCAAGCGAGGCGATGATATAATGTAAAATTATTCCTGCCAAAAGAGTTTCTATAAGAATCAATCCAACTGAAAAGTTTTCTGACTGAAGTATAATATTTATCATTTTTTTTCCTTCTGTTAAATTTGAAATTTGGGATCGAGAGCATCTCTAACACCATCCCCGATAAGCATGAATCCAAGTACAGTGATTGCAACAAATAATCCAGGCCATATTGAAATCCACGGTTTTGTCATCAATCTGGAATAAGCCCAGGTAATATCTGTACCCCAATCGGAAAAGGCTTCATCACCTAAACCGATAAAAGACAAACTAGCAATACCTAAGATAGATGCTCCAATATAGTAAGAAAACGAAATTATTATTGGTGTTATTGCGTTTGGCAAAATTTCAGAGAACATTATCCTAAAGTTATTTTCCCCGCTTGTTTTTGCGGCATCAATATAAATATTTTGTTTAACTTGATAAACTGAAGCTCGGATGAACCTGGCATAACCCGGTATTCCTAAAAATCCGTACACTAATAAGATTATCTGTAAATCTTGACCAAATAACCGAATAAAGATTAAAGATAAAATTAAGCTAGGAAATGCTATAATAATATCGAATATTCTCATCATGATTGAATCGACTTTTCCACCTGAATATGCTGCAAGCACACCCAATAGGATTCCACCAACCACTGCAACTATATTTGAGAGAAGTCCTACTGTAAGTGCCGTTCTAGCCCCCCAAACTAACCGAGCATGTACGTCAAGCCCATTTTGAGTTGTACCTAAAACATGTAATGGATAAGGTAACGAAAATTCTCCGGGATATATCTTATCAGTAACTTGATTTAAAGTAAAAGTCGTTAACCATTGAGGAAATATTGCCATGATTGATATGAATAGAATTAGTAAAAAACCAAGAATGGTCAAGGGGGTTAAAAAGCGGGTAAAAAGTTTTCTTTTTGATTTTATTTTGCCAATTTCGTATTCCCTCTCAAAATATTCTGGTTTACGCCAGAAAGGGATGATATAAAATTTTAATGCTTCCAAAATTTCAGTTTTTCTTGTCCTATCATTTCTATTACTTATCTCAGTCAATTTATTCACTTCTTTCCGTTCTTATGTATAGATTATTCTAGGATCTATTATAGTGTATAAGACATCGGCAACGAGATTTGATATTATAACTAGCATTGCCGCATAAATTGTTATTGCATTTATTAAATAGTAATCTCTGTATTGTATGGACATGAAAAAAGTATATCCCAAACCAAAAATGTTGAATGTTTGTTCTACTATAAAAGATCCCATCAAAGAACCAGCGACCCCGCCAACGATAACAGTCGTGGTGGGTATCATAGCATTCCTAAAAGCATGTTTGTTAAACACTGTTTTCTCCAAACATCCTTTTGCTCTAGCTGTTCTAATGTAATCTTGCTCAAGAATATCAAGCATACTTGTTCTGGTAATTCGGGTTGTAGTTGCTACGGAAATTAGAGTCATACAAGAAACTGGAAGTACTAAATGCAAGATACTGTCTTGTAATAATAATTGTTCATTGAATAGGATAGAATCAAAAATTCGAAATCCAGACCCGATTAGACCATCCGGAACGGGATTATTAGTCCCGTTAAGACCGTAAAGCCACTTTGTATTATAATCTGCAACCGGAAACCAAAAATTCTGTCCTGTAAACTCCCTAAGATAGATTCCTGAGAGTACTTGAAAAATCATTCCCGTCCAAAAGACTGGAAATGCTACTCCCGCAACTGCAATACCTCTAATTAATGAATCTTTTGGTTTTCTAACATTAGCAGCAGAAGTGATACCCATCTTGACACCAAATATTGGAACAATTATCATAGGAATTGCCATCAATTCTAGAGTTCGCGGAAAAACTTTAACAAGCCAATCTGTAACTTTCCATCCCTTGATAACAACATAAGAATAACCTAAATTTCCAGTAAAAAAATCTAGATAATATCTACCCAACTGTTCGGGCCATGGAGCTAAAAATCCCATTTCTCTTAGATATTTTTCTCTCTCTTCAAGAGGAATATCCGCTGGGAATAAAAACATTCCGGGATCTCCTGCTAACATCCGAGATAATATAAAAACTGCCGTTAGAACAATAAATATCATAGGGATCATTAATAACAATCTTTTTATTATGTATTTTACCATATTTTGACCTTTAGCCATTTTTTTCACCTGCGATTTATTGTTTAATGGATATTTCCTTATTTTAGTTTTTTAGAAATTACATATTGTTTAAAGGTTTTCCCAGATAAAGCCCCACTGAGGTTAATTACATATAAAATGAAAATTGTAAGATATCCCTCTCCTCTAGTAAATAACAGAGTAAAGGGCTCAACAGATAATCCCGAAACCGCCCAATACCAGATTATTGAAAATGCTATAATAAATGGAACAAACCATAAAGAGTGCTTGATTCCGTAGTTACTGATATCTTCCTTGTATGTAAGGAAAAAACAAAGAAAAAACAAAAGAAATGCTGGTAAGAAATAGGTTTGGATGAAAGTTTCATATGAATAGATGATAACCGATTTATTTTCCCATTCGGTATATTGAATTGGATAGCCCTGTTCATTTACCATTACCATATTGCATATTATTCCAAAATAACCGAAGAATATAATCAGTAATCCTAAAATAAATCCTCCTTGTTTCCTAAGTTCGAATTTAATAAATCCCCCCCTATTATTTTCTTGAGTCGTACTATAATTCAACTAACATTTCACCTACATTTTTTAATATCTTACAGATCGTAGAATTTTTTTTTCATTAATATCTATCTGAGGGATAACTATTAAAAGATTATATTTATCAATAAATCAAATTAAAAAGGGATATTTTAAATAACCGAGGTTAATTACCTCATTTTTGCCAATTTTAATTATAAGATTAGCATCCATTGGTTTATAATTAATATGAAAATCAATTTTCGTCGAAATAGTTAAATACTTCAAACAAGAAATGGTACATTTAGCATGATTTCACTGCTTTTAATTAAAAAAATTAAATTAAAAACTATTAAGTGAGAATAATGATGAAAAAAAATCTTTCAAAAATCGCTGCTTTTCTTTTAGTTGTTTCTATTTTTGCGTCGATTTCACTGTTTCAATTGAATTTAATCTCGGCTCAAGATACAACTACTAAGTTTTTAATCGGTGTCAAAACTTTTACCCAACTTGATAACTTTGATCCAGCATCAAATGGTGCGATAGGTGTTTATTCCCCTTTTTATATGACTAATGGGTTAGAAGGTTTGGTAAGAAGGAATCGAACTCATTCCACTGTTGACGATCCTGCCCCTGTGCTTGCAACAAGCTGGGAGATATTAGAAAATGGTACCTCTATTCTTGTCCACCTTCGTGAAGGAGTTACATTTCACGATGGAACACCATTCAATGCCGATGCCGTTAAGTGGAATGTTGATCGTATAATGTACGTCTCTAAATACGTTAATACTATCCATAATAGTTGGTTTTACGGTTCACTAGAAAAACTAAGACCGTACTTTACCGAAACTTGGAACTTATCTTGGGTACCCTTAGGGGAAAGATATTCATACATGAATTATACCAAGGTAGTGGATGAATATACAATAGAGGTTGGCACCAACGGTGCAGCAGCTTCCGCATGGGATCTT
>SDBS01007016.1_pt1 | contig 10960 bp, 8 predicted proteins | sample 2277091 | NCBI WGS metagenome assembly SDBS01 (sample SAMN10404972, study PRJNA504765) | marine sediment metagenome | isolation source: marine sediment core GS10_PC15, 163 cmbsf | place: Arctic Ocean: Southern Knipovich Ridge | collected 2010 | reverse complement strand
CGATACTATTATTGGAGCGCATATTTTTGGGCCCGGCGCTGAGGAACTCATAAATGTATTCGCAGTCGCCATGCGCGGTGGCATGACCGCGACTGAACTTGGAAAAGCTATCTTTGCCTATCCCACTTTCTGTTCAGATATCGCGTATATGCTTTAAAAGTCAAGCCTCGCAGAAAAACCCCGATAAGAGCGGTAAATCCACTTTATGAGGAACGTCCTTGTTTGCGGAGCAACAATACTCCAAAGCGTTTGTTACCATCGACATAGGTCTTAATTGTTTCCAGGCCGAATGTAGTTAAGTAGGGCACCATCTGACTTATCCTGAATTTACGACTGATCTCCGTCAATATCATCTCTCCGGCATTCACTTCAAACGTCTTCTTAAGCGGAGTGATCTCAATGTTTTGTTTCGTCTTGAACTGAGCGAAAATTTCAACACGTCGCCAGTTAGGATCGTAGCGCGCGACATGAGTTATGGCGGCAGTTTCAAGCGATGACCCAAGCTCACGGTTCATACGCTCAAAGACATTGCGGGTAAAGGCGGTACTGAACCCGGCGGCGTCGTTGTAAGCGGAATGAAGAGAGTCAGCGTCTTCGTTAATGTCTATGCCAAGAAGGCAAAAATCCCCAACGGCTAGATGCTTGTTGACGTTCTCCCAGAAAAGCGCCGACTCAGCGGTGTCTAAATTACCTATGGTGCTCCCGAGAAAAAGGAACATAACCGGCGACAGGGGATCAAAAAGTTTGAACGCTTCATTATAACTGCCATGAAAAGCATCAACTTTAACGCTCGGATGTTTAATCGCCAGGTCAAGTTCAGCTTGTTCAAGAATGGTTTTGCTGATATCAACAGGTGTGTAGCAGACCTCGCCGAATTGTTTGGCGTAGGCCTCAAGGATGATCTGGGTCTTAATTGAGCTGCCTGATCCGAACTCAATTAATGTGACATCGCCGGTGCTCTCAATTATATCTGAGACCGCGCTGGATAAAATGCTCGCCTCAGTTCGGGTTAAGTAGTATTCCGGTTGTTCGCAGATGCGCTCAAATATCTGGCTACCATGGGCATCGTAAAGGTAGCGGCAGTCTAGATTCCTGGGGGTATCATTTAGCCCTCTGACGACCGCTTGCGCGAATTGTAGTCTTTGCTCGGGTGTCAGTGTTTCAATTTGTCGCACCGACATGTCTCTTATCGACATGGCACAAACCTAACAGTGCTATTTGCTTTCTTTATGACCTGTTCCAAAGAGCTTAGCACTTGATCGACCTCATCCATGGTATTTCCCAGCCCAAGGGAGAAGCGGAGCGCGCAGTGAGCTTCGTCTGCGCTGAGCCCCAACGCGATCAACGCGTGTGACGGATCAGGCGATCCTGACTTACAAGCTGACCCGGAAGATAAAGCAACGCCCATTCTGTCCAGCCGCAACACAACCGATTCGCCACGAAAACCCGGTATCGTAACATTTAATGTATTCGGGAGTCGCTTGGACACGTGTCCATTGAGATGCACGCCTTCTGTCAGTTTCAGTAAGCCCTCGTACAGTCTGTCACGGATTACCGCTAGCTCGCTCATCTCACAGAGGCGACTGACAGCTAGTTCGGCGGCCTTGGCAAATCCGACTATACCGGCCACATTCTCGGTTCCGGCTCGTAGTGAGTTCTCTTGTTTGCCGCCATTAATAAGCGGTGACAATGTTATGCCCTGGCGTACAAATAAGGCGCCGATACCTTTAGGCCCGTGTATTTTGTGACCGGATATTGATAGGAGATCAACACCGAGTTCTTTGACATCGACCGGTATTTTGCCTAGCGCCTGCACCGCGTCGGTATGAAAGATGACATCCTGTTCCCTTGTGGCCGCCGACAACTCTTGTATCGGTTGTATAACCCCGGTTTCATTGTTGGCTGTCATTATCGAAACCAAGATAGTATCAGGTCTAAAAGCGCTTAAAAACGCGTCGCGGTCGACAAGGCCGTCTTTTCCTACGGGAACATAGGTGATCGAGAAACCGTCGTCTTCTAAAGATTGGCAAGAAGACATCAAGGCCGGATGTTCGATTGTAGAGGTGATAATGTGGCGTCCTTTATTTCTAAGCGCGTATGCCACGCCCTTAACGGCCAGGTTGTCTGCCTCTGAGCCGCCACTCGTGAAGATTATCCTCCTGGCTGTCGCGTTGATAATCTGCGCCAGGCGTCTACGTGAATCGGATACAGCTTCTTTGGCTCTAACGCCTTGCGAGTGAATGCTAGAAGGATTTCCGTATTCTTGCCCCAGGTAGGGAATCATCACCTCAAGCGCCTCAGGGTCGAGCGGTGTCGTGGCGTTGTGGTCCATGTAGATAGTTTTTGTGGCAGTCTTCTTCACCGGGCTCACTTCAATAGGTTCTTCGGCCTGTGCCGAGGTGGAGCAAGTATCTTCTTCGTCTATAAATATCTCATCGATAGAGGACGCGATGCTATCTGAGACAATTTCTATATTGCACTTCAACGCTTTGTAAACAGGGAAGCCTGAAATGGGGTCATACCTCTTTAGGTCGGTTAACTCATTAACATTACAATTTTGCCAGGCCGTAGGCCCAACCGGTCCGCCGCCACCCATATTCGCCTCGACCATACCGGGGATGATATCGTCAGTTACGCGCGCGCGAAAACGGGCATGCCCATTAGGGGTAGTGATAGAAATCTCAGAGCCATTTCTTATATCTCTGTCTTTAGCGTCCAAAGTGTTGATTGTGGCAATTGGCTCGGGATTCTCGTTGACGAGGTTCTTGATTCCAAGATGCTGAGAGCAGAAGCTGGTTTTGACCCGCGCGCCTGAGCTAAAAATCAGTGGATAGTTGGAATCACGAGCGACATCTTCCCACGGCTCAGTATAGACAGGCAGAGCGTCATAACCGTGCTCTGCCAAGATAGATGACGCGATTTCTAATTTACCGGATGGTGTGTCGAATCCGGGCTTGCCATCATGCCGGAGCAGCCCTTTTTCCCACTTTTTATACTCTATCATGACTGTCGGCACGCGGACAGTACCGCCTGCTTCTCGCATGTCATTAACCGTGAAGCCGGAACCTTTCATGACATATTCAAGAAGTTCTTCTTCGCTTTGAGGGTACATATCTCCGTATCCTAATCGCTTAGCCAACTCAGCCAGGATCAAGAAATCATTTCGCGATTGCCCGACAGGTTCAATTAATCGCTCTCTTACGCTAAACATAGGGCCGTAGACCATATATGAAGTATTTTCGTAACCCGTCGTCGCGGGCAGGACAATATCTGCATACGCCGCGTCGGCTGTGAGCTGTCTGTCTATTGTGACCATAAAATCAAGGCTCTCAAAAGTTTTGCGCCAGATATCCGGCTCTGGCCAGGCGGTCAGGATGGAGCCGCCTAGAACGATGAGTGATCTTATCGGATAGGGATTTCCTTCAAGCACCGCCTCGGGTAGAGCTATCGCGTGAGATTCACCCCTGTATTGACTGTAAACAGGGAATCGGTCACGGCCTATGGCGTTTTTCACATCGGGGTTGCTTATCAGTTTTTCCTTATTTATCGGGAATGTGTTTTGCTTCATCCTAAAGACGCGCCCGCCCGGTACGTCAAGTTGGCCCGCGAGCGCCCACAGAATCATTGTTGCCCGGATGCTTTGGACACCGCTGTCGGAATATTCAAGCCCGGTGTACATAACAGGGCTGGCCCCCCGAGCTGAACATATTTTACGCGCCAGCTTCCTTATTGTTTCGGCGGGAATGCCGGTAATTTCCTCAGCGGTTTCCGGTTTGAAGTGTTCTACGTACTGGCGAAGATCATCGAACCCGACTGTCCAGTTGGCTGCGAATTTATCATCAAAAATGTCTTCCTCAATGATTGTCTGAATCATGCTAAGCGCTAGAGCGCCGTCGGTTCCTGGCTTGATAGGAACCCACTGCGCGCCGGTTTGTTTCACGGTTTCAGTGCGCCTAGGGTCAATGACAACGACTTGGGCTCCGTTCTGTCGGGCTTCAATAATCTGCAGGTTAGTGAGAGGGGGTGAATCAGTAGCCGGATTTGAACCCCAAACCACTATCAATTCGGACTGCTCGATATCTGAGTCCATATCTTTGAGCATGCTGCCCATTGTTACATGGGGCGCGATCATCGCGAACGATACATAGCAAAGAGCGCCGACTCCGAATGTGTTTGGTGAACCGAATGGAAATAAAACGCTTGAGGCGGAAGAAACTGCGGTGTCCTTGGGTTGAAAGAGATCACAAAGTGCCAGGTCAAAACTGCCGCGGCCCGTATAAATGGCGGTAGCTTTGGCCCCATACTTCTTTTTAGTCTTTTCGAGATTGTCAGTAATAATTTCAAAGGCCCGGTCCCATGTGATGGGTTCAAAAGCGAACGTGCCCTTCGGGCCTTTTCTGAGCATAGGTGTTTTTAACCGGTGCGGGGAGTAGACCATTTCCGGTGAGTGCTCACCCAATTTGCAGATCATGCCCAACGGGTGTTCCTGGCGGGCTCTCACTTTAATAAGCTCACCGTTGATTAGCTCAGCGCTGACCCAGCAGCCGGCCGGACATATTCCGCAAATCGTATCTACTTCTCTTGTAGTTTTCGCTTCTACCTCCCTGGGGCCTGTGTTTTCGTTGGTAGTTTTTGAGAAGCTCCTCTGACATTTGCTTGTTTACAATAACATTATAAAGGACTAGTTGAATGTTTCCGCTTCTAGCGTCTGATTAAACAGAAACTGAGCCATTTGTAGCCAAGCGCAATATAATTGTTGACGAAGAATTCTAAAGAACTAGCGGTACAAGAACCCTTTTGTCCTCATTCTTGCCGATCAGCAAATAAAAGATTTTGGAGTCTTCCGGTACGTCAAACACCGCTTTAAAGGATTCAGTGGACTTTGGTCCGACATCGACAGCGGAGTCGCCCGGCGTTGAGGCGCTAAAAAAGCGTGATTGATCATCAAATAGCGCCAAGTGCTGATCAGCGCTGAAAGAGAAAGGGAAGTCGCTCTTGTTTATCACATCAAGCATCACGTTAATAGAAACGCCCGCGGCGGTCGCCGTTGTGCCGGTCGTTTCTCTATTTGCCTGAATCACAAGGGCTGAAAATCTGGAGAGCGAGAATTCCTCGCCCATCTCCTCTCCTTTGATAAGTGGGATGTACTTTGGATGAATGCCATATGAAATCAGAAGATCGGTTTCAAGCTTCTGGTGCCATTTTTTAGCCGCGTAGATGATTTTGCTGCTGACATTCTGTATGCCTGACTTCGTTCGAAAACGCAAGGCAACATTCGCGTCTTTTCCGTTAACAATGACCGTACCAACTTTAACTTTCGGTTTCGTTGTGATCGCGTTGCTCGCCCTAATGAAATCCTCTTTGTTAAGGAGCCCTCTGCTTTTAGGGTCAATAAGGGGATAAGCCTTACCAAACTGGCCCTTGTTCATAAAGTTCCAAAATTTGTTAGCTACTTCCTTAGCGCTCAGAGCGGTTTTCTTCTTCTGTTTAATGTTCTTAGACTCAGTCGTAGCAGGGGAGCGGCACGACCCAAGCACGAGCACTAGAATAAAAATAGATAGAACCGCCAGTATTCTTTTGTTTGTCCGGAATATTTTTATCATTATATCAAAATACTACTTGGCCGAATTCAGTTCAATAACGATAGTGAAAAGTTCTTGAAAAATTATCATAATCTGGCTCTTGATTGGCGTGAATTCCTTTGCTATATTGAGTTAGCACCTTTAAGTACAGTCAGGTGAGGCTGGCAAGGGGGAAAATGAATAATAAGTTTTTAACCTCTGAAGTCGTCTCAACAGACGGTTATTTTTTTGCCGTTAATCAGGCCGGTCAATGATGATTAAGCGTCAGACCAGGTGGGTGAGGGCATGAAAACTGAAATAATGGACGCGGCAGCTGTGCGTAGAGCACTGACACGAATAGCGCATGAAATAATTGAGCGCAATCGGGGCGTAGAGAACCTAGGTCTTGTAGGTATAAGAACACGAGGCATTCACTTAGCCGACAGGCTCGCGAAAAAGATCAAAGATATTGAAAAGATAGAATGTCCCGTAGGTCAGCTTGATATAGCTTTTTATCGTGATGATATTGCGATTAATCCACAACCTCAGGTTGAAGCGACTGATATTCCTTTTGACATAAACGGCAAAGACATTGTCCTGTGCGACGATGTTCTGTTTACAGGACGGACTATCCGCGCCGCGATGGACGCGGTGATGGATTATGGGCGTCCTCGGACTATTCAATTGGCGATAATGATCGATCGTGGTCACCGGGAATTGCCTATACGCGCTGATTTTGTCGGTAAGAATCTGCCGACGTCGATTCAAGAGTCGGTCAAAGTCCATCTGATCGAGGAAGATGGTTTTGATGACGTTACCATGACACAAAAAAATGGGCGCGGTCGCGCGAAAAACAAAGACCGCGGCGCGGATGGAAAGACATAAGGGAGAAAACATTGCTTTCCAGTCATGACCTTATATCAATAGCTGACTTAGATGAGGCAGATGTCAGCGCGCTGATTGAAACGGCTATTTCGTTTAAAGATGTTTCGACTCGACAGATAAAAAAGGTACCGACGTTGCGTGGTCGCACGATTATAAACCTGTTTCTTGAGCCCAGCACACGCACCAGGACTTCTTTTGAGGTGGCAGGCAAGAGACTTAGCGCTGACGTTATCAATATCTCGGGATCGGGAAGCAGCCTAGTCAAAGGTGAGGGCCTCAAGGACATGGCCAAAACTATCGAGGCAATGCAAGTCGATGCCGTAGTTCTGCGGCACTGGTCGAGTGGAGCCGCGCATAAGTTGGCGCACTATATTAAGCCCCCGGTTATTAACGCCGGAGATGGCTCACACGAGCACCCGACCCAGGCGCTACTTGATTTGTTGACGATTCAGGAAAGCGTAGGCAAAGTCGAGGGAGTAAAGGTGTCGATTGTAGGCGATATTAGCCACAGTCGCGTAGCGCGTTCACTTATATTGCTTTTAAATATGATGAAAGCAAAAGTCACGCTAGTGGCACCTCCAATGCTTTTACCTGCCGGCATAGAGCAATATGGATGCGATGTTGCCTATTCGATTGATGATGTAATAGCTGGCTCAGACGTTTTTTATCTCCTTCGGATTCAAAAGGAGAGATTTACCGGAGAGTTGTTTTTAGATCACGCTGAATATAGTCGCCAATACGGTTTGACTAAAGAGCGCTGGTCAAGAACGTCTAAAGACTGCAAAATCATGCACCCCGGTCCAATGAATCGCGGTGTAGAAATTGATGACGCGGTCGCGGATAGTGCCGACAGTCTAATAACTACCCAGGTGGAGAACGGTGTGGCTTTAAGAATGGCAGTTTTGTATTTGCTAGTCGGCGGCGCGACCGCCAGCCCGGAAGAGCCGAAAGTAGAGGCTGTCTGATTTGGCCGACAAGATACTGATTAAAGGCGGGCTGGTCATTGACCCGATAGCCAAATCCGAGACCACTCGAGACATAAAAATCGAAAAGCAACTTTTTGTTGAAGATTTCGGAGATGATAAGGGCATTACAACAATTGACGCCTCTGGCTTAATTGTGACTCCCGGCTTGGTTGATATGCATGTCCATCTACGTGAGCCAGGTAGAGAAGACGAAGAGACAATTCGCTCAGGCGCGAGAGCCGCGTGCGCGGGCGGGTTTACGACAATAGTGTGCATGCCAAACACCAGTCCATGCGTCGATAACAGATCGGTTTTAGAATTTATTGTAGATCGTGCGGCCAATGTTCCGTGTAGAGTTAAGGTTGTCGGAGCAATAAGCGTTGGCCAAACCGGCAAATGCTTGAGCGACATGGGCGATTTGGCGGACGCGGGAGCAGTCGCTTTCACTGACGACGGTCTGCCAATCAAAGACAGCAATCTGATGCGTCGAGCGCTAGAATACAGTGAGGTTTTCGGGCTGCCGATAATGAGTCACGCCGAGGACACTGACCTATCAGACAGCGGGGTTATGCATGAGGGCCCGACGGCTACGTCTCTGGGGCTGAAGGGAATACCGGCGGCTGCGGAAGAGGTGATGGTGGCCAGAGATATAATTCTGGCTGAGTTGACCGGCAGCAGACTTCATATTACTCATATCTCAACAGCGGGAAGTGTTGACCTGATCAGGTCGGCAAAGAAAAGAGGCGTGCGAGTAAGCGCGGATGTAACTCCTCACCATTTAGTTTTGACGGACGAGAACATGAAGGGTTACGATACTAACTGCAAGATAAACCCACCCCTTCGGGGTGAAGCGGAAAAGAGGGCTTTGCTCGAGGGTTTAGTGGATGGTACTATCGACGCGATAGTCAGCGATCACGCGCCCCACGCGCTTCATGAAAAAGAGCAAGAAATTGAGACCGCGCCATTTGGCACAATTGGATTGCAAACAACACTACCAGTGGCTTTGACGTACTTGACCAAGTCCAAGCTCGGCTTATTGGGATCGATAACCAAGTTGACCAGAGGTCCTGCCCAGGTGCTTGGGCTCAAGGCCGGGACGCTTGAAGTAGGTAGTCAAGCCGATGTTACAATTATCGACACTAAGGCTAAAGTTAAGATAGAGCCTAGTTATTTCTATTCAAAAAGTCACAATAGCGCCTTTTTAGGAAAAGAGCTGGTTGGCCGGGCCTCATATGTGATTCTGCGGGGAAAAATAGTGCTGAAGGAAAGGGATCTTGTGGAATGAAGGCGCTCTTGGTTTTGGAAGACGGAACAGTATTTGAAGGGCAGGGCTACGGCGCCGAAGGTGAGACTGCTGGTGAAGTTGTGTTTAACACCAGCATGACCGGATATCAAGAGATTCTCACAGACCCGTCTTACGCCGGCCAGATTGTCACGATGACATATCCGATGATCGGAAACTACGGCGTCAACGAAGAGGATTATGAGTCAAAAACCTCTCGCGTAAAAGGCTTCATTGTAAGAGAGGGAGTGAGCGATTATAGCAACTACCGCGCAACTGGCGGTCTTGAGGATTGGCTAAAAAAGAACAACATTGTGGGCATAAAAGAGATAGATACACGCTCTTTGACAAAGCGAATAAGAACAAAAGGGGCGATGAGGGGCGTGATATCGACTGTGGATCTTCTCTCTGAGAATCTGCGTAAAAAAGCGTTAAAGACCCCTGGTCTGCTCGGGCAGAACCTGGTTTCTCAGGTCACCACCAAAGACGCTTATACATATGGGGAGAGTAAAATATTTAACGTAGTCGCCGTAGACTTTGGAATAAAGACAAGTATCTACCGTCGTTTAGATGAATATGGATGTCGAACCCGAATTGTTCCAGCATCCGCGTCGGTTAAAGACATTTTAAGCGATGACCCGGATGGGATATTTTTATCTAACGGTCCCGGCGACCCTGAAGAGGTAGACTACGCGATTGGTGCAATAAAAGAATTGTTGGGCAAGAAGCCGATTTTCGGAATTTGCCTGGGGCATCAGCTATTAGCTTTGGCTCTTGGCGCTAAAACGTACAAGATGAAGTTTGGCCATAGGGGCGGGAACCAGCCTGTCAAGAATCTGGCGACAGGTCACGTTGAGATAACATCCCAAAATCACGGGTACGCGGTCGATCTTAAAACACTACCTGACGGAGTCGAAGCGACTCACGTGAATTTAAATGATGATACTAGCGAGGGTATCAGGTGTCATAGTGTTCCGGCATTTTCAGTGCAGTATCATCCTGAATCTAGCCCCGGGCCACATGACTCGCGCTATTTATTTAAGGAATTTGCAGACATGATGGAGAGAAGCTAGGAGGCGAAAGTGTTTGAAAAGGTATTAGTGCCAATTGATTTCTCAGATGAATCTGATCGCGTTCTCACTTTCACGAAAGGACTGAAACCGTTCGGCTTAAAGGAAATCACGCTAGTGCACGTCGTTGATGTTGGACGCTCTGTGGTCTATCCTCTGCCGGGAGCAATTTCTGCCGCTATTGAAACAAGAATTGAGGAGCGTCGAGCTCAGCTTGAGCTTGAAGGCTTTACGACTCAATCATTTATTCTGGAAGGGAGCCCTTCTGACGAAGTCTTGAAGATGGCTCGCGGTGACAAGTACTCGTTGATCATCACCGGTTCTCACGGCAAGCGGTTGCTAGAAGAAATACTGCTTGGCAGTGTTTCAGAGGCTATCAGCCGAGAATCTAAGACTCCGGTTTTGTTGATTAGATATGACGTCTTGAAAGATATCGAACAGGTACAACCGTTGGAAGAGTACGCAGCTCAGACGTTTCGGAAAGTCTTGTTCCCAAGTGATTTTTCTCGCTGTTCAAAAGAGGCGAGGGAAGTGTTGAAAGGTCTAAAAAACGCGGGTGTAAAAGAGGTTGTAGGTTTGCATATAGTTGACACGAAACGAGTTGAGACCGAGACCGAAAAAGACGAGCAGTTGAGAGCGTGTAAAAACGATACGAATGAAATGATGAAAGAGCTGGGTGAAGCGGGCTTTCGAGTCTCCAGTTTATGCCGCGTGGGGGACCCGCTGACCGAGATTCTTGCTGTGGCCGAGGAGACGAAAGCCTCATTGATTCTCATGGGATCGCACGGTAAGGGCGTGGTGCGTGAGTGGCTAATCGGGAGCGTGTCTTTGAACGTCATAAGGACAGCCGACAGACCGGCGTTGGTCATTCACGAGAGGGAGGCTTAGCCTAAAAGAAAAGGCTGAGTAAAGCAGAAAAAATTATGCCAAGAAGAAAAGATATCAAAAAAATCTTAATTATCGGCTCAGGCCCGATCATCATCGGTCAGGCTTGCGAGTTTGACTATTCAGGCACTCAGGCATGTAAGGTGCTTCGGAGCGATGGCTACGAGGTTGTCTTGATAAATAGCAATCCGGCAACGATCATGACAGACCCGGAATTTGCTGATAAGACATATGTTGAGCCTATCACTCCCGAAATCATCACAAAAATTATTGAGAAAGAGCGTCCCCAAGCGCTGCTGCCCACCCTGGGCG
>SDBS01007015.1_pt1 | contig 10960 bp, 9 predicted proteins | sample 2277091 | NCBI WGS metagenome assembly SDBS01 (sample SAMN10404972, study PRJNA504765) | marine sediment metagenome | isolation source: marine sediment core GS10_PC15, 163 cmbsf | place: Arctic Ocean: Southern Knipovich Ridge | collected 2010 | reverse complement strand
GACAAACTGGACCTGGAGGTAGGTGCACCGGTATATCGACTTGAGCGTATCCGATACACGAATGGGGAGGCATTGGCTAATCAAATTAACTACATTCCCTTTGAGATTTGTCCGGGGTTGGAACAGGATGACATGTCTCATCATTCATTCCAGAAGCTGCTTGAGGAGAAGTACTTCGCCTTCACCGTTGAAGCAGAAGAGGACTATGAGGTCGTTGCCGCCAACGAACAAGACATCGAGATACTAGATCTTCCAAAAGGCTCGTCGGTCCTGGAGATTCGGCGGCTCGCTTTGAGTGCCACCGGATGCCCGGTGGTATGGGCCAGTATTCGTGTCCACCCAGATCGCTATCGATATGTGGCTGAATTATGGCCTTCAGCGGCAGATTTGTTGACCAACAGGCACCAAGATGATTAACCACGATCGCCCAGTACCACCCTATGCTCAATTTCAACGCGATGTGGATGCGCCGCTGTATGCTCAGATTCAGCGCGACATTGAGATCGGCATTGCAGTCAATAAGCTGTGGCCAGGCGATATGGTCCCAGCTGAAGTTGATCTGGCCAACAGATACGATGTCAGCCGGGTGACGGTTCGCCAGGCCCTAGGGGAGCTGGTGAATGAGGGCCTGCTGCACCGAGTTCAGGGCAAGGGTACCTTCGTCTCACAGCCAATGATCCAACGAACGGAACCCCGCGTCACCAGTTTCTTCTATGAGATGCTGGAAAGTGGTAGAAAACCGTCTGCGAAGGTGTGGTCCGAGGTGTGCGAACCTGATGTCGACACAAGCCGTATGCTGAATCTCGATCCAGGTGAATTGGTCATTGTGACGCGGCGATTGCGCTATGTTGATGGTGAACCAATAATCTACCAGATCAACACCACACCGGAGTCTCTTTGCCCTGGTCTGGTGTCCGAAGATCTTTCTGCGCAATCCCTTCAGTACACACTCGAGATAAAGTATGGCTTGCGGATGGTCGAGATTGAGCAAAATCTGACTAGCGCAATGCCCGACGAACATCTGGCGCAAATGTTGGAGATACCACTGACCGTTCCTCTGCTCGTTGATACCCGTAGAGTGTGCGGGGTTGGTGGTGTGATCATCGGCAGGGCGCGGGCCTACTTCCGAGGAGACCGCTACACGTACAAGATAACTCGCACTTTGTCTTTGTCTGGGAACTGAAACCTGACATACGCAGGGTGTTTGGATTGTACGTTTCCCTGGCTTGACCGGGATCATTTTGGCCTGTCATATGAAATTGACGAGAAGAAAGGGAACTCTGATGTCGGTAGAAGAAACGCGCATTTACCCAATCAACACCGGCTGGTGTGAAGCCGATCACGGCACCTACATGTTCTTCAAGGGAGAAGGAGGCAAGAAGACGATTATTCCGATGATTTGCTACTATGTGGATACCGGAGAGCACAAGATTATGGTCGACACGGGCCTGCCGGATGCCGAGCGAGCCGCCAAGTACCACCACGCTTGCGAGAAACGGGATTGCCTGGATAGCCCAGATGCGCTGCGCAAGATGGGGACAGATCCTGACGAGATTGACATTTGCATTTTCACGCATCTGCATTGGGACCACACCCACAACATGAAACAGTACCGGAATGCCCGGTATGTTGCAGCGGCGGAAGAGATCAAGTGGGCGTATAACCCGCTGCCCCTGTACTACCGCTCCTACGAGGCGCCAATACTGGGCATTGAGGCGCCATTCACGGGCTGCCAGTTTGAGCTGGTCGAGGGCGAGGCCGAGATTGTGCCCGGTGTCACTGTCTTCCCAACGCCTGGACACACGCCAGGTCATCAAGCTGTTCAGGTTGAGACGGCCGTAGGAAACATCGTGTTGGTCGGCGACGCCATATTCTTGTACAGGAACTTTGAACCACGCTTGGAAGAACATTGGCGCTATTGGGTTCAGCAACGCTTCGTGAGCATGATTGACGGCTGGAGGAGCATGGAGGAGATCGATCGACGTGCTGACTTCATCCTGCCCTGCCACGAAACCGCGGTGTTGGAACATTCAGTGTATCCCCACGACGGGATGGAGCTCCGCAAGAGACGAGAACCGATCGTTGGGGCACCATTCTACTTTGGTGGGACATGAGTTAGCGAAAGGAGGATGATGATTTGCCCAAACACGTGAACCCTGTCTTGCTGTGGACAAGCCATCCAGAAACATAATACCTGAGGAGGTGAAGGAAATGGTACGCAAGGAGTTCTATGTAGCGCTATTCGTGGTGGCCCTGGCACTGGTTGCTGCGCAATGTGGTGCAACGCCGACCCCGGAAACAATCATAGTGGTTGAGACCGTGATTGTTGAGAAAGAGGGAGAGAAGGTAGTAGAAACCGTAGAGGTCATCAAAGAGGTAGAGGTCGTCAAAGAAGTAGAGGTCGTCAAAGAAGTAGAGGTTGTTAAGGAAGTCGAAGTCGAAAAGATTGTCACCGTTGTGGTGGAGGTGGAGGTAGAAGCACCCAAACCGGAAGGCCTGGGTGAGATCAAGAGCGGCTACACCTTTGAGGAGGGGACTCTACTGCTTACTCCCCAACCTGACCTGATCGCGCAGGTGGAGATGAAGCCAGATTACAAGGCCGAAGGCCTGCACCTGGTGTTCATCACCAAGCACCTGCTCAACCCCTACTTCGTGGCCGCCGATGTAGGCGCGAAGCAGCGCTGCGAAGAGATGGGGGCCACGTGTGATTTCTTCGTTCCCGAAAAGCCTGACAACCCTGAGGAGCAGATCCGAATGATCGAGGATGCCATTAATATGGGTGTCGACGGCATCCTGGTTTATGCGGTGGACTCCAAGGCGGTAAGCCCTGCCCTCCAGAAGGCGAACGAAGCTGGCATTCCGGTTGTTGGTCTCGGTACCGTTCCCTTTGGGGTTAAGATGGTAACCTTCGTCTCGGCTGACTACTACGTCCGCTGCTATGAGATGGGCCATGTCTTGGCGGATGCGATAGGCGGAGAGGGCAAGGTCGTGACCATCGATGGCGTGCCCGGCGCCCAGAACGCCAAGGACATGAAGGCCGGTTACCTGGACGCGCTCTCCGAGTACAAAGGGATCGAAGTGCTGGCCTCCCAGACCGGCTACTGGAAGCGGCTCGAAGGCCTGGCAGCGATGGAGAATCTGCTGCAGCGGTATCCTGAGGTTGATGCTGTCGTTGGCGCTGACGACGAGTCGGCCCTGGGGGCGGTTCAGGCGTTGGAGGCAGCCGGCTATGCCCCGGGTGAGGTGCCAGTGGTGGGCTTCAACGCCACCCACGATGCGGTGTGTGCCATCAAAGAGGGACGCCTGTACGCGACCGATGATGCAGATCCCGGTAATCTGTCTGGCTCGGGCCTGGAGTTCCTGGCCAGGCACATTCAGGATGGAGAACAGTTCCCGCCGGAGATTCCGTGGCCGTTGCCTGGTCTCAAGTTCTATGTGACACAGGATAACATCGACGAATTCTGGCCAAGAGCCTGGTCCCTCTCCGACGAGGAGAAGGTGGCCGGTGAGTGCTTGGACTAGGGCTGACGTTCTTCTCAGGTCGTAGTCGTACTTGAGTTCAAGGGAGCAGGGCTCGTGGTGGGCCCTGCTCCCAGCGGGTGAACACCAGGAACGATGCTCACCGCCTTTCGCGGTGCGTGGCTGTTGCAGGAGCCAAGCGTTGACAAACGAAGACAGGGTAATGAAATGGACAAGGAAGCAGCATCGGAAGGCCAACTACTCCTAAAGGCCGAAGGTATAGTGAAGGACTTTCCCGGCGTCAGGGCGGTTGATCACGTTGACTTCGATCTTCGGCCTGGCGAGGTCCACATGCTGATCGGCGAGAATGGGGCCGGCAAGAGTACTCTGATCAAGATCTTCGTGGGCGCTCATCAGTCGGACGAAGGTCAATTGTTCCTTGATGGGAAAGAGGTCCGCTTCAGCAACACCCGAGAGGCATACACGGCCGGCGTCGCCGCCGTCTTCCAAGAATTCAACCTGATCCCGGTCCTCAACGTGGCTCAGAACATCTTCCTGGGCCGGGAGCCGCGGAATGGTGCTAATCCTCTTGTGAATCAAGAGGAGATGCATGCCGAGGCAAGAGAGCTTCTGGAGTCACTTCACCTTGAGATTGACACCTACGTGCCCGTGGAGTCCCTGGGTGTGGCACAACAACAGATGGTTGAGATCGCCAAAGCGCTCTCCATGAACGCGAACGTTCTCATCATGGATGAGCCCACATCTTCCCTGACCAAGCAAGAGAGCGAGCAGCTATTTCGTCAAATCGAGCTGTTGAAGGCGCGAGGCGTCGGCATCATCTATATCTCTCACCGGCTCGAAGAGTCTTTTCAGTTGGGAGACCGGGTAACTGTGCTACGAGATGGCCAGAAGGTTGGCATCTGGGATATGCGTGAGGTAGACCTGCCCTTCCTCATCAGCGCCATGGTGGGCCGGGAGATTGACCGCCTGTTTCCGCGTGACTTTGTCGAGTCAGGAGACACGGCGCTGCGGGTGCAGGACCTTTCTCGCGCTGGCCGGCTGCACAACATCGACCTTACGGTGCGCTACGGAGAGATCGTGGGCTTGGCCGGCCTGGTTGGATCGGGGCGAAGCGACTTGGTGCGTGCAATCTTCGGAGCCGATCCCGTCGATGAGGGGACAATCGAGTTGGCCGGTGAAACCTATGAACTCGGCCGTATGAGCCCTACCAGCGCTGTCAGGATAGGGATGGCCATGCTCCCCGAATCTCGCCAGCAGGATGGTCTGGCGGTGCGACTGCCACTGAGCGATAACGTGGTAATGGCCAGCCTCCGGCGGCTGTTTCCCAATCATTTCATATCGGGTGCGCGGCAAGCGAAGGTCACCAAGTCGTACGTTGATAGGCTGGGCATTGCGTGCCGCTCACTACAACAGACCACAGCATCGTTGAGCGGCGGCACCCAACAGAAGGTGGTCGTCGCCAAATGGCTGTGCAGCGAGTCAAAGGTGCTGCTCTTTGACGAACCCACGCGCGGCATAGACGTCGGCAGCAAGGCAGAGATTCACGAGCTGATGAACGACTTGGTGAAAGACGGGGCAGCCATCTTGATGGTCTCCTCTGAATTGTCAGAGATGCTGGCCATGAGCGACCGAATCTATGTCATGCGGGAAGGGCGGATTGTGGCCGAGGTGAACAGGGAAGAGGCTACCCAAAAAAACCTGCTTGCCCACATGATGGGGGTTGGAGATGGAAATGGAAACGAGCACGAGTGAATCTCCAGCGACTGCGCGAATTGGAAATCTCCTTGGCGGACGGCTCGCAATTCCGCCGGTTACCTGGATTGTGTTGGCCGAGCTGGTATTCTTCGCGGTGTTTGCCGACAAATTTGCCCGCCCGGCCAATCTGGTGAGTATTACGGTGCAAGCCGCGCCGTTGGTCATCCTATCCCTGGGCGCCGCCATCGTGCTCATTAGCGGCGGTTTGGACCTTTCCGCCGGCATGCTCTTCACACTCGCGATGAGTGTGGCCGCGATTTTGCTGCGGGAGGGCGTTCCCTGGCCGCTGGCGCTGTTGAGCTGCCTTGCGGTAGGTGTTCTGGGAGGGCTGTTCAATGGCTTCCTGATCACAAGGGCCAACCTGGCCCCTTTCCTGGCCACCCTCGGCACCATGGGAATTGCGTGGGGTATCAGTCTGGGTATCACCGAACTCAGCTCGGTGGCCGTGGAGCCCGGCCCCACCTATTTCCTGGGAGAAGGCACTATTCTGTTTGTGCCGGTGCCGGTCATCGTGGCGTTGGTGGTTTTCATGTTGTGTCATTTGCTGATCTACAGGACTCCCTTTGGCAATTATCTGTACGCCATTGGCAGCAACGAAGAGGCAGCAGAACTCTCCGGCGTCAGCGTTGTCAAGTGGAAGACCCTGATCTACGGTTTTGCAGGTGCCCTGACGGGCATCACCGGGATAGTGCTCCTGGGACGGATGCACGCTTCCCATCCCAACGTGGGCTTTGGGTGGGAATTCGACGCCATCGCCGCGGCGGTGATAGGGGGTGTCGCGGTAGGCGGTGGCCGCGGGAAGCTATATACCGCGATTATTGGAGCGTTGTTTATCGCCGTCATGCGCAACGGCATGAACTTCATCGGCTTGAGCATGTACTGGCAGACCTTTGTCAAGGGTATTGTGATCGTGGGCGCTATTGTCATCGGTCTTCTGCTCGAACAACGCAGGCGCGGATCTGTTGACTAGAATATGGAGGTTTTCGCATAATGGCGCTGTCCAGAAATAGCTTGTTCTTGGTCGCCCAACTCGCGCTGCTGGTCTTGCTCATAGTGATAGCATCGCTGATCACTCCCTATTTCCTGTCAGTCAGGAATCTCACCAACGTTATTCGCCAGGCCAGTTTGATCATTATTCCGGCCATTGGACAGGCAGTGGTGATCATCGTAGGGGGCTTCGACCTTTCGGTCGGTGCCACACTGGCGCTTTCTGCAGTGCTCACCGGCTTGCTTTTCAAGTTGGGCTTGCCCTTTGGGGTTGCAGCGAGCATTGGCTTGATGTCGGGCCTGGTGGTAGGCCTACTCAACGGCCTGATGGTGTCCCGGGTCAAGATACCCCCCTTTGTGGCAACCTACGGCATGATGTTCGTTCTGATGGGAGTATCTATGGTCCTCATGCACGGGGACTACATCGTAGGCTTTCCCAAACCCTTCAAGTTCATCGGAATGGGCTACCTGGGGACTGGTGCGGTTAAGGCTCCTATGCCATTTGTGGTCGCGATCTTGCTGGCGCTGGTTGTCGACACGTTGATGACCAGGACGACCATCGGACGTCGCATCTACGCTGTAGGCTCCAACCGCAGGGCGGCTCGGCTTTCGGGCATAAACGTCGCTAACATGCAGCTTTTTGCCTTCACGTTGTGCGGTCTGACTGCGGCCATCGGCGGGTTGGTGGTGATGGCGCGCATGGACGCCGCGGAGATGCGCATGGGTGACGACTTCCTGCTGCCCGTTGTGGCTGCCGTCATTCTGGGCGGCTGCTCACTGGCGGGGGGAGAGGGTAGCGTTTGGGGTACCTTTGTTGGAGCAATCATCCTCACTATGGTGATGAACGTCATGACCCTGGCTGGCGTCCCGGACTTCTGGTATCGTGCGGTCAGCGGTATCGTCATCATTGTGGCGGTCATGCTCGACCAGAGGATCCGACGCATGATACTCGGCCAGCTAGACCGCATGCCCAGCCCGGAAACCCAGAAAGCGGCGACAGAGCCTAGATAGGCCAAATAATCCAATAGGGACGGATGATATGAGCCAGAATCGCGCGGTCGCCCTGGTTGTCACCCTGGATACCAAGGGAGAAGAGGCAGCCTTTGTCCGGGATCAAATCGCCGAATGGGGGCTCGACACGATTCTGATTGATCCAGGGATTCTCGGTCGTCCCTCGGTCACAGCGAACATCAGCCGCGAGGAGGTAGCCAAAGCGGCGGACACCACGCTGGAAGCCTTGTTGGCCCGGGGGGAGAAGGGCTACGCCATCGCCAAGCAAACCGAAGGCTTATGCAATATTGTGCAGGAGTTGTATGCCAAGGGTAGGCTTGATGGCATCATCAGCATTGGCGGCGGTCAAGGGACATCCATCGGTACCGCTGCTATGCGTTCGCTGCCTGTTGGTGTTCCCAAGCTCATGCTATCGCCCATTGCCAGCGGCCTCTTTCAGTTCGGGCCATACGTGGGTACTAAGGACATCTGTATGATGCACTCGGTCACCGATATCCTTGGCCTCAACGTGATAAGCCGGCCGATTCTGAGGAATGCGGCGAATGCCATTGCCGGCATGGTGTTGCGCAGTCAACCCGAGCCGCAAGCCGAAAAGCCCACCATTGCCATTACCCAGCTGGGGATGACCACACCCTGTGTTATGCGGGTCAAGGGGCATCTGGAGGGGCTGGGATATGAGGTAATCCCATTCCATGCCAACGGTACGGGCGGGCCAGCGATGGAGCAGCTAATCGAGGCCGGCAGGTTCTCTGGCGTTGTCGACCTGAGCACTCATGAAATTATAGGTGGCATGTACGGTTGTCTGGCGGGGGCTCCGAACCGCCTGGAAGCCCTGACACGCTATGAAATCCCGGCGGTAATCTCTGTGGGGGGCAACGACTATATCCTCTATGAAACTATAGAGAAAGCGCCAGAGGAATACCGGGATAGGCCAGTCATGGTGCATAACGCGCAGATGACGATTGTGCGCCCCTGGCCAGAACAGATGCGCGAAACAGGGCAAGTGATGGTCGAGCGGCTGAATCGCGCGTTGGGTCCCACCCTGGTGGTACTGCCCCTTAGGGGGTTCTGTGACCCTAACCAAGAGGGCCGCGAAATGTGGGACCCGGAAGGCAACCAGGCGATGATCGAAACACTTACGGCGGGACTGCGCCCGCAAATCCCGTCTATTCTGATCGATGCCCACATTAACGACGCCGAGTTCGCCGACAGTGTGGCAGACTGTATGGCACGGCTTATTGATGGAGCAACTCCTCAAGACGTTGCGGCACGGTTCCGCAGCGGGGGATGAGATGGCGTCAGGCTGGCTAGAGTGATCCCAGATACAGACTTTGGCCGGATGCGCCGGGCCATGCTTCGCCAGGGAGAAGGCGACCGCGTTCCTCTGTTTGAGTTATCTGTTCACAAAGACATCAAGGCCGCCATCCTTGAGCGCCCTGTGAATGGGCCCCAGGACGAAGTGGGTTTTTGGCGCACAGCCGGTTATGATTTTGTGTCCGTGCGCGCCGGCGTTCGTTCGATCGTCCGCGGTTTGCATCCAGTGGTCGTGGAATGGCAGCGGACACGCCAGGGAAGTGGCTGTGGTCACGATGCAGAAGGTTGGGTGACGGAAGGCAAAGCCATTATCAGGGACCGGCAGGATTTCGAGGAATTCCCATGGCCGAGACCGGAGGATCTCGGCGGCTACAACGATTATGACGCTCTGGATGCATACCTGGAAGACATTGCGCAGTGTCTGCCGGCCAGCATGAAGCTGGTGGTCCAGCTTGGCTATTTTTTTATGGGTGCCTGGCAACTGATGGGCTTTGACAACTTTTGCGTTCAGCTCACGGACGATCAAGAATTGGTCAAGGACGTTGTTGACAAGATTGGATCAAGCCAGCTCGCGGTTCTGGAAATCCTTTTGCAGCATGATTGCGTGGGAGGCATATGGCTGCCAGATGATTTGTGCTATAATAGCGGTCCAGTGGTGTCACCCAAGGTCTACGAACATTACATATATCCGTGGTACTTCAAGATGGTGGACAGATGTCACCGCGCAGATATCCCGGTGGGTCTTCACAGCGACGGTGATCTGACCGTACTGTTGCCAGGTCTAGTTGACTGTGGCTTTGACTGCATCCATCCATTTGAGCCACCGATGAATGACATTGTTGCCGTGAAGCGTGATTGGGGTGATCGCATCTCCGTTGCCGGAAACATTGATCTGAAGAAAACACTCAGCCGGGGCACGCCCGAAGACGTGGAAGCAGAAGTTCGAGAAAAGGCGGCAGCATTGGCGCCTGGCGGAGGCTGGCTCTTGGGCTCCAGCAATTCAATACCGGATTTTGTGCCCATTGACAACTACAGGGCCTTGCTGGCTGCCAGCCTAGAGTACGGAAGATACAGATCCTGACACCGACGGTCAACTGTCGCAATCCTCACTGACTGTGTAGCGATGCCCGGGACAAATCCGTCAGTGGTTGATGCTTTTGGGAACAACCCAAAGGTGTGACGCTCAAGAGGACGGTGAAGAGTGAACTCCGTATCACGAGAGAGCCCCCTTCCCCTTTACTACCAAATCAGGAAAAACATAGAGCGGGAGATTCTCGAGGGGACGCTTGTGCCTGGAGAAAAGTTGCCCTCTGAGGATCAGTTAGCCGCCAGTTTTGGCGTCAGTCGAATGACAGTACGTCGTGCGATTGACCAGCTTGTGTCGCGGGGCCTGCTCAGTCGTCTCCAGGGGCAAGGAACCTTTGTCGCTGAGCGGCAGCCCCAGCAGAAACCTGTGGGTATCACGCGCTGGTCGTTTGAGAGAATCGACCAGAGCCAGGATGTAAGACAGGCAGTGTTGCAGGTGGAAAAGGCCCCTCCTAGCCTGAGAGTCACGCATGCTCTGCACACAATGCCGGGTGAGATGGTAGTCAGGATTACCAGGATCTTGCTTTTGGAAGATGAGCCACTGGGATACTGCATAGATTGCATGCCAGAATTGATCGTATCAACCATCGAGGATTGGGACTTGGCCAATGATACGCTGCCCGACTTCCTGGCGAAGCGATGCGCTCTGGAATTTGGCAAAGTGGTCGAGCGTGTGCGCGCGGTTTTTGCAGAAGAGGATGCCGTCGAACTTCTGGGCGTGGTGCCAGGCAGTCCTCTGTTGTACGTCGACAGTTTGGTCTTCCTGGCGTCGGGTATTCCAGTCATCTTGTCGGATACCACGTACCGCGGCGACAGGTATGTGTACCGAGGCCTTTTGCATCCGCTACTGGAGGACCACAACGATTGATTCGTGCTGCTGTGAGTGGTGAGTTAAGATTGTGGGAAGCTGTGATTTCCTTCATCTACGGAACTTCGGTACAGCGCTTGATACGGTCATTGACCGTGTAAGGAACCCCCATTATCACGGAGTTATGACCGACGTGCCTGATGTGTGAGGCTGCGCAAGTGAGACGGCGTACTTCAGGCTTGCATACCGACCACTCAAAGAAATGCGTCTGCAGAAGACAACTGCGGCAGGAGCAGAGGGCAATGGACATAGCCGTTATTGGTACCCTGGATACAAAAGGGGTGGAGGTTGGCTTCATCCGGGATGAGGTGGTCAGATTAGGTCACTCCCCTTTGGTGGTTGATGCGGGGATCTTGGGGCAACCCGCGATCCCGGCCGATGTTACGCGGGAGGGAATCGCCCTCGCAGGCGGCGAGAAGTTGGCTGATCTGGTGAAAAAAGGTGACAAGGCATTTGGTC
>SDBS01007014.1_pt1 | contig 10960 bp, 15 predicted proteins | sample 2277091 | NCBI WGS metagenome assembly SDBS01 (sample SAMN10404972, study PRJNA504765) | marine sediment metagenome | isolation source: marine sediment core GS10_PC15, 163 cmbsf | place: Arctic Ocean: Southern Knipovich Ridge | collected 2010 | reverse complement strand
GGCGACATATACCTACAGCACCCATAATCGTTTTAGCTGCCTCTTGCCCTACTCCTTGAGCCCCGCCTGTGCACGATTTCTCCCTCACATCAGGCCCTCGCAATAATCCGAAATTTCCATCATACTTTTCTCGAGGTGCCTTGGAAGCCTACCAGCGCTGCCCTCGCCAGTGGTGGCTTACCAACGCGCAATATGAAGGGATTCCAGATCACCACTGCCCAGGACAATTCTCACCAGCTACCCTAATGGGTTTGGTGGTTCATGATGTCCTCAAGCAATGGTGGAAGTGTTTTGTAGCAAATGGCTCTCCCGTATTTGGATCAAAGGCTTACAAATCGGTTCGGAAAGCATTTCCTGTGCGAAAGAACATGCTCCAAGCGTGTGACGAGCTACATCGTACCGTTCCAGTTCGTAATCCACGAGTAAATGCCGATCGACTATTTGGAGCATTTTCAATAGATGACGCCATTGATTCATTTAAAACCCTTTTACAACAGACCGTTACGATAGCTACCGATTTAACAAATGGGATTACTGGTCAACTCCAAGTAGAGCCGGAATACCGAATTACCATTGAAGTTCCTCCGCTCATTGGAATCTTGGATCTCGTGTTCTCCATAGGAGATAGGGTCTCCATTGTTGAATACAAAACTGGGAAGCCTCGCCCCAGCCACAAAGCCCAGCTTCAATATTACGCACTCCTGTATTTTATAAAGAATGGAATATCCACACCAAACCTTAGATTGATTTATTCACAAAATGGGACAGAATCGATTCCTTGTCCTAGCCCAACAGATTTTGCGTCTCTAAAGAATCAACTTAAAGAATCAATATGTCGCCTAAACAATGAGGGCATAAGTAGCCGGCCCCAAGCAGTGCCCTCTTTAGATGGATGCGAACATTGTAGCGTAAGGCAGTTTTGCTCGGATTATTGGGATTCACCTCATACAGTCAGCCTCAGAATGGAAGGAATTGGCGATTCGCAAAATGAGGACAGCCGAGGCGATGGCCCTGTGTTCCTTGATGCCCAATTACAAGTTCCACCTTCATGGACCAAAGGAGCTACCGTTGAAGTCAACAGTTCAGGGCAACGATTACTGGTCACATTCCCAAAGCGATGCCTCCCGCCTGCACGAATGGACGTTTTGGCAGTTCGCATCCTTAAGGCCGCAATCAAACATACGGATAAGGTTGCACATTTAATGATTACGCGAGCATCTGAAGTGTTTTGGCGATCAGAATAAACCCCCACATTGGATATTAATGATGAACTCCCTGCTTCCAGCCACGCCCAAGGATGACACCATTGCGATCTAAAGCCAATAATCAGCCACTAGCCCTGAGCGAAGCTGCCACCATCGCACACCTTTCCGCTTCATTCTTGCGCCAGCTAATTCTCCAAGGCCGACTCAAGGGACGAAAGATGGGGCATATATGGACTACAACCCGACAAGAACTAAATCGTTACCTTTCATCCCGCAGCACCAAAAACATTCCGAAAAAGTACAGGCGACGACGTTGACAGTACTACGATATCGTCGTACTATTGCACTTACATTGGAATAAGGAATCATCAACACATGACCCGTGCACGTCACAACCGACTTCCCTTGGTCGTTTTGGAGCAGTTCGTTCAAGCGTCTAGAGACTGCGGATATAACGACACGATCACGGCTATTTCCGAATTACTCGACAATGCTTTTGAAGCCGGGGCCAAGCGAATCTATATCAACACGAGCACCGCAAGCCGCCTCGATGACGCTGACGGCTACATTGGGGTCTTGGACGATGGTTCGGGAATGGACAAAAACACCCTAGTACGAGCTCTTCAATTTGGAGGCACTGATCGTTTCAATTCCCGTACTGGTCTTGGCCGGTTTGGCATGGGACTTCCGAATAGTTCACTTAGTAAAGCACGCCGATTTACGGTATTCACATGGCGAAAACCTGGCAGAATAATTGCATCACATCTCGACCTGGGTGACATCATATCTGGAAACACGCGACGCATCCCAGCACCACAACGCCTTACACTTCCTGAGCCTTTCAAGTCTCTCGCGGGTGCTACCGGAACCCTAGTGTTGTGGACCCGATGCGATCGAATCGAAGTGGTGCGCCCTAGAACATTAGAGCAACGGATCGACTTGAATGTGGGTCGAATCTTCAGAGACTTCCTGAATCGTGGTCGAAAGATACATGTAAATGGGAAAAGTATTGCACCAATTGACCCATTGTTTCTTGAACCGAAATCACGATATTGGGGTGCCGTAGCCCACGGCGCGCCCCTCGAATATGACATTCGAGTGCCCGGACATAAGCGAACATCACGAGTTATCGTTCGTTTTTCACAACTTCCCGTGGAGAAATGGCATGGATTAACGAATATTGAAAAACGTAAAAGGGGCATTTCCAAAGGAGCCGGGGTATCCATCCTCAGGGCTGGACGGGAAATTGACTATGGCTGGTTCTTCCTCAAAGGGAAACGGCGAGAGAACTATGATGATTGGTGGCGTTGCGAGCTTCGCTTTATGCCCGAACTCGATGAAATCTTTGGGGTTTCGATCACTAAACAAGGAATTAGACCTGGGGAATATGTCCTATCAATTCTGTCCCCAGACATGGAAGCTTTAGCTCGCAAGTTGAATGCTGATGTTCGCAAACGATATTCGACAGTCAAACGAGATCTCAAATTAGCTCCAGCTGAGGCCGTAGCCACACGCCTCGACCCGGTCCTACGTCCTCTCCCTAACACCTACACCAAAAGCACCCGCCGGCCTTTATCAAGAACAAGGTTTCTTCGGAACACCAAACGGTATTCTCTAATTGTTAGGTCACTCAACGACTCTGTATTTCTAAAGTCATTCGTACGCAAAGGACGTTTAACAGTCCTGGTAAATGCAGATCACCCCTTTTACCAAAAGTTATATCTCCCCTTACTTGAGATGGGAGAACTAGGTAATGGATATCGCAAACACCTTGAATTGTTTCTTCTTGCCACAGGACGTACAGAAGCACGTGTGGCTGAACGGTTCAAATCCCAGTATGACCGCATTCGAGTAGAGTGGAGCGAGACGGTTGCGTCTCTTCTCGAAGGTTGAGTTCTCTAGTAGAACCGTCCAAAGACTGGACCCCTATAACACCCCATTTCTCTAGGGATCCAACTTCAACACGATTATTCCGGAATCGCGCATTAACAATTACGCGCTTATTACGTCGACCTAAAAACGTCAAGATAGACGAGGCTTTAGCCTCATATCGACGCTTGTGGCTAAATACTACCCCCCAACAATCCCATTCCGACAAAGAGGCCAAATGTGGTCTTGCAACCTCCTTTATCCTCGATCTTGCCGAGAATGGATGGGGCCTCAAGGTCCACAAAGGGAAAGTGTTGGTACGCAGGCCACAAAAAGGCACTGCATCAGTCGCCCTAATCAAAGACCGAATTCGCAAGGGGCATTTACTCCAACAACGACTACGGCTCCAAGAGCCGAGTGTCCAAACCTTCATCCGGGAAATGGAGACTCGTCGCCTTGGGCCCAAAGGATGGGCGTCCATTTTCAATCTGATGCGCGACGGCAAGGAACTCGCTGTAGATCTCGCTAGAATTTCAATTCTTAAGCACCATGATGCCCAGATCACGCGCCTACGCGACCTAATCCAACCGTACATACAGCCTGTATCACAGGGCCTATCCTGTCGTTTTACCGGAATCCGCCTTTTCGATATCTGGCGATATTTCCGTTTCACATGGTCGACTCTATACAACAGTACTCCCGGTCGGCGAATGAAGTTCCTAGTACGAGATGCAGCTGCACCGTTCCACCCAATAATTGGGATAGCGGAATTGTCAAGTTCAGTGGTGCAATTAACCTGCCGCGACCAATGGATTGGATGGCATCCGAAGCAGTTTTTACACAGCCTTGCAGAGAACCCATCCCCCAAGAGCGCGCGTTGGATTCTTTCCGCAATTAGAGAATCAATTAATGGGATACACATCGCTGATTTTCTACGCCAACGATTGTTGCGACCGTCTGATATCGCCGCACCTTCTCCGCGCATACTGAAGCGCCTCATGGCACTTTCGGAATCCGAGATGAAAAGGCATCATAGGTTCCCAAAAAATGACGACATAAAGGCTTTGCAATCAGGAAAGGCTGCCAAAAAGGCGGTATGGAGATCTTTGGCGAAGACTCCTCTTTACAGGGCAAAACGCGCGAAGACCCTAGCGCAACTCCTACAGGCTCGCATGGCACTTCGTTCTTCGGGTTTCTCTAGGCCAACTGTAGCGGGACTGAAAAGAGCTCTAGCCTGGGGCCCTGGCCGTAAGGCTCTTTCCGCGATTCTTCGCCGCGTTAAGGCTGAGAATGTGGGTGTTAGCATGATGGATATTACTACCTGCGGAGCCATTGCCCCTTACAACATCTTGCTTGGGGGAAAGCTAGTAAGTGTCCTACTAGCAACCCCCGAAGTAGTAAACACATATCAAAAACGCTACTTGGCAGCGCCAAGCCTGATCGCATCGTGCATGAAAGGTGCGCCCGTCATTCGACAACCCAAGCTTGTTCTTCTCGTAACTACCAGCTTGTACATGTCAGGATCAAGCCAATACAATCGGATCGCTGTTCCCGCTGAAGCCCTAGGAGGAAAACAGGGCCACCGTATTGAATACAAGTACATTGGCCAGACCTTAGGTTTTGGGAACTACCACCTAAGTCGTGAGACCGTAACGTGGGTGGAAAAGTGTCTGGCACGATCCAAATATGGACGTCGAGTAAACAGCATATTTGGAGAGGGCGTGAGCCCCCTAATGCGCAAATTACGTGATGGCTTCTTGAAAGTAGGGCTTCCAGATGCCTTGTTACAACATGGAAGCCCTCGTTTGGTTTATGGAATAGCCCTTGCTGATAATTTCCGAGATGTCCTCCTGGACCGTTCATTAAGGCCTCGCTACATTGTCCCAACCTCCCAATTCAAGAAGAGTACAGAGGCAGTGGCAGCATATTGGCGGGAACGATGGTTAAGAGGGCGAATTGGCCGCGAAGGGATTCTCGACCGTGTAGCGCAACACTCCTTAGAATATCCAATATCTCATGATGCACGAGTATTTCACGCCGACGATGAAGACCAATACCTTTCATTCCGAGATTAATCCTAAAACTCCACCGAGCCCTCTACGACTAAACATCCTGTCAGGCCTTACGCCTTCCCTAATTACTACAGACCTCTCAACACTTGAGAGGACCCTCTTCACACTTAGATGCAGTGTAGAGAAGGGCTTTAGCCCTTTAACGGCTGCTACAGGTTACCAAGCTCACCCAGCAAGTGCAGGCCACTGTGGGGTAGCAGCAGTTATTGTTCATATAGCACTAGATGGAGTTATCTGCAGCGCATATGTAGGTGGCCGAAGCCATTGGTTTAATCGACTCCAATACAAAGATGGTTTTGTAGATGCGGACCTCACTGGAGATCAGTTCGGATTACCAGTGGTACAGATTAAGCCAGCACCAACCCTATATCTGCATTCTAAAGAAATCACACACCTAGACTCCCGTATCGAGCTAATCTGCAGAGCGCGACTGGTTGCGGAACGAGCGAGAATGCCAAGAATCGCTGGCGCCCTACTTGCCGTATTGCAACGCATCGGTAAATGCCAAGCTAAAGGGATTTAGGATCGGGTCACCTTTGTCTTCCTACTTCGCTATCAATTCGTAGCCTTAGTGTGCCCCGATTCTTCCTCCCGAATCTGAGATAATCAATAAACATACCCAAAACGATTAGCACCGGTACATCCACGGCTGGATTGGTTCGCTTATTGAGACCCAGGGCGTCTCGAATCAAGAATTCGAAATCCCAAATCCATCCTGTGAGGTGCAGCATGAGCGTTACAGAATGTCCTATTCCGCCTCGCCGGTCCCCTACCCTGCCTTCCCTTGAGTGTCAGATAACACGAGGAGAAGCCTATAATGACCTATAATTACGTGTTCGTCCGGGTTGAGCCGAAAGGCTTGTTTGGTATCCGGCCAGAAACGGACTATCAGCAGATCATCAGGAAGCGCGCGAAACAAGGATGGCGCCTGGTCACCATCATCACCCCTCCAAGCTAAGCATGTGGTGTGGTTCACCACTACGAATTGATCTTTGAACAGCCGTCCTATGTACGATCATGACCGCCCTCTCGCGGGATCGGGATACCGCGATTGGCTTGTACAAACAGCTCTCAAAGCCATTAGGAATGGAAGTCTCAGCCCTTGAGAACATCACCAAGTCGATTCTTGCCTACAGCGGCGGAATGACCACTGGGTTCGCGATGGGGCCGTTATTGGGAACAGCGTTGGGGAAAAACACCTCTACACCGCCTCCCGACTGGCCGTAGTAAGGAACGATCGCGCCACAGTCGATCTGACTGTTGGCAACGGGTTGCAATTCATAGCGGAATACCGCCGGGAACAAGCTTGGTAAGGCGTTGCGCGCCACCGCCGCAAATCCGGTTGGCAGAAACGGTAATTCCGAAGCAGGTGAAGCGTAGGTTTTCGCGCCGATCTTGCCCGGGTTGAGCGTAAGCTTCTTGCTGGTAGGCCACGGTTCGAACCGGTAGAAGTGCTCGTGCGGGAGTGTCCTTGTGCTGAAGGGAAGGTGTCCATAGACTTGGGGTAAAGGAGGGGGAAAAGGGGGGATCTTAGGCACCACATTCCGCCGTCCGGGTGGGGGAGGCGGATGACTCGCGCTCAGAATGCTCATGAATTCACTGCGATCAGTCGGAGTAGGCTTTGTGGGAGGTGCCTGCTGGAGGTCACTCAGCCAACTCTCATAGGCTTTAACCGTAGGCCCCGGGCCTTCGACAGTTGTGTCTATTCCAGCGTTCTTCCGAACGCTGCTATAGAAATCGTGCAGTTCCGATGTTAGGTGCTTGTCGAAGGTTACAAGGACGCGGCATCCAACGACGACACCATACTCGCCTTTGATCTGTGCTAGGTGCGTATTCGGGAAAACTTCCTCCTCGCCAATGAAAGCTTTCTCGTCCTCAGATCTCAGCGCGTAGATGCCCATTTCGCTTGCTCCCTATTTTGAAGGCATTTGGTTGAGCGGCGATGCGCACGATTGCATCGAATTCCACCTCGTTATCTCCCCGTCTGCGGCCACGCCCCGTGCTTCCAGCAGCAGCCGATACGGATTTGATTCTAGCGGGCGTGCTGTGGGATTCAAGGGATTCGGAACTCCAAGCACCTTTTGACCACGCTCAAGCCCTCGGTGTCCCTCTCCTTGGCCTCCTGCGCCTCTAAGTACCCATTCTGATCCACTATCAAAAATGAAAATAATTGAAAAGCGAGAACCTCGCTGCTCACTGCAAGGTTGACTCAACTAATCCACTCCGCGTATACTTCGGTCAGAGCCCCAACCAAGTTCTAATTTCAGGCGTCGATTGTCCGATGCCCACAGCGCAGAGCTGGCGGAGGCCCACGGTGGCCTCCGGCATCCGGTTCATCTCTGCGTTTCTTGGTTGGGGCGTTGGGCTGCCGGATGTTCGGGGGCTTTATGAGTCAATTCCGAATCCTGACGGCGATCGCCGTCGTCTTCCTGGTTGGGTGCGATCGAGGCCACAGTTCATCGACTATCCCACCGTTCACGCCGATGCCGCCTATTGTGTTGGGAGAGGATGATTGGGCGTCAGGGCCATCGCCTAATTGGACGGTCACGAGGACCCCAGTGGCATACGACGGGACATTCGGTAACCCGTTAGGATCAATGTGGATTGGGGCTGGCGGTGAGGTTCGGTCCTATGCATTTGGCGTCCCGCCTCTTTCTACAAATCTCACGATCTCGATGGATGCGCTGTTTGGGGGAGACGGTAGGATTTATATTTATGACGTCGATGACCCGGCAGCTTTCCCCGCGTCGCCGTTAGCTGCCGTCATAAGGGTCGGGGGTGTAGGTGACCTTTATTGGATTGGGGCTGCTATTGGATCTGGAAGTTGTCCAGCAGATTTAACGTTCCATACCTACACGTTGGTGATAACCGAGGGGAGTGCGACGTGGCGGTGCGATGGGGTTGACGATTTCACAGCCCCATTCACCAAGGTTTCTAAATATTTTATTGTAGTGGAGGGCGACATCGTTACGTCAACCTCGTCGTGGGTTGATAATTTTATGGTCACAATGCCATGAATAGGAAGAGTTTCTACGCGATCGTGTTGGACTACGATTCGGAGGAAGACGTCTACAACGTCTCCGTCCCGTCGCTTCCCGGTTGTTTGACGTGGGGAAAAAGCAAGGCCGAAGCTCTTAAGCATGCGAAAGAGGTAATCACGGTTTACCTGGATACGCTTGTGGATTTGGGTGATCAAATTCCAAAAGGGGAAGCTGTTGAAAGGGTGATAGTGCATGAATAAACCGGAAAAATCCTCGGACGACGTATCCAACATGATGGAAAAACCGGATGACCGTCCCGAGGTGATCGCTCTGCTTAAGGCGATCAAGAAGGCCCTCCCAGATTTGAAAAAGGTACTCGAGGAATGCCAGGACCATTGGGGTGAAGAGGATAAGGTCTATCGGTTCTACCACCAGAGCTACAAAGTTTTTCGCCTTCAAGATTTGACCGTCCAGATTGTTGATGCCCTGAAATCTCTGGCCCCGAAAGGTTTAGTAAATACCTGGACACGCATGATTGAAGAGAAAACCGGGGAGCCCGCGCCGCCACTTAATCCCGTCTTCCTTCAAATAGTCGGGGAGGGAACCGGCAAGGAATTCAAGATGAGGGATAACGACAATTGGCTCGAGGTTACGCGGCCGATTCTGGAGTCTTATTTCCATGCCAAGTATTTCTTGGAAATGATTGTCGAATATGGCGAGGAACTAGAGCGCCCACCGGCTTGTTTGCCAAGCGGCTGGGCGACGGTCCTGTATTTGTTCCATTTGCGATAGGAGAGACGGATGCTAACGAGAAGAGGCATATTTGGAGCGTTGTTCGGAGGTGTGGCCGCACCGGCTATCCTAAGCCCACCTCTCCCTGGTCCGGCCCCGACCAACGCAAGCGCTAGTGTATACCTGGAATGGGATCCTAAAGCGAATCGTTGGAAGGTCGAAAGTCAGTGGGTCATGACCACTGATGGCAAGGATGTTGTTTATCGTCGGTATGATGAGTTGGGGAAGGAAACCCATGTGCGGCGTTACCAGGACATGCGTTGGCAAAAACGCCAGTCATATCGAGTCGAGAAGGCCGAGTGGCCGAAGGAATCTTGATCACGAGGCGAGGAATCTTTGCAGCATTGTTCGGAGGTGTGGCCGACTGGGGGTTCGCTATGAAGATTTTTTCTAGCAGAGCCCGGCCAATTCCGTGGGGTGGTGAATGACGCGCTTACTTGCCTTCACCGATCCCCACGGGGAGATCGACGCGGCACGAGCCGTGGCAAAGCTGGATCAATTGGAGAAGCCCGATCTGATTGTTTGTTCGGGGGATCTAACTTTCTTCGGCCATAGGCATGCGCTCTTCTTTCAGACGCTTGCCTCCATTGGGAAACCTATCTATTTCATTCCTGGGAATCATGAGGACGCCAAGACGGCTGCCGAGATCGCAAAGGAATGGCCGTTCATGATCGACGTATCTTGGCGCGTGGTTGAGGAAGTGGATCTCTTGATTACGGGAGTTCCTGGTAATGACTTAGCATTCTGGCCGGGACGCTCAAAGGGGGAAGACGATGCGGTGGAGATTATGCGGAATATTGTTCAAATTAAGAATGGAGCAGATCGACTCGTCTTCCTGGCTCACTATCCGCCAACTGGATGTCAAATGGTAGACGGCAGCCGCAATCCCACACCAGATGCTGGAGGCAGTGCGACGGTCCGGAAAATCACTGAGAAGATCCATCCGGGTTTAGTGGTTACGGGTCATTATCATAGTTGCTTCAATTGCGAAGATCGGTTGGACGGAATTCGAATACTGAATCCAGGGCCAACCGGGAAGATCCTCGAGTTGTAGGTCTGGCAATGCCGCGCGGCCGGGAACGGCCGGGATATGCGACCAGGCCCCCTGGGGTAGTAGCCCAGGCGCGGCAATGTCAGGCATATTAATGTGATAGGCTGGGCCCTGCTATACTACTAGACTACATCGCATGATTCGACTGGCTGCTTGGGATGCCATGACGGCTGCTTAATTTTAATTGTCTGGTAAGGCCAGCAGGCACAAATGTATAGACCTTCTCTCCTCACCGGTGTGGTGTTGGTTTTGGGTTGCTCTTCTGGAAGCGTCTCAGTCACGCCGCGTTCTACACCCCAACCCGAGGAGACTATACGATTCCACCTGAAGTTGGACTCCCAATCATCCGCCCTTTTGACGCTCTCCGGTGGTGGTGAGCTAATTAATGTGTTGAGTTCCGTCTATCAAGAATTCCATGTTGAAGTAGGAGAGCCGGTCAAAGGAGTTATCCAGGGTTTCGCTTTAAAGTGGGATAAGACGTTGGATCTGCCCTGGGAACGTCACCTAAACGGACCGTTACCGTGGCCCTTTAGGGTTAGGCTCGTAGGTTATAGAAACGACGGGAAGAGGGTTATAATCAGGGAGCGCGTTTTTCACCAGGGGAGGTGAACATGATCACTTCATGTCCTGAGTGCAATGGCAAGGTTTCAGACAGTGTTGATAGCTGCCCGCACTGTGGATTCGCTCTAGTCCAACCCGAACCACCCCAGAGGAAGATCGCACGTAAGCGCGGCATAAAAAGAAGGCCGAGGGGTGCAGGGCACCCTAAAGGCTCCAGCGCCTTCAACACAGGATTCTACGGTTGCCTTGGTGTAGGATGTGCGATTGCGGCTCTTATTGGGTTGTTGCTGTTTATTGGAATGGCTACTGGGTCGTCACAATGAGCAATCGTCAGACGAAGGGCATCATTTGGGGTTTCGCTGGGATTACAGTCCTAGTGTTCTTGATGATAGCTGCTGTTGGAATCTGGCGTATGGAGAGGGATGTAGC
>SDBS01007012.1_pt1 | contig 10961 bp, 10 predicted proteins | sample 2277091 | NCBI WGS metagenome assembly SDBS01 (sample SAMN10404972, study PRJNA504765) | marine sediment metagenome | isolation source: marine sediment core GS10_PC15, 163 cmbsf | place: Arctic Ocean: Southern Knipovich Ridge | collected 2010 | reverse complement strand
ATCACCTAGAGAGCCTGCGAGATAAAAGACTTATTGCCCTGATAAGGAAAGATCTGAAAAGGGCAAAAAAGTTAGAAGATAGAATCTTTAATGATATCAAAGATTACCTTGATAAAAACCAGAACTTAAAAGAAGATTATCAAAGGCTTTCTACTATCCCCGGTATAGGGGAGAAGGCGGCTATCGCCCTACTTACTCTATTTAAAACTTATCAAGGTACAAACCGGGCCCAAATAACCGCTCTTGCCGGACTTGACCCGGTAAGAAGAAAATCCGGAACCTCGGTAAAGGGCAAAGTTAGGATCAGTAAAAATGGTAAGAGAGTATACCGTAAGATACTCTATTTGCCTACCCTTTGTGCCACGGTTCATCATCAGAAAATAAGAGTATTTTATCAAAGATTATTAGCTAATCATAAACCTAAAAAATTAGCCCTAATTGCTTCTATGAGAAAGATACTCTTAATAGCTCATGCAATGTATAGAGACAAGACAGAATATATTACTGTCTAGTTTATTATAAAGTATTTATAATAAAATACAGTGTCTATGGGAGAGTTTGCGGGTTGACTTTTAACACAGTATCTATTTATTTTAAGTCTCTCCGAAAGAGAATCTATCTGTTTTTCTTCTTCTTTAAATTTATTCCAGTTTTACTTTTTAAATAGTCCGCTTTTAAAATGTAGCCAATACTTTAATTTTTTATTTTTTTGTTTACAACAAGATTAATATTAAATAATAAATAGTATAAATAAAAACTGCCTTCCAACATTTTGAGTGTAAGGCAGTTTTTATTTCATGTAAAGTTTTTAAAAATGGATCTATTTAACTATAAATTCTTCGCTACTCTTACTTAAATATTCAAAACCGTTCTCTGTTACGACTATTTCATCTTCAATTCTAAAATGACCAGCTGAAAAATCATAGACTGCTGGCTCAATACAAAAAACCATACCGGGTTCAAGTAATGTTTTTGTGTCGGAGGAAATTGAAGGTATTTCATGCATTTCCAAGCCTATGCTATGACCGCTTCTATGTCTTACTAAATCTTCATATCCTAATTCTTTTATCTTTTTCATTGCTGCTTTATCAATTTCTCCAACAGGTACACCTGCCTTTATCGGCTTAACAGCTGCTCTATGGATCTTAAACGCAACTTCATATAATTCTTTTTGCCTTGAAGAAACCGATCCAATAAATAAAGCTCTTGTTAAATCTGTCCAATACCCATTATAAACTGCCCCATAATCAAAAATTACCATATCGCCTTTTTTAAACTTACGGTCAGTAGGCCAAGGATTGGCCAAATTATAATGATCAATTCCTGAAATTACAATAATAAAACCTTGCAGATCGGATCCTTCTTCCAACATAGTTTTTCCCATTATTGCACGTGCTTTTCTTTCAGTCATTCCTTCCTTAGCAAAATTAGCTACAACTTCAAATGCTTTTTCGCTAATTCTGCATGATTCTTTTAAATATTCTATTTCTTTTTCTGATTTTATACTTCTCAATTTCCATATAATACTTGAACAACTTTTAAAATTACATCCATCTAGTAATTTTCTTATGGAATCTATTTCTTCTTGAACCATTCCAGGTCTTTGTCCAAGATCTAATTCTAAACCCACATTTGAATTTAACAATTTTTTATCATTAAAATATTTTTTTACTAATTTGGTTGCATTTTCAGCTTCGCAATTAGGTCCCCACAAATGTACTTCATCAAACCACGCTTCCTTTTCTGCTGAAATCCCTTCTAAAAAAGGAACCAATAATGCTGGCTCACCTTCTGCTGGAATAATACATATAAATGGCCTAAATCTACTAAAAAACAATTGTGTTCTATATCCTGTCATATAAAATATATGTACATCCTGTGACAATATCAATACATCTAAGTTTTCCTCTTTCATTAAACCTTGACATTTTTTTAAACGACTCTTATATTCACTTTCTTTAAATAATTCTGTCATAACTATTTTTAAAACTCCTTTCTTAAATATATTTGTAAAAAGTTTTTTCTTATATTTATAAACCTCCTTTCTGTATACAAATAATAGTTTTTATAAATCAATTTTTTAAAAATATGTTTTCTAACTAAAATTTATTTAAATTACTTTAATCGAGGGTCTAACACATCGCGTAATCCATCTCCAACAAGATTAGATCCTAAAACAAATATAACTAAAAAAATACCAGGAATCAGTATCATATGAGGATCAGAAGTAACATAAGATCTTCCTTCGCTTAGCATTAAACCCCATTCTGCAATTGGGGGTTGAGCTCCCATTCCGAGGAAGCTTAATGCAGCAACCATAATTACTGCTCCCCCTATGCCAACAGTTGCTAATACAATTATTGGACCAATTAAATTTGGAATAATATGGTCGAAAATTATTCTAAGATCCGATGCTCCCATAGCTCTCGCAGCTTCTATATATAATGATTCTTTTAAACTTAAAGTAGAACTACGAACAACTCTAGCATATTGAGGAATACTAGTTATTGTAACTGCAATTATCGCGTTCATTAAACTAGGACCTAATATTGCAACAATTAAAATTGCTAAAAAAAATGTTGGAAAGGCAAGGACAAAATCCATAGTTCTCATAATTAAATTATCAGTTAAACCACCCCAATAACCTGAAGCAACACCTAACATAACTCCAATAAACATTGCACAAGTTATTACCATTAGCCCGGCAAAGGATGTAACTCTTGCACCATGTAATATTCTTGAAAATATATCTCTACCGTAAGCATCTCTTCCAAAAATATTCTCACTATTAGGAGGTTGTCTCCTTTTAGCTAGACTTTGTTCAGTTGGATCAAATGGAGCTAATAATGGACCAAAAATTGCTAATAAACAAATAAATATTACTAATATTAAACCTATTACTGCAGCTTTATCCCTTTTAAATCTTTTCCAAAACATAAAAATCTCTCCTATTTTAGTAATGAATTCTAGGATCGAGAAATGTATAAGACAAATCTACCATTAAATTTATAAATGCAACTATCGCTGCACATATTAAAATTGTTCCTTGAATAATCGGATAATCACGAGTATAAACAGCCATAACTGTAAGCCTACCAATTCCTGGAATAGCAAAAACGGTTTCAGTAAGAATTGAGCCAGAGATAAGCAAACCAAATTGTACTCCTGACATTGTAATCACTGGAATTAAAGCATTTCTTAGTGTATGTTTATAAATCACTATATTCTCAGAAAGACCTTTTGATCTAGCAGTCCTTATATAATCCTTTCTTATTTCTTCTAGCATAGTAGAACGAGTTAAACGCGCTAGAGTAGCTAATGGATATGCTGCCAGTGTTACCGAAGGTAAAACCATATGCCTAAAATCACCCCAACCTGAACTTGGAAATAATCTTAAAGTAACAGAAAAAATAACAATCATTACTAAACCTAACCAAAAAATAGGCATAGATACCCCTGCCAAAACAATAACTTTTGTGATATTATCAACGAAGGAATATTGTTTTACAGCAGAAATTACTCCTAAAAATATTGCCACAATAGTAGAAATGACAATTCCATTAAAGGATAATCTTATACTGACAGGTAATGTCCTTGCAATTTCTTGAACCACAGGCCTTCTTGATTGAAAAGAACGTCCTAGGTCTCCGTGTAAGAATAGATTTTTTAAGAAATTAAAATATCTAATATATAAGGGATCATTCAACCCCAATGATTCTCTTACTTCAATTATTTTTTCTTCTGTAGCTTGGGATCCTAGAATCAATAAAGCAGGATCTCCAGGAGCAAAACTTAATAAAACAAAAACAACTAGTGATACAAGAAATAATAGTGGAATAATTTGTAATAACCTTTTTATAGCATATTGAATTAAATTACTATTTTTAGTTTTAATCATTTTATTAATCCGCATTGTATTGTTTAGAATAAAAACAAATAATTTTCCAAAAAATAATTATTTATATTATTAACCTGAATTATATATATGACATGCAACAAAATGTCCGGGAAAAACTTCTTTTAGAATTGGATTTTGTTCTTTACATATTTTCATTGCCTCTTTGCATCTTTTAAAAAACCTACATCCTGAAGGTATATTTATAGGAGTAGGAACGTCGCCTTTTAAAATAATTCTTTTTCTTCTTTTATGTATGTTCAATGAAGGAACTGCTGAAAGAAGTGCTTTAGTATAAGGATGCATTGATTTTAAAAACAATTCATTTGAAGTAGCAATCTCTACTATCAAACCTAAATACATTACCATAATTCTGTTAGCTATTTTCCTAACAACTGAAAGGTCATGTGAAATAAAAAGATAAGTTATATTTTGTTTTTCTTTAAGATTGTTTAATAAATTTAGTATTTGAGCTTGAATTGAAACATCCAAAGCAGAAACAGGTTCATCGCAAACTATTAGACTGGGATTAAGAGCAATAGCTCTTGCAACCCCTACACGTTGACATCTACCTCCATCTAATTCATGTGGATATTTTGTGGCCATCTCTTTATCCAAACCAACCTTTCCAAGTAAAAAAAATGTTCTTTCTTTAATTTCATTTCTCGTTCCATATCGATGTATTTTCAAAGGTTGGGAAACTAAAGATTCAACGTTTTTCCTAGGATCAAGTGAAGAAAATGGATCTTGAAAAATAATTTGCATTTCTTTTCTCGCATTAATCATTTCTTTGCGATTAAAATCCAAAATATTTTTACCTTGAAAAATTATTGTACCTTCATCAGGTTCAGTTAAACGTAATATTGCTCTTCCAGTAGTGGTCTTTCCACAGCCACTCTCTCCAACGAGACCTAAGGTTTCGCCATCGTTTATTTCAAAACTAATTCCATCAACTGCATGTACAAGTTCTGTACTAGATATACGAAAATATTTTTTTAAATTTTTTACGGTTAATTTTGTTTTCTTCATTAATATTTATTAATTCCAAATATATTATAGAATATGATATTTTAAGGATTTAAGAATATTCAAAACAAGCAACGTAATGAATATTTTTATTCTCAGTCATATTTATTAATAATGGTATTTTATCTTTGCAAATTTTCATTCTCTTATCACATCTTAAATAAAAAGCACAACCTTTTGGTAAATATTTTGAACTTGGAGATAATCCCGGAATTGGAATTAACTTCTTATTAGGTTTATCGACATCTGGAATACAATTAAACAATCCTTTAGTATAAGGATGTAAAGGATTTATAAATACACTTTCCAAAACTCCTTTTTCGACAATTCTACCTGCATACATTACAGCAATATTATCACATATATCAGGTACAATTCCTAAATCATGTGTAATAAAAATAAGAGAAGTTTTATATTTTATTTTCAATTCCTTCATTAATTTAACCATTTGTGCTTGTATTGTTACATCTAAAGCAGTGGTTGGTTCGTCAGCAATTAATAATCTTGGTTTACAGGCTAATGAAATAGCAATCATAACTCTTTGAATCATGCCCCCACTAAACTGATGGGGAAAATCTTTAGCACGATCAGATGATATTCCGACTGATTCTAACATTTCAATTGCTTCTTTATTGGCTTCCTTCCATGAAATGTTGTTATGGACTTTTACGGTTTCAGCAATTTGATGTCCTACAGAAAAAATCGGATTTAAAGAAGACATTGGATCTTGAAATATCATAGAAATTTGATTACCCCTAATATTTCTAATTTGATTTATGTTTAAATCTAATAAATTTTTTCCATTAAAAATTATTTTTCCTTTCGGAATAAATCCCTGTTTGGGCAATAATGATAAAATTGATAATACAGTTGTCGTTTTTCCTGCTCCCGTTTCTCCAACTAATCCCAAAGCATCGCCTTTATCAAGTTCTAAATTCAGTCCATTTACAGCATAATATGTTCCCTCAAGTGTTCTATATTCAACAAATAAATCTTCTATTTTAAATAACTGTCCATCATGAGAGATGTTATTAATCATATCATTCTTTTTAGATTTAATATCTTTCTTTTTTTGAGACAAATTATTTTTTTCCATCATTTTGACTTTTTCTTATAGTTAAACATAAATACCCATCTAAGTAAAAGAGGGGGGAGTATAATTACAATACTCCCCCCTTCCCCTAAAAGATTGTCGTTATTCTTCTATATAAACATTTTTAATATCTAACATTTCTTCAGGAGAAGCAAACAATCCCTTTACTTTTTTATTCGCAGCGTATACATTTTTATAATATATTAAAGGAATCATCGCCACTTGATCAAATACCTCTTTATACACTTGCTCATACATTTTCATTCTTTCTTTACGATCAACTGTTGCAACCGCTTTTGTCATAAGTTCATCTGACTTTTCATTACCAAAATTAGCAAAATTATACATACTTTTAGTCGAAAGTAATTGGGAATAAGGTAGGGTTGGTTCCCCAGATGTACAACCCCAAGCTAGCTGATACAATTGATGTTTGTTTTCCCCAAGTAAACTCATAAGAGAAGCATATTCCATCACTCTCATGTTAACATTCAAGCCTATATTTGCTATTTGCCCTCGTATTGCTTCAGCAATCTCTGAATCTAAAAGATATCTACCTCGAGTAACCCAGAATTCAATTTCCTTGCCCGGTTTAATACCAGCTTCTTTTAAAATTTCTTTAGCTTTCTCAATATCGTTTTTTCTAATCAAGGAAGAATCACTAGAACTTCCAGTTACTGAAGGAGGCATTATCCCCTCATATGCGGGTAATCCAAGTCCTTCTAAGATATAGTCAGTAATCTCTTTTCTATTTATTGCAAATGAAATAGCTTTTCTAAGAGCAAGGTTTTCCTCCCCACCAACATTTTCATTCTGCATATTAAATCCAATAAACAAGGTCCTAGTCTTTGGTGATACATATACATATAAATTATCATCTTTTTCAATTGTTGGAAGTTCATGAGGAGGAGGATTTTCGATCAAATCAACTTCTCCACTTCTCAGAGCCATTACTCTCGTTCCTGTCTCAGGAATAACTCTATATTCCACTAAATCTAATTTAGTAGGTTCACCCCAATATTCTTCATTTTTTACGAAAACTGTTTTTGATCCTGGTATATATTCTTCTAATTTAAAAGGTCCAGTCCCAGATGCGTATTGCCCTATATCTTCACCTTTTTCTTTCACATATTTTGGATCCATCATTCCAACAACACCAGGACATAGATGATTTAGAATTGGACCAAATTCATGTTCCAAATGCAACTTGACTGTATATTCATCAACTACTTCAACATTATCAATAAAACCTACATATCCGGATCCTGGTCCAGATTCTTTACATCTTTCAATACTAAATTTTACAGCTTCTGCATTAAATGTATTCCCGCTATGGAATAAAACTCCTTTTCTTAGTTTAAACTCCCATGTTAACGAATCAATCGGTTTCCATTCAATCGCGAGTTTGGGAACAATATTTCTATCTCTGTCATACTCTACCAAAGTTTCATAAATTAGAGTAGTACCAATTTGATCTTGAGTTCCACCACTAAAATGAGGATCTAAAGTAATTATATTTTGACCGAAAGCAACTATTAATTCCTGTTTTGCAGAACATGTAACAGTAATACTAAATAAAAATATGCAAGTTAAGACTATAATTAAAAAAATAAGAGTATTCTTCTTAAGTATCATAATTCTTTACCTTCCTTTTTAAATGTTTTAAAATCTGAAACTTTTAATCAAGCAATTAGTACTTATCGATAAACCTCACCTCCTATCTCTCACAATTGGTTTTATCGAATTTCCGGATTTTTATGCATAACCTTTCGCATTGTATCATTTATTTTAAAGACTTTGATATAATCTTTAGGATTTATATGTTTTAGCCCTTCCTTCATTACCTTACTCATTACAGCTACTGCATTACCTAACTGTTCTGCCTCATAAAATGCTGAAATTTTACAATCTTGATATTGCCAAATCCAATTGTCATTCATCACACTTTTTGCACGCCAAGCTAATCCTGTTGCTCCAATTTGTAATGTAACAGGTAGTCCTACTGGATACATCCCATGCACTAAAAAAAAGTCTATAATTGCAGAGACAGCTTTTTCTTGTCCTGCATGTCTTCCTCCTCCAACTGCAATTGCACCACCAACCTTGTATCTTAATAACATTCCCTCCCTTACTAAAGGTCTACATCTATCCATTAATGCTTTTGTTTGAGCATTAATAGTATTACAATATACGGGAGAACCAATTATTATTCCATCAGCTTCAATCAATTTTGGGTAAATATCATCCATTTTATCTGAAACTTTACAATGTTTTTGAGGAGGATTTACTGGACATTTATCACAATCAATACACGGATTAATTTTTCCTCTTAAATCCAAAATTGAACTCTCAACACCTTCTATTTCACTTGCCGCTTCAAGAGCTTTATTGACCATCATTAATGTATTACCTTTTCTTGGACTACCTGATATTCCCAATATCTTAACCTTCAATACTCTACCCTCCTAAATTTTCTTTATTTATCTGAAATATTAGGTTAAAAACTTTTTTAATTTAACCTGGTTTATATATTTCCAAAATTTTAAATTATTACAGATAATATCTAAACAGAGAATGTTACTGGTTAATTTTTGCTTTCTTTTAAAACTAAATCAAATATAGATGATATGTTTTGCCAAGGAATTAGAGAATCTAACCAAAAATTATATTTCCCTATAAGAATGCTTAATGGGTTCAATACTGAGATAAATTCTTCTTTTGTAATCGATTTCTTTAATCCCAAAATTGCTTTTTTAATTAACTCAGAAATTATTTCGAAATTATACCATATTACCCATTTTTTCAATTTAAAATCTAGAATTTTACACGTAATTTTTTTTGCTGACTCCAGATCGATTTCGCTCTCCTCAGTTAAGCATTTTATATTCCAAAGGTAATCAACCATTTCCCTTGTTTCACTTTCTGCATATAAAATAGGCGAACAAAGATTATTATATACTCCTCGTAGTTTTCCAATTCTCATTTTCTTTACATCTTGAGGCTCATATAACCAATTTTCATGAATTGCGTTTTCTAATATTTTAACAACTTCTGTTACCTCAAAATTAGACATTGATGCCCTCCCCTTTTCCCTTTTCTATATATTTATAAATACTAACCCTAATACCAGGTTTTACCCAAGCGTTTATACCTTCTTTAAAAAGACCTTTTAAATTACTAATTACTTCACCAAAAAGTGCTGTAGGACCTAATGGTCCAATTGGACCAGGCTCTCCAAACCAAATATTTACATTTTGTCTAATTGGCCACCATCCTACACTGCCAGGTACAGATGGCTGCAAATTTTCTGAGGATGCATTGAAGGGAAGTTGTATCATAAATTCGTGATTACAAATTTTTGCTAAAGTAGCACTTGATTCTAATGGTAAATTCTCCCAAATTTTTTTACATATATTAGGAGCTTTATCCCATAGTAATTTTACAATAACTTTCTCACTACCAATTTCTATCACAATGTTTTTATCTTCCAATATTATTCACCTTCCTATTATAAAATAATAATGTAAACGTTTCCATATGGTAACGATTACATTATAAATCAAAATAAAAAAAATGTCAACAAAAAAATAAAATAAATTTACCCACTTATAATTTTCGAAGATTTTCTCTCAACAAAACTTGTACTTAATGTTAAAACCATTGGTTCATTATTCAATTCAATATTCTTATTATCATATCTATCTTTTATATTTTTTAATAAAATTTCTGCAGCTGTAAAACCTAATCTATAAACTGGTTGTTTAATAGTAGTTACTGGAGGATCTACTAGTATAGACCATTCAGAATCATCAAAATTAATAAAACCAATATCTTTGGGGATCTTTAAATTGCTCTCTTTAATAGCAAGCAAAGAGCCAAGTGCCATATCTATATTTGTAACAAAAATTACTTGGGGTTTTATATCTTTTTTCAATAATTCTAATGTTAATTTATAACCACTTTCTTTTTTAAAATTTCCAAACTTGATAAAATCATAATTTATATTAATATCATTTTCATTAATTGCTCTCAAATAACCCTTTAATCTCTTTATACCAGTATTTAAATATATGTCTTCATTATTTAATGCTTTTATAAGTTTTTTTAATCTATAATTATCTATATTTATATTTTTTATATTACCACTAATTATTGAAATATCTTTATAGCCTTGTCTTATCAAATATTTTACTGCTTGGTATGCTCCGTTTTCATTATCAACTAAAACAGCATCACAATTTACGCCCTTAATTAATCTATCTAAAAGTACCAATTTCATATCTGACTTCAGTAATCTATTAACATAATTTGCATTTTTACCAGTTGGGGTCAAAATTATCCCATCTACTCTATTATTGTTCAGCATTTTTAAATGTAACAATTCTTTTTCGGGACTAAAATCGCTATTGCATAAAATAATATTATACCCATATTTAGTAGTAATATCTTCTATAGATTTAGCAATTGTAGAATAAAATTGTGAAAGGATGTTTCCTACAATTACTCCTATTGAATTTGTTTTTTTTTGCCTTAAATTTCTGGCAACAACATTGACTTCATAATTTAAATCGTCAATTGTTTTTAATACTTTTTTTCTTGTGCTATCTCTAACTCCTGGATTTTTTCTTAAAACCCTTGAAACGGTAGCAACAGAAACTTTTGCTTTTTTCGCAACTACTTTTATTGTAATTTCCATTCTTTTTTAACCTAAATAATAAATTTTATATTAAATAACGATTACATATATTTTTGTTTTATAATTAACAATTATAATCGTTTTCATCATATTAACACAAAATAAATTATCTTTCAATTCAATTGTTTGAGTTGTCATTTAAAAGATAAAACCGGACTCTTTTTTAACGATTTAAAAGATAAAAGTGGACTAACCTGAAATGATAAAAAAGATGTAATCTAGAACTAAATCTTAAAGAGAAAAGAGGTTCTAAA
>SDBS01007011.1_pt1 | contig 10964 bp, 7 predicted proteins | sample 2277091 | NCBI WGS metagenome assembly SDBS01 (sample SAMN10404972, study PRJNA504765) | marine sediment metagenome | isolation source: marine sediment core GS10_PC15, 163 cmbsf | place: Arctic Ocean: Southern Knipovich Ridge | collected 2010 | reverse complement strand
CCGCCGGTTTTAACCGGCGGCGCGAAGCGTGCGCCCCCGCTAAAGCAGGGTAAAAACCCGCCTTCTTCAAAAGGCGGGTTTTGCTTTGCTCGAGAGTTTGGACTAAGCCGGCCGCCGGCCTCGGCGCCTTTAGTCTCCCCGCATCACCAGGACGCGCTTCTTGCCCGCTACCTTCGTCTGCGGGTTGTAGTAATGCAGCGTGTACTCGTCGCGGGGCGGCAGGACGAAGACCAGCTTGCCGCCGCTCGAGGCGCCGGGCGGGAGGTAGATGCCGTCGAAGGGGTCCGCCGTCGCGGACGTCCTGACGTTGTAGTTGACCGTATACCCCTCCGGCGTCTGGAGCGTGAAGTCGCCGGCCAGGACGAGCTGCGTCTTCTCGCTCAGGTTTTTGACCAGGACCGCCACGTGGACGTATACCTTCCCCTCGCCGGCCTTGGCCCGGTCCGGCGGGACCTCCTCCCGGTCCTCGCGCATCTCGCGTTCGACGGCGCGGAAGAGTGAGCCGGCCAGCTCGCCCCAGTCGTCGCCCCCGACGTCAATTGCTTCCTCCTCCTTACCCTTCTTCTTCGGCTCGCCTACGGGCTGGAGCACGCAGCTCTTGACGCCAACGGCCAGCGTCGGCGAGACGTTCTCGAGCTCGCGCATCTTCTCGAGCTCGGCGGCGCGCTCGAGCTTGAGCGCTTCGCCCTTCTTCTCCGCGGCGGCCTCTTTGGCCTCGGCGCCTGTCTGAGCGAGAGAGGCCGCGCCGGCCGCGAACGCCGCGGCCGCCACCACCAATATATACGCCTTAACTTTCACGAAAAAACCTCCTGGGGATTATGCACCCGAGAGGTTAGGAGAAAAGAAGGGGGATGTCAAGGGGGAAGGGGGACGAAGGTTATATTAAAGAATTTTATGCTGTATTTATGTAGGACGATTTTAGTAAAAAATTAGATAACAATTTAAAAATATTTTCATTCGACCTTAATAGGGACATTAAAGCTCTTTGTTCTATGACTAGACGAAACCACGTATATTAGCAATTCCGAAACCGACGGTTCATCACTTTTAACTAAAAAAGACTCGTCTAATGCAAAATCTTTCATAACCGTACCTAAATCGTAATTAATAGTCTTACCCCCTGGGTAAATTGCGAAATCCGAACTACGGGGCATACCGTTGCTAAAACCTTCTTTGCCTAATAAAAACTGTTCCGTTACGATCAAAGACATCGCGCAATCTAATACTGCGTAATCACTTCTATTCGTCAAACGCAAAAGAATTCTATTTTCCGAACCCACTTTTAGATCCAGAATTTCTATTCTTTCTTCCTTTTCGTTAAACAAAACTAAATCGTAATCCGGGTCTTTTAAACCCATTTTCTCTTGGAATTCCGATATTAAAACATCGACTCTTTCTATAAGCTGCTTTGATGTTTTTGTTTGGTCCCTTATGACGTCGGTAGTTAAAGCTAGGTTTGCCTTTTGAATATCGTCCATAACTTTGGTTAATTCGCTATAAGGATTATATTCTTCAAAAATTGCGGCTTTCCCAATAGTATTTAATACAGGAATTTCAAATAATACAGAAACTATTATTCCCACAAACGATAAAGCGATGCCAAAAATAATGTAATTATCCGGTATAAATAAGCAGGTAGAAATTATAATTAAAACCGACGCTGCCGAAGGGATTACGGGTTTCAACAAAGCATTCTCGATTTTTATACTTTCCCTGAATCCCTCCCTTTCTTTTTCTGAGGCCTTAATAGCGTCGATCCTCTTTTGTATCTCGCCGATTTCTTCTTGCGAAACCCTCCCCTCCCCGTCCGCAACTACCTTAGATATTTGTTTTAAATCTTTTTCATAACCGAACGTCCTATCGTCTATCTCTTTCTCAGTTACCCTAGTTATCCTAGACGCTAAAGAGACGGTAATCGCGTAAACTGCTACCTCGATAGTCAAAATCGCGATACCTAAAAAACCCATCATTTCGTATCCTGAAATTTCCATTTAGACACCTCACGCAATATTAGGGGAAATATTAATACCGTTTATTCGGTAAACGTAAAAAACCTTTTCGTAGTTTATCAAACCATAACGGTAAACCCGTCTTACCCTCCGAAGGCGTAGGTCCGAATTACCATCGGCGGGAGTCGGCTTAGCCGCCGCATCCGGAATGCGAAAGCCGAACCGATTAACCGAACGAGCACTTTTTTTTACTTCGTAGCAAGACCGACCATCTTTTTGAATCTCTCAGCGGTTTTGCCGGCACGCCCGGGCGTCCCAATAACACCCTTAACTACCCACCTAGTAACTTTAGGTATAAGTTGTTTGTTTAACAGAGCTTTATTCTTTTCGTAACATAATTTAACGAAAAAATCTTCGATTTCGCCAATCTGTTTAGTTGCCGGGACCCCTCGACCTCGACCGAGCTTAGGGTGGACGATTAAAAATACAACGGGTTTACCAGATTCGATTAATACCTTATTATACTTCTTAACGTTGTTACTAGAGAAAATTTCATCTATAAAACCTCTTGTAGTCTTCCCGACATACCATGGGACCGCTCCCCCTTTTCTGTGTACACCGAACACGTAAACGCCTATTCTATTTTTATAATCGCCCGCTTTTTCAGCGAAATCCTCTTTCGCTTCGCCTTCGTCAACGAACCTCCCGCACTTACCTTTAACGCAATGTATTTCATAAGGGCCGCGTACTGTGTAAGTCCTTTTCTTTTCTACTTTTTTCGGTTCAGCCTTTTTTTTCGCCATTTTAACTCCTTAACCATCGTAAATTTATCAAGGTAAACTAATAGCCCCTCCCAGCCTAAGCCGGCGAGGGGCGCTGTTGTTAGTCGCGTCTAATCTTTCGCACTCCCTTTTACCTCGCGTGCCCATTCCCTTTAAAAATATAATAGCCGGTTTCCGCGCCGTTGTCAAGGTTATCGTGGCGCCGACTTTCCAGTCGGCGTAGGGCCACACAAGAATGTGCGGCCTACTAGGTGGGGTGGCCGCACCTGAAGGTACGCCCCTGCGTTATCGTCGTGACGGCGTCCGGCTCGCCTACCTGGCGGCCTTCGTCGTCGCCGGGTACGCCGCTATCTCTTCGGGTAAGCCGTCCGGTATGGGGGTCACCAACTTCAATACGTCGAACGTGCTGCGAATAATACGTAAATTCTCCGCGTCGTCGTAGGCCGCGAAATCTTCGGCGGTAATCAAGCCCTCGTCACCCGCGTTTACGTCGAGCATCGTGACCGCCGTCTTGTTCGAGTAGTCGAAATCGGCCGGCCTGAAGTACCGCCGCTTCGGGTTCTTCCTGGTCTGGACGTAAACGACGCCGTCGGTTATGTCGGTGACCAGGCTCCACATGGTTCCGTAGTGGAACAGTATGCCGGCCTCGTAGGTGACGCTCGCGAGAGCATCGTACGCGTATTCGATGGGCGCAACGCCCGAAGCGGCATCGTACGCGTTCGCATGAGCGGCTACGCGGACGAAGCGGTCCGGCGACGACATCGACTTGGGCAGCGCCTTCTTCCCGCCGAAACCCTCGTACCGCACCAGGTCGATTACGGAGTCGGCGTAGGTACTGTTGGTTATAGCCCTGATGGGCGCCGTGTCGCGGGTGTGATACACGACGGCGCCGCGGACGAATTCGATTATGGCGACGTTGCCCTTCTTGTCGGCCACGAAGAAGTGGACGGGCGCGATATGCTTGAACTCCTCAACGCGCACTTTGGCGAGGCTCGCGACGACATCCTTAACCGTCGCCGCGGTATCGAGTTGGTATTGGACCCATTGGCCGTTGAGTATGGCGTGCCGTTTGTCAACCGGTTCGTATTGCGACTCCGGCAGCCACAGCGTCGCCAGGACCAGGCCGGCTTCGTTCACGCCGTCGATGGGGAACTCGCGCCCCAGTATATTGAACGAGACGCTGCCGTGTTTCGATACCCATTTAACCGGGTTATCGACGAGAAAGGCCGTTTTCTCGACGCCGCGTTTGTTGATGAAGATCAGGCCGTAGTCGCCCAACCAATCGAAATTCCGTCCTACCGCGGCCGTGTCGCCGTCGGCCAGGCAGAACGCGGAGCAGGCCGAACTCAACGTCGGCGCGAGGTACAAAACGGCAACCGTCAACAAAGCGATCCTAAGCAGCCGTTCCATTTTCACTCCTTCCTGTTCACGTTACGCCCCAGAAGCCGCCCGCAATGTCCGGCCGGCGTTTCGCGTAAGCTACCATACGGTTATATTATTATCAAGGGATACCGCTGCCCCCCGCGACCTATACCGGCCGCTTCAGCGGCCGGTCCTTAACCCGCGTAGCACCTAACCGCCGGCTTTAGCCGGCGGGGTAAAGTGGCCACGCCCGGAGGTACGACCCTACGTTCATAAACCGTCGCCCGCCCCCAATTAACCGTTGCCAAACGCGCCGCCTTTTCCTATTATTCCGACTACGCCCCCTGCAAAACTACGAGAAGGAGCCGGGATTATGGTCGAGGTACAATCTATAAAATGTCCCAACTGCGGCGGCGCAGTTCACGGCGCCGGCGCCGTAACCTGCCCCTACTGCGGCTCCGCCCTCGAGGTCACCAAGGCCGACCGCAAACAACTGCGCGACGCCAAGCGCGCGTTCGGCACCGTCGGCGTCGACATGGGCGTCAAGCCGCCGTTCATCTTCCAGAACCTCCCCGGCGTGGAAGTGACGCGCGCGACGAAGGAGCTTCCCTTCGAACCCAAGCTGATCTTCTCGCGGCTGCCGGCGGGCGAACCGACGGGGACCCTCCGCGAGGAGGCCGACGCCGTACTCGACGTCATCCGGCGCACGCAAGAGGCCATCAACCGCGAGGACATGGACGCCTATATGGCGTGCATCTCCGCGGCGAACGAGAAGTTCCGGGCGAAGGCGCGGCAGGGTGCAACGGCGCAGTTCGTCACCACCGACATGAAGCGGTTCACGGCGGCGGCGGACTTCCGCAAGCTGACGCCGGCGCAGGCCGAGGTCGTCGTAACGGTCGAGGTCTTCATCTTCCTCAACTCGGGCCGCGTAAACCACATGCAGGTACCGTTCTACTGGAAGCTGCGCAAGGAGGAAGGCCGGTGGCTGGTTTACGCCTCCGCCATCGCCGGCGCCGGCGGCCGCGGCAAGCTGTGGGTGGTCGTAATAGCGGTTATCGCACCTATCCTGATAGGCATCGTCATCGCCGTCGTCTCGGCGGTTTCGCAATGCGGCGACGACAGCCAGGCCGAGTTATCGGGCCAAGAAGACGTCGGCGTGTGGAAAGCGGAGAGCCGCAAGGCGCCCATGCCCGATACGTGGTTCAAAGCGCGGACTAACATCACGCTTTATGAGGCACCGCACGACGACAGCGATACCGAGGCTATACTCAAGGCCGGCGGCGAATTCCAGGTCATGAGCGCGTACGACGAGTGGTTCCACATAAGTACGAGAAACCATACCTGGGGTTGGGTGCGGGCCGACGTAATCAAGGCCAACCTGGGGAAGGACTACGCCCTCGTCGACCGACGATGAGACAACGGAAAACCCGCCCTTCGGGGCGGGTTTAGAGACGCAATCCAGGCCGCGCCGAATTTTCCGGTTGCGGCGGTAACCGCAACTCTGTTACATTGGGTTGTGGTACGTTAGAAAATCGTAACCCCTCGGAAGATATATGGTCAAGGTCGAACCAATTAAATGCCCCCTCTGCGACGCCACCGTGCCGCCCGGATACGGGGCCGCGTGCCCGCGGTGCGGCGCCCCCCTCGCCCCGCACAGTATAAAACTACTTTTAAACCGCCTCGGCCTCCGGAAGCCGCGCGCCGCGTTATCCATCGCCGCTGCCGTGTTCCTGGCAGTTATCGCCGGCGCCGTCCTTGCAATCATCAACCCCTCAGGGGAGGAGGCCGAGGAGGAGAACCGGGAGGAGGCCGGCGTCTTGGAGGCGGAGGGAGACGAGACGCCCGTGCCGGGAGTGTGGTACGAGGCGAAGACGGCGATCCCGTTATATGAGCGGCCGGCCCCGGAAAGCGACTTCCGCGTCACGGTCCGGCCCGGGACGGAGTTCCGGATACTGGGGGACTACCAGGGGTGGTATCGCCTTCACGCAAGGGAGCACGACGTAGGCTGGGCGCGGGAGGACCTGGTTCGGGACAGCACCGGGGATTAAGCATATAAAAGAACCCAAAAGAAAACCCGCCCTTCGGGGCGGGTTTTTTATTTCTTAGAAAAATTGCGGCGGCGTTTAATTTATTCGGTCGCTGCCGGCGTGAGGTCCTCGAAGACCTCCTCCGTGGGGAGCGGTACGTTAATATATTCGCCGGCGTCACGCGGGGCGCGCATCAAATCTATCATGTGGACGCGACGCGTGTCGACGGTGTGTATGTAGTAACGGCGGTTCTTGAGGTCCGCGGCGCTGGTCCAGTCCGTCTGCTCGTATATGGGCTGGCCGGCCGGGCCCGCGCCGCGCACCACGCCGAGCGGGATGTCGAACTGGTTGAGGACGTGGAACGCCTGTACGACGGCTTCGTCCGCCGTCTTGACGGGAACGACGGAGCTCTTCAGGAAGGCCGCGCGTACGAAGCGCGACGGCGGCGTGAAGTCGCCCGGTAGGCCGCGCAACCCGGAGCCGTGGCCGAACTGCGTCAACGTCAAGGCGCCAAGCTCGAGCTCCGGCGCGTCCCGGGGCGATAGGTTTACGTAACTCTTTAAATTGGTGATGTGCCAATCGAACGTCGGCGCGTTCGTGATTACGCCCAGCGGATTGTCGTGGACCGTAAGCTCGCCGCCGACGTATTCGATGACGGCGGCCGCGCCCGATTCGTCGACGACGATCCAGTGGAACGGCGGAGCGTCGCCCCACCCCGGCGCCTCGAGCGTTACGGCCGCGACCTTCACTTGCGACAGCCCCTCCTTTACCTCGGCTACCGTCGCGAAGTTGGAGAGGATCCACGTCGCCAACTCGAAGGAGGCCAGCGTCTTGTCGGCGTCGCGCTCGGCTACTTTTTGGTATTCGGCGTAATGCGCGAACATAAACACGCCCGTCGCCAGGCCCGCCTCGTTGACGCCGTCGGCCACGTGCGGGAGGCCGAACGAGTTCGCCCCGACGAAGGCATATTTAGCCGTCCATTTCACGCCGGGGCTCCCCCAAGGCGTCGTGCCTACGTACGATGTCCCGCGCGGCACGACGGCCAGGCCCCATTGGACGAGGTCGCCGCCCAGCTCCATCGTCCGGGCGAATACGGTCGAGCCGTCCTCGGCCTTGAGCGTTATGCCGGTACAAGCTTCGGCGTTGTGCGGCGCCGCTACCGCGGCCACAAGCGCGACCGCTAATACCAACGTCCAACACGTCATATATCTCAATTTTATACCTCCTATATGGTTTTAGATGCTCGTGGCACGTTAATTCAGATAAGCTAACAAACGCCCGGCCACAAGTCAACGTTCGTATTAAACCGCCGGCTCGAGCCGGCGGGCGTACCGCAAACGGCATAGTAAAACCGCCAGCTCGAACCGGCGGCGACAAGGGCCTTAAGGCCCTTGTCCGGGGCGTCCTACTCTCCCGCGGTTTTCGTAGGGGCCGGCCTTTAAGGTCGGCCCGCCGTAAATATCATAAAAAAGGGCGCACGGCCGTGCGCCCCTACAAATGCTAAATAAAAATCCTGGCGGCTTCCTACTCTCCCAGGGGGTCTCCCCCCAAGTACCATCGGCGCGGGCGGGCTTAGCTTCCGTATTCGGAATGGGAACGGGCGTTACCCCGCCGCCATGGCCACCAGGAAATTTGTCGTTATATATGCTACATAGCGAAAGTGAAAGGCACAACGGCGACTAGAATAGTCGCGGGGCGTATTAGTGCGACTGCTATGGTCAAGACGAACGGCCTATTAGTACCGGTCAGCTTAACGCGTTACCGCGCTTACACCTCCGGCCTATCAAACCGGTAGTCTTCCGGTGGCCTTCAGGGAGATCTTATCTTGAGCGAGGCTTCGCACTTAGATGCTTTCAGCGCTTATCCCGGCCGAACTTAGCTACCCGGCGGTGCCGCTGGCGCGACAACCGGATCACCATAGGTTCGTCCACCCCGGTCCTTGCGTACTGGGGGCAGCTTCTCTCAAATCTCCTACGCCCACGGCGGATAGGGACCGAACTGTCTCACGACGTTCTAAACCCAGCTCACGTGCCGCTTTAATTGGCGAACAGACAAACCCTTGGGACCTTCTCCAGCCCCAGGATGCGACGAGCCGACATCGAGGTGCCAAACCGTACCGTCGCTGTGGACGCTCGGGTACGATCAGCCTGTTATCCCCGGGGTAGCTTTTATCCGATGAGTTACGGCCCTTCCATTCGGGACCGTAAGATCACTAAGCCCTGCTTTCGCAACTGCTCGAGCTGTAGCTCTCGCAGTAAAGCCCCCTTGTGCCTTTACACTCGACGCGCGATTTCCAAACGCGCTGAGGGGACCTTTGGGCGCCTCCGTTACTCTTTAGGAGGCGGCCGCCCCAGCCAAACTACCCGCCTGGCGGTGTCCCCCGACCGGATTCACGGCCGAAGGTTAGGACCTCATTATGATAAGGGTGGTATTCCAAGGACGGCTCCACACGAGCTGACGCCCGCGCTTCACAGCCTCCCACCTATCCTAGACAGACCAGAACAAAATCCAGCACCAGGGTGCAGTAAAGCTCCCGGGGTCTTTCCGTCCCGCCGCGGGTAACCCGCATCTTCACGGGTACTACAATTTCACCGAGTCCCCTGTTGAGACAGCGCCCAAGTCGTTACGCCATTCGTGCGGGTCGGAACTTACCCGACAAGGAATTTCGCTACCTTAGGACCGTTATAGTTACGGCCGCCGTTTACTGGGGCTTCGGATTAACGCTTCGCTCCCCGAAGGGAGCTAACGCCTCACCTTAACCTTCCAGCACCGGGCAGGCGTCAGACCCTATACATCGCCTTACGGCTTAGCAGAGTCCTGTGTTTTTAGTAAACAGTCGCTTGGGCCGATCATCTGCGACTCCCGAAGGCTCGACAAGCAAGTCGTCTTACCTCTAGGAGCACCCCTTCTTCCGAAGTTACGGGGTCATTTTGCCGAGTTCCTTAACAGGGGTTCTCTCGAGCGCCTTGGTATTCTCTACCTGCCTACCTGTGTCGGTTTGCGGTACGGTCGCCCGACGGTATACTTAGAGGTTTTTCTCGTCAGCGTGGGATCAGCCACTTCGATTCCAAACGATCTCGGCATCACCCCTCAGGGTGGCATTAAAGCCGGTCCCGCGGATTTGCCTACGGGACCCCCCTACAGGTTTGCACCGGGACGTCCAACACCCGGATGGCCTACCCTTCTGCGTCACCCCATCGCGCCCATCGAGCGGTACGGGAATGTTGACCCGTTGCCCATCACCTACGCCTTTCGGCCTCGGCTTAGGGGCCGACTAACCCTGAGCGGAGTAGCCTTCCTCAGGAAACCTTAGGCTTACGGCGAAAGGGTTTCTCACCCTTATTATCGTTTACTCATGCCGGCATCTTCACTTCGGCGCGGTCCAACGCACCTCGCGGTGCGCCTTCGATCCGGCCGAACGCTCCCCTACCACCACGCCTCCGAAGAGGCCATGGTCCGCAATTTCGGCGGCTGGCTTGAGCCCCGCTACATTGTCGGCGCGAGAAAACTCGACCGGTGAGCTGTTACGCACTCTTTAAAGGATGGCTGCCTCTAAGCCAACCTCCCGGTTGTCTGAGCGTTCTCACATCCTTTCCCACTTAGCCAGCACTTAGGGGCCTTAATCGACGGTCTGGGCTGTTTCCCTTTCGACCACGGAGCTTATCCCCCGCAGTCTGACTCCCCGGGTGGTGGCGGACGGTATTCGGAGTTTATCTGGGTTTGGTACGGCAAGCCGCCCTAGCCCAACCAGTGCTCTACCCCCGTCCGTTAACCCCGGAGGCTAGCCCTAAAGCTATTTCGGGGAGAACCAGCTATCTCCGGGCTCGATTGGCGTTTCACCTCTACCCACAGCTCATCCCCCCAGTTTTCAACCTAGGTGGGTTCGGGCCTCCACGCGCTTTTACGCGCGCTTCACCCTGGCCATAGGTAGCTCGCCCGGTTTCGGGTCTACCGCCTGCGACTAGCGCCCTATTAAGACTCGCTTTCGCTGCGCCTCCGGCCTCATGGCCTTAAGCTAGCGCCGCAGACGAGTAACTCGCCGGCTCATTATGCAAAAGGCACGCAGTCACCCCCGAAGGGGCTCCTACACCTTGTAAGCGTACGGTTTCAGGTACTATTTCACTCCCCGCACAGGGGTACTTTTCACCTTTCCCTCACGGTACTAGTTCACTATCGGTCGTCAGCGAGTATTTAGCCTTAGGAGATGGTCCTCCCGAATTCGGACAAGGTTTCACGGGCCCCGTCCTACTTGGGTGCCCGAACCAGGAAGCCTCGCTACCTTCGCCTACAGGGCTTTTACCTTCTATGGCTCAGATTTCCATAAGCTTCGGCTAGCAACGAGGTTTTTTACTTCCCGAGGGTTCACGCCGAACCCTCCGTTCGGGTCCCACGACCCCGCGCACGACAACGGCGGCGGCCTTTAACGCCGCGCACGGTTTAGGCTCTTCCCTTTTCGCTCGCCGCTACTAGGGGAATCGTAGTTACTTTCTCTTCCTGCGGTTACTGAGATGGTTCAGTTCGCCGCGTTTGCCGCGACGCCCTATGTATTCAGGCGCCGCTGACCGGGTATGACCCCGGCCGGGTTGCCCCATTCGGATATCCCCGGATCACTGCCTGCTTAGCGACTCCCCGGGGCTTTTCGCAGCCGGCCACGTCCTTCTTCGCCTGCTGACGCCAAGGCATCCACCGTACGCCCTTAGTATCTTGACCATAGCATGCTTGTGGACAAGATAAATTGGGTTACCCGCGACTATCGTTAAATAGTCGCCGTGGCCTTTCACTTCACTATGTAGTTTTCAAAGAACGCAACACCAGCCCGCGGCAGCCGAGGGCTACCCCGAGCC
>SDBS01007010.1_pt1 | contig 10965 bp, 13 predicted proteins | sample 2277091 | NCBI WGS metagenome assembly SDBS01 (sample SAMN10404972, study PRJNA504765) | marine sediment metagenome | isolation source: marine sediment core GS10_PC15, 163 cmbsf | place: Arctic Ocean: Southern Knipovich Ridge | collected 2010 | reverse complement strand
GAAAGCTTCACCAAACAGAAGTTTAGAAAAGCTTCACTAAATAAAAACTTGCATCAAAAACTTCCGTTTAGTGAAGTTTTCCAAAACTTCTGTTTGGTAAAGCTTTCCAAAGCTTCTAGTTTTCCAAAGCTTCTAGTTTTCCTAAAACTTCTGTTTGGTGAAGCTTTCCAAAGCTTCTAACTTCTGTTTGGTGAAGCTTTCCAAAGCTTCTAACTTCTGTTTGGTGAAGCTTTCCAAAGCTTCTAACTTCTGTTTGGTGAAGCTTTCCAAAGCTTCTAGTTTTCCAAAGCTTCTAGATGAAAACTTCTAGTAAATATATAACAAGGGAAGATTTAAATAACTTCAGTCCTAATCTTCTAGCTATAACCTTTAATACTATAATAATATTATTATTAATATCTTTTGTATTATTATTAATATCAGTAATAGTAATATTGTCCACAGGATTTGGTACTAATATGTTTTGTGGAGGGTTTCTATCTATTCTACCATTTTGCTTTCTTTCAAGACTACTTATTCCTGACCTATTAAGAGTATCCGAGGTAAATTGTAACAACTGTAATGGAGGAAGATGTATAGATAATAGATGTCATAAAGAAGGTGGAATACCATGTCTCTCTGATACCAATTGTGATATAACTGCTGGAGGTCGATGTAGATCTGGTCAATGTTTTTATCCATTTAAACAATCTTGCACATTTGGTTGGGAATGTGCCTCTGGACATACATGTTTTAATGGTGTCTGCGCTAAAACGGGCGAAGATCCAAGAACATCGCAAAGAATTAATAATCAATTTTGTGTTCTTGGACCTGATTGTTATGCTACTACTCCCACCATTATATTAAATAATACAGTTAGTTTAGATCTTATAAGATCCATAGAGATATCAAGAAGTAGAAGCTTCCCTGAAGCTTCTACAAGTGCATCTTCTTCCTCCGTGGGCACTTCAGCAAGTGCAAGTGATTCCGTGAGCACTTCGGCAAGTGCAAGTGATTCCATGGGCACTTCGGGAAGTGCAAGTGCAAATGTAGGACCTCCTTTAGGCTTTATATTTTCATTCTTTGATTGCGAAAATGGAAGGTGTGCAAGAGGACAATCTAAGAACATTGGACCATTCTTAATTCCGCTTATTGTTGGATATAATGTTGAGATAAATGAATTTAATTTCTCAAAATTTAGTTCCAAAGTATGGTTTTATATTATTATAATAGGGTTTATTGTTATGATAGTATCTTATATAATAATATTGTCTGGTAGAACAAGGTTGGGACTTGGATTATATATACTATCTATTGTATTAATAATAATCGGATTAATAATTAGGAGCTTTTCTTAAGAAAAGCTTCATTAAACATAATAATATTATATAAAAATCTAGCATGGATAAATTAGATGTATGTATGCATGGGGGAGTGGTTTGGAGCATCATTAATATTAGGTTCCTCAACAATAACCATAACTGAAGATAATAGTTTATTTATCAAATCCCTTAGAAGATTTATCAATCGAAAGATTGATAGAATAGATTGGGAACCACGGTCAAATACCAACATGATGTAGCAGAAACAGAGATATCAGTAATATATAAATCTAATAGATTATTGACTTTATTGAGAGAATTATTGTATAAAATAGAAACTTGAAACTTTCCTAAAATTATATAACAATAGATCTTTTTATGTTTAACAACACTTACATAAATCATTGACACATTTACATTGTACTACTCGTTCAACAGTTTTATAGTTATTAGTATCAATCCAACAAGACTCACCAAACGAAATTATATCATGCAATCTTCTATAAGTATCATCTCTACTCATAAGAAAATATAATACTATGTCTTTAATACTCTCAAAGTTCTTCAAAGATAAGTTAACATTATATCTAAAAAGAAAGTATTGTAAATTCATGTATTTATTGTCATGAAGATATAGTCTTTGATAAGGTTTTGTGTTTAGATTAATACAATTGACAATTAACTTAACGAACCGAAGTTTAGGTAATATTCTTATACCTTTATCAGAGATATTTCCATTGTTTGTTATAGTAAGATGAGTGAGATTTTGAAAATTACACAATATTTTGTCAGTAAGTTTATCACATAGTTCATTAGGAATTTCCTCTATAATTAATTCTTTAAATACTTTACTAGATAGTAGAAGATTAATTTTAATATAAAAGTCACAGAAGTTGTTACCTATACATAATAAAACATCATTACAAATAGTTTTGAACATTTTTAGAATAATATTTATAATACAAGTTATATAAAAAGGATACTTTTTATATAATTTTAGGAAAGTTTCAAGTTTCAAATTTCTTTCACTTTAGGAGAAAGAGCATAGGCAGTCTTTGATAATATAATACTTACAGCTGATACTAATGCAGCCGGATCTGTTGTTAAATCATTCTCCGATAAGGACTTTTCATCTAATTCTTCATTATTGCTTATATCATAATCATATTCTCCATTAACCATTTTAACTATAACATTGAATAACTCTTTAACACTTTCTTTTTCTTCTTTTAAATCAAAAAGACGAGAAATTACATTATTAGCGATTAAAAATAAACATCTATCAAATATACTATGAAGTAATGATCTTTTAGGTGCAATTCTTGTTACTTTATTTCTTGATTTGAGATAATTGTCTAATAATATATCATTAATTATATCTTTATAATCACTAAATATATCTCTTGCAAGTCTTGTCATTCCTTTGAATAATGGAGCGAGAGACCCTAGAAGTGGCAAATATATAAAGAATTTCTCTATTACTAATGTTATTGCTAGCATATAGTTCATGTAATTAGACCTGGTAGAATTAATCATTCTTGTTAGTCTTATTCCATTAACTACAAGTTTAATTTTATTATAATTTTGAGAATCATCTTCAGATATATAATCAAGTTCTATTAATTTAGGCACTATTCCTTTGTATCTAACTATATCATTGTCCATTCAAACCTTTACTAAAGATTTATTGAATCTTTTTTGTCATATAGATACTTTAGTAAAGATTTGTTCAAAAATTAAACTCTTTAACTTCCATGACAACTCTATATATAACTACATTTAATGGTAAAATTAGAATATGGAGTATATATTATGATAGTGCAAATTCAGACTTAGTTATACAGTATGGATTTCAAAATGGGAAAATATCCACCGTATACGTAAGAATATTCTCCACAGAAACGAAGTCTTTACTCGAACAAGCAGACCAAAATATGAATAAAAGAATAAGAGATATGAAAAGAAAAGGTTATACTAAAGATATTGGTGGACACTCACTATATGGAGAACCTATGAAACCAAATTATTGGAAGAGTGGATCTATCAAATTTCCATGTTGGGTATCGCCTAAACTGGACGGAGTTAGTATGATAACTGTATGTAATAACAAAGGAATATTTATATACACTAGAACTTACAGAGAGATAGTTTCATTAATCTATATAAAAGATGAATTATCTTTGCAATTTAAAGATATATTAGAAGACTATAATCTTAAAGAATTGCGAATAATAGGAGAACTATATAACCATAATATGTCAAAACAAGATATACAATCAATGATAGGATATAAGGATACCATGATACATCAAGACAAGTGCCTTAAGTACTATTTATATGATGTAATAATGGAATTGTCAACAGATAAAAGATTAATTCTTCTAGATGAATTTATGCATTATTATAAACTTAAATATACGTTAACAATTGATCATGTTCTTGTATATGATGAAGAAGGATTATTAGATAAATATGAGGAGTATCTGGATGATAATTATGAAGGAATTGTTGTTAAAAGATCAGGAAAGGCTTATGAATATTATGATTGTATGTATAAACCAGGTCATAATAATAACTCTCTGAAGATGAAGCCAGGATTTGATGAAGAAGGAACTATAATAGATTATAAAATAGATGCATATGGTGGAATAATGTTTTTAATATTAACAGATTACGATATAGAATTTACACTTATACCACTTGGCAGCATACAAGAAAGAATTGATATGTTAGATGACTGGGAATATATACATAAAGAACGATATATGTATCAATACTTATGCAAAAGTAATAGTGGGAAACCTATGCATATAACTTCTATCGGTTTCAGAAATAAAACATAAAATATAATGTTTTTATCATCAAAAATAACGATAATGAGTAACAAAGGAAGAAAATCTCCTGTTAATATTATGGGTCAAAGTACAAGAGTAAATATTGGTAGAAGAGGGAGTCCAACAAAATACGCTGGCAGTTATAACGGAGAAGAAAAGATGATGATGAAGAACGGATATGGTGAGGAAAAGATGATGACGAAGAACGGATATGAAGAAGAAAAGATGATGAAGGACGAATATGGTAATAGCTATGCCAAACATAGTGGGTATGGAGGGTATGGTCTATCAAGAGTGATATTGCTTATTATAGTATTTATAATATTAGCTCTTATAATAGCAGCAATTGTATCCTGTTGCAACTTTGATTGTTTTAAGAAAAGAGCTGGACGATGTACTGATGAAAGAGATTGGTGGAAAGTGATCTTGTTTGGAATAGCTGGAGCAGTGATACTTATATTCATCATAGCATTAATATGGATCATATTTAGAGCTTTTTATTCATCTAATTCATATTAAAACTTTAGAAAAGTTTTATCAAACAGAAACTAAAAACTTCAGAAAAGTTTTTAGTTTCTAATAACGTGGGTATAACCATTCTGAAATCCATCTCCGTCCATAATAATTAATGTTCCAGGTTCGTGGTCATAATCCACAACTATAGGATTTGCTCCTTTATCTCCAGTTTTCTTTCTTATTCTAAACTTTCTTATTCCAGGACCAAAACATATAGTAGCTATTATGGCAGAATTTAAAATAGATTCATTATCAGAATGAGCAGAAATATATTTAGTTCCATTAATTTATTCACTATTTTATAATTCTTTAAAGGGATGGATTCTATGGATCGTCCTGAGTATGGATAACCTAACATTGGATCATGTACAATAAATATGTCTCCACATATTATTATATAATTATGTAGAGTAAACTTTGGTAATAAATCACCATTTTCTATAACGTAAGTATATTCAATTAAATAAATATAATATTATATTGATTCTTCTATATTTATCATATACATTAATTATATATGTATGAATATGTGATAAAATTTCCCTTGGTATTTGTAATAAATGTAAAAAATATAAGAAAGTATTATCTAGTTTTACATACACTTTATGTATTACTTTAATCGCTCTTTCTAAATATTCATATAAACTATCTTCATTTAGATGAAGATATAAAAACATTCAATAAAGGAATAGCTTCTAATGTAATATTATTTACAATTAAATCTAAATTTCCTACTTTTAATGTTTTATAATATACATCTCTATTAAAATAAGATAACGACATTTTTATATTAGTCTTTTGTAAAAATATTTATAACCTCCAGATATCATTAGAATATCCAATACCTTGATGTGTTGGATTTACCATAAATCCCATCATTATTTTATATAATCTAATAGCTTCTTTATTATATTTGCGTTTTCTAAATAATTTAATTATATTCCACAAACCTTCAGTAAACTCTCCAGTATACAATATTTGATCGTCTGTAAAATCTATTTCAAATCCTAGATGATAGTATACATATGTTCTTAATTTTCTAAGATCGGTTTCTTTTACAAATTTCCTGACTAACATCGCACGATTAGTACTTATGGGAGTAACATAACGTATATATTTGTATGTTAACTTTAAATCTATTAATAAAAGGATAGATTCCTTTCTGGTGCTCCAACCAGAATTATCTATCGAATGCTTATATATTTCCTCCAAAAAGAATTTCATATCATTTGATCTATCTTTGTCTAAATGACAGTCATAAGTACTATTCTTATCATTTGTCAACTCTTCTCTCATTTCCTCAGGTAAATATTCTAACATAGGATTATGAATGGTAAATATATCTCCACACATTATTTTATAATTATGTAAAATATATAAAGGTAAAGGATCATTAATTTCTACTATACCAAGATATTTAGTTATATCACCCCACCAATCGCCTAACATAGTATAATTTATAAAATATAAATTACATCTACCATTTTCTAAATATATTTCAGCTGCTTCATCTAACGATTTTAAAACTTTATCATAAAGCTTTATATCCTCATCTTCTAAATATCCATCTGAGATAATACCAATCAAATGATAATAATACTTTATTGATTCTTCTATATTTGTAGATTCTTCTTCCAAATAAAATTGTAATAATTTAATAATTTTATCTATTGAAAGTTCATCTATTTGATTAGAAAAAGGATATAACTTATTTAATATGTCAAATAAAGGATCTCGGATATGTATTAAAACTTCTCTTGGTATATGTAATAAACACATAAAATACATAAATGTATTATCTATGTACCAAAATAATGAAGAAGGATCTTCTTGACCTACCTTATGTATTATTTTAACTACTCTTTCTAAGTATTCATAAAGACTATCTTCATCTAAATTCTCAAAAAATCCATCAAAATAGTTTATTAACGAAGAAGACTTAAATTCTTTCTTTGATGCAGATGCAAAAGTACTCAATAAAGGAATAGCTTCTAATACTATGTTACTTATAAGGAACTCTTTAGTTCCTACTTTTAAAGTTTCATAATATACAATTCTATTGAAATATGATAAAGCCATTATTTTTAACGTAGATGATTATAAATATAATTATTCTTTCTAAGTAACTTAATTTTAATCCATAAACCATCAGTAAAATCTTCATTTTCTTTATTTATTAAATTATAATCATCTACATAATCTTTTAATTTTATAACATTAGTTTCAATTAGAAAATCTTTTACTGAAATTGATAATAAATCCGTATATACATTCATAGTTTTAACAAATCTATATATTAGTTTTAAGTCTATTAATAAAAGTATTATTTCATCTTTATATATTCTACGCATATGTTTAGTACTATGAGAATTATGATATATTATCTTTAAAAAATCTTTCATAACATTTGCTCGTGATTTATCTAAATTACACCTATAAGTACTATTCTTATCAGCTAATAATTTATCTCTCATTTTATCAGGTAAATAATCTAATAATGGATCATGAATATAAAATATATCTCCACATTCAATTATATAATTATTTAAAGTAAAACTTGATAAAGAACCATCAGAATTTAATACACCAAGATATTTTCTAAATAAACCTACTCCTTCTCCAGTATTAGTATAGTTTACAAAATATAAATCATATCTACCATTCTCTAAATATATTTCAGCAGCTTCTTCCAATATTTCTAAAACATCATCATAATCTTCTGCATAATATGTATATTCTATCAAAAGAATATAATACTCTATAGATTCTTCTATATATATTTCTTCTTTTAAATTAAACCATAATGATTCAATAGTCTCTTTAAGATTAATTTCTGGATATCCTGGATTGCTAATATATATTTCATATGATTTAATTAAAATACCATATATGGTATTTAATACTTTCCTTGGTATTTGTAATAAATATAAAAAATAAAATAAAGTATCATCTAATTCTACATCTATTCTATGTATTAATTTAATTGCTTTCTCTAAATATTCATATAAATTATCTTCATCTAAATCATCAAAAAATCCTTTAAAGTAAATTAATATTGATATAGTTTTAAATTTCTTATTTGATGCAGATATAAAATCTCTTAATACAGGAATTGCTTCTAATGTAACATTGTTTATAATTAAATCTAAATTTCCTACTTTAAGAGTTTCATAATATACGTTTCTATTAAAATATGATAAAGGTAACCATGTAACAAAGTTTACACATCTTGGTTCTTCATCATGTATGTTGGTATGAGTACAAGAACTATGAATAGTATTAGATTTCCATAATATTACCGATCCTGGGTTACATTTAACTTCATAGTGTTTTGGTCTTATATCATAATAGTCAGATATGGAATCTTGGATCTCCTTGTTTTGTTCCTTAGTCAAAGCTTTGTATTTAAAGCTTGATGGAGTACACATAAAACGAGCAGAGGTATCAGTCCATACTATTTGTGATTGATAACAATCATATTTATCTCCACATTGATCAACATGTTTCCATGATCTTTGTTTATTGGCAGGTTTTATCCATTTATTAGTAGGATAATAATAGCTGAGACCATCAACAACTGCATCTCTTACTTTAGACAATACTTCCATGTATCTATAAACTTCAGTTCGGGATTTCTTTCAAGGAACCACTCGTCTATCTTTCTTACTACATATTCACATTCTTCTTTATCAAAATAAGAATCTATTACACAAAACCCATATTCGTCGCATATATCTCTTGCTAGATCTATATTTTCATAATTTATAGTATACTCTTTCTTATTAGACATTTTTATAAAACTTTCTTTTATAAAAATGTCTGGTGAAGATTTATCTGAAACATTTAATGAAGATTTAACAAATCTTTTCGTAACACAAGAAGAACAGATATTATTTATTAATGGCCATGAAAGTCAGGAGTTAATTTCAGACATAAAAGAAAGAGTGAAAAAATATATGGTTGACGATATTGATGATAAATTAGTTATCAAATATAAATATTTAATAAATCTTACACCTTTAGTAGATATAAGATGTGGTCTTCCTATTCCTTTAAAGATAATATTAGTATTTGCACATAATAAAATACCTTTTGTTGTTTTCTTTAAGTGTTATTTAAATAATATAGATTACATTGAACATATTAAAGAAGGATGTATTAATGCATATAACAGATTTATACAAAATGTTTCTAGACCATTATCTAACTATGATAATGCAAGAATAAAATATGTAGATAGAAGAGGAAGAAGATGGTGAAGTGAATCTTTCCAAAGATTCATCAAACGGAATCTAAAAACTTTATTTTTGTAAAATGTTTGATGAATCTTTGGAAAGATTCCGTTTGGTGAAGCTTTGAAAAGCTTCTATGTACTATGTATTGATATTGAATTTAGAGGAATTATAACACTTCCAAAATTTTGTAAATATGGTTTAGGATAGAATATACGACTAAAGACACTGGGAGATCTAATATGCAATATCAATAAATCGTCTTTATGTAAAACAATGGCAAATGATTTTGAAAATTCTATATTTAATGCTACACCATCAAGGTTATCTATATCAGAATAAAATGACTGACTTGCTATAATAGATCTTCCGTTACTATTTATAATTTCTGTATAAGCTAATATAATAACTGGTGAATTGATAAGAGGACTTAAAATAATTGCTAAGACATTATAAGATATATCAAACATACAAGGCGATTCTCCTATATATTTAATTGCATTCTTTCCAGATATTGGATCTATTCCAACTGTAAAATCTTTATCTAATTTATTAAAGTTGTTGCTGTATATACCTAAAGTAGACGTTCGTAAATTATTTGCTATTTCGAAAAATATTTCATCTGGATCTAATCCAAAATAACTTATATTACTTATTCTTTTCTTTCTTATAAATTGTTTATGTTTAATATGATTACATTTGAAACCACATACTTTTCTATTCACTAAAGTTAAATTATAGTCTGGTAATTCCTTCACATCTTCTACACTAAATCTGCTACATTCATTTATTTTGATATTAACATCTTTAAATTTAACACTTCCTTTCTTTATTATCAAATTATTGCAATTTAAGTTAAGCTTTCTATCATCTATTAATTTACCATTAGAATTATATATGTTAACATTCTGATAATCTTCAATCATATTTTTCATGATAAAAATTAAAGTTTTTCTAAATCTTTTCTAAGCTTCAAATGTTCAATCTAATTGTGGATACTAGAGAACCCTCTTCCATGATAAATATTATAGAGAATGAATGTATCAATATGGAAATAAATATAAATGTTAAAAGAGAGAAGCTTGATGTTGGTGACTATTTTATAGAACAAATCTTAGATAATGATTTATCAAATATTTCATTGCTCTTTGAAAGAAAGACATTTATTGATTTAAAATCAAGCATAATAAACATAAATAAGAACGGAGAAAGAAGAATAGACAGACAATATAGAAATATGATTAAATATAAAGGACTAAAGTTTCTAATAATAGAGTCGTCAAAATCTATATCTAGAGATAAAATTATTAACGGAATGAGTACTAATTCAATATTAGGTTTAGTCGACAAGTGGTTGAGTAGTGGAATTGGTGTAATATATACAAAATCTAAGTCAGATACTATCTTTAGAATACTAAATATATCTAAGAAAGCATATATTAGAAACTTTGGGAAAGTTTCGTCAAATGGAAACTTTGGGAAAGTTTCGTCAAATGGAAACTTTAAGAAAGTTTCGTCAAATAGAAACTTTAAGGAAAGTTTTCCAAAGTCTCGAAAGTTTCACTTTTTAGAAGGTGCAGGATTTAGTAGAGGTCTCACTCAAATATTCATTAATATGACATTGTATGATATTATTTGGCTTGATAGGGGTAAAGGATTATCATATATATCAGGAAGATCGGTAAGTAGTGGGGTACTCGGTAAACATATTATTAATCTAAGGAATATGAGCATAGAAAGAATGCTTCAGTCAATAAAAGGTGTAGGATCTAAAACTGTAGCTTATATATCTAATAAATTTCTTGAAGATACTTTTGTTAAAGATCTTTCAAAAGATGATTTAGAATATATTGTAAGTCTAATAGAAAGAAAAAGAGGTGTTGTTATAGGAAAGAAGGCTAAAGAATGTTTGATAGATTAAAAATCTATTATTTATTAATTATATTTTGAAGAGACAATTTTAAAAAAAGTTTTGGGAAAAGTCGTTCTGAAAATAACAGAAGTTAAAAGTAAGACCAACCTTGCTTGATTATAGGATAATATTTATATTTGTCAATTTCAGAAAAGTGAATGCAACTTTTA
>SDBS01007009.1_pt1 | contig 10966 bp, 9 predicted proteins | sample 2277091 | NCBI WGS metagenome assembly SDBS01 (sample SAMN10404972, study PRJNA504765) | marine sediment metagenome | isolation source: marine sediment core GS10_PC15, 163 cmbsf | place: Arctic Ocean: Southern Knipovich Ridge | collected 2010 | reverse complement strand
GAACAAAGATTTAAGTAAATTAATAAAATATGCTCAAAAGTTTAAAATTGATCAAAAAATACGTGAGTATATGGAGGTGCTGATTTGAAAAATGCAATGCAGTTAAAAGGAATTATTAAAAACCTGGCAGCTAAAACAGGAATAAAAGCAAATGCCCTTTTACAGAACTATATGTTAAAGTGATTGCTTGAGAGACTTTCTGTAAGTATGTTGAAGATGATTATTATGAATGGTTAAAGGATAATTTTAAATCATTTTTTAATTACGGAGATCCCGATTGGAAATGGATAAGAGAAAAAATTAAAAAATATAGGGGATGATAAGAAAAGAAAAAAGAAAAACACCATCTACAGCGCATACGCGCTTTCAGTGGTTCATTTAGATATTATCATAAAATTAAGAAATATCAAATTCATTAATGGTAAAAAATTGAACTGGATATTTGATAGAACCTAGTAAACATGAGTTAAAAAATGCCCTGGATAGTCTTGAGGGATTGTAATAGCTTTTGATGCATATTATAAGAAAGGCGATGAATCATGAGTGAAATAATTCCTATGGAAATAATCAATCAAAAAATTTTTTTAATTAGGCGCGAAAAAGTGATGTTTGATATGGATCTTGCAAAACTATAGGGTGTCGAAACAAAACATTTAATTCAAGCAGTTAAAAGAAATATTAGTCGTTTTCCACCGGATTTTATGTTCCAATCAAGCGATGAGGAATTTACAAACTTGAGGTCACAAAATGTGACCTCAAGTTGGGGTGGTAGGCGCTATCCACCCTATGTTTTTACTGAACATGGGATTGCTATGCTTTCATCTGTTCTTAAAAGCGAACGAGCCGTAAAAGTCAATATCACGATAATGAGAGCTTTTGTTCAGCTGAGAAAAATGGTTTCAAATTACAGTGGATTACTTCGAAAAGTTGAAGCAATGGAGAAAAAATATGATACTCAGTTTAAAATTGTTTTTGATGCAATTAAAAGCTTGATAGAAACACCAATACCGAAAGAAAGACGAAAGATAGGATTTTGTAGAGAAAAAGAAAAGCAGTAATTTATTACAATAAAATTTCAAAACCCAGCGTAACAAGGGATTTAAAAAAAAGGGAAAAAGAGTCGAATTTTCATTATAGGAGTGTGAGTCATGGATATTTTAATCACTGATTTTATACACGGGATAGATTTTGGCGAGGTGCAGGGTTTTAATAATTTACAGATTATTCCTCTTTTTAGAAAAGGAGAGGAAGGTAAAGAAGAAATCAGGGCTTATTATTCCGGTAAGCTGTACCGAGCAGGGAAGGTGATCCTATCAGACCGATGAGTTTTTCAATTTAGAGAATATTCTTTCCTATAAGATAAGAGGCAAGAAAGCCGCTTTTGTGAGTGATTCCCTAAAGCAGGGTTGGGATTATCGTTTTGAGGGAAAGGATAAGGTCGGTTCGGCTTTGGTCTATCGTAAAAGAATCATCCATATGGCCTTTTTTAAGATGAGCAAGGAAGAGAGAGTAGGTCGGATGTCAGGATATAAGAGTAGAAGAGGGTATAGAGTTTAGTTTTTTTGAGTTTTATATCCATTCTTCATTTGCTTCTAAAGGGTAGCCAGAGCCATGTAAGAGAAAAAAAAAGGGGGGGGACGGTCTCAACATTTGAAATAACTTTTTTGGTAATTGGAATTAAGATGACAGGGGATGTTCTTTTTTATGCAAAAAGAAGGATTTTTAAAACTTATGTCGTATATACAATATATAGCGTGAAATATTTCACGTAAATAAGTATTTATATTCTATAAATTTATAAATTTAATATTGTAACCTGTATGAAGGTAACAGGAGAGATCTTTTCTTTTATCTAAAAAAGAAGAGGAGCCGAAGAGGCAAGATACAAAATGTATCCAAACTTTCAGGCAAAAGGGCTGTTACCTGACAGAACTCTGGAGAGCTTTATACAAAAAAGCGCCGACGGGGCAATTCCTAATCTTTAGGAAAACCTATACAGAGTTTACTAAAAGAATTATTTCCTAATTACATAGGAAGAATCTTTCAGGTAAAAGGACAGAGTAAGAAAGTAATATAATTATTTTTTTATTCTGTCTTTTTTATTTTTATAAAATATTAAAATAAATAGAGGCAGGCCCATTTTCTTATACAATTAATATTTTACTTTTAAATTAGATAAATAGGGAGTGTTGATAGAATTAAACAAATTGAGTTTTTATTAACTTACTGTCGTACATGGGCAGCTAATTCTTGTCTTAAGCAAATGATTCGCTGTGACTTTGTGACTTTAATCATGCAGCTTCTTGCTGGGCAAGATTAAATATGCTAAAAAGGGGGGGTGATTAACGATAGAGTAGAGTATAATGTATAATAGTAAAAGAAAAGTAAGAAAAAATAAAAAAATGGAGGAGTAAAAATGAACACGAAGAGAATGAAAAATTCTTTGGTAGTATTATTAGTTCTCGTGATAATGTTGAGTGCGGTTGGCACAATATTTGCTGCATATCCTGAAAGAAGCGTCAAGATAATAATTCCTTGGTCTGTTGGCGGCATGACCGATGTTTTAACAAGGCCTATTGCAAAATGGCTGGAGAATTATTTTGATGTGCCTTTTGTAGTTGAAAATAAGCCTGGTGGGGGCGGAATTATAGGATCGCTTCTTATCGAACATGCTGCAGATGATGGTTATGTAATTGGCACTACTTCTATGTCTACTGTTTCAGCTCAATATGTGTCTCCAGTTTATCCCAAGATGGAAAATGTTGAACCGATTGCTCAGGCAATTACTATACCGGCAACAGTAACTGTCAATGCAGATAGCCCATGGAAAACTCTAGATGAATTTATATCTTATGCAAAGGCAAATCCCGGAAAAATAAGGAGTTCTAATTCTGGAATTGGAGCAAGCGCTCATATTTATTCGATTGTATTTGAGCAGGAAGCTGACATAGAACTCAAACACATACCTTACGCGGCTTATGCTGAAGCAGTTATCGCCCTTTTAGGAGGGCATGTAGATTCTACAAATATTCCACTTCCCGATGTAGCACCCCATATAGAATCTGGAAAATTGAGAATGTTAGCAATTGCTTCTGATGAAAGGCATATCGATTTTCCGGATGTACCCACTTTAAAAGAACTGGGAATAGATATTGTAATGGGTAATTATTCGGGTTTTGTTGCTCCAAAAGGGATGGCAAAAGAACAAATTAAAGTATTAGAAGAAGCTATAGGTAAGGCCATGCATGATCCTGAGATCAGAAAATTCCTACTAGGTGCAGGTTTCCAACCAGTTTATCTCAATGCAATAGATTTTGCTCAAGTTATCAAAGGTGCTGAAAACCAGCTTGACTACTTGGTTAATGTCCTTGGTGTAGAATTTGTTGATGATTAAAATGGTGCTATCTTTACAGGCTCAACTTATAATTATTTTAAATGGGAGTAGTCGGTTGGCGCTTATAGAATATTGAGATTGGCGTTCTCCTTCCCAGGAAGGTTCTGTGTTGAGGATTTTCCAGGGAAGGAGAACTAACAGTAGATGTTCTTTATATGTTTCGCTTGGCAAGAGGAGAGCTATTTCATTGAAAAAAGCTGATATTATAACCAGTATTTGTTTATTAATTTTTTCTGGGGTTTTGTATTTTCAGTCAGGGACTTTCCCAATTCGTGAGGGTAGAGCAAAAGTGTTAAATGCTGGTTTTTATCCTCAACTTCTCGCAGTGATCCTTGGAATTCTTGCCCTTTTTTTACTTGTTGTTTCTCTAAGAAAAACCTCAGAAGACCAAAAAGGTAATAAGTTTTGGACTACAAAGAGTGCATTATTTCTCTTTTTTCTTACTCTGGGGATGTTAATTATTTATCCATTTTTATTAAGTAGTTTAGGTTTTATAGTAGCAACTTTTATTTTTATAGTCGTATTGGCATATTGCCTATCTGATAAAGAGAAGTTTAGTTTAACAAGTATTTTACTTGTTTCTACAGGTATAACTGCTATTATATTTCTGGTATTTAAGGTTTTTATCAAAATTCCTTTTCCCACGGGATATTTGTTTTAATTAAGTAAATCGTATTAATTTAGTGCTATGAGGTGAAGTTTCGTGGAGTTATTTGCATTTGATCTGTATCTTGAGGGATTACATTTTTTTACTAACCCATTGATGTTTGTAGCATCTGCCTTTGGTGTTCTTGTAGGCATAATTTTCGGGGCATTACCAGGGTTAACAGCTACAATGACTATTGCTATCTTTATCCCCTTTACCTTCGGGGTGGATGCTGTGCTTTCATTTGCTTTTTTGCTTGGAATTTATACAGGGGCTGTATACGGTGGTTCTATTTCAGCGATTCTTATAAACATTCCGGGTACTCCCTCTGCGATAGCTACGGTGTTTGATGGATACCCCCTTTGTAAAAAAGGAAGAGCAGGGGAGGCAATCGGTGTAGCAACTATTTCATCTGCTTTCGGGGGGTTATTTAGTGTATTTATTCTGGTTATTGCCGCTCCGTTTATTGCAAGTATCGCATTAAAATTTAGTGCAGAAGAATATGTCGGGGTAACATTAATTGGTTTAAGTATCATTGCAGTTATCTCTCCCGGCTCATTAATAAAAGGTTTAATAGGGGGAGTGCTAGGTCTAATTATTGGTATAGTTGGCATGGATCTAATTACTGGTTTTCCTAGATTTATTTTTTCACGGGCTGAGCTAATTGATGGTATTAGCGTAATCCCGGTTATGATCGGAGTTTATGGTTTAGCAGAGATGTTTATTCAAATCTCTGAACAACAACACATAAAGATTATTGGGCAAGCTCTAAAGAACTTAATTCCCCCTTTATCAGAATTTAAGAGACTAATGCCTTCTATATTAAGATCTTCTGTTATCGGAGTTATTGTAGGTGCAATACCTGCAGCCGGAGGGTCTATTGCTTCTTTAGTTGCCTATGGACAAGAGAAGAGGTTCTCTAAAAGGAGCCATTTGTTAGGCACAGGAATAATTGATGGTGTTGCTGCTCCGGAAGCAGCTAATAATGCAAGTACAGGCGGGGCTTTAATTCCCATGCTAACCCTCGGAATTCCCGGTGATCCTATGACAGCTGTTTTGATGGGCGGATTAATAATTCAAGGGCTTAGACCCGGACCGATATTGTTTCAGCAGCAGATGCCTTTTGTTTCATCTATTTATATTAGCTTATTACTATCTGTTGTTTTTATGCTGATAATGGGGCTTTTGGGTGCAAAATACTTTGCCCGATTGATTACTTTTCCCAAGAATTATTTAATTCCTGCTATTTTAGTTTTCTGTCTTATAGGATCATACGCAATTAATAACTCGATATTTGATATATGGATTTTAATAATTAGCGGTGTTATCGGTTTCATATTAAGGAAATTATCTTTTTCACCTGCTCCAATAATATTAGGTTTAATATTGGGGCCAATCTTTGAGACTAATTTACGCAGGGCCGTACTGTTATCTGATGGTAATTGGTCAACTTATGTAACCAGGCCTATTAGCTTGTTTTTTTTAATTTCAGTAGTTTTGATTCTGTTTGGGCCATATATCTGGTCTAAAGTAAAAGCCAGTCGATAAAAGAATAAATTGAGATGATGATAATGTCAGTAAAATTTAATTATAAGACTCTGGAAGACATAAAAAAAGACTGCCAGCAAAATAATATAAATATCAATTTTTCAGAGGATTTAAGCGTATTAAGTAAGAATTTAAAGATTAATGGAAAAACGGTTCCTAATAGATTTGTCATCCAGCCTATGGAGGGTTTTGATAGCAATGACCATGGTGCTCCAGGTGAACTGACTTTTAGAAGATATAAAAGATATACCAGGGGAGGAGCTGGTTTAATCTGGTTTGAAGCGACAGCTGTTCAGGCTGATGGCCGAACCAACCCACACCAAGTGATTTTAAATAAAAAAACTCAATCGAGTTTTTCTGAACTGGTAAAGACAACAAAAGAAACAGCAAGAGGAGAATTTGGAGATGATCATGAACCCTTCTGTGTTCTGCAGATAACTCATTCGGGTAGATTTAGCCAATCAGATGGTTTCAGGAAACCCTTGATTGTTGTCCACGATTCTGTTTTTGATAAAGTTATTGGCGTAGACGAAAGTTATCCTATCCTAACAGATAAAGAACTGAATCAGATTCAGAATAATTTTATTGAAACTGCTAAGCTGGCTTATATAGCTGGTTTTGATGCAGTTGATGTAAAGTCATGTCATAAATACCTGATATCAGAGCTGCTTGGTGCCAGAAACCGTTCAGGAAAATACGGTGGTTCTTATGAAAATAGGACCCGATTTCTAAAAGAGATAGTAGAGCGGATTAGGAAAGAAACCCCTGAGTTAATTATTGGAGCAAGATTAAATATTTTTGATGCTGTAAATACAGAAAATTCCTGGGGAGTTAATCAAGGTGTAAAAAGGGAAGTTGTTAAGGTCGATCTTACAGAACCAAAAAGATTGGTAAAAGAACTACAAGAATTAGGTCTGGCCATACTCAATACTTCCGCCGGTACCCCTTATTATCACTCACATATAACCAGACCCTATGATCAGCCAGTTAATAAAGGTTATGAACAACCAGAACATCCCTTAAAAGGGATTGAACGGTTATTTATGCTTGCAGAAGAGATACAAAAAGAATTTCCTAAATTACCTGTGGTGGGAAGTGGATACAGCTGGTTAAAGCAGTTTGGCGGAGCAGCTGCTGCTGCCAATATTATGGTCGGAAGACATACTCTGGCCGGATTTGGTAGACAGGCTTTTGCCTATCCGTATTTTGCCAGAGATCTTATGGAAAAGGGTAAACTTGACCCCAAAAAGTGTTGTACTACCTGTAGTAAGTGTTCTCAGCTTATGATTTGGGGTTCAAAAACAGGCTGTGTTGTCCGTGATGCTGACCTCTATGCCAATGTGTACAAAGAGGCATCAGCAGTGTCAAAAAATAAATAAATCCAGTAAATACAAATAAAAAACAGTTGTTTAAAAGAACAGGAAAACTGGAGATTTATAATATATATTTACTACACCTACCTGATGACATTATAAGAGTTTAAGTACTTAAATTTAATTTCTGTTTGACTTTTATTTCATACTGAAGCTAAAATTAGATAAATCGAACTTTTTCTTTATCCAGTGAGAGACTTTTTATACTTTAAATACATTATTAAACCCTGTTAAAAGGAGTGTGGAGATATGATTAAGCAGAAGGTCGCTGTTGTTACAGGAGCTGCCCGAGGAATTGGGCATGGTATTGCTCTGCAGCTGGCGAAGGATGGCTGTGCTATAGCTATATTTGATATTCTGGAGCCAAAAAAAGTTGAAAAAAATATAAAAGAGCTTAAAGAAGAAGGTCAACCGATATTTTATTTTCAGGGAGACCTTGCCCGGAGCAAAGACCGCAGCAACTTCTGTAAGCGGGTTATGAAAGAGTACGGGAGGATTGATATTTTAGTAAATAATGCCGGAGTTGCCCCCAGGATAAGAATGGATATTCTGGAAACAACAGAGGAAAGCTTTGATTTTGTGATGAATATCAATCTCAAGGGAACTTTCTTTTTAACCCAGGCTATCGCGAATATAATGGTCCGGCAAGTGGTGGAGGACTCTGATTTCGAACCTAAAATTGTCAATATAAGTTCCCTATCCTCTTATACATCATCACCGTCAAGGGGAGAATACTGTATCTCTAAGGCCGGGATTAGCATGATAACTAAACTTTTTGCCGACCGGCTTTCCGAATACAGTATTAATGTTTATGAGATACGGCCTGGTATTATCTATACTGATATGACTAAGGTAGTAAAGGATAAGTATGACAAATTAATTGGTGAAGGTCTGACTCCTATAAAACGCTGGGGATATCCCCGGGATATTGCTCAGGCAGTTTCGGTATTTTGTTCAGGTAAGTTGAACTTTTCCACGGGTGAGGTTATTAATGTTGATGGTGGATTTCACATGAGGAGGTTGTAAACCATGCGAAGAGAACAGATTAGATGGGACGGCATGCAGCTGGAAGTATGTTCATTGAACACTGTAGTTGTTGGTACTGGTGCAGCCGGTTTCAATGCAGCAGACAGGTTATATTCCTTGGGACAAAAAGATATTGCAATTATTACCGAAGGACTGAATAAAGGTACTTCAAGAAATACTGGCTCTGATAAGCAGACTTATTTTAAACTGACACTGGCCGGTGAAGTCGCTGATTCCGTTTATGAGATGGCGAAAACCCTATATGATGGAGGCTGTATGGATGGAGATATTGCACTGGTTGAAGCCGCTCTATCTGCGCAGTCCTTCTATCATCTTGTTGACATTGGCGTTCACTTCCCTCATAACAGTTTCGGCGAATTTGTTGGATACAAAACAGATCATGATCCGCGACAGAGAGCTACATCAATTGGCCCGTTAACATCCAAATGTATGACTGAAAAACTGGAAGAGCAGATTAAAGTTAAAGGTATTACAATATTTGATGGTTATCAGGTTATAGGACTCCTTACAGACTCGCAAAAGAATAAAGCTATAGGTCTAATAACATTGAATCTGAATGAACCTGAAGTCGAAAAAAAGAGATATGTTCTTTTCAACTGTACTAATATCATTTATGCTACGGGCGGCCCTGCCGGTATATATGCCACATCTTCCTATCCGAAGAGTCAGATCGGTGCGACCGGGCTGGCTTTTGAGGCCGGAGCTTGGGGAAAAAACTTAACCGAATCGCAGTACGGGATTGCGTCAATACAATTTCGTTGGAACCTCTCCGGTACATATCAACAGGTGCTACCCCGTTATGTATCAACAGAACAGGATGGTAGGGATGAGCGGGAGTTACTCGAGGACTATTTTAAAGCTCCAGGAACCATGCTCGATGCAATTTTTTTAAAAGGATACCAGTGGCCTTTTGACCCGAAAAAGATTCATGGTTTTGGTTCTTCACTGATCGATATTATTGTTTACAATGAAACGGTTATCAATGGTCGCAGGGTATGGCTTGATTTTATGCATAATCCCAACTGGGGAAGTAAAAGCGGTGAACTGGACTTCGCCTTACTGGGCAAAGAAAGTTACCAGTATCTAAAAAACTCAAACGCCTTGTTTGGAACTCCAATTGAAAGATTAGCCCGCATGAATCAACCGGCAATTGATCTCTATAAGGAGCACAATATTGATATTACTAAAGAATATCTGGAAATAGCAGTCTGTGCCCAGCATAATAATGGCGGTCTTTATGGTAATTATTGGTGGGAAAGCAATCTTGAACATTTCTTTCCGGTTGGTGAGGTTAATGGGAGTCACGGTGTTTACCGTCCCGGTGGTAGTGCATTAAATTCGGGGCAAGTGGGAAGTACCCGGGCGGCTCAATTTATTACGGCAAGGTATCAAGATTCTCCGCAAAAGACCCATGTTTTTCTACAAACTACCGAGAGACAAATTAAAGAGAAAATTGTTCTTGGTCAACAGTTTTTAGGTAATGCACGGAATAAAACTAACGTTATGAATATACGCCGGGAAATTGGCGAACGTATGACGCGACGGGGGGCTCATATCCGTTCACTGGAATCGGTCTGCGAAGGTGCCGAAGAAGCCAAAAAGCAGCTTTCAGAACTAACAAAACAGACCCAACTATCCTCACCAGAGGAACTGGGGCATGCTTTTCAAAATTATGACCTACTCATTACACAATTTGTCTACTTATCTGCCATCAAGGATTATATTGAGAAGGGTGGTCGAAGCCGTGGTTCTTATTTGATAAAAGATCCAAAGGGAACCCTACCGGTTAATAATATTTCAGATGAATTCCGGTTTGCTCTGGATGAAGGTTCTCTAAATCAGAAAATACAGAAGGTTTATTATAGAGATGGAATATGTGAGTTTAAATGGGACAATGTTAAACCTATTCCGAGGGAGAACAGTTGGTTTGAAAATGTCTGGAATGACTATATGCAGGATAATATTATCAGGTAGGCACTTAAAAGAATAATGGACACCGTGGAGTTTATTTTACCAAGCGAGTTTTTAAAAACAGGGTTTTGCCTTAGATAGAGAAGAAAACGAAAAGAATGTTCGCTGTGTAGTAGCTCCCATTAGGAATTATCAAGGGGAAGTAATAGCTGCCATTAGTATTTCAAGTCCTACTTTCAGGATAGATAAAAATGCACAAAATAATCTAAAAAAAGCTCTTTTTGAGATAAGCAAAAAGATATCTATGCGATTGGGGTACAGTACTAATCGAGTTTAGGTTAACTGATGGAGGAATTAAAAATAAAGCGTACTGAGTTAGAAGAAAACAACAAAAGTATTTCTATAAAGGATCATTCGCCACGATTAATTTGGATAGGATCGATTTGTTGGTTAACTGAATTTGCTGTTGGTGTATCCTTCTTTTCTATACCTCCCTTAATAAATGAAATAAAAGAAAGTTTTGCTATTTTCAATGCGGAAGTTGGATTGTTAATGGCTATTCCCAATATAGCTTTTGTAGTTTTTTCGATTTTTATTGGCGTATTTGTGGATAAATGGGGTTCATATAAAAGTAGTTTAATCTCCCTTTGTTTAATGGGAATTCCCGGAATTTTAAAAGGGCTTAGTGCAAATTATTTTCAATTTATTATTTTAACTTCCATTCAAAGTCTGGGTGTAATCATTGTGAGACCTACTATTAACAAAATGATTAAATCAAAATTTCCAAAACAGCATTATGGTAAAGGTTTAGGCATGGTAAGTACCGGAATGGCTAGTGGAATTATTTTTGTTTTCTTCTTCACACCATTAATTAAAATTTTTTGGAAGTGGATCATCCTCCTTTATTCTTTTATTCCTTTACTTATTCTGATCATATATTTAAACAATCGCTCTCTTTTGGAAAGTAGTGATCGGTCAATTGAGAAACATTTTGGTTTTTCTTCATTTATCATAAAAGATTGGCGAGTATATTATGTGGGTTTATTT
>SDBS01007008.1_pt1 | contig 10966 bp, 11 predicted proteins | sample 2277091 | NCBI WGS metagenome assembly SDBS01 (sample SAMN10404972, study PRJNA504765) | marine sediment metagenome | isolation source: marine sediment core GS10_PC15, 163 cmbsf | place: Arctic Ocean: Southern Knipovich Ridge | collected 2010 | reverse complement strand
CAAACGCAGTGGGTGCAGGAAGTTGTTTTTTTTCATCCTCAAACGGAAGGGCGGCTCAAAATCCTTGATGTCAATTTTAACCAACCGGTCCCGGAAGAGGCGTTTGTGACATCCTTTACGAAGAGGTATTCTCAAAAAACGTGGGAAGAGATCAGGGAGATCCTCTCAAATGCGCGTTAGGTCGTTTGCTAAGATTAATCTGGGATTAGAAGTGATCAGGAAGAGGCCTGACAATTACCACGACTTGCGGACACTCTTTCAGTGTGTGGATTTTTACGACACTCTAATATTTACCCCTAATACTCACGGACGGATTGTTCTAAAAGGGAATAATCCCCAAATTCCCCGGGAACAAAATCTAATCTATTTGGCTGCGAGGCTTCTAAAAGAGAGATTCGCTGTTTCGTTAGGTGTCGAGATACATGTGGACAAAAAAATTCCGGTTGGCGGTGGATTGGGTGGAGGAAGCAGCAATGCAGCCATGACTCTTCATACTTTAAACATGATCTGGGATCTGAAGTGCAGCAAAGAAGAACTTGTGGATATTGGGAGGACACTGGGTGCGGATGTTCCCTATTTCTTCGAAGGCGGATTGTGTGTTGGCCTGGGAAAAGGGGATGAGCTGACACGGCTCGAGGACCCGGATCCCTTCTACTGTGTGCTTGTTTTTCCGGAACTGTCCATAATCACGGCAGATGTCTACCGTCGGCTCTCACTCTTGACTTCAGAGGGCAAAGACAGTAAAATTATCAGGTTTCTAGACAACTTTGAGTATGGTTCCTTAGAAAACAGTTTAGAAGAGACGGTATTTATCTTACATCCTCAGCTCAGAGACATAAAACGCCTTTTCTACAAATTGGGATCAGAACTGTCTCTTGTCAGCGGTTCTGGTTCTACGGTTTTCGGTCTTTTTCATCAGAGGAAAAAGGCTTTGGATGTGTGCGAAAGATTGAAGAACACATATTCGCTGATCCTGGTAAAGTCGCTTTCACGGGCGCAGTACTGGGACAGCATAAATGTTGGGGTGTAGCCAAGCGGTAAGGCAGCGGCCTTTGGAGCCGCCATTCGGAGGTTCGAATCCTCCCGCCCCAGCCAAGAAAAGGATGAAAGAAGGAAACGGTATGAAAATTTTTACAGGGTCCTCGAACAAAAGCCTGGCATCAGCAGTGGTCGGCTATCTGGGGATTAGTCTGGGAAAATGTGTCTTGGATCGATTCAGTGATGGAGAAATCCACTTTTACATCGATGAAAATGTTCGTGGAGAGGACGTGTTTATTCTTCAGTCCGGGGCCCGTGATGCCAACTTCAACCTTATGGAATTGTTTATAATGATTGACGCTTTTAAGAGGGCCTCTGCTGAACGCATTACGGCGGTTGTCCCCTATTATTGTTATGCTCGGCAGGATTGGAAGGACAGGCCCCGGGTGCCAATAACGGCCCGGTTGGTCGCCGAACTCCTCGAAGCAGCCGGAGCCAATCGTATCCTGACCATGGATCTTCACTCCCCTCAAATTCAGGGATTTTTTTCCATCCCTGTTGACAATCTGACTGCGGCCCCGGTTCTGGCACAGCACTTCCTTCCCATGGAACTCGAAGATGTCACGGTGGTTTCCCCCGATGCGGGAGGGGTTGGAAGAGCGAGAAATTTCGGAAAAAGACTCGATGCGAAGCTGGCCATAATTGATAAGCGCAGACCGGCACCCAATGTGGCCAAGGTCTTCAATGTCATTGGAGAAGTTGAGGGAGGTGATGTTATCATCCTCGACGACATGATCGATACGGCCGGAACAATCATACAGAGCGTTGAGGCCTTGAAAAGAGATGGCGCCCGGAGAATTTTTGCTGCCTGCACCCATCCTATTTTGTCTGGACAGGCACACGAGAAAATCAACCTATCATTGTTAGAGAACCTGGTTGTTACAAATACCGTTCCGTTGAATGAAGAATCAAAAACGGCAGAGAAAATCACCGTCCTTTCGGTGGCGGAACTTTTTGGTGAAGCCATCAAAAGAATTCACGAGGAAAGTTCGGTGAGTTCCCTGTTTACCTAAGGAGGAAAGAGAGATGAGCTTGGTTATTAAAGCGGAAAAGAGAGAAAAATTCGGAAAAAATGCATCTCGCGTAGTCCGTCGAGAAGGACGAGTTCCGGCAATCCTATACGGCCTCGGAATGGATAATATCGCATTGACTTTGGATAAGAAAGACCTGTTTTCCATTTTAAAATCTGAATCAGGAGAAAACACACTCTTCATGGTGTCTTTCAACTCAGAAAAAAAAAATGCCATGATCAAGGAGCTTCAGATCAATCCCGTTTCAGATGAACTCCTTCATGTGGATCTGATCCAGATCACGATGGATAAAGCGATAAGGGTGGCTGTCCCTATTATTCTCGTTGGCGAAGCTGTTGGCGTTAAGGCGGAAGGAGGATTTGTCGACTTCGCCGCGCGTGAGATAGAGGTCGAATGTCTACCAAAGGATATTCCCGAACATATTGATGTCGATATCAGTGCGCTCCATCTTCATCAGTCGATCAAGGTCGATGAAATCACCCCTCCCGAAGGGACCAAAATCACAAGCGATTTTGATGTGACTATCGTTCTGATCCAGGCTCCTGCCAAGGAAGAGGAACCGGAAGTCGAAGAAGAGATAGAGGAAGAAGTGATGGCTGAAGGCGAAGAACCGAAAGTGATCAAGAAAGAAAAAGCTGAAGACGAAAAAGAAAAAGAAGAAAAAGAAGAAAAGAAGGACAAAGAGTAGAGGAACCAACGTGTGGGCTGTAATTGGATTAGGAAATCCCGGGAGACGATATCTCCAAACACGTCACAATGTCGGATTTTTTTTTGTCAAACGTGTGGCCAAGAGCTGGGAGGTTAAATTGAGAAAAAGATCCTGTATGTCCAAAATAATCCTGACAGAGCACCGTGGAGAAAAAATCCTTCTGGCTCTTCCCCAAACCTATATGAATAGAAGCGGGCTGGCCGTCAAATGTGTTTTGGAAAGTAGGGAAGTGGCTCCTCATCAACTACTCGTTGTCTATGACGACCTCGACATCCCGCTCGGAGAAATACGAATCAGAACATGTGGAGGACCGGGCACGCACAATGGCATGAGCTCCATTGTCCAGGAGATTCAGACAACCCGGTTTCCCCGGATGAGAGTAGGAATCGGGCCCCTCGCGCCGGATATATCAGCCACGGATTTTGTGCTCTCTCGGTTTGAAGAGGAGGACCGCCCTTTGCTGAATACGGGATTGGATTTGGCACAAAAAGCCCTGGATTTAATCCTCAATGAAAACATTGAAAAAGCTATGAACCAATTTAATTAAAATAAAAAAGCTCCTTGTTCCTTCTGGAAAAAGAAGGAGCTTTAAAGCCATAAGGAGGCTATCATGAGACTTTACGAAACAACCTTCCTCATTGATCCCACCCTGCCTGAAGAGGAGGCTGAACAGCTTATCGAAAAAATGGCGGGGATCGTCACCGAAAAAAAAGGAAAGATGATCAATGTGGACAAATGGGGAAAGAGGAGACTCGCGTATCCGATTAAAAAATTCGAAGATGCGGTCTATGTGTTTTTTCTTTACAAGGGAGACGTCGATATCCCGACAGAACTAGAGAGAAATTTCAAACAGACAGAATCCGTCATCCGCTACCTGACTATCAAGATTGAGGAGCGGGAGAACATCCGGAGACTGAAGAAAGGGGCTTCCCGAGCGCTGGAGGCTCCACCTTCAGCACCGAGGGCTAAGGAAAAAGCTGAAGAAGAGACGGTTGTTGAAGAAAAGCCCGTAAAAACACCCTCCGAGGAGACACCAGGGATAGAAACAGCAGCCGAAGGGAAACAGAAAGAAAAGAAAGAAGAAGAAAAGCCTGTAGAAATACCCTCCGAGAAGACACCAAAGATAGAAGCCGCGGCTGAGGAGAAACAGGAAGAAAAGAAAGAAGACGAAAAGATAGAAAAAGAAAAGCTTGAGGGAAAAAAGAAAGAAGAAGAAAAACAGGAAAAGAAGAAAGAAGAAGTGAAAACCCAGGCAAAGAAAAAAGACACGGAGACAAAGGACGCCGCTCTAAAAAAGAAGAGGCAAGACACGGAAACGAAGAAGAACGAGGTCGTTCAGGAAAAGGAAGAAGCGGCCGTAAAGAAAGAAAAGGAGAAGTAAAATGGCAAGAGAACAGAGAAGAGACAGACCGTCCTACAGAAAGTATTTCCCGCCAAAACGCAAAGTATGCCGCTTTTGTGAGCGAAACATTCGGGACATTGATTACAAAAAAGTTGATATTCTGAGAAGATATTCTTCAGAAAGAGGGAAAATAACTCCGAGACGAGTGACCGGAACCTGTGCTTATCATCAAAGAAAATTGGGTGTGGCGATAAAAAGGGCAAGATTACTCGCCCTGCTGCCATATATTCAAGATTGATAACGCGTAGAACGAGTGGAGGAAAGAACATGAAAATCATCCTAAAGGAAAATATAGAGAACCTAGGAAACAAAGGAGACATTGTCAATGTTGCTGCCGGCTATGGGAGAAATTATCTGCTCCCAAAAAAGCTTGCCTTAAAAGTGACCTCTTCCAATATGAAGATGATAGAGATGGAACAGGCCGCCCTAAAAAAGAACCTGGAAAAAGCTCGGATATCTTATAAAGGGGCCATCCAGAAGCTTAACGAAGTCTCTCTTTCTTTTGAAAGAAAGGCCGGAGAAAAAGACACAATATTTGGCTCTGTCAGTGTAGCTGATATTAAAGAGGAATTGGATAAATTGGGTTTTGAAATCGAGAAGAAAAAAATTCTGCTCAAAGAACCTGTCAAAAAAATCGGTAGCTTCACTGTGCCGATCAAGGTTTTTTTAGATGACATTGCAGAAATAAAAATCCAGGTTACCCCCGAAGGGCAGGCGGCTGAGAGTGCCCTTCAGAAAGACATCACTAAGGATACTCCAAAGGTCCCTGAAGAAACGGCGAAAAAAAAGTCGGTGACCAAGGCATCCAAAGAAGAAGCAGAAACAGATATGCCTGAGGAAAAGAAGGAAGAAGTGGTTGAGGAGGAAAAAGCGGCTGACGGAGAGCCAAGTAAGGAAACTCCTGAAGAGAAAGAGCCCCAAGACCCTGTGCTTCAAGAAGACCAAGAGGCGGTTCAGAAGGATTTGCCGGCCCAAGTTGAGGAGGAAAAGCCAGAGCCAGAGCCAGAGCCAGAGCCAGAGCCAGAACCAGAACCAGAGCCAGAATCCGAACCTAAACCCGAACCAGAAGAAGTACCCATTGAAACGGCCAGTTCTGAAGAAACTGTCAAGGATGAAGAAAAAGACGAGAGTCACGAGAAAAACAAGACAAGCTAATAAAAAATCATTATAATATTTGCACAACCGGGCTGATGGAAGTACACGCCCCGAGGAACCATGGAACTTGATTTGATGTTTTTGAAAAAAACTCCCCCCCATAGCATGGAGGCCGAAAAGACCGTTCTGGGTGGAATTTTGGTCAGCAATAAGAATCTGAATGTCGTGCTCTCTATTGTTACTCCGGAGGATTTTTATAAAGAGGCCCACAGAACCATTCTCGGAAAAATCATAGCCCTGGTGGATAAAAATCTTCCTGCAGATTTGCTTTCTGTTGCGGAAGAACTTCAGAAAAGTGGACAATTGGATGAAGTGGGCGGTGCGACCTTTGTCTCTTCTTTGATGGATGGAGTTCCCAGGAGTCTCAACATCGAGTACCACACACAAACGATCAAAGAAAAAGCACTCCTACGAAGACTCATTTTGTCTTCGGCTAAGACAATTTCCCGGAGTTATGAGCAGAAAGAAGATGCCGATCAGATTTTAGATGAGGCTCAGGCCGGGATTCTCCATGTGGCAGAGCAAAGGATCCAACAGGGCTTTGTTCACATAGGAAGCGTGACTTCTCCCACGCTGGAGGTTGTGGATGCGTTCCGGAAGAAAAAAGATGCGGTGACCGGAGTCCCCGCAGGATTTCGTGACCTGGATGCTTTGACCTCGGGATTTCACGGTTCAGAGTTTGTGGTTATCGCGGCACGCCCATCGATGGGCAAAACCGCAATGTGTCTCAACATCTCACAGCATGTTGGCATCAAGAGCAATGGATCGGTCGGTTTTTTTTCTTTAGAAATGGCTAAAGAGCAGCTTGTCCTGCGCATGTTGTGTTCTGAAGCTCAACTTGACCTCAAAAAAGCCAGATCAGGGTTTGTCAGTGATAGAGAATTTGAGCGGCTCAAGCTTGCGGCTGAAGTCCTTTCTCAAGCCAAAGTGTTTGTGGATGAAACCCCCGCTCTCAGTGTGATGGAGATGAAAGCCAAGTCAAGACGGTTAAAGATGGAGCACAGTTTGGACATAATCTTCATCGATTATATCCAACTCATGCGCGTGGGAGGTCGGTTTGAAAACAGAAACCAGGAAATGTCTTTCGTTTCCCGTTCGCTCAAAGAGCTGGCAAAGGAGCTGCAGATTCCTGTTGTGGGCATCTCTCAGCTCAGCCGGGCCCCAGAAAAAAGGGGCAATGAACCCATTCCGCAGCTCTCTGACTTGAGAGAATCTGGGGCCATCGAACAGGATGCGGATGTTGTCATCTTTATCTATCGGCATGAGTTTTACCATCCGGATGAGGAGAATAGACGGGGGATTGCAGATGTCATTGTAGCCAAACAGCGGAATGGCCCCACCGGGAAGATCCATCTTGCCTTTATCCGGGAATATGCCAGATTTGCAGATATGGAATTTCATTCCTACGAACCATAAAATGACAGATCCCAATCGGTCTTCCTTCCTGTTTCGGTTTTTGACAAAGGTAGGAGAAATTGGGGCTCTCTTCAACCAAACGTTTAAAAATATCTTCACTAAATCGTGGGAGAAGAAAAATTTCCTCCAACAGCTGGAAGAGATAGGAGTCAAATCACTTCCGATCGTTACTATTACAGCCGCTTTTGGCGGATTGGTCTTTGGTCTTCAGATCTATATTGCATTTACAAGATATGTGGGACATGGATCCGAAGCCTATTCCGGACCGATTATTTCTTTGGGCCTTGCGAAGGAATTGATTCCGGTTTTTGTCGGGCTTATGCTTGCGGGGCGCGTGGGCTCATCTATGGCGGCTGAAATCGGCACGATGAAAATTACTGAACAGATCGATGCCCTGTTTAGTTTGGGTGCAGATCCGAACCGTTTTCTTGTCGTCCCTCGGACCCTAGCATGTATTATTATCCTTCCCATGCTGACGCTCTATGGTGATTTTATCGGCATCCTTTCCGGATTTTTCTACAACATCGTTCTCATGGGAGTAAACCGTCACGTCTACATCACCAACACGCTCACCTACTTCGAGATGTGGGATGTGGTCTCCGGACTTATCAAGGCCGTCTTTTTTGGTGTGATCATCGCCATAGTCGGATGCTGGCAGGGATTGAGCACGGAAGCCGGTGCGGAAGGCGTCGGGAAGGCCACAACACGAGCCGCCGTGATCTCGAGTGTTCTCATCCTTATTTTCAACTTTTTTCTCAGCGAATTTCTTCCAGGGAGCTTCACGGGATGATCCGTTTTGTGGATGTGCACAAATCCTTCGGGGAAAATCATGTGCTGAGAGGCCTGAATTTAGAAGTAAAAAAAGGGGAGACACTCGTTATCATCGGACAAAGCGGCTCGGGCAAAAGTGTTCTCCTCAAGCATATGATAGGACTCCTTAAGCCTGACAGGGGGGAGATCTTTATAAATGGAGTCAACGTGCTTGAACTTCGGGACGAAAAAGAGCTGTACGCGTTGCGAAAGAAATTTGCCATGCTCTTTCAGGGCGCAGCCCTTTTTGATTCCATGACGGTGGCTCAGAATGTGAGCTTCGGATTGGAGCGATACACGACATATCCGCCGGAAAAAATCCAAAAAATTGTGACAGAGTGCCTGAACATTGTGGGATTACGGAATGTGGATAATCTTATGCCTTTTGAGCTCAGCGGGGGAATGAAAAAGAGGGTGGGGCTGGCGAGGGCCATTGCCTACAATCCGGAGATTATCCTCTATGATGAGCCCTCAACAGGAATCGATCAAATCCGGGCCAATGCCATCAATGATTTGATCAACAGACTAAAAGAGGAGTTGAATGTGACTTCCGTGGTGATCACTCATGACATGGACACCACGTTTAAGGTGGCGGACAGGATTGCCATGCTTTACATGGGAACAATCATTGAGATTGGAACCCCAGAGGAGATTAAGCAATCAAAGAATCTTGTCGTCCACCAGTTCATCCATGGGCATTCGGAGGGTCCTCTTGAAAATTGGTAGAGAATAGTCTAGGGTGAATGAAGAGAAAAGATAATAATGAACACCAAAAACAAGGAAGAAAATAGGAACAAAACGGGGATGGAGGACAGGAGTCTCCGTGAATTTAAGCAAAAAGTAAAGATCGGCGCCTTTTTTGTGACTATCTTCTTTATTTTAGCCATATTCATTATGTTTGTTGGAGACCTGGGTCTTCTTCTGAAAAAAAAAGGGTATCCCCTCTATGTAACTTTTGACACCGCCATCGGATTGGCTAAAAGATCCTATGTTCGGATGGCGGGAATAAAAATCGGGTACGTAAAAGATATCCGGTTGGATGGAAACCGGCCCGAAGTCGAGCTGTTTATTGATCCGGCGGTCAAAGTCCAGAAGGGATCGAAAGCCACCATGGCCACGGCCGGGCTTATCGGAGAAAAATATGTAGAGATTATTCCCGGAGAGGACGAAGGATTTTTCCAATCTGGGGAAAGCCTTCTTCCCGAGGTCTCCTTTGATATTGAACAGCTTGGGAAAATGTTCCTTTCAGTAGGAGATGACGTGAAGGCCCTGGGAAAGTCCATCAAGACAATTCTTGGGGAAAAAGAGTCTACGACCAGTGTCCAAAATGCACTGGAGGATTTTTTGGAGTTGACGTCAAGTTTGAAGGACATGTTAGCCGAGAACCGTCGAGGTATTAAACAGGGGATTGAAAACACCACGCGAGCCGTCGACAGTTTTGAAAAAAAAGTGGGGGATATTTCGAAGAGCCTGGAGGAATTTATTGCTGTCATGAAAGAGATGGTCGAGGAAAACAGAGGCAGCGTCAAGCTGAATTTGGAGAAAATCAAGGATTTGATAGAGAAAACTGAAGAATCTTTCCGGCTCTTGAATAAATCGCTGGAAAAGATTAACAAAGGGGAAGGAACTCTTGGAAAACTGATCCAGGATCCGGATCTTTACAACCGTGCCGAGGGAGTGATGGAAGATTTAGAACAAATCATCAATCCTTTGGCTTCGCTGAGTGCGCGTTTCGGGCTGCGGACAGAATATTTCAGTCAAAGCCGGTTTATCAAGAATACGTTCATGGTGGACATTTGGGCGGCCAAAAACAAGTATTTCCTTGGCCAAACGGTCTATGATCCCTGGCTGGACACGTTCACGTTTTCTGCCCAGGGAGGTATTCGCTTGGGGCCGTTCGTTCCAAGGTTGGGGATTCTGGAGTCCAAAGTAGGTGCCGGGCTGGATATCTACACGTTGGAAGATCGCCTGCTGATAAGCCTGGAGGGTTTCGATTTTAACCGGATAAAGAGTCCCCGTTTCCGAGCCTGGACCCGGTATGCGGCCACAAAGCACTTCTACATCATCCTTGGGATCGATGATTTTACTTTAGTATCCAAAAGAGAGCTGTATTTCGGTTTGGGACTGAGATTATGATGAAGGCCAAGACAACTTTTTCCTGTCAAAATTGTGGATTCCACTCCCCCAAGTGGATGGGACGCTGTCCGAGCTGCGGCGAATGGGAAACACTTGTCGAGGAAATCGAGGAAAAGTCAACGGAAGAATTTTCCTTTCCCATCTCTAATCCCGTTCTCTACAAGGATGTTAAAGAGGTAAAAAAGAGAAGGCTCAAGACAGGAATCGAAGAATTCAACCGTGTTATCGGAGGGGGAGTTGTCTTGGGATCTCTCGTGTTGGTAGGGGGAGAACCCGGAATCGGCAAGTCGACTCTTTTGCTCCAGATCAGCCGTGACTTTGCAGAGCAAGGGGAAAAGGTCCTTTATGTCTCGGGAGAGGAATCCTTGGAGCAAATTAAGCTGCGTGGACGGCGGCTTGGTGTGAGGGACGGGGATCTTTATCTTTTGGCAGAGACGAACCTCGAAAGAATTATTTCTCATGCCGAAAAGCTTGATCCCCAGATTCTCATCCTTGATTCCGTCCAAACGGCTTTTTCTTCCAAGCTGTCGTCAAGCCCTGGGACGATCAGCCAGGTCCGGGAAGTCACCAACCAGATATTTCGCTTTACAAAGACACGGGAAATCTCTTCGTTTCTTATTGGGCATATTACCAAAGAGGGCTCGCTGGCGGGGCCAAAGTCTCTGGAGCATATGGTGGATGTCGTTCTCTATTTTGAAGGAGAAAGGGATCACAGCCACAGAGTTCTGAGGGCCTTAAAGAATAGATTTGGGCCGGTTTCCGAGTTGGCCGTGTTTGAGATGGACGATAAAGGCCTTCAGGCCATTGCCAACCCGTCAGCATTTTTCTTAAAAGAGCGGCCAAAGGATGAACCCGGGAGTGTTGTTGTCTGTACGCTCAAGGGATCGCGGCCGCTTTTGGCAGAAATTCAAGCCCTTGTCTCCACTACGTTGTTTTCTGGGAATCCTCGAAGGATGACAGTAGGATTGGATCCTTTCCGTACGGCCATGCTCCTGGCTTTGATAGAAAGGAAACTTGGATATAGCTTTGCCGGTGAAGATGTTTATCTAAATGTTCCGGGAGGACTTTCCCTGGAAGAGCCGGCCACCGATTTGGCCGTGATCCTGGCTGTTGTGTCCTGCATGAAGAACAAGGCCGTCCCGCCGGATGTGACCATTTTTGGTGAAGTGGGCCTGAGTGGGGAAATCCGCTCTGTCAGCCAGTCGCTCACTCGGCTGAAAGAGGCCTCTTCTTTGGGTTTTAACAAGGTGCTCCTTCCCAAGGGAAACA
>SDBS01007006.1_pt1 | contig 10969 bp, 9 predicted proteins | sample 2277091 | NCBI WGS metagenome assembly SDBS01 (sample SAMN10404972, study PRJNA504765) | marine sediment metagenome | isolation source: marine sediment core GS10_PC15, 163 cmbsf | place: Arctic Ocean: Southern Knipovich Ridge | collected 2010 | reverse complement strand
CGGTTATTTATGGAAGCGGACCGCTTTTAATTGTTGCCGGCGCAGGCACCGGCAAGACAACGGTGATTACTCAACGCATTGCTTACTTAATTGAAAAGGGCAAGGTAAAACCGGAAGAAATTTTAGCAGTAACTTTCACTGACAAAGCGGCCGAAGAAATGGAAGAACGGGTAGATAAACTTTTGTCCTACGGTTATATGGATTTATGGATTTCCACTTTTCATTCTTTCTGCGAAAGAATTTTAAAAGAGCATGCTTTGGACATTGGTTTATCCGCGGACTTTAAATTATTAGACGAAACCGCTGCTTGGCTTTTGGTTCGCCAGCATTTAGAAGAATTTAATCTTGATTATTATAAGCCTTTAGGCAATCCGACCAGATTTCTCCAGGCCTTAATTTCTCATTTTTCCCGCTGTAAGGATCAGGGAGTTTACCCGGAAGATTATTTGAAATATAGTGACAGTTTAAAAACCAATCTTACTGATTTGCCCGAGAAACAAGAAACAGAAAGAATTAAAGAAGTTGCCGATGCTTACCATATTTATCAACGTTTGCTTTTAGAAAATAGTGTTTTAGATTTTGGCGACTTGATTAATTATTGTTTGAAACTTTTTCAAAAAAGACCTTTTATCTTAAAAAAATACAGAGAACAATTTAAATATATCCTGATTGACGAATTTCAAGATACCAACTGGGCACAGTATGAATTAGTAAAAACACTGGCTGCCCCACGTAATAACTTAACCATTACAGCTGACGATGACCAGGCAATTTATAAATTTAGGGGCGCTTCTTTTAACAATATTATTCAATTCAGAAAAGATTTCCCTAAAGCTAAAGGAATATCTTTAATTAAAAATTATCGCTCTCGCCAAAATATTTTAGATTTGTCCTATAAGTTTATCAAAATCAACAATCCCAACCGGCTTGAATATGTTAGCAAACTTGATAAAAAATTGATTGCCTTTAAAAAAGGAAAGGGTATTATAGAACACCTGCATTTTAGGGGTTTAGATGAAGAAACTCAAGGAGTGATTAACAAAATTATTGAGATTTTAAAAAGCGATAAAGAAGCAAATTTTAATGATTTCGCTATCTTGGCCAGAACTAACGAATCAGCTAATTCGTTTGTTAAAGTTTTAGAAAGAGCAAATTTTCCTTATCAGTTTTTAGCTTCACGGGGACTTTATGCCAAACCAATTATTTTAGATATTATTTCTTATTTTAAGCTATTAGATAATTATCACGAAAGTTCGGCTGTTTACCGGGTTTTAAATTTAGATTTTTTAGAAATTCCAATAGAAGAAATAATGAGAATTACTCAATACTGTCGACAAAAAACAAAATCAATTTACGAATCCTGCCAGGAATTACCTCTAATTTCCGGACTTTCTCAAAAAACGGTCTCTCAAATTAATTTCCTTTTAGGTTTAATTCAAAAACACACTGAATTAGCGCGCCAGAAAAATGTTTCCGAGATTTTAGTCGCTTTTTTAGAAGATTCTGGTTATCTAAAATATTTGGTAAGTAAGGAAGAGAGGCCCGAAATAGATTTAATTACCCAATTTTATAAAAAGATTAAAGGGTTTGAAGAATCCGCTTTAGACCCATTGCTTAAGAATTTTATGGAGCAAATAAATTTGGAAATAGAATCCGGTGAACAGGGTAAACTTGAATTTGACCCGGAGCAGGGACCGGATATGGTAAGGGTAATGACCATACACTCGTCTAAAGGTTTGGAATTTAAGTATGTGTTTCTGGTTGACTTGGTGGATAGAAGATTTCCGACCATTGAACGGAGAGACCCAATTGAAATCCCTCAAAAATTAGTTAAAGAAATTATCCCTGAAGGCGATATTCATTTACAGGAAGAACGCCGGCTTTGTTATGTGGCAATGACCCGGGCAAAAAAAGGATTATTTTTTGCTTCGGCTGAAGACTACGGCGGAGCAAGAAAAAAGAAATTATCAAGATTTTTAATTGAAATGGGGTTTACCCAGCACCACTTTTCGGAGAAAAGTGGTGCTGGCTTTACCAATAAAGTCGCTATAAAGAAGCCGAAGTCTAAGGGGATAGTTTTACCCAGACATTTTTCATTTTCTCAGTTGGCTGCTTTTAAAAAGTGTCCGCTACAGTATAAATTCGCCTTTATTCTAAGGGTGCCGGTTAGGGGCAAAGCAGTTTTCTCTTTTGGAAAAACAATACACAAAACTTTATATGAATTTCTGAAAACTATTAACGAAAAAAATAAAAGCTCGCAAGCCCTCCTAATTCCGCCTGGGCGGGATCTAGGCGGACAAGGAAATTTAACCAAAACGACTAGTATGGGGCATAGTTTTGATAGTTTAATCAAAATATACGAGCAAAATTGGATTGACCAGTGGTATGAAGACAAAAATCAAAAACAGGAATATTATAAATTAGGTAAAAAAATACTTAAAGATTTCTACAATCAATTTGTAAAAAATCCACCAGAAATTTTAAGAATTAATGAGCAAATTGCCTTAGAACTGCCTTTCAAATTAAAACTCGGAGATTATATTTTAAAAGGCGTGATAGATAGAATTGATAAAATAAATAAAGGGGTTAAAATTATTGATTACAAAACCGGGAAATTTAAGGAAAAATTATCTTCCGAAGACAAACAACAATTATTGATTTATCAAATTGCCGCAGAAGAGGTTTTTGGACTTAAAGTACCAGAACTTGGTTATTATTATCTGAACGAAGGAAAAATAATTTCTTTTCTGGGTGGTGATAAAGAAAAGGCAGAACAAAAAGAAAAAATATTATCAGAGATTGAAAAAATTAAAAAGAGTGATTTTGCTCCAACCCCGGGCTGGCAATGTAAGTTCTGTGACTTCAAAGACATTTGCGACCACTCTCAAAGAAGGGTTTGAGATATTTTATAAATGTGCTAAGCCCAGTAGAGAAAATTTGACTGCCAGTTGGCAAATTGGTTTTTTTTTACCCAGTAGTAGAAAATCTTGTTAAATTTCTTCTACTGGGGTAAAATATAAATAGTTGTAAAAAAAAACTAAAAAACAACATCTAATAAATTATGGAAAACCAAAATTTTCAAAGTATTAAAAAGGTAAAGACATATTTAATTGCTTGTCTTTCAATAGTTTTAACTCTTTTTTTAGCTACTTTGATTGTTTCTACGATAGTTGGTATTCAGAATAAAATTAAAGAAGGAAAATATATTGGAACAAGGAACACAATTACGGTTTCTGATACGGGCATAACTTATACTAAACCCGATTTAGCAATTGTAAATTTTTCTGTTAAGAATGAAGCAAAAACCGTAGATAAAGCATTAGAAGAAAATACAAAGCAAATGAATTTAATAATTGATGCTATGAAAGAACAGGAAATAAAAGATAAAGATTTAAAAACAACTTCTTTTAATATTTATCCTCGCTATGAATACTATGAAAAAACACAAATCTATCCTCAAGGAGAAAGGGTATTAGTTGGTTATGAAGTGATTCAGAGGCTTCAAGTGAAAATCAGAGATATGGAAAAAATTGGTAAAATTATTGAAGAGGCAACAACTGCTGGAGCTAATGAAGTTGGAAATTTACAACTTACCATTGATAAACAAGACGAGTTTAAAAAACAAGCTAGAGAGCAGGCGATTCAAAAAGCTAAAGTTAAAGCAGAAGAATTAGCCTTACAACTTGGTGTTAGTTTAGTTAGAATTACTAATTTTACTGAAAGCAGTGTTTATCCGCGTTTTTATAATTTAGATTCAGGATCTGCGTTTGGAGGGGGAGAAGCGCCCCAGATAGAAATAGGCGAGAATAAAATAGAGGTTACTGTGTTTATAACATACGAAATTAATTAACAAAAAATAGTAAGATAGCACTTAATTATATAGATACCTTGCTATCTATATAATTGCGGCGTTCGGTTGAGATACAAAAATTCGTTTGTTCAAAAACAAAAATAAATTTTTGTTTTTTCACTCACTCACTTTTGTATTTCTCCCTCACTTGCAATTATGAGTAAAAAATTAATTATAATAATAGTCATAGTAGTAATAGTAGTGGCTTTAATTGGCTACCAAATTTTTATTAAAAAAGAAGCGCCTGTTTTTACTTTAGAGATAGTATCACGAGGAACAATTTTGCAGGAAGTTTCGGAGACGGGAATAGTTAAAGCCAGCGACGAGATAAACCTTGGTTTTAAAAGCACGGGAAGAATTGAAAAAATATATGTTGAGGTTGGAGATAGTGTTGAAACTGGACAAAGTTTGGCTAAACTTGATACAAGCCAGCTTGTTATCCAACTTAATGAGGCTCAGGCAGCTTTGAGAGTAGCCCAAGCCCAATTTAATAAATTATTGGCGGGTTCCAGCCCCGAACAAATTAAGATAGCCGAAACCGCAGTTTCAAACGCTGAAATTGCTTACAATAATGCTGAACAAAATTTAGAGGACGTAAGGGCTGACGCTCAAGGAGATTTAAATAATGCTTATGGAGATGCTTTGAACGTATTGAATGACTCTGAACTTGAAATTTATAATGCTTTCAATACAGTATATTCAATCCAACGGACTTATTTTTTCCGCAGTGACCAAGAAAGCATTAAGGTGAAAGAGAGCAAAGATGAGATAAATACAAATATATCTCAAATAAAGCCCTATTTGGATACTGTTAAAACCGACTCAAAACATGAAAATATTAACACTGCTCTTTCCGAGATAAAAAAAGTGCTTGAAAGCACTTCTGATGCCTTAAAAATTGTTCGCGAAATGTGTGGAAAAACAACTTATTATTATACAGTTTCGTCTACTGATAAAACCTCTTTAGACACTCAAAGGACAGATATTAATACTGCTTTAACTGATGTCATTGATTCCCAACAGACTATTTCTTCAACTGAAATAACTAATGAATCAAATATTAATACTGCCCAAGCCAGCGTTGCGACTGCTGAAGGTACCTTGCAAAAAACCAAAGACGAGCTTGCTCTAAAAAAAGCAGGGCCCAGTCAGGAAGATATTGATTTAGAACAAGCCAAAGTAACACAAGCACGGGCTAAAGCAACTCTTTTACAGGACCAAATCCAAGAATTTACTCTTAAAAGTTCTATTGCGGGCAGAATTACGGATATTGATAAAAAAGTAGGCGAAATAATCCAACTGACAGAATCTATGATTTCTCTGATTTCCGCTGACCCATTTCAGGTGAAGGTAGATATTTATGAAGAAGATATTGTTAAAGTTAAAATTAATAACCCTGTAGATATTAACATTGCTGCTTTTCCCGACAAAGTATTAAAAGGAAAAGTTATGTTAATTAATCCAACAGAAAAACTGATTGACGGAGTAGTATATTATGAAGTTACTATTTCTCCTGATGGGCAATGGCCCGTTGAGGTCAAGCCTGGAATGACTGCTGATATTGTTATTAAAACTGCCTCTAAAGAAAACGTATTAATCATTCCTGAAGAGGCAATTCAAAAAAAGGACGGAGAGGTTACAGTTCAAGTTTTTAAAAATGGAGAAATGGAGAAGCGAGAAATAGAGATTGGTCTTGAGGGCAGTAATTATGAGGTTGAGGTTGTTTCTGGATTAGAAGAAGGCGAGGAAGTGGTAATTGAATAGCTTCTTAGTTTCTTAGATCTTAAATCGCGATTCCTAAAAAGCTACAAGCTAAAAAGCTGATTTATGGCAGAAGCTTTAATTAAATTAGAAAACGTCTGGAAAATTTATCAATTAGGAGAAGTAAGAGTAAATGCTTTAAAAGGAATAAACCTGGAGATTGCTCCAGGTGGTTTTATAACAATTATGGGTTCAAGCGGTTCGGGTAAATCTACTCTTTTACATATTCTTGGATGTTTAGATATTCCAACCCAAGGAAAAGTTTCTTTTGAAGGCGAGGATATTTCTGAATTATCTCAAAACCAACTATCCGAAATTAGAGGGCAAAAAATCGGTTTTGTTTTTCAACAGTTTAATTTAATAGCAAACCTGAACGCTCTTGAAAATGTAATGCTTCCTATGACTTTTCAGGGTGTTAGTGAAAAAGATAGAAAAGAAAAAGCTAAAACCATTCTCGCTTCTTTTGGTCTAGAAAAAAGACTTTTTCATAGACCCTCTGAGCTTTCAGGGGGAGAGCAACAGAGAATTGCCATTGCCAGAGCATTGGCTAACGACCCCGATATTATTTTAGCCGATGAACCTACTGGAAATTTGGATTCAGTAACCGGAAAACAGATTTTGGAAATTTTAACAGACCTTCATAAAAAAAAGAAGAAAACCATTATAGTAATTACTCACGACCCTAATATTGCAAGTTATAGCAAAGAAATAATTAATATTAAAGACGGCCAAATAATTTCTAATCATAAAACAGCAGCAAAAGTTTTATGGTAAAAAATTATGTTAAAAGAATATTTTAAAATTGCTTTGAAAAACCTTAGAACAAGACGTCTTAGAAGCTGGTTAACCATAATCGGTGTTGTTATTGGCGTGTTTTTAATTATTTCTCTGCTTTCATTGACCGAAGGATTAAAAACGGCTGTCCTTGACCAACTTAAAATGATGGGAGAGGATTTAATAATAATTATGCCGGGAGAAATTACCAACTTAGTTACTTCAATGGCTGGGGATATGGAATTAACAGATGAAGATATTAAAGCAATTGAGAAAACAAAAGGAGTAAAAACTGTCGTACCTTTAACTTATAAGGCGGAGATAGTGAGATATCAGGGAGAAAAAGAGACCCTTCTTATATCTGGAGTTTCTTTCAGAACCGGGTTTAAGGTTATTACTGAAGATTTAGGTTGGCAATTGCTTGAAGGGCGTTGGCCAGTTCCTGGAAAAAGAGAAGCTGTTATGGGTAATTTTTTGCCAAAAGATATTTTTCCAAGGATGAAAACTGAAACGACAATTTATATTAAAGGAAAAGAGCTTAGAATTGTTGGTATTTTGAAATCTGTCGGTAATAAACAAGATGATTCTATGATTGTTTTAGACCTGGAGGTTTTCCGGTCAGTTACTGGAGAACGAACAGGAGCGAAACAGGCTCTTGCAAAAATTATGCCAGGATTTTTAATAGACGAGGTGGCAGAGGATATAAAGGCAAGCTTAAATGAAACCAGAAGAAGAAAAAGGGGAGAAGACCTGCCATCTTTTACTGTTTTAACACCTGAAAAAATAATTGATATTGTAGGAAATATAATGGGTATGATACAAGCCGCTGTTTTCAGCTTGGCTTCAATAGCCATTGTTGTCGGTGGAATAGGGATAATGAATACTATGTACACTTCAGTTCACGATAGAATTCGAGAAATAGGAATTATGAAGGCAATAGGTGCAAAAAACAGAACTATAACTACTATTTTCCTATTTGAATCTGGGATTTTAGGCATGATTGGTGGAATAGGAGGAGTAATTTTGGGATTGGGATTAGCAAAATCAGTAGAATTCTATTTGCAAATTCATCCCATTTTTACCCTTAGAGCGTCAGCTAGTCCCTGGCTTATAATTTTTGGGTTAAGTTTTTCTTTTTTAGTGGGATGTATCGCAGGATATTTGCCTGCCAGGTCAGCAGCAAAACTCAAACCAGTTGATGCTTTAAGATATGAGTAGTTTGTGATAAACTGAAAACAGTTTATAAATAATAAAAATAATTATGACAATTAAAAATATAATAAAACATAGTAAAGGAGGGGTTGCAAAAGGACTTTTGATTTTTGGCGGAATAATCGCTGTCGCCGTAATAATCGCTTTTATAGTCATTAGAGTAGCGGGGAAACCTCCGGAGGAGCCCGTCTCTCCGGAAGAAAATGGGGGAGAAGAAGTATATCAACCGGTATATGAGGCAACAATAGGTGATATAAAGTTTACATTTTTAGAGGCAGAGGATAAAGGAGACGTTCTTAAGGGTTCCGAAAGTATATATCCCCAATGGCAAAAAGATGTAACCACCAAAGAGAAATTTATTAAGGTAATAATAGGGGCTCAAAATATAGGGAAAGAAAATATACCCGAGAAACGCTGGGATATCGCAGAAGTAATTGATAATGAAGAAAGAGCTTTTGAACCCTTGGGAAGCAAAGCAAGAGCCTGGGTTATTGCAGAGGATTATGAAGAAGACCAATGCGGCGCCCTATTAAAGCCAGGCTTTTTGCCAACACCTTGCGTAAGAATTTATGAAGTAGCAAAAGTTTCTACCGCTTTTAAGGTGAAAGTTTTCCTTAGAACAAAAGGGGGTCTCTCCGAAGAAATAGAAGAGGCTATTATTGATTTATTTGTATCTCCTTAGAATATGGACGACAAAAAATTTGAGGAAATTGTCAGAGAGGGAATCAAAGCCATTCCTAAAAATTTTTTAGAAAAACTAAGCAACGTTGATATCTGTATTGAAGAAGAACCCACCCCTTATCAATTACAAAAATTGAGAACTCAAAAAAACCCTTTAATTTTAGGGTTATATGAAGGAGTGCCTCAAACAAAAAGACAGCATTATGCTCAGGTTTTACCCGATAAAATAACTGTTTTTAAAAAACCGATTGAAAGGGTTGCCCGTTCTCAAGAAAAAATAAAAGAAATTGTTAGAAATACTGTTTGGCACGAAATCGCTCATCATTTCGGAATGGACGAGAAAAAAGTCCGAGAAACAGAACGCCGCCGTTAATTCTTACCTATTCTTCGAACATATTCACCCTTTTGGGTATTTATTTCAATAATGTCTCCTTCTTTGATAAACAAGGGGGCATTTATTTTTGCTCCTGTTTCTAAAACAACTGTTTTTGTTCCGGGTTCAGCTCTCTGACCTTTGACCCCGGGCGGGGATTCAGTGACTTTTAACTCAATTTTTATCGGTAAAGAAATATTAATTATTTTTTCCTTGAAAATTAAACTTTCAATAATCTGATTCTGTTTTAAGAACTGGGAGGAGGAACCGACTTGTTCTTCGGTTAATTCAAATCTTTCAGAGGGATTATCTTTTTTAGAGAAAACAAATTTATCACGATTGGAATAGATAAATTTCGCTTTTATTTTTGAAATTTCAGCTTTTTCAAAATTATCAGAAGGATGAAAAGTTCGGGAAATGATATTCCCGGTAATTAAGTTTTTTATTTTTGTCTGTAAAACCGAGTGGCCCCTTCCTTTGAAAAGAAAAGACGCCTCAATTATTTCATAAGGGTCTTTGTCTAAAACGATTTTTACTCCTTTTTTTAATTCGCTGTATGATAACATATCAGTTTGACGTTTAACGTCGGGTTTTTATAATCCGCCACTCTATTTCTGATTCTTTTGCAGCAAATTCTAACCAGTTTCCGTCTTTATCAACCACATACCATTTTCGTTTAGTTTCCGACCAGACCATTGGATCATCTTGATAAAATGGTTTTTTTACTATCTCTTTAGGTTTTAATCTATCAAGTTCTAACCATTTTTTAAAAACTGTTTCTATAGCATAATCTAAATTTCTTGACTTTGCCCATTCTGCAACCTTGCTAATGGCTTTTTTTGCCTTTTTTATTGAGCCGGCTAATTCTAAAAGTTGCTTAGCCGGCCTGGTGAATCTTGAATAAATTATTTTTTTCTTTTTGGCATCATTTTTAATTCGGCCCAGGGTTAATCCTTTGGTATAAAAATAATGATTAACAATTTCTTGAATAGCTGTTTCCTGCTCTTCCTTTTTTTTCTTCTTTTTAGTTTCCTTTTTTTTATTCGTCTTGGGCATATTTTTCTACTGAAAATTTATAAATCATAATTTTTTCTCTTTCCGGATCTATTCCTCCTTTCTGACAGGCAAGAAAAATTTGTTTTTTAACAGTATCTATTCCTTCTAAATCAGGGAGTAAAAGCCCGGTTTTTGAAGGTAAATGACCATTAAATACAACGTCTGTGCTATCAGGATAAGAAATTGGAACCGTTTTTACAATGATACCATACTTTTTAGGATCAAGTCTTGCCTGCTTAAATTTTTTGAAGAAAAATTTTGGCGGGTCTAAAACCTCTTTTGTTAAAACCAATTCTGGTTTGCTTAAAATGTAAACAGTGTAAGAGAGAGAGGGGAGTTCTTGCTTTCGAATTGGTCCAAAACGATAATCTTCAATAGCTGCGGCAATAGCATTGTGAATGATTTCTTCGGCAATATTTTCTTTTGTTGCTAAATAAGTCCCAATACAGCCACGAAGCTGACTCTTTTTTTTAATTGTAACAAAAGTCCCTGATTTTTTATTTAAAAATTCTTTAGGTAAGTTTTCCAAAGGTAAAATAATTCTTTTCTCCTCAATATAATTTTCCACCGCTTTTTTAGCAAGTAAGATATATGGGTTCATAAAATTTAGGAAGCCATCCTAATCAAAGAGGGAAATGACCGACGAGATAGCCGACTCCGAAAGGAGCTTGATAAGATAAAAATTCAAATTTGGCTTTTTTAATTTCAGATAAAATACCAAGTAAAATTATTATTGATAAGTATCCGCATTCGCCGGCCTTTTTAATTAAATCAGGGTTCATATTTAAAATCCCCTCAGTATCATTATACTTTAAGAAATTGACTAATTTTTCGTCAAACTGCGCGCCCTTTAGAGAAAAGCCGGTCGGAGAAGTAAGAGATAGACGATGAGATAAATCGCCGGAGGCAATAATTCCAATCCTTTTTTTTGTTTCATGTTTTATGTTACATGTTTCATGAATTATTTTACCAAACTCAAAATGGGTTTTTGGGTCTAAATAAGAATAGGCAATAGGCACCACTTTTAAGATTTTCCTTTTTGGAGGAGCATAGTTTTTAGTCAAATAATAAAGAGGAACCAAGCAGCCATGGTCAAGTTGGGGAGAATCTATTATTCTTATCGGAATTTTCCGCTCTTTACATTTTTCTTGGAGGAGAGATACAATTTCTAAATCATTTTTAAAATTTAATTCGGTTTCAGAGTCACCAAACATCTTAAAGTTTCCAAACAGGGTAGGGGACATAGTTATTGTCATTTTGTG
>SDBS01007005.1_pt1 | contig 10969 bp, 9 predicted proteins | sample 2277091 | NCBI WGS metagenome assembly SDBS01 (sample SAMN10404972, study PRJNA504765) | marine sediment metagenome | isolation source: marine sediment core GS10_PC15, 163 cmbsf | place: Arctic Ocean: Southern Knipovich Ridge | collected 2010 | reverse complement strand
AATTGTTCGAGATTGTGGATCCCGTGATCGTCAAGACGTCGGACCAGCCGCTATAAATTCCGCCGCCGTCGTCTCCGGCCTTGTGGGCGAAGCTAAAGACACTATCACCATCGTGGTTATCGTTATTCTTAACGCCGTTATCGGCTTTGTCCAGGAATTCCGCTCAGAACGAGCCATGGAAGCCCTGCGAAAACTAGGAGCCCCCTTAGCGACTGTGATCCGAGTCGACAAAGCGCAAATTATCCCAGCGGCTGACTTAGTGCCGGGCGATCTCGTTTTACTCGAAGCCGGAATGGTGGTCCCGGCTGATTTGCGCCTCCTTGACACCACGGCTCTGAACGTCAACGAGTCGTCATTAACAGGCGAATCGACACCCGCCGAAAAGTCTGTCCGCGCAATCCATGACAACCTGACTGTCCTCGCCGAGCGGCGGAACATGGCTTTTTCCAGCACAATTGTCACATCGGGTCGAGGAACAGGGATTGTAGTCGCGACCGGGGGAGACAGCCAGATCGGCCGTATTGCTGACCTTGTCCAAGTTGTTGAACTACGAACTCCCCTGCAAAAAAGGCTAGCCCGTTTTGGACAAACTCTAGCTTTGGCGGTTTTGGGTATCTCTGCAATTGTTTTTGCAGTCGGAGTCATCCGGGGAGTAGATCCAACCCTTATGCTTCTAACGGCTCTTAGTCTGGCAGTCGCCGCCATCCCCGAGGCTCTACCAGCTGTGGTCACGATTTCCCTGGCGATAGGCGCCCAGCAAATGGTGAAGAACCACTGTCTTGTCAGAAGACTCCCCGCTGTTGAAACCTTGGGGTCTGTCACTTTCATCTGCTCAGACAAGACCGGTACTTTGACCCAGAACAAGATGAAAGTTGAAGAAGTATATGTTTCGGGCCAACTGCTGACGATCGGGGGTATTGGCTATAGCCCGAGCGGGGAATTTCGTAATCAAGCCGGCGAGCCGGTCGTCGCCAACTCTATGCCCGCGCTCTCCCTGCTGCTCGAAGGGGCTATGGCTTGTAATAATGCGTCATTACTGATAGCCGACGACAACGAGCTCCAGATCATCGGAGATCCGACTGAAGGCGCGCTTGTTGTTTTGTCGATCAAAGGTGGTTTGAACCGAGCCTCGATTGACAAGAACTTTATTCGGACCGGAGAAATACCCTTTAACTCAGACAGAAAAAGGATGACTACAATTCATCGCCTTGTCGATGGCTCCTATGTCTCGTTCACGAAAGGAGCCTTTGAAATACTCTTTCCTCACATGACAAAGGTTTGGATGGGCAAAAGCGCCAAAGATTTTTCTAAACAGCAGCGTGAGGGTCTTTTGCAGATGAGCGAGCGCTTAGCGAGTGATGGCTTGCGTGTCTTGGCCATATCGGCAAAATTCTGGGAGCGTGAGCCATCCACAAAAGACGAGTCCCTTGAAAAAGGCTTGACCTTCATTGGGCTCGTGGGAATTATGGATCCTCCGAGACCTGAGGCAATCGAGGCTGTCATGCAATGTCAGGCCGCCGGGATAACCCCCGTGATGATCACCGGAGACCACCCGGCAACCGCCCGCACCATTGCCGAGCGATTAGCGATTCTTAAGCCCGGTTCGCGCGTTATCACCGGCGCGGAGCTTGAGACAATGAGCTTGCCGGAACTTGAGGCAGTAGTAGAGGATGTTTCAGTTTATGCTCGAGTCTCGCCGGAGCATAAGATCAAAATTGTCAAAGCCCTCCAGGATCGTGGCAACTTTGTGGCTATGACTGGTGATGGGGTCAACGACGCTCCAGCGTTGAAGTCCTCTGATATCGGAGTGGCTATGGGCATCACCGGCACAGATGTCGCCAAAGAAGCTTCTGACCTGGTTCTTCTCGATGACAATTTTGCCAGCGTTGTTCAAGCAGTCGCAAGCGGACGACGCATTTATGACAACATCCGACGCTTTATCAAATACACAATGACGTCAAATTCCGCGGAGATTTGGGTTATGTTTCTCGCCCCTTTCGCGGGCCTTCCGATCCCGCTCCTGCCTATCCATATTCTCTGGATCAATCTAGTCACCGATGGACTGCCTGGTCTGGCCCTAGCTGTTGAACCAGCGGAGATCGATATCATGACGCGAAAACCCCGTCCTCCACAGGAGAGTGTCTTCGCCCATGGAATGTGGCAACACATTGTCTGGGTTGGTCTGCTAATGGGCGGCGTCTCCCTTGCCTCTATGGCCTGGGCTCTTAACGGCACCGACATGAGTGGCAGCTGGCAAACCATGATCTTTACGGTTTTAGCCCTTTCCCAAATGGGACACGCTCTAGCCGTCAGGTCTGAAAAAGCATCATTGTTTAAGCAGGGACTTCTTTCGAACCTGTTCTTGCTAGGCGCTGTCTTTTTGACACTAATCCTTCAGCTGCTAATTATCTATATGCCGGCCCTTCAGTCGATTTTCAAAACTCAACCTCTGTCGGCAACAGAGCTCGCTCTAGCCTTGACGCTTTCGAGTGTTGTGTTGTTCGCCGTCGAGACAGAAAAGTTCTTCAAAAGGAAGCTCCTGCCTTAGTGGCTGACACGAATCTCTCTCAACGAAGACAGTGCGTCCATTTGTTTGACGACGCAGGCAGCTCTATCAAATTTTCGATATCTCTGCTTTAATCGCATTGTCGGTTTTCCATCGTTTTCTTTAAAACGCAGGGGTTCTTTTGGGCAATTTACAGCAAGAGGCTTTGGTCTTCTTTCTCTCCGCGCTTCCTATAGGAGAGCTGCGCGCCGGTATCCCGATTGGCCTAAGCTTTGACCTCAAGCCCTGGTTGGTTTATTGTCTGGCGGTTCTAGGCAACCTAGCTCCGGTTCTCCCCATTTTGTTCTTTATGGAACCAGTGAGCAGGTGGTTAATGGAGCATTCACAGTTTTTCGACCGCGTTCTTGGAGGACTTTTTGAAAAAACCCGCGTCAAGCATGGTGAAAGAATCGAGCGCTATGGCGCCATTGCTTTGATCGCATTTGTAGCCATTCCATCACCAGGAACAGGCGCTTGGACAGGAAGTCTGGTCGCCTGGCTTTTCGGGATCAAGCACAGATACGCTATCCCAGCTATAGTTGTGGGGGTTTTAATTGCGGGCGTCATCGTTATATCGATATCAACGGGAGCGCTTACCGTCTTTCGTTTTCTGGAGAATCCCATAATCTCAATTGGCTTGCTTACCCTCTTAGGATTGATGGTCATCTTGTTCAAGAGATATCGAAACAGAAACAACCAATAGGGGGGGGGATGGCATAAAGAAACGACTTTTTCCGCTCGTAGCCATATTGGTTCTGTTGCTCTATCTCGCGACCGTGATACTGGTCACATATCCCTTGATCACCGAGATAGACCAACGCGTCCCTTTCAATTTGGGTGACCCGCTTTTCATTAGTTGGGTAGTGTCCTGGAATAATGAATTCCTGATAAATCAGCAATTCTCCATGTCCGCGCTTTTTGACACAAACATCTATTACCCTTACAAAAACACGCTAGCCTATTCAGACCTGCTGCTCGTGCCCAGCATTATGGTGTCACCAGTCTATCTTTTTACGAAAAATCCGATCGTCACCGTCAATTCGTTGCTCTTTGTGCTCCTGGCGTTATCTGCCTTTGCCATGTTTTTGCTGATTAGATATTTAACGAATAGCACCATAGTCGCACTGATTTCTGGATTCTTCTACTTGCTTTCCTCTTACCATCTGTCTCAAATCGGCCATATTCAGCTCCACGCTGATGCCTTCATGCTCCTTATGTTGCTTTTTTTACATCGGTGGCTCGACCGGAGTGAGACGAAATACTTGGTTCTCGCCGTCTTTATGCTGTTTCTGGAAGCGCTTTCGAGCTTGTATTACGCAATCTACGCCGGCTTGATTTTCATCACGTTCATATTCTTCTTTGTCGCCTTTAAGAAAATACAAGTAACCTGGCGCTCTATTTCTTCGCTTGCGGTTGCTTTAATCACGCTCGGCCTCTTTTTATATCCATTCTTCAGTCCTTATTTGCAGCTCCACAGCTCAATGCCCAACTTTGAGAGATCAATTGGAGAATCGGCTGTTTACTCCGCCGGAGTAACTGACTACCTTTACACAGTTGAACAAAATCTGTTCTGGGGTCAACTTTTAGGCCTTTCAAGACCGGGGGTCGAGGACCTTCTCTTTCCCGGTCTAGCCGTTATCATCTTGGCTTTCTTTGGTCTTTGGGGCTTGCGCGCAGGCATAGCCAAGCGAGAGAATACCGCTTTAATCAAGCTTTTTTATCTACTCATAGCTTCATCTGCTTTTATCCGCAGCCTGGGACCATATAAAACAATTCTGGGCCAGAAAATACCCTTGCCCTTTCTTGTTGCTTTCGAGTTTATCCCCGGCTTCAAATCGATGCGCGTACCGGCAAGATTTGGTCTCTTAGCCTTGGTGGGTCTCATTGTTTTGGCGGCTTTTGGGGCCGTTCGCCTCTTTGCTTATTGGCGAGAGAAAAGAAAAAACAACAAGTTGGCCGATATTGTCGCGATCCCCGCCATTATCTTCTTGATAATTCAACAAGTTGCCTGGTCAACCCCTATATCTCAACCCATTGCCTCCGGGGACAACATCCCAGCGATATACAAGTGGCTGGAGAACTATAAATCGGCCGATGTCATAGTTGAGCTGCCTTCTATCCAGACGGAGCAAGTCAAGTATGTCTACTATTCAACCTACCACTCCAAGCGTCTGGTCAATGGCTACAGCGGGTACACTCCTCCTCTTTGGGCGGACCTAGAAAGTCGCTTAGCGGATTTTCCGTCCACGCAAAGCATCCACTTATTAAAGGAGCTCGGGGTCAATGGCGTTTTAGTCCATTCGCGATCAATTCCAGACTGGGAGAACAGGATAAAGGGATCAAAACATGATGATCAGATCAAACTTGTTAAACAGGTTTCCGGGGACTACTTCTTTAAGCTCTTGGGAACGAACGCTTCCACTCGCACAAGATCGATAAGGCTCAACAAATAGGCATACCGTCCCCGGTTTATTCGAGCGCCAATTTGACTAGTGTTTCTATCAAATCCTCGAACTCGATGCCCGCTGATCTTGCAGCCTCTGGAAACAAACTCAATGAGGTCATTCCCGGTATCGTATTTATTTCCAGCACATAGGGCACATTATCCTCTTCGTCGACTATGAAATCGACACGTGAAAAACCTCGGCACCCCAGGCCGACATGCACCGCCTTCGCAAACCTCTGGGCGCTCTCAATGGTTTTCTCGGGAACACGTGGTGGAATAATGTGTTTGCTCAACCCTGAGGTGTACTTAGCTTCATAATCATAAAAGTCACGTTCCGAGACTATTTCAATTGCCGGCAGAACTTGCGGGCTCTCATTGCCAAGAAGTCCAATCGTAATTTCCGGTCCGCCCATAAACTTTTCAGCAATGACTTCGCGACCATACTTCATCGCCTCTTTCAGGGCCGCCTCAATCTGAGCTTCCTTTTCAACTATCTCCACTCCGATCGCCGACCCTGTGGTGGTGGGCTTGATAACCATAGGCAGGCCCAATGATCCGATCAGGCGCTGTATTAGCTGTCCCGCAGAGCCACCACTAAGTTCATTTTCATTAATTGATATATGAAACGGCGCCGGTATGCCAAGAGCGGTGAAAAACATTTTTGACCTGATCTTGTCCATCCCTACAGCGCTTGCCAGTACGCCTGAACCAACATAGGGGATTTCCAGGATATCTAGTAGCCCCTGGATAGTGCCATCCTCGCCAGGAACTCCGTGAAGCGCTATAAAGACCAGATCACACTGGGACTTTTGAAGATTTGCGACAACGTTTTTATCTAGATCAATCTTGGTTGTTTGGTAGTTTTTTGCCGACAGCGCCCTGCTGATTTCCGCTCCGGTTATCAGCGAGACTTCTCTTTCAACCGAATTACCGCCCATAAGCACGGCTACCTTGGTCGTTTTCTTCAAAACCTCATGCGCCTTGCTTAAAAATCAAAAACAGGCTGATAAAAAATATGGGCTTTTTAAGCACTGCCAAGATTGTATTTATCGAGTTCTTCCTTTAGCTCGCCAAGACGCTTTCTTAGAGCTTTCTCCCGAGTTCCAAAAGTCCCCTCAAGCCGATTGACAGCCAAGTCTAAGTTGTTTCTGGCATTATCTACCAGGTCTTGCGCGGACAACCTTATGTCGCCAGCCCTGGCAACAAGACGTTCGCGAGCAGACTCGCCAGACTCAGGCGCCAACAATATCCCGGCGATGGCCCCTATCGCAATCCCTGTGACTATTCCAATGCCAAAATCTTGAAATGAAAATGATCTTCTTTCCATGATCAACCTCCTGCCTAACGGCGCCATGATACCACGCTAACCCGGCTTGCGCCAGAGTAAGCGTATTGTCAATAGCCTTGGGTCAGCCCCCCGAAACCCTTGAATCGTGGCCTCCACATCTTCATCGGTCGAAAAGTACCCGGGGCTCAAGCGCAACGTCTGACTGTGTGAAAACTATTATCTTAGTAAAAAAGGGACAGCCCCCTATTTTTCAAACACTGTCACACCAGGTAATCTGGCTAGAATAGATAATGTTAAGCATGAAAATAGGGGGCTGTCCCTTTTTATGGTTTTTGGTTTTGGAAAAGAGGTGGCCGCGTTATCTAAATTGATCATTTTCGGAGCTTTAGTCGCGCAAAACAATAACCGCGCGTTTAGGCGTCCACTTCGCCCTTGACTCTCGCCGCAAGAATATTCTCCATGTTCTTTATCCCGTCGACACTATCGAACTCTAGTTCAACTTTGACTTTATCGCCCGCTATTCTAGTCCGTGTTTTCGCCCCAAGAGATTGCCCGATCCTTTTGACGCTCCTTCTTATTTCCAGCGCTAGAGACTTTTTCTTCACAGACGGCTTAGCTTTTGAGAGCTGCCAAAGCCTGGTTAGCTCTTCCGTTTGGCGAACCGAAAGACGCCCCGCAACTACCTTAGCGGCTAACTTTTTCTGTTCTGCACGACTGTCGAGAGACAACAGCGCGCGCCCGTGTCCTGAGGACAAGCTGCGATCCCTTAGCAGCTCCTGTACGGAATCAGGCAGCCCGAGCAGCCGCATCGTATTGGTGACCGTTGCGCGATTCTTGCCCACTATTTCCGCCAACTCCGCTTGCTTGCATCCAAAGCCATCAACCAGCCTCTTGTACGCAACCGCCTCCTCTATGGGCGATCGGTCCTCTCATTGGATGTTCTCGACCAAGGCAAACTGCAAAGACTCGCTGTCACTGGATTGTCTTACAATTGCCGGTATCTCTTTCATTCCGGCTTTTTTCGCAGCCCGCCACCTTCTCTCTCCTGCAACCAGCTCAAAACCGTCTTCTTTTGGCCTAACAACTATGGGTTGCATAATTCCATATTTGCCAATAGATGCTACTAGTTCAGAAAAAGCATCGGCGTCAAACCGCTCTCTGGGCTGGTTTGGGTTAACGCTTATTTTGGTTAATGGAATTTCTTCCATTATAGAATTCTCCGCTATCATGCTCGGAATCAACGAGCTTAGACCCCGACCAAGACCTCTCTTAACCACGAGCGATCACTTCCTTTGCAAAGCTCTGATAGGCCAAAGCGCCTTTGCTTTTTATATCATAAGAGATGATCGGCAACCCGAAGCTGGGGGCCTCGCTCAACCTTACCGAGCGAGGAATCACCGTCTTAAAAACCTTATCGGAAAAGTGCTTCACAACCTCAGAAGTTACTTGAGACGACAGCTTGGTCCTGACATCGAACATTGTCATGACGACACCGGCAATTTCCAGTCTCGTATTAAGGTGCCGTTTGATCAGTCTGACACTTTCAACGAGTTGGCTCAGGCCTTCCAGAGCATAATATTCGCACTGTATAGGTATTATCAGCTTGTCTGCCGCAGTTAGAGCATTAACCGTTAGCAGTCCCAACGAAGGCGGACAATCTATCAAAAGGTAGTCAAAATCCATGGTCATACCTTCAAGAGCGTTCTTTAGCTGCGATTCTCGAGAAATTTTTGAAACCATTTCAATTTCAGCGCCCGCCAACTGGGTTGTTGAGGGAACAATCCAAAGATTATCGAGGTCTGTCTTTTCAATTAATGACTCGATGGGCTCATCGTCGATCAAAACATTGTAAATACATTTTTCCCGATCATCACGGCGTTTTCCAACTCCGCTGGTCGCGTTGGCTTGCGGATCGAGGTCGACCAACAACACCTTTTTGCCGATCTGAGCCAGACAGGCCCCAAGGTTCACAGCCGTTGTGCTTTTGCCAACCCCGCCTTTTTGATTTACCAGCGCGATATGGTTTCTTTTTTTGTTCGCGGTCAAGAAATATGGCCTCCTAGCGGGCGCTTTGTCGGTATTCCCGTCCTTCTTGGATACTTCTCTTTAATCGGCAAATCTTTTTGAACTTGGACTATCGTCCGCTGTTTCTCCCCGTTCTGACCATACGGCTTCAACACTGAATCAATTCTACTTCCAAGTTCGGCGGCGGCCAGCCTCGCGGGCTCAAGCTCTTTCTCGACACCGGGGCCCTTCATGGCCAGAAACCAGCCCCCGACTTTGCAAAGCGGTAACGCATATTCTAGCAAAACCGGCAAGCTGGCGACAGCCCGAGCGACCACAACATCCATTTTTTCCCTAAGATCGAGCTCCCGCCCCGCCTCCTCAGCCCTGGCCCTTATGATCTCAGCGCCCTCTATTCCAAGTTCCGCGATTACTTTATTAAGAAAATTTGCCTTCTTGTTGTTTGCCTCAATCAGGAACAAACTGATTCCCGGCTTCAATATCTTGAGGGGCAATCCTGGAAACCCTGCCCCTGTACCGACATCGGCGACCTTCATGTTTTCCCGGATCTTACCTGTCTTCACCACGGTAAATGAGTCAACATAATGTTCTGTGACATATTTTTGTACCGGGATAGCGGTGAGGTTCGACTTCTCGTTTTCTTCCGCCAGAATTTTGCCGTAAAGCAATAAGCGGTCCTCTTGAGCTCGCGTCAACCCTATGTCTAGTTTTCCGGTTTCTTTCCTCAGCTCGCTAATTATGTCCGTTGGCATTGCTCCAAATGAATCATTAGTATTGATATGTCAGCTGGCGTTACGCCCTGTATCCTTGCTGCTTGACCAAGGGACTGTGGTTTGATCTTTGTCAGCTTTTGTCTGGCCTCATTAGACAAAGACCCTATGGATTCATAGTCAAAGACCGGCACAGTCGTATTCTCTAAACGCTTTTGCGCCGCACTTCGATCTTTTTGCCTTTTTATATAGCCCTCGTACTTCACCTCTATCTCAGCCTGCCGCCTAACTTCTCGAGAAAACCCACCAAGTCGCAATAGTGGTTTTAGCTGTTCTATGCTAACTTCTGGGCGCTTCAGCAGGGCTTTAGCTCTCGCGCTCTCATTTTTGTTCATGTCTTTGGGTGTTTCCAGATCGAGGCTTGAAAGACTGATCGATGTCGACTCCAGCCTCGTAAGGCACTCCCGAATCTCTGCCTGTCTCTTTGAGACTTTTCTCATTCTCTCGTCTGATATCAAGCCCAAAGCATACCCGAGGGGCGTCAAACGCGCGTCGGCATTGTCGGAGCGGAGCAAAAGCCTGTGCTCAGCCCTCGAGGTAAACATCCTGTAGGGCTCATCGCTTTCTTTGGTTACGATATCGTCTGTGAGAACGCCAATATAAGCTTGTGAGCGCGTGAGCACAAGCGGCTCCTTGCCCTCACAGCTGAGAGCGGCATTTATTCCGGCAAGCAACCCCTGGGCGGCGGCTTCTTCGTATCCTGATGTACCGTTAATTTGGCCAGCCGTATACAAGCCCTGCTGAACGGCGCATTCGTAAGTGCTCTTGAGCTGATAGGGCAGAACATAATCATATGAAACCGCGTAACCTGGTCGAAGGATAATTGCCTCCTCCAGCCCGGGAACAGATTGAATTATTTTCTCCTGGATTTCGACAGGCATGCTTGTAGTCAGCCCCTGTAGGTACAATTCATGGCTTTGCCACCCCTCGGGCTCAACAAAAACAGGGTGTCTCATGCGATCAGGAAAGTTAATCACTTTTCTTTCTATGGAGGGGCAGTATCTTGGCCCCTTGGCGCTGACTGATCCACTCTTAATTGGAGACAGATGAAGATTTCTCGTGATAATGTCATTGGTCTTTTTCCCCGTATATGTTAGATAGCAGTCTCGTTGACGCACTTTTCTTCTTGGGCTCTCGAACGAGAACCTGACCGGCTCCGTATCGCCAGGCTGGATAGACATCCTTTCGTTAGCAACACTCCGCTCCAAGATCCTCGGAGGCGTCGCTGACTGAAACCGCCCCAGCTCGATCCCGAGCTGGCCCAGTGACCCCGAAATCCCGTTGCTGGGCATTTCACCGACTCTTCCGCCCGGACAAGACGTGCTTCCCATGGCCAACACGCCCTTGAGAAAAGTACCTGTGGCAACAATCACTCTGCCTGCTAAAACGTCCCGTCCATCAACGGCTTTCAACAAGAACTCTTCCTCTCCCGCTTTTTTAAGCCCCACGACCTCTGCTTGTCTCAGTGTTAAGTTGGGCTCTTCAAGTATTCTTCTCTTCATTAACCAGCTATACTTCCGCCGGTCTGCCTGCGCCCTTAGCGCCTGAACAGCCGGCCCCTTGCTAATGTTGAGTGTTTTTATCTGTACCATTGATCTGTCGATATTCCGACCCATCTCTCCACCAAGCGCGTCAATTTCCCTCACTAATTGACCTTTTCCTATTCCGCCGATCGAGGGATTGCAGGGCATGTGAGCAATCTTGTCCACGTTTATCGCTAAAAGGATCACCTTGTGACCCATTCTGGCAGCCGCGAGCGCAGCCTCACAGCCCGCGTGACCAGCCCCTATGACAGCTATCTCAAAACGTTCGTAGGTTTTCATGTTTCACGTGAAACTTTCTGACTTGCGCTCTTTCCGGCCACAATCCCTTGACTTGCTGACGCTACATAGTCT
>SDBS01007004.1_pt1 | contig 10969 bp, 10 predicted proteins | sample 2277091 | NCBI WGS metagenome assembly SDBS01 (sample SAMN10404972, study PRJNA504765) | marine sediment metagenome | isolation source: marine sediment core GS10_PC15, 163 cmbsf | place: Arctic Ocean: Southern Knipovich Ridge | collected 2010 | reverse complement strand
GCTCTGGAGCCGAAGGAACCCGAACGGGCCCGACGGCTGGCGGCCCTTGCCGGTGAGGTCACCGGGGTGATCGAGGGACTGATGGCCGCACCTGGCTAAAAGACGGACCGCCATAGAACGTGTATAATAATTGTGCGTAACAGGCCGGATGGCCGAGAGCCTCCCCGTACGTTCCGGCGGCCGGTGGTTCTCGGCCGCTCTTCTGCTGGTCTTCTCAAGCCCGGCTATGCTAGAATCCCTCCGGAACACAATCCAGACCAACAAGCAACAAAGGTGTACACGATGAGCCAGGAGCTGCTCTCCTACATCCGGGTCATCGAGGATTTTCCCAAACCCGGGATTAGTTTCAAGGACATCACCACCCTCATCGGAAACCCGAAGGGCTTTAAAAAGACGCTCGACGAGCTGGAGGCGCTCCACTCCGATGACCCACCCGACGTCATAGCCGGCATCGAGAGCCGGGGCTTCATCTTCGGCGCCGCCCTGGCGGACCGTTTCGACTGTGGCCTGGTTCTGATCCGCAAGGAGGGAAAGCTGCCCGCCGCCACATTTTCGACCAGCTATGAACTCGAGTACGGCACCGCCACCATCGAGGTCCACCAGGACGCCTTTACACCCGGACAGAGGGTTCTCCTCGTGGACGACCTCCTCGCCACCGGCGGCACTGCCGCCGCCTCCGCCGATCTCATCGAGAAGACCGGCGCCGTGGTCCAGGCCATTGACTTCGTCATCGAGCTCGATTTCCTCAACGGTCGGGATAAGTTAACCAAATACGAGATCAACACCCTGATACACGCCTAAAAACGTATATTGAACGCGAGGTCTTCGCAAGCTTACCGATTAATCTACATCGCGTCTGTGCCCCCTCAAGATTGAGGGGGTTGGGGGAGTTGAAGGGCCTGTAGCTCAGTGGATAGAGCAGTGGTTTCCTAAACCGCGTGCCGGAGGTTCGATTCCTCTCAGGCCCACCACCAGCGGGTAGGACCCGCAACCAGCTCTGCGAAGAAAACGTTTGTTATTCGAGAGTCAGTCTCCGCGAGCGGCGCGAAACCGACTGGTTCCCTGCGGTCGCTCCCTTGACGAAAAAAAGCAAAGCTCGCCAGCTTGAAGCTGGACCAACGCAGCGCGTTGGATCGCGGCTCCGCGAGGAAGATCATAAAACAGCTAAAACACACCGCCGCGAGCGCAACCACTCGGTTACCCCCACGCTCCTCAACAAGCTTGAAGCTGGACCAACGCAGCGCGTTGGATAGCAGCCACGTAAAACGGAGCTTACAAGATACGACAATCCATCGCCGCGAGCGCAACCCTTGGTTTACTCTCAATGAAACCGGCTACGGCTGGGATACGTAGCTAACTTGCACCCGACCGAGGTTTGGGCTATATTTGGAATGAAAGGGGAGGTATCCGGTTTTGATACGAAAAACAACACTCCCGCTTCTTCTCCTCAGCCTTACCGCGTTCTCGGCCAACATACTCGTCGCCGATTACGACGGAGACATGGAGTTCACCGATCCCGACGGCGCCGACCCGGTGGGTTCCGAGTACGCCGTTCTCAACGCCCTCGACGCCAACGGTCGGGACTACGACCTGGTGACCGACCTCCCCGACGACCTCAACGACTACGACATCGTCTTCGTGCTCCTGGGAACCTTCCCCACTTCACTTCCGCTGGACTACGACGACCAGCAGGCGCTGTTGGACTTCGGCGGTTGGCGGGGGCTCTACGTCGAAGGCGGCGATGTCGGCTACGACTATTCCTCCGCCCCGTTATGGGACCTCTTCGGCGCAAGTTACCTCCACGACGGCAACCCCTTGGAGGATGGGAACATTGAGACGGTGGAGGGCGTAGCCGGCATGATCACCGCTGGCCTGACCTTCGACTGCCCCGGCTACCAGACCGAGCCCTCCGACAACTACCTGGATGAGATAACCAACGACGGCGGCGCGGTTATCTTTACCAGCATGCCCATGGGCAACGTCTCCAACGCCCGGACGGTCCTCTATGCGGGCGACGGCCACCGCCGAGCCGTAGTCTCCACCTTTCTCTTCGGCTCCCTGGCCGACGGCGACTCCACTAAAGCGGATCTGATGAGCCGCTACATCGAATACCTCGGCGAGACGATCGCGGTCACCGAGATGAGTTGGGGCGAAATCAAGGCCACCTACCAATAGGTTAAGGGGGGTGCAGGATGCGCAATCTACCGCTTTTATTGCTGACGCTTGCGGTGGCATCGCCGGCGCTGACGCCCGCCTTGACACCATCTCCGTCGGTAGCACACGAGGACCCAGCGCCGGGACAAGCGGGCGTCCTGTTGGTCAGCGATCAGGAGGACGGGGTCTCGGATCCACTGTACTTCGACGATTACTACACCGATGCCATCGACGACATCTTCGGCCACCCCTACTACTACGACATCTTCGGCCACGACCGTGAGGTCCGGGCCTCGGACCTGGTGGGCTACGACGCAGTCGTTTGGTTCACCGGTATCTCTGGCGGCACCTCTTCCGCTGACGGGCCGGCGGGACACATCACCCTCACCCTCGACGAGGAGGACGCGCTCATCCAGTACCTGGAGACGACACCGGCCAACGGCTACCGGGGGGTTTGGCTCTCGGGCATGTACATCGCCTGGAACTGCGTCGCCGAGGTTTCGACGATGGGCCAGCTCTACTCTCGATTATTCAATAACTACATCGGCTTGGCGTACCCCACCGAGAACTTTCTGAACCCGATCTACGTGGACAGCTCCTGGATCGGCGGATCGGGCGATTCGTCTCCGCCACTTAACGGAATTGCTTACTCCATCTGGTGGGCTGCCGGCGACTACAACTACCCCGACATGCTGGACGCCTCGGGATCGGCCTGGAGCGCCCTGACCTGGAAAAATTCGAGCGGTGGAACTCACTACTCAAGCGTACTCGCCAACCAGGGATCGAGTCCCTACGGCGGCACCTGGTACATCGCCATATCCGCCCTGCCCCTGGAGAGCATCGGCACCGAGTCGTCGGGCGAGGAGCGGAGCTACATGATGAACGACATCCTCTCCTGGTTTCAGGTTACGGTGGACGTTCATGAGTCAAGCTGGGGCTCGATCAAGGCCGCCTTTAATCCCTAAGCCCGCGAGGGTCAATAAAAGCTCCCGGTCAGCGCGGGAGCTTTTTTTTTAAGATCACATCCTTATCTGGACCAACTGTTACCACACAAAGAAGTATTTACGCCCCACGGATGTAGGGCGGGCCGTCCTAAATGTCGGCCCCTACCTGTTTTCAATCGTGAAATAAAGCCGCCCTACGTGAGACAAGGGGATTCATCCCCTTGGACGCATTCGCAAGGGGTTAAACCGAGCGAACCGAGCGGAGCGAGCTATGCCCCCGGCAAACCGAGCTATGCCTCTGGCAAAACCCCTTGTCTTAGCTCGGAGGGAGAGCGTCGCTCGCTACGGTAAGCTCTCGGATATTACAGGGTTACATCGCGAGGCCGGGGTCGGAGCGCCCTGCGAAAAGCGGCGGGGTTTGGAAACCCCGCCCTACGAAGGAGTTAAGGAAGATACACCTTCCTATTGGTCCATTTATTAATGGTGATCCCTTTTTTATTACGTATGGCGAGTGTGCCAACCCGTGGTCAGTCCAACCTCCGCTCCCGGCGCCGTGAGACGAAGTAGGCGACGTTGCCCAGTACGATCAGGATCACGATCAAGACGTGCACCACCATCTGGGCAACCATCCCGCGCATGGCGTTGGCGGGCCGGGCGATTAGCATCTCGTACTCCGCCGCCCCCTTCAGCCCGCCCAGGATACCCTCCATCTGACCGGTCTGCATGTACGCGTAGAACTCCGGGGCGCTTACCGCCGTACAACCGACGAGGATCGGTATACCGAAGGGTGCGTGTCCGTAGGATACCCAATCCACCGGTAGCGAGGTACCGGAAACGGCGACGACCAACTCCAGATCGTCGAAGGAATGGACACCGTCCATCAAGGGGTGGTCGTCGAGATGGGTTCCGTAGTAATCAACTGGAAAAGCCCGACGTATCTGTTCGCCGAGCTGGAGGATGACCGCGCCGTATCCGGCCCTGTACCCGAGGTATATCCAGTCCTCCCCCATCGTTATCCGTCTTTGTTCACCGGCCTGGGCGTACTCCCGGTTGAGGTCCTCCTGGGCTTCGAGCATGATCCGCTCACCGATTGCGGGTCCCTCCACCAAAAGAGTCATGGCAACAATCTTCAGACCGCGACCGAGGGCGTGGCGGACCGTGGCGACCAGGATCGGCTCCAGCTCCGGCAGGGTGCTCGGTCCCAGGTCCATGGAGACGAGGATGGTGGAACCGGTCGGCAGAAGATCGAGGGCGCGATGGTAGCGGTAGACCGGCGCGGTGATCGAGACGTCAATGGCAAAAGGACCGACGAGGGATATGATCACACTAACCAAGATCACCAGGTAGATCCAGCGGCGGTCCAGCTTCAACAAGCCGTCGAGGAGATTCAACGCAGGCACGGCTCAGGCTCCCGAGCTACCCTGGGGACGGCGCTTCTTCTTGAAAAGGTTGACGAAGTAGGCGACGTTGCCCAGGATGATCATGGCGACGATGAGGGTGTGCACCCCAAACTGAGCCACCATGCCCCGACCGGCGGAGCCGGGATTGTTCGTGATTCGTTCGTACTCGGCGGCCCCCTTCAGCCCGCCCAACAGACCGGCCATCTGTCCGGTCTGTAAATAGGCATAGTACTGGGGGGCGCTCACCGCGGTGCAGCCGACCAGGATCGGGATGCCGTAGGGTCCGCCGGCGAAGGCGATCCAGGACTCCGGAGTCGCCGACCAGGAGATGTCAATGGCCACCGCCATATCATCGTAGTTGTGCACCTCGTTGAAGAGCGGCATCGCATCCAGGGGCGTGCCGTAAAAATCGGCGGGGAAGACGTTGCGGATCTCCTCGCCCAGGGAGATGATGACGGCGCTGAAACCCGCCCGATAGCCCAGGAGCGCATAATCCACCCCGGCCTTGAGCGGTTCGCTCGCCCCAGCCTCCGCGTGTTGGGCATTGAACTCGGCCACCACACCGTTCAAGAGGCGCTCCGAGATGGCCACCCCCTCCATCTGGAGGGAGATGAGGATGATCGGTTGACCACGGTTGAAAGCTTGACGGAGGATGGAGATGATCATCGGCTCAAGTTCCGGCAGACCGGCCGGCGGCGTATCAACGGCCAACAGGATCGGCTTGGAGGAATCGCTCAGGTTGAGGACACTGCAGAAGTCGTTGACCGGCTTGGTAATCCGTACGCCGACCCGAAACGGTCCGACCAGGGCGAAGATAACAACAGCCGCCTCCAGAAGGAAAATGTATCGGCGATCGAGGGACAGGATACGCTGGAGTAGGGTGGGTCTGGCCATCGGACCATTAATTATCTACGGAAAAAGGCCGTCGGAGGCCGGCAGGTCAGCGCTTCCGGTCTTTCCGACAACCCCTAAAACGAGGGGCTTATCACTTTTCCCCGACTACACGTCGTCAGTCAATCCCCTGTTTCTTATTTTACCGAGCCTACGGAAGGCCTCTAAAAAAAGCGTACCAACCCAGTTTAGCCCACCCCCGGGTGAGCCCTACTTGGACAGGCCCAGCCAGTCGAAGAGGAGGAAGTGAACCCGGCCGATCAACAGGGAGACGCGGGCCATGACGGTGTAACCGAAGCTGGCGCCAAAGCCGATCATCAGGAACCAGATACCGATCCGGGCGGCACCGCCCAGGACGCCCTTGTGTTCCAAGGAGAAGAAGAAATACGCGAGGGTGCACAGAGTGCCGATGATGAAGAGCGGTCCCGAGATGGCGTCGAAGAAGGTGCTTATCCCCGGCGCGGAGAAGAAGTCCCGCCAGGCGTCAATGGAGAATAGCGGTACGACCAGATCGCCGCGGTCCTGGACGAAGGTTCCACGGAGCTGGGAGATGATGCGAGCCTGGAGGGCGTTCGGGATGGAGATGCCCGAATATCCGCCGAGGATGAAGGCCAGGGAGAGACGGCTGACCCAGGAAATCTTGGGGATGAAGCGGGTAAAGAGAATTAGTCCCAAGATGACCGGGATTAGGAGCAGGATCAGGGCCATGACGGGGCTGAAATCTTCCAGTATCATCGGCAGAGAGCTTATCCCCTCGGCGTCTGCGTAAGCTTGGAACTGTGCCGGGGAGAGGCTCAGCTTGTTGATCGTAATCCCAAATGGAATCAGGAAGTCCTCAACGAACACGTTGTGGTAGATAATGGCGGTGAAGTACCCCGCCCCCAAACCCACCATGATGTGCTCCGCGAGCTTGTAGAAGGGGTTATCCTTGTAGAGGAAGGAGTAGACGAACAGGGTGAAGATCGCCGCCAGCCAGACCCAGATATCAAGGGAGATGTTCAACGCTCACACCTTCTACTTTTTTTCGCGTTTCTTCCGCCCGCGGGTGACGAAGTAGGCGATGTTACCCATCACGATAAAGGCCACGATGACGATGTGGACCCACTGCTGGGCGTTCATGCCCTTGGTGGCGGAGCCATCGTAGTTGGTGAGTCTCTCGTATTCGCTGGCGCCCTTCAGGCCGCCCAGAAGACCCGCCATCTGCCCGGTCTGGGTGTAGGCGTAGTACTGGGGGGCCATGACGGCGGTGACGCCGGCTAAGATTGTGATGCCGTAGGGGCCGCCCGCGAAGGAGACCCAGAGCTCCGGCAACTGCGTGCCCGACACGTCTATCACCGCCGCCATGTCGTTGTAGTTGTGCAACTTCTGCATCATTGGGATATCATCCAGGGGGGTGCCGTAGTAATCAGCGGGGTAGACGTTGCGGATCTCCACGCCGATCTGGAGGATGACCGCGCTGGACCCGGCACGATAGCCCAGGAAGGTCCAATCCTCACCCATAACCAGCCGCCGGTCGTCCCCAGCCGCCTCGGACTCCAGGTTGAGCTCCTCTGTCACCTCGAGCATGATCCTCTCGGCAATGGAGGGGCCGGCAGGCAGGAGCGTCATGGCGACCACCTTCAACCCGCGATTCAGGGCGTGGCGCACGGTGGCCTTGAGCATCGGCTCCAGCTCAGGCAGGGTGCTGGGGCCCAGATCCATCGAGACCAGGATCACCGAGGCGTCAGGGAAGCTTTCGACCACATCGAAGAAGTTTTGCACCGGCGCGGTGATCCCGATGGAGGGCTGGATGGGCAGAATGAGCGCCGCGACCACCACGATACCGATGATTAAAAAGATCCACCGGCGGTCTATGACCAGCATTTTCTCGAAAACGGTTTTTTTCATCTTACTCACCACCGAGATAGCTTCGCTCGATGCCGAGCACGATCTTCAGGGCCGTGGCGATGATCCCCAGACCAACGCCGATGACGATCCCGCGCTGGGCCGCACCGTTTGGGATTTCCAGGATCCACTCCGTAATGTTCGACAGCCAATCCACATCTATCACCCGGCCCAGCATGATGATCACCGCAGCGCCCAGGAGCAGAGTTGCCTCCTTGGATCGGGCGCGGAAGGCACGGAAGGCCGCCGAAGCGATGAAGAAGGCCAGAAGGCTGAACATCGTAGACTCCATCGGCGCCTGCAGGTGATCGAAGAGCTGGCGGAAGAGCGTCCCCTCGCCGATACCACCGAAAAGGCCCACGACGGCCATCAGGAGAAAACTGGCGATGGCTATGGCATTGAAGGCCCACCCGGGAACCTGGCGGATCATCTTCCGACCGTGGTTCTGGAGGAAGCTGGCGATACCGAGTAAGAGGGCGAAGGCGGATAAGAGCCGGAGCCAAGCTAGCATCTGCTCGCGCAGGCCCTGGACCACCGGATCCATGATGACGTAGCTGAGAGCTCCAAAAACGCCGGCGACCAGAGCAATCACAAGCGGGATCTGTCTGCGCACAAATCTCCTTTTGCCAGAGGCAAAACTTCGTTTCGGACTCTACCCGACGATGAAGAGGTCGGAGAACCAGGTGGTGAAGAAGCTGGTGATGATTCCGATGACGATCAGAACGCCGATGATGAACTTAGCCCAATCCTGTCCCTTCAAGCCGCCCAGAAGCAGGGGTTCACGGCTCATATACGCGCTGGCCGCGTAGAGCTCCTCGCCTATGATGCAGTAATCGCAGGCGGTGATGAAGAAGGGGATCTGCACGACGGCGTCGGTGCCCGCGATCTGGATCGCTCCGGTGGACGCACCGGTCTCGGCCAGGAGCAACGATTCGGCGAAGAACATCCCCATGTAGAAGTTCGTCGCCGGCTTTTCGCGCAGCATGATACCGTTGACCGCCGCCGCGTACGCAAACTGGGACGAGGTGACGTAGTAGATGTCATTGGGACTATAGGCGTCCGGACGTCCGGCGTCCAGGTAGGCCTCCTTGACCACCTCACGCTCCACGGCCATGACGATGGGGTCGTAGCAGGGAACGATGAGTCGGATCTCGTAGACGGCCGCCTTGCGGGCCACCTGACCCAGGATGTTGACCGCGGCGATGGTTGCGACGTCGGCCATGGTCGAGAGCCCCGACACGAAGAGGATTGGTTTGCCCATCTCGGTTGCGCGTCCCAGTGCCTCCTCAACGGCGTCCAGACCGGCGATACGCCGGATGAAGAGGTCCTTCCCCTTACGGGCGCTGTAGATGAAGAAAACCAACAGAATGGTCAGCACGACGATACCGATGAGGGTGTTCCAACGCTCGGAATGGAAAAAGTGAGAGCGCGCAGTGGTGGACTTGGAAGGGCGAGAGTAACCCAGGGCAACACTGTTACTGGCTCCCACCATATAGACGTAGGTGTGGTCGGGCTCACAGGTCAAATCGTTGTAGGTCGTGGTACCGGCGTTAACCTCGTCAACCAGCGAGAACTCGGTCTGAGCCCCGTCCCCGGAACCGGGGACCTCCCGGCGCAGGATGGCGTAGGAAACAACGTTGTTTTGCCCGCCGCCGTCGTCGAGCGATCGTGTCCAGCTCACGGTGAGGGAGTTACCGGTATCGTTGGGTACATCCACAGCACTGACTAGAAGAGGCGGCGCGGGAGGGAGGTCCACCAGAGGGTAGAGGTACTCCGTGTTCTGCGCCGCCACAATTAGTGGAACCAAGAGAAGAACCGGCAGGACCACGATACCGAAGCGACCCACTCTGCCGGTCATAGTGCTCCTTTGGAGGTGGTTTGAATAAACATACTTAATAACGTTGCGAGTTTACCAAAGCCGTCAAGAGGTGTCAACGCCGTCGTATTTACTCATCCCCTTGGGAACAGAGGGGGATACGGTCCTCGCACCAGCGTCGCGACACAACTCGACCGCCTCCCCTCGGAGGGCGTAAAAGGTGAAGTAGAGATCCGGCGCAGTCTGAACCAGCATCGGTTGGTACAGCTCGCCAAAGCGGGGGTGGGCCAGCATGGCCCGGTTGGGGAAGGAGAGTCTCTCGAAGGTGTATCCCGGCGCGGCGTACTCTCCGGTGAGCCACGCCTCGACGTTCCTGCCAGAGCTTGCATTTGGGTTTATCACCACCACCCAGGGCCTCTCCCGGATCACCAGGTCCGGGTGGGCGATATAATGGCCCACCATCCCCTCGATACGTCTCTCGCCCTCACACGCCGCCTCGGCGTTACACAGGCCGGCAAAATCTATGCTCGGTAACCCGGCGAAGTAGGGTAGGGCCCCCGCCGAGCCGCTGGCGATCCAGGTCCCTGGAGGCAGGGCATCCCGGAGCCACATCCCCGACATGACCTTACCGCTCTGGTGCAGTTGATCAGACGGTCGCCCCCAACGGTCCAAAGTCGGACCTATAGAGAGTGCTAGATTCCAGAGGACGGCTACGGCGGTGACCATTGGAACAGCGATTCGCCAGTTTGATCTGAGTTTCCCGGAAACCTCCCCGAGGCCCAGGATGGCCAGGAGCACCAGGGGGGCCAGGGCGGCCACCAAGAAGCGGAAGTGGCCCATGTAGTCCCCGCCGGCGTAGATGATGAAGACCGCCTGACCGGCCAGGAGCATGGCGAAGAAGGTGGCATCGGCCCGCTTCCACCGACGAATCAAACCGTACAGACCGAGGGCGAACAGAAGGAGGGGTGGTCGGAGGAAGATCCACTGGAACAAGTATACCAAACCACCCTTTAGCTGCAAAAAGGTTCCGCCAACCTTGACGATGGCCGGAAGCGACCACCACATCCCGTAGTAGAACCTGCGGAAGATGAACTGAGCCGCCACCAGCCCCAGCGCCGGCAGTAGGTCCCGCCAGTCCGAGCCGGTGTTCGCTTTGCGCCAGCGGCAGTAGAGCTGATGAACGATGAAGACCGGGATGAACCCCAAGCCCTCGGGACGCGTAAGCGCCGCCAAACCAAGGAAGAGGCCGGTCCAGGGAAAGCGGGTCGGCCTTTCCCGGAGATGGAAATAAGCCGCCGTAATTAACAGGAGGGCGAAGGGCACGGTTTCCAACCCCGAGCCGGCCCAGCAGATGATGGGGTAGGCGACGGCGACGAAACCGGGGGCCGCCAGCGGCAACCAGCGCTTATCCGGGAAGAACCTTTTTCCCAACAACCAGACGACGTAGAGAAGCAGTACCCCGGAGAGGATACCAAGTACCGGGGCGACCCCCTCCGGTGGAATCCCCAGCACGGAAAAGGGGCTGATGAGAAGGATCCAGAGGAGATTGGAGTAGCCCTCGTCCTGGACGCCGGGGTTGTAAACCAGACCATCTCCCGAAACGAGGTTCTGCACGTAGCGGAAGGAGATGAATGCGTCCTCGTTGATAAAATACACCGACACAGCCCAGGATAGCCATAAAGCTATAATTAGAAATAAGATAATCTTGTGCAGATTATCTCGAAATTGGGAAACTAATTTCATATGCAAGCTCCAAACATCGATTCAACCTTCTCAATTACTCCTTGGGAATAATTTGTAAAAGATTGTTGATTTATTTGAGCACCCCTAACCGGATGAGTGTATCTTTCACCTCGTTTAAGCTCTCAGGATCACCTAGA
>SDBS01007003.1_pt1 | contig 10971 bp, 11 predicted proteins | sample 2277091 | NCBI WGS metagenome assembly SDBS01 (sample SAMN10404972, study PRJNA504765) | marine sediment metagenome | isolation source: marine sediment core GS10_PC15, 163 cmbsf | place: Arctic Ocean: Southern Knipovich Ridge | collected 2010 | reverse complement strand
GGATGATCCTTAACAAACTTTTCGACGTTTCTTATTGAGACTGCCATTTTTCTATCTCCTTGTTCAAAAATCATATAGTGACTATATTGGGAACGAACAACAATATTCAAGATTACACCCATTGTTTAAATATGTCAACCCCGAAAAGTTCATTTCATTCACCTCCGGGTTAAATCAAAAAAGGGCTATTAACCCTCTAATCGTAGTTCCACGATTTTTAGGGCAAGGCCTAAAAAATAAAAAGGCTCCTGACCCCATTATTTTTTAATTCAACCAGGGGTTCGCTGGGACTTCTGTTTTCTACGACTTGATTTATCGGTTGTGCGAACAACCTTATCAAGGATTTCAAAAAATGTCTTCTTTTGTGGATATTCCTGTTTCATAAATTACTTTTTCAATGTTTTCAAAATCTTAGTCCATTTTTTGACCATATCTTCAACTGCCTTTACAATTTCTTTTCTTTCTTTTGGTGTAGAATATTTATCAATCAGTTTAACTCTATCTGGTATCCAGCCAATGCTTAACATTGTAATAGAACTTAGGGATTGAACTAACTTTCCATAAATATATTTTTCTTTAGATTCTGGAGTTATTTCAATCTTTCCTTTAAATCTTCTTTCAGTAGGTCGCATTTTCTTGAAAGTGACTAAACTTTCTACCATTCCACTATTTATCTCTCCACTTTCTACTCTTTTAAAAATTTCCTTTCTTTCTTTATCTGGCAATCCTTCTGTTTGATGAATAGTACGAGTAGCGAGTTCGGAACTCGCCCCCAATCTCTCTCTATCTTCTTTAGCTCTAAGTATAGTAACAATTGGATTTTCTCCTCTTAGACCTATTCCATACCCTAATTTATTTGCTAAATCTTTTTTGGTTTTATACCTCCCACTTTTCCATAAATCATAAATTACATTTTCTCTTTCAATTGAAGTCAAATCTTCTCTCTGAAGATTCTCTATCGCAGATTTCTCTAATGCTCCTATATCGTCTTTTATGTCCCAAACAATAGCAGGGACTTCTTTTTTTCCTAATAAACTTAAAGCTCTCCATCTTCTCTCTCCAGCTATAATTTGATAATTACCATCTGATTTTCTTACAACTATTGGCTGTAATAGTTCTCCTTCCTTGATAGATTGAGCTAATTCTTTTATCTTATCTTTATTGAAACTTTCTCTTGGCTGTCTTGGATTTGGTCTTAAATCTTTAATTTTAAGATTCGTTATTTTCATAATTTTTTACACTACTTGGAACTATAATTGTTGTTGTTCCTTTTCTAACCTCTTTTTTTATATTAAGATTTATATCAGTTGCATAAGAAAAATTATTCAACGACCTTTTATTATGACTATGTGTTCTTATGGCTGAAATCCAACATAAATCTTTTAACTCTTGAGTTTTTCTATGAAATCTCCATCTAAATCCGTGATAATCACAATCAAACATTATCCCATATTCTTTAGATAAATTTTCATTCCAAAAATCAGCAGCAGCTCTAATCAATCTATAAGCATAATCATAATATTTACCATATAGCTGAGAAAATTCTCTTGTAGTTTTCCAGAATGGCTCTCTTCCTTTAAGGAATGCCTGCTCTAATTCCGTCACTATATAGCGAACTTCCTGATTAAATTTCATTTGTTTATCTGTCATATTTTTACTATATTATATCTTAACAGATTTCAAAAGAATTGTAAAAGTGTTAAAATAACATACTCAAGGTCGATTTATTATTAAAATATATTTTTTAAATAATATGTCTAATGGACAACAAACACCACAAGAAAAACAACAGAAAATTGTAATTACTATCCCAGAAAAGGCATTAGAAGGAAAATATACTAATTCTATCGCTATTAGTTCTGATAAAGAAGTATTTGGTTTGGACTTTTATTTTATTAAGTTCCCGCCGAACGGTATTCTACTTAATCGTTTTATTCTAACTCCTCCTCACGCTAAAAGATTAGCTGACTTACTTCAAAAGAAAATCCAAGAGTATGAGGGTCAATATAAAATGAAGCTGGAGCCTGCCAAGACAATAGAACCACCGATTGAGGGTTTTGCTCAAAAACCACTCCAATAAAAAAGAGTGGCTACAAACTTATTAAAGTTGATTTTGACTCTTTAAAAAACTAAGCTGTATCTATAGAATCAAATATAATTATCATATTTATCTATTTCTTTTTTAATTCCCACCGACCTTTATAAATAACATTTTTAGAGACAGATCCAAACTCTTCCTTAAAGACAATAAATCGTGGTTCATTTTTAAAAATAGAAAAACTACGTTTCTTAGTTAATATATTACCACTATTATCTTCAATTTCTATCCAAGGACTCTTATTTATAGGGAATCCTCTTTCGAAAGCCAATTTTAGAATAAGATTTTTTACAAGTGGATGAGTAGCTAAAATACATGATTCATTGTAATCCTTTTGTTTAGCTGGTAAAAATAATTTCGGGCAACTCCAACCCCAAGTATATCTAACGCAATCTCCACTTTTTAAATTTGGCTTAAAGCTTAAGATAAAATCTGCCTTTAAATCAGTCGATGTAGGAAGCATTCTAACATTAATCTTTCTTTTTTTTCCAGAATCATAAAATACTTCTTTAAAAAAAGTCGGACTTGTGAATTGATTTAAATCTTGACACTTTATTAGTTTCTTCCAAGATGGTAATTTTACACTGCTTGGAAGATTAGTCAAAGCGAATGAGTGCTTTACTCCAGAAAAACTATTAGAGGTTACTCTTAAATCAACAATATGTTCCGTTCTTCCGTGGAAAGATTTAAATATGGTAGTTTTCTTTTCCCAAGATTCAAAAAAATATGTCTGATCAATAAGAGGTGTAAGAATTGACTTTAGGTAATGCTCAGCCTTTTCTTTAATTTCATCAAGATCATTCCTATCAAACTCAACAAATTCTTTAGTTTGAGTAATTCCATCTACGATTACTCCTTCTTCAATAAATGCAAAGGTTGGCAACTTCTTCCCGACAGCATAGGAAGATTCAGAAAGAATCCAATCTTTAGACTTATATATATTTCTCTTTTCAATCTTTACATTCTTTGTAAATAACCCAACCACAGCTATACTATTATCTATTTTCGCTCGAATCTTTGTCCACGGCGCCTTCAATTCTGGTTTTTCAGCGGTAACAATCTCGGCACCAGTTATTATTGAAGGGATAAAATTTTCAAACCAAACTGCTACTTTCTTATCTTTCTTGTCAAAGCTATGGCTTAAAAAAATTTTCATATTCTTATTTTAGTAATAATCTTTCGTTGTTTCTGTTTTTAGCTTACCTTTAATTTTAAAAAGAATCAAACAACTCTTACTAATTTATCGTATGTTTGCGGGGCTTGGGGGGAGTAGTCCCCCTTCTTGATTTTCTATAAAAGGTTATATAATGGTCGCACACAAGGTTTGGGATTTTGACAATTTATTTTTTCTTTCATAGATTTATTCAATTAGCCAATTGTAAACTCTTTTTAATGGATATGCCAAGATCGCAAAAAGACCAAAAAGAAATACACCTCTTAAGACTGATGAAAGATGGATTTTGTTTGTAAAATCAAGATAAAGTAATCGTCCGGCAACGAAAACAAAAAGAATTATGCCAATAAAAATAATGACGCCAAACCACTTACTATCTAATACTTTAGTATAAGAAGATTTCTCTGCGTTTTGAATTTTTTCTTTCATAGATTTATTTAATTTATTACCATCTTTCCAAATTATGAAATTGTTCGAAATATTCAAGTTCTTCTTGCGAAACAGATTTGTTAAATTTATGGATTGCCTCAATCAACATTTCTTCATTAATCATTTCTTTATTTCGAGCAACGGCTATACGAGCAGCTTCTGTTACAATAAGTTCAACATCAGAACCAACATAATTCTCTGTCTTTTCTGCTAATTTCTTAAAGTTAATATTCTTGCTATAGGGTCGCCCGCTAAGAAAAATTTTGAACATTTCTTTCCTTGCTTGAAAATCTGGAGGAGAAACATAAATCCGCTTGTCCATTCTGCCAGCCCTTAAAATAGCTGTATCAATAATGTGCGGTCTATTTGTTGCTCCCACAACAAGAATTTTATTCTTCCCAGCGTTATTTAATTGAAGTAGAAACTCATTGATTTCTTCTCTTTTTATGTCTGCGTGAGATGCTAATTCTTCTCTCTTAGGAACTAATCCTTCAATCTCATCAATAAATATAATAGAGGGAGCTTGTAATTTAGCCATTTCAAAAACTTTGGCAATATTACTAACAGCACCATGAATATAGGGAGTGGCAACAGAAGAAGGATTTAATTCGATGAAATTATAACCAAGTTCTTCAGCTAATTTTCTTACTATAAAAGTTTTTCCGCAACCCGGTGGACCATATAATAAAATACCATTCGGGATAGAAAGCTTAAATTTTTTATATTTTTCTGGATTCAATAACGGGTTTATCACATCATTGATTAAAAGAACTTTTAACTCTTTCATTCCTGCGACACAATCAAAGCCACGCAATACTGTTAAGTCGTCAATGATAGCGGTTATTTTCTCGTGTGAATGCTCGTCAATGATTACACCAAGATATTTTTTATTATCAAAACTAATAGCTATTAAATTATATTTTTTACTTCTATCAATAACTTCATCTGGTTTTAGATTAGTAAAAAGATATAAATATTTATCATTTGATAATAAATATACTTCGGTAAAAAATATACGCTCAATTCGATTTTTTACGGTTAAATCATCTTTTACTTTGAAACCGTTATGTAAAATTGGTTTTGATAATACGCTCATAGTATTTTAATATTTATCGAATTCATTTTCCAAAATATTATCAGTTTCTGCTGTTCCACCAGATACAGGATACAAAGTTACCTCCCACATGGTATATTCTTCATAGACACCATCGTATCTAGTAACTTCGTTCGTGGAAAAAGGAAAGTTATCTCTGAATTTTGAAAAACTTTTATCAATTAGGAAGGTCAGATTAGTAGCATCCCAATCTCTTCCTTGAATGAATATTAGCTTATAGTTGCCATCGGAAATATTATGAATCCTATAGCTATTATTAGCTTTTATATATATTGTAAATACGGATCTGTTAGTGGAAATCCTCACTAGCTTTACTAATGCATCGTGGCTGGTCCCATTGTCTATTTTTAATTCTCCTGATCCATTAAGGTAGTAGGCGTTTGAGTGAATTATCGTTCCGTTGGGCAAAGAATTATAGCTTCTAGGTGGTTTTACAGATTTGTTCGATTCGTTGTTTCCGTAGCTCGATGTTTTACCAGTTGTAGGAGAAGTGTAGTTCGAAGTATTAGAACTATCTTCGGAGAAAATAACCCAGCCAAAAAACAAAATAATACCAACGACAATTAATATTTTCTTCCAGTTATATTTGATAGCTGTCAAAATAATATTACGGTTACCAACTCTCTTAGGCTTTTGGTTATTAACTGGTTTGGTTTCTGATGAGTTGTTTTTATCTAAAAATTCTAAATCAAAATTAAGATGTTTTTTATCTTGTGTCATATTAATTGTTTCTATTTTTATAAAACCAGCCGGCTATAAAGAAAATCAAACCGATACCATAAAACCATATTGTAAGCCAGCCGATTATATATAAAGTACTTGCAATATTCGTTTTATGCCGAATATCTTTAATAGCTTCTGAAAGACCGCTAAACATGTATGAATCTACTAAAACTATTAAGATCGACTCCTCGAGTTGCCCTTCAAATTTTTCTTTTGCAAGTTTAATAAAAGAATTCCTATATTCATCAAATTGTCCAATATTACGGACACTTATTTTTGTAAGATTTGACTTAATTTCCCGAATTATCTCGTCAATTGTTTTTCTATTGAAGTTAAATAAATCAATATTGCCATAAATCAATTTACCTGATTCTTCAAACAAAGATTTGGCTAAATCTTCTTGTTTATTATCAAGATAGTCACGTGCTTGTTTATGTTTTTTTAATGCGATCATTGAGATACATAATTTTTTCTGGTTGTCATAAAATCTTTGCAAGTCAATATTTTTTTTATGCTTCTCTTTATCTAATTCAATAAGTTTCAAGGCTTGCTCGTGTTTTTCTTGGGCTACTAAATCAATTATTGGTTTAACTAAATCAGTGTTTTTTTGCACCTCTTTAAGGGTGCGAATATCGTATTTAATTGTTGTTTCCGAACTTGATGTACCAACGATCTCCAAGGCAATATTCAACAAAGAAATAGCTTTTTCGGTTTCGCTTAAATTATTATGCAAATCCAATACAATAGTTCTTATAGCATTTGCAGCCCTGTCTCGCATTGTTTTCGTTTGACTATCATCATAGAGCCCGACATCAATTAATTTATTTAATTCAAATCGTATTGAGCCGACCGATTTTTTAATTGCCTCCTTTTCTTGCTGATCAAGAACTCCATCCTCGCTGACCTTCATATTTTCTAATTTCTCAACTGCCTCATTAATTGATACATAAGCTGGTGCCAAAATGTTTTTTTCTACTTTCTCACCTTTAGCTTTAAATACTTTTTGAAATTCATTGATATAACTTGTGTCTTTGTGTAATTGATAAAATTCGGTATATATATCAGACAGATCGTTCACGATATGCTTTTTAAAATCAGCAATAACCTCCTGACTAATGGTCTGTTCATCATGTAATTTATAAACCTTTGAAAATGCTTTCCAAAATTTATCAGAATCAATAATTTCTTTCCATATTCTTAAAGATTTCTTCAAATAATCTTTGTTATCTTCTGTCAAAAGCAATAAACAATATAAAATAGCAAGATTTTTCTTATACAAATATGCTTTGATTCTATTACCCTCAGACGCATTTTGCCAAACACGGATTGCATTTAAGTAATCTTTATTTTTAAATAAACCCAATGCTTGTTCATCAATTCCATCTGCAATTTGAAACCAAAAAAAGTATTCCTTAATTCTTTTCTTGGGAATCTGTAGCTCCTGCATAGCTTCTTTAATTGATTTTTCTGTGCGTAAATCATTAAATAAACCAATATCAAGATCGTATTTGGGACATTCGTCAATTTTAAGATAATTAATAATTTCTTTTGATCTTTTTAATATATCTTTCTGGCTTGCGGAAGTGTCTATCCCAAGGATATGAAATGCATTGTGTTTAAGTAAATTTGACATATATTATTAATGCGTAATGCCTGATAAATTACTTTTAATAATTTCTTGTTCTTCGGGAGGAAGTAATAACATTAGATTCTGGACACACCTCTTTAACTCATCAATGTCTTCAACCTCAATAGCTCTTTGGCCTTTTTCGATATAATATCTTGCCTCTTTTTCATTAATGAAATTCCTATTACCTTGAGTAATCTGCCGAAACTGATAAATCCATGCCGCAGGATTAGAGAACAAAGCTGTAGCGCCTAGTTCTTTTATTTGTTCGTTAGCTCTAATTAGAAGAATTTTATCGTTCTCTTTTATTGCCTTTTCCCCTTCAATTTTTATATTGTTTAATTGCTCATTATTCTTTTCTTTTTCTTTTTCGTCTGCAAACTCATTGATTATTTTTTGAGCACTCTCGATACCAGAATTAAACTCCTTAATTAACTGGGGCATTTCTTTCTCTTTTTCTATCTTATCAAGAGCGATTTTAAGGTCTTTTAACTGCTTATTAGCTTTTCTTTTTTCGTCCTCATCGAGACGTGCATTTCTCAAACTAGTAGCCACTGACTGAATAGCGTTATCAATCTTGTTTTTCTCATCAGGAGAACAATTCCCTGACACTGTCCTAGCTCGTTCAGTTTGAGCGCTTAATTCGGTTTCAATGTTTTTGATATCTAAGATTTCGTCTTTAAATGTAGAACGTGCTTTAAGAGTTAAATCTATTAACGGGATATAAGCGGTTACAAAAAGCTCTCTGGATTCATTGACCTCAATTGTTATTTCAATATCTGTGCCTACTGGTAAATCATGGGGTAAGTCGCTCCCTTTTATACCTAACTCACATATAAAAGTATTCCTGTCTGGTATATCTGATTCACCCCCACCAACTTTAATCCAAAGAGGATTATCATTTTCATTTTTCTGCAACATTCTTACGGTTTTATATGGTTCGGTTTTCTTTAGTGGTAAGATTGAGCCTTTTTCAAAAAACTTTTCAAAAATCTCTGTAAGATTAAATTCACTTTTTATATCTTTTTTGGCTACAGCGACACCAACAGAATAAGGAATTGGCGCTCCAGAAACAGATAGCCCGTGAGTAATCGTGAATGAATCAGGATCGATTGTTAAAGAATTCCCCTGATTATCAAAAAGATATATCCAGAATAAATTTGTTTTATTAGATTCAAGAGTAACCGTATCAAGAAATTTACCATTTCTGAGCTTAATCTTAGAACCACTGTAAGTACCACTATCAGATTGAATTTGAATATAATATTCGTTTTTTGATTCTTTAAACTCTTCAATAATCCCACTAATTGGTTCTTCTGTTTCTGAAGTTAATGCTTCGTAGTTTAAATTTAAAATTTTAGTTCCTTTTGCTAATTTTTTTGATTTTTCTTCTAAAATATTTTTAGGAACTTTTTGGCTAATAGCATAAATACAAGCACCCCTTGCTACGACTGTAAGCGGGTCAACCGAAGAATCAACCTCTATTTTAAGATCGTGTTCAAGTCTTTCTCTAATATAAGGAATCTGTGTGGGACCACCTACAAGAATAATTCTTTTGACAGAAGTGCTTTTAACTCCGGTTTCCTTGAATGTTTCTTTTGAAAGCTCGATTGTTCGGTCAACCAACTCTTTAATTAGGGTTTCGAATTCTTTTCTTGTAAATTCAGTCAATAAGTATATCTCTTTGCCTGAATCGTCAACGCCTATATTATCCACTTCAATTGTTGTTTTATCGTATTGCGATAGATATACTTTTGATGTTTCTGCAATATATTTTAATTTAGCAAATACACTGCGATATTTATTATTTCCTCTGTTAAAATTATCCAAAGAATATTTTTCAAGAATCTTTGGAACAATTATTTTATCGACAATTAACCAATCAAAATCTTTACCCCCTAAAAAATTATCACCGTTGTGACCTAAGACCGATAAAATCCCATCTTTTAAAGAAATCAAAGCTACATCAAAAGTTCCACCGCCAAGATCATAAATCAACCAGTTCTCATTTTTCGCATTCATGAAACCATAGGATATTGCCGCTGCAATTGGTTCTTGTAATAAAACTACATGTTTAAATCCAGCAAGATTACCAGCTCTTTTGGTAGCTTCTGATTGTAGAATAGAAAAGTACGCTGGAACTGTAATAACCGCTGATACAGTACTAAAATCAGGATACTTTCTTAATATGTCTTCTTTAAGACTTTTAAGAATCTCTGCTGAGATTTCTTCAGCATTCATTTTTGTATTGTTCCTCTCAAAATGCACTGCTTCAGATGTCCCCATTAACCTTTTAACTTCTGCTTTATTATTTTTAAATTCCTCTTCAGACGCGTCCTTAAATAATCTCTCGTATGACCTCTTTCCGACTACTTTGTTTTTTGCTTTATCAATACCAAAAACTGAAGGTGTGTATTCATCTCCAAACACATTTTTAATGATTCCAATTTTACTATCATGATTAATAGCGACTTCTGAATTTGTAGTGCCAAAATCGATACCGATTTGTATATATTGATTAGCCATAGTATTTCAAATTTATTTACTAAGTAATATTATTTTTGCTTTTCGAACAACCTGACCCTTGCACATGATTGTTGGCTCAATTGTTTCCTTAACAATAGATTCTGAAATAGATTCGTCCTTTTCTACCGATAAAACATCGAGGTTAAGTCCTTCGTTATATTTCCGATTTGTATAATCAATTATTTCAATGTCGTATTTTTCTAAATAGCGTTTAAGTTTTTGGATAGAATTCTCGAAACTCTTTTTTTGGTTATCTGAGAGATTTGATGATGTTTTAATAACCCTTTGTTCAATCCTCCACACTTCAATTGCTAGTTCTACTAAATTATTTATATTTAAAGAAAGTTCTATAAATTTTGGAGCTACGGCGTACTTTATATCCTCTTTAAGCTGTGCATGTAAATAATCTAATTTATCTAAAATATCTTTTTGCTTTTTTCTAAAAAACAATAAATAAAATAACACTAAAAACCCCGCAAAGATTAAAACAACAAATAAAACCGGAAGTATATTTTTTATTAATAAGAAAAAATTTAAAATGTCCATAATTTTATTTTTTTATTTTTTGATTTTCTATTTTAAAACTAGACCGGGACTAGTTTTACATTAATTTTTTCTTTCATATATCTACTTCTATCTACTTCCAAATTAACTCTATTTTACAAAAATTTCAAGGGAAAATTAAAAACCCCCATTTTTGAATACAAAATAAGGGGAATACTTGAAAAATGTATTTAAAATGGTAAAATAAAAAAATAATCCGGGGTCGTCTAACGGTAGGACACTTCCCCTTGGAGGAAGATATCTTGGTTCGAATCCAAGCCCCGGAGCAAACAAAACTCCCCTGAAAGGGGATTTTTTGTTTGTTTTGGGTATTTTGTTGAGAACCAAGCCCCCGAATCCCGCACATAAATTTTATGTGCGGGATGTCCTTCGGGCAACTCATTCGAATCCAAGCCCCGGAGCAAATAAAAAAACGCCCTAAAGGCGTTTTTTTTGTTTGGACTTAATCACTTTGACCAATAAAGTCAACTATTGCTAATTCTAAAGGAAGCTGTGGAATTGAGGAATATCTCATTTTGTTCTCTGCTTCCAGAAAAAGATTTAGCGCCTTTTGAAGTTCTTGGGAACTAAACTTTTCTGCCTGAATTTGAATCCTTTCTTGCTCTTCTTTGGTTAATCCAATGATCACCGGATTCATCGGGTTGGGATTTATTTTCAAAAGCATTACCTGTCTTAAATAACAGACTAATGCCTTAGTAAATTCCTGAGGATCATAG
>SDBS01007002.1_pt1 | contig 10971 bp, 7 predicted proteins | sample 2277091 | NCBI WGS metagenome assembly SDBS01 (sample SAMN10404972, study PRJNA504765) | marine sediment metagenome | isolation source: marine sediment core GS10_PC15, 163 cmbsf | place: Arctic Ocean: Southern Knipovich Ridge | collected 2010 | reverse complement strand
TCCTCGACGGCTACGTCAACCGCACCAACCGCAGGGCGCGGACTGCTGGCCTTGGGTGGGGCTGACAGCGCTTGAATGGGAATGGTTTGCAGAGGTATGCTTTCGGTGCTCCAGAGCAGTTCTATCTGGGCGTTCCACCCTACATCGAAGTACTCCACCACGATCTCGTGCTTGCCCGCCTCAAGCTCGACAAATCCCTTGACCTCGGAAAGGCCCCAAGAGGCCAGCATGTCGTAGAAGACCACCTCACCGTCGATCCAGCAGGCAGCCCCATCGTCCTTGCGGGCCATGATCATGTAGGTATCCGTAATCGGCACTTCCAGGAGGCCTTCCCATCTGGCGGAGAAGTCGTCTTCGGCCACCACACCTGGCTCCGGTGATGCGTTTTGCCATTCGAAAGCAAGCGGGCCCTCAATCCGTGTCAGGACGGGATTGCCCTGCAGGTTCTGGTTATTGAAGTAACTGCCCAGGAGGCCTCCTACGTCGGGACCCTTGGTGGTGAAGCTCCACACATCGCCCTGGATTATCTTGTCCGGGTTCTGGGAATCCACACGCCAGTAGTAGGTGGTCTGCGGATTCAGCAGGCCGGGATCGTACTCGTTGCCCGCGATCATCATGGCACCCTGGCCACTGACCACGTTGTCCCGGTTCTCGCTGAAGAAGACTATGGCCATCGTGGCGTCCACGCCGGGTTCCCAGGTCAAAGCGGTGTTGGGATCCACCCACTTCATGCCGTCCGGCGGATTTGCTGCCGAGGCCTTGCTCTTCTTGAGCTCGAAGTTCCACACGTCACCGGCCACGGTACCATCCGGATTCACGGTTTCCACCCGCCAATAGTACACCTTGCCGGGTTCCAGGGACTGGCCCAGGGGCAATGCATTCTCATCCGAGGATCCGAGCAGGTTTCCTGCGGCGCCGGCGGTCACGTCCGCCAGGTTCTCGCCGAAGTATACCTTGTGCGAAGCGGCCCCTTCACCAGGCATCCAGGACAGGAGCAGCGGGGCCTCGTCGAGCACGCTCTCGTGGCGCGGATCCGGCCGGGTGGCTTTGGTGAAACCCGTGGTGAACAGATAGAGCATCTCGTCGCCGGTAAGCAGGCGATTGTACATACGCACATCGCTCAGCAATCCGTCCATGGCAGTGCCCGCATAGGGTTGCCCTTCGGGCTGCGGGCAGCCGCACTTTTTGAACCGACGGTTGTCCTCGTCACCGGTCGTTCCCCAATCCTCGTTGGCGCGCGCACCCAGCGTCACTTCACAGTCGTTGTTAGTACTCCGGCCGGGGGCTTCGGGATCGTAGTTGGTGTTCCCCGGATCCGTTACTGTGGCTACCCAGTCGGTTCTCGTGCCCACCAGCTCACCATTGATCCAGATGCTGGCGTACTCCTGGTCGTTGTCCCACATGCCTGCTAAGTGGTTCCACACATTGTCCTGCGCATCACCCACGGCATAGCCGCCAGCGGGGGTGCGGGGATAGGCCCAGTGGACCAGAGTTCTGGCGAAGAGCATCTGCAGCTTGTATGCGCGTTCACCCTTGCCCAGGAACGTGGCCCAGTTATTGGAATTGATCTCCTTGACCCACATGGCGACAGTAAAGGACTCGCCATCGAAGTCGGCCCAGGTGGGGGGGTCCGTGCAAGAGCCCAGGTCGTTCGGGTCCGCATGCGGTCCCTGGTTCTTGCCCCCTCCACATCTCACATAGTCCGTCCCATCGAAACGGAGAGACATGCCGCCCTCGTGGTCAACGACCCACTGGGGATCAGAGGACGCGGGTTGGCCCGTTGCCGAGGGGAACATGCCGTGACGGCCATTGCCGCTGGAGTCGGCGACAGTGGTGCTGCCCGGACCGTCGTCGAGCTTCCACCAGGCCACCAGGTTGTCCATTCCCGGGTCCGTGCCCACAGCCGCTGCCGCCGGGGCCGCGGTCAGATACAGGCACAGCCAGACGAAACTCAAAAGAACACATCTTCTACACATGGTTTTACCTCCTTCTTTAAACATTATTGATTATACCCTTTAACCACAGATTTCGGGACAGTTACCTTGCTGAGACTACGATTGACATTAGCCATATCTACAGACCCTCCAAACACACCAATTCTGCTGCGGGGGCCGGGTTACACCAAACCCGAAATCAGATACCCTGCGAATAATTATACACATCTACTACCGATAACACAAGTTTTTTTTTCGGGTAGTATCAGTCCAGGTCAAGCCGCTGTACCCGATAGAAACGCGTTGCGATTACGATGCGGCCTTCAGGGCCTTGGCCAGGGGGCGATCCGGTTCCGGGCAATGGCATGCGTACTTCCAGGTGCTCCAGGTAGTCCTCGACTCGGCCCGCATCCAAGTTGAATTCCCCACCCCCTACATATGAACACGACAGAAACGGGACCTCCGTTAAGCGGCCGTCCTGGGTCCTCTTATGTCTGGGTGAGCCTGCGAAGACCACCACAGCGACGGTGCCCACGGGCCGCTGCTCTACGCTCTCCAACTGGTAGATCTTATCGAACCTGTGAGTTCCCAGCCGCTCCATGTCCGCCCCGGGTGCCTTGAGGGTGACCTGCTGCGCGCCCCGCCACTGGCCGCCTACGGCCAGGGAGCCGACGTCCGGCCCGGGCAGTCTGAAGGATCCATGACGCCGGAAGATGCCCGGCGGGCTTACCAGCTCTAAGGCGGCGGCATGGGCCGGGGCAGGGCCACGCACGGCCAGCCGCGCCGGACGGAGATTGAATACCCCGGAGGCGTAGCCCAGGGGACTGATTTCGATGGTGTAGGTCTGGCCGATCAGCTTGGCAAAGGGACTGTTCTGGTCTGCGGGTTCCTGGCTGTCGAACGCCAGATCGGGCTGCCCGGTGGACGTGCGCAGATACTTGACCTGGTCGATCGTTACCAGAGCTACAACCGTGTTCGTCTCTTCAGAGACCGGCCCCAATATCTCCTGGGTGAAGACCACTTCGCTCGATTCGGACACCTTCGGGAAGGGTGCGGTCGAGGCGTTGTCCTGGACCGCGGTCTCCGGGCCTTCCATGGCTGTAACAGCTTCGGTGGCTACCCGGTAACGGGTTTTCGTCCCGGGTTCTAACTTCAGGGAAAGGGTGATCTTCTCCGACTGGGCAGCAGCTTCGTTCGGTTCGGCCGGGACCACCGATAGATCGGAAACCGCGCCTTGCCTGGACAGCGGCGAACATCCGAACAGCCCGATTGCCAGGAACATTGCGACCAGTACATGCCACCGGTTCCGGTGATCTCTGAGATATGTCATGTTTGCACCTCCGGTATGCCAACACCCCATGCGGCACCATGTGCCGAGTCTCCGGGCCTTGCCGCATACGACGGCAAGGCATATGCTACCAAGTTGTATGGCTCGTCGTCAAGTGAATATATGTCAATTTGGAACTGCTATATATCTTTTCCAACCTAACGGTGTCAATTCGGAAATTTGACTGGCCGAATGGGTGCTGATGCGGTCAAGTACATCGCGGAGAAATTCGAAGGGATCAATCTCACACAGCTTACAGCTTGCAATCAGACCGTAGATGATAGTGGCCCGTTCAGCACCAGTTTCACTTCCGGCAAAGAGCCAATTTTTTCGACTAATGGTGACGATCCGCAGGACATGTTCGGCAAGATTGCCGTCAATGTCAAGGTCACCATATAGACATTGCTCTTAGTAATGAGTACGACAATCTTGACTATCAGAGAACCAGGGAAATGATGAGCGGGCAGACTGGTATGAGAATTCGTTGCGGCCATACTACATCAGGAAGACGAGTGACCGGCAGGGATCAAAGTGGATTCGACGGCATAAAAGTACGTGACATATTGGAGGAGGAAATATAAACTGTAGGGATCGAAGACAGAACTCCGATGTATAGGAATTGTTAAATGAAGGAGCAGCTTCTATGGAATTGAATGGGAAATCTCGGCTAACAAGAAATCACAGTTGCCAGATACGATGGTCAGTGCTTGCGGTCCTGGCGGCATCGCAACTGCTGGCGGTCTCAAAGATATCGTTTGCGTCCGAGGCGCGACGGTTGCGAGTCAGTGACAGCGGACGTCATCTGGTGTACGAAAACGGCGAGCCTTTTTTTTGGTTGGCGGACACCGGCTGGGAAATTTTTCACCGGCTCGCCCGAGAAGAAGCAGATATGTACCTGGAGAAGCGTGCGGCTCAGGGTTTTACTGTCATCCAGGCCATGACGCTGGCCGAGCACAAGCTGTTCAAAGTCCCTAACCGGTACGGGCATTATCCACTGATTAACCAGGACCCCTTGCGGCCCAACGAAGACTATTTCAAGCACGTTGATTACGTCATCGACAAGGCGCAGAGTCTGGGTCTGTTCATGGCGTTGGTGGCCACCTGGGGAGATAAAGTCCGCAAGGCATGGGGCGAGGGATCGGAGATTTTCAACGAGAAGAATACCCTCCCCTACGGTAGGTGGCTGGGAAGTCGCTACAAGTCCAAGCAAGTCGTCTGGATTCTCGGGGGCGACAGGGACCCGGTCGGGTATGAATCCGTCTGGCGTGCGATGGCTCGGGGGCTGAAAGAGGGTTGCGAAGGCCGGCAGTTAGCAACATATCACGGGGCCAACCGCAAGAATAAAGGAAGTTCACCTTTTTTCCACAACGACGATTGGCTCGACTTCAACTTTACCTACTCAGGACATCGCTGGATTCTGTGTCCGGCAAACCATATAATCAGTAGTTCAATGGAGTAAGAATGATACAGATATTTGCATCTGTCCTGCTCGTAACAGCGTTTTTCGCATCCGGTTGTTCGACTGTCCCGTCCCGTTCGGTGCAGGCAAAGCTACCACGTAGATCACTGGATATTCAGAAGGTGATCGACAATACGCAAGATAGGTCCACCATCACCATTCCTTTTGGTGAATATTGTTTGACCAAGCAACTGGTGATTAAGGGTCGGAAGAGTCTTGTTCTGACGTCCCAGCCTGGCACTATGATTTTGGTCAGGGACGTCAACGCTGACGTCGTCTCCATCCTTCAATCTGAGGAAATCACCATCAAGAATTTCCACTTAAGACACGTGAATCCGTTGGAGGAATACCAGTGCCACGGCGTTGTCATTCGAGTCAAAGACTCAAATGATATCCTCATTACGAATTGTGAACTGGACGGATGTGGTGCTGTCGGGGTTTCCAGTTGGAGCAGCAAGAACATCATTGTGCGGAACTGCCATGTTCATCACAACACATTCAACGCTTTTTACTTCCAAAGTTGTGCAGGTGTTAAGATTCAGAGCAGTGTTGTCGAAGACAACGGCAACTTCATCCAAATGTACGACACCAGCAGTCTTGAGATGCGAGATAATGTCATCAGGCGTAATGGTGGGTACTGGAAAGGACATCCCAAAAAATCTTAGTTATTTGCTTGACAGCACGACATAAGAGTGTATAATTATTTTAGTTTTTGACATTTCCCGAGGCAAGCAACAAGGAGAAAGAGGGATGCAATTCATTTTGCTTGAGTTTATGTAGTTCACGCAACGGAGGTATTCTTGCGCATTAGGTTCGCTATAAATATAAAAAACTTTATATGGAGATGCAAAAATGAGATGCAAAAGCATCATTCTGACGGCTGTTTTAGTCCTGCTGCAATTATGCAACAGCCTTTGGGCACTTCCGACAAAGGCGTACGAAGCGGAAACGGTAGTGGCTGGCTGGCTAAAGGTAGATCCTCAACCGCTTGAGAAGGCCCTTGGCCATGAGGTGATGAGGGTCGAGACCTTCACCGATAACTATGGTGAGCCGGTTTCTGGAAACAGACGGGGGATCGATTTTGTGGCAGCCAATTCCTCCAATCACTCTAACGGCTCCGCGGAGGATTATGAAACGAATAATTTCAGCGAACTTCCGTGGGAACATGAAGGAGATAGTCATTGGACCACTACAACGTGGGAGAAACATTCGGGAAATTATAGCGCCCAAGCTGGTACGATTGAGGACTATGGAATTACGACTCTGCGAGTGAGACTTGATTGTATATCGGGAAATATCAGTTTCTATCGCAAGGTTTCTTCTGAATCAGGTTCTGATTATTTGACGTTTTACATCGATGGAGTGGAAAAAGACACTTGTTCCGGCGACGAGGATTGGGCCCAAGCGTCCTTTACTGTGGCAGCGGGTACAAGAACCTTCGAGTGGACCTATTCGAAGGATTACTCCGTCGCCGAAGGCGACGATACCGCGTGGATTGACGATATAATATTTCCAGTCGACTTGGGCCCAGAGCCACCGCCTCCGCCGCCACCACAGCCAGATAGCCTGGTTATGGAAGGCGACTTAGTTATGGGTGAAAGCTATGCTAATTCAAACTATGAAACTACACTCTTGCAATTTATAGTTGAACGAGCCGATATTGGTAAATATTTTCACTTCAGTGCGACCGCGCATGGTCCGTTGGCCTTGTTTGCGGTTCGCGGTGACAGAGATGGCTATAAGGGTGATTTTAGATCGTCGGAAAGATCACTCATGGTTGCTCGTGTCGTTCTTCCATATGTGAATCCGGAGATGGAATTTCATGCTTTTGCTGCCGGAGATTATACCCTTGTCTTTCAATCTGATCTATCTGAAGACCCGAATTCCTGGCGACAGGAATATGTAGCTCCTTCGAGGATGTCCGTTCACTACAGAATCACAAAGGCAAACATTTCTCCGGCTCGTGCAGAAGGAAGAAGCATCTATATATTGGAATCTACCTTTCCTCGTACTTTTACGATAGAGGGAAAAGAGTTTAATAAATCGAGATTCGATTTCACTTCCTACCAAGAAGCTCTCAATGACGTTTTTATACAATATACCGAGCTGTTTGGTAATGACTACACGAAGTATGGAACCATGGTGGGCGTCCGATATCCCGGAAATCCCGATTATCCATATGGAGGATCTGCGACTAATCCAATAAACCTCAAGCTATATGTTCCAATCGAAGAAGTCCAAGCCCCGTCCGCCTTCACTCATGAGCTTGGACACGTTTTCACGCAAGGATATCCCTTTGTTTATAATTTCGATGGTATTAATAATGTTGAAGCCGGTGCTAATTACCCCCGGGATTGGCTTGCTGATCCAACGGGAGGCGGGGGCCTCTCCCCTGAGAAATTCATTCGTCATCAAGCTAAAATGATGGTCAGGCTACGAGAGATTGACTCTTAGACTTCTTGGTACAAAGCTCTGAAAAATGATGGTTTTCTGTTGCTGGTAAAGAACATTAGTGGTAGCTGGGATGGAATTCAATCGGTTTTTCAAAGCTACGCTAATGATTACAACGGCAACGAAAGCAATACTGATGGATATGCTCGCGCTGAGGAATTCTACTTAAGATTGGCAGAAAGTATCCCGGATGAAGAACAAAAGAATGCTCTTTATGCCCAGCTCAATTATTGGCAATGTCCTTTTGCACCTAACGTTGGATTTATAGATAATGATAATGATGGTTCCGTATCAGGAGTTGACCCGGATGATGATAATCCTCTCATAAATCCCTATTCGTATGAGTTTATTGAAGATGGGATCGATAATAACCTGAATGGATATATTGACGAATTAGTTCTGAAAAGGGCCGGCGAGACAATTACCCTCGGAGATGACAACACGGCATACGATACAGACCGTGGCACCAGGCGAAGGATTTTCCTTAGTGCGGGTCAGTCTATCAATATTTCCGTTTCTTCGCGAGGTAAACCAGTGAGAATTGGAATTTATAAGGGAAATATCTTGGCGGAAGGTCCGGAGTGGTGGGGTGTTATTGCTAATGAGCATCCCTTAGTCGCCAAATCTCAAACTGTAGTGAATCCCTCCCTTACATTAAGGATTAGAGAAAGTAATGTATACACTGTCAGTTTTACAGGTTATAAACGTGATGGTGTTGAGGTAGGTGATGAGATTGATTATTGATTATTCTGTCCAGATAACACCACCGTAGAGGGGCAGTAATCCTCGCCCGGTTGATATTGCCAGGTTTACAAATTTGACAGCAAGCTTAACCGGATGTTGGGTTTGGATGCGCTTGTCAAGCAGGCATCGGACCGCTGCATTATTGTTCCAGCAGGGACTTCACATGTGCAGAAAAAGGCCAATGTTTTTCGATAAATTCATGGTCGAGTAGGCGTAAAGCTCTCTCATTTAGACATACTTTGCGAGTAGACAGGAGACTTCCGGAACTTAGGAAGAAGCTGGTTTTCTCTGTTTGCCGTCTGCTCTCGCGAGGGTGCCACAATATCTTACCTCGGCGGACTCACCGTTTTGTCTCCACATATGTCAAAATTAAGTAGCCTGGTGAAAACAAATATATCAATCATATAATTCCTTTAGGGATAGCTCTCGCCAGACCATTCCTAATCACTTCCTGTTTAACTCGACTATCAGTCCAGACTATCTCAACGTAAGTGTTCAACTATTTTGGCGTTTTTTGCGAGCAACTCGCTGTGGCGGCCAGAGAATTGCTGCAATCTCAATGAGATTTTTGATATTATGGGGCTTCAAGTGTGCATGAGTGTTTTAGGGAAGTCCCGGCGCACCGGGATGGGAAGTCCCGGAATAAATCATTCAGGAGGTAGAAGGGAGAAGAAGCTTAATCTTTATAGAATCTATAATCAGATTTATTTAGGAGAATATACATGTATCGAAAAATTATCGGTTTAATGCTTACCACGGTGGCCATTTCAGCCATTTCAATCCAAGCAGTCTATGCCCAGCCACTCTCGCCAGCGCGCAGTGCCCCCTCTAAGGTTGGGGATGTGCCTGTCGCCAACGTTCTCCATCGCCTGGGTGCGAAGCTTGAGGGGGATCTTCGGCCAAGGAGTTCGACGGTTACTCAAGCCATTTCGACCGAATGTCTGACGTACCCGGCATTCCTGGGCAGCTATCCCGGTGTCGAAGCAGTTCATCGGGACTACGCATCGAAGGGAGTCAAGTTCTACTACGTCTATCGAGCGCTCGCGCACCCGGAGAACAACGGTATCGTCAAACCTTTCTCGCTTAAAGAACGCCTGATGCACATCGGCGAAGCTCAGCAACGCCTAAAAACTCAGGTTCCATGGCTCGCCGACAACATGAACAACGATTTCAAACGGACCATCGGAAACGCCAACAATTCCGAGTTCGTGCTTGATTTGGTGCATAACAACCGATCCATCGATGGTCCAATCTTCTCTTGCAATCGCTGTCTGACATCTTTCATTTTCATGCTCCTTCGTTAGAAACTATCATTCTTCGTACCCACCGTCGGGGTTTCTTAGAAGAAGCATAGGACAGAAAACGTCTGGGGAAACAGATAAAACCAAAGCCCATACATTACAAATAGATCAAAAGCGAGACTACCGCGAAGCGATTTAGTCCAATCCGATTTTAACTCGAAAATTTCAAAAAATATCTGCATTTTCGCAAAAAATTAGCATTTATTCGGACTCGATATAGGCAAAATCAACATTTGTGTAGACATTTTGGTGTCATAATGTCACCTTGAAATCAGGGTGTTTTCCAGCTTCTGAAAGAGGTAACATTTCGAAGAATTCTGGCATTGTACAACTCACGAAAATGGGGGCATTTTCGTTGGGAAAACCATTGACCATGAGCTTGACAAACGTAGACAATCTCAGTCACATCTGATATAATATGTCGTCGTCTCAATCTGCCACCGACTAATTCGGTGAGGAATCATGAAAAAGGAACGTTAGCAAATGAAAAGACGGTTTGGATTGAAATTGTTGTTACTGTGGTGCTTTGTCTCCCTGACATACTCCGCATCCGCCAATGTGAGGTTGCCCGCTATCGTTGGTGATAACATGATTTTGCAACAGCGGATGGGGGCGCCTATTTGGGGGTGGGCCAATCCGGATGAGACGGTAACAGTCGCGGGAAGTTGGGGCAAGGAAGCTTCGGCAACTGCCGGCGACAATGGGAAATGGAAAGTCTGCCTTAATACGCCACCGTATGGTGGCCCCTACACCCTCACGATCAAAGGCAAAAATGAAATCACCATCGACAATGTGATGATCGGCGAAGTGTGGCTCTGCGCGGGACAGTCGAATATGGGATGGAGGCTCAGCGCGACGTTTGAAGGCAAGAAAGATTCCGCCTCCGCCAATTACCCGAATCTTCGCATATTCCGTTCGGAAAGATGCCACAGTCATGAACCACAAGAAGATTGTAAAGCCGAGTGGACTCCGTGCACACCGGACACCGCGGCCACATGCTCCGCCGTCTCCTTTTACTTCGCCCGAAAACTGCATCAAGAACTGGGAATCCCAGTTGGCATCGTGCTGCAACCTTATGCCGGAACGCCTATTGAAGGTTGGATGCCCAAAGAAATTCAGATGGACGATCCCCGGACCCGCGCAATCGTCGAGGAGATGGACGCGGAATCCGCGGCCTATAATCCGGCAGCGGCAAAGAAACAACTCGGCAGAGCTCTCGAAAGCTGGAAGCAGGGCAAGCGAAAGGCGAAACCCAGGCTGAGAACACCCAGCAATTGGGGGCATCAATACCCGGGAAACATATTCAACGGGATGATTTATCCTGTCCGTCCCTACGGTATTCGGGGCGTCATCTGGTATCAGGGCGAAAGAAACGCCAAGCATGTTGCGCAGGCCGCCAACTACGTCAATCAGCTGCCGCTGCTTATCGACTACTATCGGTCCTCTTGGCATGAGATGTCTGAGGGCAATGTGGCCAGAGATTTCACTTTTTTCTTCGTGCAATTGCCCGGTTGGTTTCCGGCGCAAACGTTGCCGGTCGAGACGGATGCGGCCTGGGCCGTCAGTCGCGAAATGATGCGTCTTGTCGCCCGATCCATTCCGAACACGGCTGTGGCCGTCTCGATCGACACGGGCGACGAAATTCTTCTTCACCCCAAGGACAAGAAGCCTATCGGCTTGCGTTTGTCTTATCTGGCCCTAAAGAGAACTTATGGTAAGGATTTCGTTGAATACGGCCCCTTCTACAAATCTCAC
>SDBS01007001.1_pt1 | contig 10971 bp, 19 predicted proteins | sample 2277091 | NCBI WGS metagenome assembly SDBS01 (sample SAMN10404972, study PRJNA504765) | marine sediment metagenome | isolation source: marine sediment core GS10_PC15, 163 cmbsf | place: Arctic Ocean: Southern Knipovich Ridge | collected 2010 | reverse complement strand
CCTCAGCGGCGTTCTTGCGACTGCCCCTGACAAAAAGCGGCGTTCTGTGACTACAGACTACCTATTATTTAGTTGTTGAGGGAGGGGTCGGACTCGAACCGACACACACCTGAGCCACAATCAAGCGGCCTGCCAATTAGCCTACCCACCCGCCATTCCAGGGTTACGTCTTACCTTCATCCCTCTTCCGCAGGGCGGCAGTCGGTATCTTACTCCACCACCCCCTGGCTATCAGCCACTTCTCCAGGAAGTCCAGCGCCAGGCAAATCGCCTGCCTGATCCCCAGCGCCAGTTCACGGTCGCCCATCGCCCAAAACCCCCACGGGTCGCACACCGCTCCCGTACACCATCACATGGTCTATAAATAGGGCATTCAGCGCATCCTTCACTGTCAACGATGAATCAACAAGTAGCTGCTTCACCACCCCGCTAGTAGTAGAGGACGTCCAGGTTTCATCCAACGCCCTGATAATCGCTTCGGCCTTTGCCATTCCCCGTTTTATGTTAGCTTCATAACACCGCATCAAGGCAGGATTCCACCGTTCTACCAAGGCCATATCAGGTGGATGCCCAACAATGCCCGCCGCCATCGCCCTGGGGAAGCCACTGAGACCTTCAGACAATGCGGCCAAATCCAGTGGCAAGCTAACGGTCGTCAGATACTCACGGTTATTCATGTGCCATTGCCCTCGCCCATAATTCGACCAGCTTTCTCGCAAGGATAAGGAACGGGTGATGTTTCCACAACGCTTGCTTGAATTCTTCTATAGCCCCATGAATCTGCTCAAAGCCACTTTCAAAACTATCCTGCATTGCTCTTCGCCCGCCGATCAGCCCGCAGCGTGACCCATACCGCCGTCCCGAAGAAGAGCAGTGATCCGCCGATGAAGCCCGCCATTGCGTGTGCCCAGCAAGAACAGTTCATGCTTCCTCATCCACTCTTTCCAGAGGACGAAAGCTGAACGTTACCTTGCTCCCCTTGCCCCCATCAATAGGCTCTGACTCCATGATTAGCTCAGCCAATCCGCCACTTGGCAAGGGAACAATCTGTGCGCCCTTGGGGACTTTGTATGTTACACTTTTCCCTGGAGCGCTAACTACCACGGCTCTGGTACAATTAGGTATTGGTATAAACTCCGCCATCGCACTCCTTTCCAGGGTTGCTTTTTCTCCAACACGCTTACGCCATATTCTTGTGTTGAGGGAGGGGTCGGATTCGAACCGACACGCACCTGAGCCACAATCAAGCGGCCTGCCAATTAGCCTACCCACCCGCCGTCTAGTTATGGATCTGCGCGAATCTCATGGTAAATCGCCAAAGCGCTGGCGCGTTCTTCTACTGACATAGCTCCCATCAGCTTGAAACAGTCCTTTTCGACCTCAACCTGTTCGTCGGGAGTGCCCTCGTGCCAAATCTTAAACTCTTCCCAATGCCGATCTTCTATGTTCCAGTCGTCAAGTTGACTGTGCAGGTTCCCCCCAACCATACTAAGGCCGTACACTTCTGCTATTTTGGCAACCGCCCTGAGAACTGCTTCGTTTTCAATTCGTGGCTGTCCAAATTGCTTCCAGCACGTTCTACACATCGCACTCCTTTCGGATTACGCTTCCCTCATACCCCACAACTGTAGCAAGCTAAACAAAAGCCCCGTCAGATCAAACAAGCTGCCGTAATCCTGCTCGCTCTCCTCGCCCGCCAACCACAGCCGAATATCCTCCGTCGTCTGCGCCGTGTTCCCCACCTGCGGCGCAAGGGTGCACATCTCATGTGGATGATCAGGATACGGTGGCACCGCATCAACAGGGTACACCCCCACCCCCAGCCCCTGGTCGGCCTCGCTGTTCGCCGCGCAATTGCACGGCCAGTCCTGCTCTCGGCTCGGGCTCAGCCGCCAAACGATCCCCGCTACGAACGGGTTGGCCTGAGCCGCCGCAACCGTCGCCCGCCCAAAAGCCGCCGTGATCTCCGTCCGCGCTAGCCTGCGCGCCTCGTAGCTCCCATAGCGCCCGTAGGGCTTCTTCGTGCGACCTTTCGACTCCCGCTTCAGGAATTGCTCAAGCTCTTTTGCTATATCTACAGCAGGCGTGCCATTCCTGACGTGATAGGCCAGCAGGCGGTCAATGGAGTTCCGCGTCCTCTGTCCCGCCCGCCACACGTTGTTCGAGAGGTTGTACCCGTTTGGATTTACGAAGAGGTGCAGGGCATCATATGTTACGCTCCGCCTATGAGCAACCCAAGGATAGTTTTCAACTGGCACTATAGGTAAGCCTTTATCCAAACCTCTGATAGCGTAGTAATGACTTCACCGTCAACCTGGCAAAGGCTGTGCTTTTCCAATTCTATGTCAGTGACAAGCAAGCCCGTTTGTAGTTCAAATTCTCTGACAGCCTGGCGGATATGCTCTGCCAATAGATGCCTTTTGACACGTGCCCCATCAATAGTCATCCCACTACTCCTTCCCCCATGCTCCACGCCCCCTGCCGATCAGCTTCACGGAAGGCATCGGCGAGATTTGTGGCGGCCATTGCAGCAGTCGGGCCGGGGACAGTCAACTCATCATAAGTGCCAATCTGACGGTGCTCTTCGGCTTCGTGCTCCTCAATCAACTCCTCAAGTTTGTCCGCTGCCTTCTCTAGGCACGAATCGGCCAACTTCGCCCCAAAGAATTCAGGGTTGTCTTGCACCAGCCCTATGAGCCGCAGGATCTCGGGCTGGAAATATTCCTGTTGCGCTGGCGTCCACTGCGTCGGATTCACGTACTGATTTACCCTACTGACAGTGTGCCTGATACGAGCTGCTAGCCAAAAAATAACTTTCACCCCACCACCTCCCTTACTGACAGCGCAGTTGATTTCTTCAAATGGTATGATTGCTCCGCAATTTGGGCAGACATAACATCGCTGCCAAGCAACAAGCTCACATCGTACAAGGGCATCATTTTCTCCGCATACATGCAGCACCGAATCTATGATCCCACCGTCAAAAAAGGTATTCCAGCGAAATCCTACGGACGTAACCCAACCCGTATCCAGGGTGCTCATGTCACCACCTCCTAACGCCAGCGCTTCGCCGCCTCTTCCGATTCCAACCACACCAAAGCCAGGAATCTCAGAATCCAATACAGGGCCACGCCCGCAAACATCCCCAAAGCAAAGCCGACCTCGAAAGTCATACCACTACCTCCCGCCCCGCCATCCTCAGCCTCAAGTCCTCAGGCAAATACCTGTCCAGAATCGCCGCCTCCCGCTCCAACGCCACATCAATCCCCGCCAACTGCCCCTCTGTGATGATTCGCGCAAATGGCGTCTGCGGCTCGTTGTTCTCCCCATATGGCTCGCGCTGGCCTCCGATGAACACCTCGTCCACCAGCCGCCCCGCCTGCCTCTGAAGCTGCGACAGCTTGGAGATGGGGACCGTACCGTCGTCGCTCTGGGCGCGCAGCACCAGGTAGCTGATGTTTTCCGCCAACGTCTGGAAGAGGACGTCCATCTGCTTCTCGGTGTCTATGAGTTGGCGCAAGAATCGAGAGCGATCAGTCTTGGCCATCTCCCCCTCCGAGTACGCTTACCTGACTTGCCAGCCCATCCCTAAACACCTCCAACGGTTTCAGGCAAAGAGGCTTGCCTGGGACTTGCTCCCACAGCCTCGGGTCCCGTTCTTCACTGGATATCACTGCCCCCAAGGGGTCGCTCCCCTTGTATCGCCAAGTCATATCCCTTTCAACGTCTGGTGGTAAGTGCTCTTCAACTTCTGCAATGGCTGCCGAAAGAAGCCCCAAGAAGCTATTCAGCAGAACCATCAGTTGCTCGTTAGTCACCTTCCCCCTCCTCGCTATAGGCCGATGATCGCACAAATACGGCTTACCGTTGCAGTTATCACCAATGTCGTCCAGATGTTGATACCGATGTGATAAGCCATCAATCCGACTAGAGCAGCGCAGCCTTGTCCAATAAGTGACAGGAGGATTATTTCACTCGTAATGCCCGACAGAATCCCCCCCTGCTTATTCATCATTGCCCTGCCTCCTCCCTCGCCATCCGCTCAGGGTCAAACGTGATTTCCCCCTCGCCGTAGGCCGCCACCTTCATCGCCTTGAGCTCCTCGTCGCTGAAACCCAAGTCCATCTTCGGCCATAGGAACTCGACGGGCATCCCACCCAAGACGGCCACCCCAACCTGCTCGCGGCTTAAGCCAGCCGATTCACGTCCAGGAGCCTGAGCTATCTCCACCTCAAACGCTGCCTTAACCGCATCCTCAGTTTCTGCCTCTGCTAGCGCCGCCTTGATCTCCTCCACAGGCAGCCACTCGCTCTCAAAGTTGTAACTGCCAGGCGCATGCCCCTCGCGCAGCCTCCGCAGCTCAATAGACCGCCACCGCCGCAGATCGGCCTTCGCCTCGCCCGCTGCCTGGGTGCTCAAGGGGCCCCCTTGAGCACCGATCCCCGCCATCGCTATCACAAACTGCGGATCCGTCGCCAGCGGTACGGGTAGCTCGCCAATGACCTCAGCCAATGGCCCGTCGTACTCCGCATCCCCCAGTTCGTCCCTGGCCTCGTTGAAAGAAGCCACCTGCCAATAAGCCTTTCGCTCCGCCACCTGCAGGCGGCGGTCTCGTGGGCGAATGTCCTGGAACTGGCCAACGATGTCCGCCCCATACCTCGGCACGAGGATCTGCGCCGTGATGTCCTCCGCCAAGCTGACCAAGGCCGGCCACACTGCGCCGCCAATGAACTTAGCCTCGGCAGAATCGGCGTTGGCGCGGTTGGAATCCTTACTCCAATACCCCCCAGGATACCCGAGAGCGCGGTCTACCTCGTCTCGGCTGAACTCCCTGCCAGTGAAAAGCCCAATGTCCGTGGGCGACATACTGAAAGTCTTGACATCGACGTCCTCGGCAGCAGCAAACATATACCTCAGGCGCTTTGTCTTTAACTGCTCCAGGATGTCTTCCCTGACCTCCTCGTAATTGCCAGCCAGCGGCCCTATCCTGAAGAGCGTCTTCAGGACAAGGTCGTTGTCAAAATTCTCATCGTACCACTGCGCCGACTTCAGATCAGTGAGGGCAGGCTTATAATAGGCCGTCATCGGTGACATGCCGCGATGATAGTCAAACGGGTTCGGGTACAGCCTCCAGAAGAACACCTGTTCGGGAGCCAGCGGGACTGGCTTGCTCCCGTGCAGCGGGTGGTATAAGAACCCTGAAATGTAGTCGGTGGCTGAAGGGACTGGTTGCACCCGCTCAGACGGCAGTGGCCACCTCTCTGTCAGCTCCCCCGTGCTGTCCTCCACCAGCAACCAGTAAGCCTCACCGCGTAGCAGCTCCCACCAGAAGGTATACTTACGGACAAACTTCCCGCCCATGTGTTCATTGGGTACACGCATCAACTGCTCAAAGGGGTGATCAACCACAGCCTCCAGGGTTTCACCCTTGCGCTGGAAAACCTCAAACTTGGCAGTGCTGGCCATATTGGCGATATTGGCAATGTCGCTCCACACCCAGGCCGACGTCACCATCAATCTTTCACGCTGAACACTGGTCAAGTCCTGGCCCAGCGTAGCGCCCAAGGAAGTCTCCCCCGCGAAGATAGCTTGCAGCGAAGAGCGGTCGCTTGCCTTGAAGTAGCCCAGCCTCTTGAGCACGGTGTCGATTCGTCTATCAATCCAGCTTGCCATATTATGCAAATCCTATGGTGCGGACGGGTTGCCTCACCATCAACCATGCCAATGCCCCCGCCGCTATGGTGTCAGGCAAGTGCCCACGTCCATAGACGTCATCGACGCTGGCATACTTGTGCTCGTTGTACATGAAATCAATCCTGGGTGACACGACTTCTCCGCTCTCGATGGCCTTGATGTAATTGGATAGGAGGTCTGACCTTGCCCTACCGACCATTGTGAAGCTAGTAGCAGCTACAGACAACAGATCGTCTACCACCGTGCCGAGGCCAGTACCATCGTGCGCTGCACGGGAGTCATACCGACGCACCTGTTTGTCAAACTTCTCCACCATGATAGGCCACGGCAGCCGCCCGCATCGCTCAAAAGCCACCAATCGGGCAGGCTTAACATCTGTCCTATTGGTGATGATGATCGTCCAGTCCTTCTTCTTGCCCCAGTCGGCGCCAGTGGCGTACTGGGCCAGCACCATGACGTCGCGCCCGCAGTTTGGGCACTTGGGGTCTTCGCCCTGCTCCGCGCTCAGGCCGCACTTCCCACAGACGAAGGCCGGCGGTTCAACCTCAATGTACTCGCCGCTGCGCCCCTTGTAGCCTCCCAGCTTGGCATCGAACATGGCCTCCACCGCCTCTGGCTGAATGGCCCGGTGCTCCGGCGAAGGCTCCTGCAAGTCATACTCTACCTGCCACATGGCATCTGTGACTTCGCTGCGCTTGCGCTCAACCTCGCTGGGGATGAGCCAGCCCTGCATCGTTTCCCTATAACACCACTCGGCGACCGGCCACCCCTTGTCAGCAGCCCGCCTCAGCACCTCGGTCATCGTCCTGTCGGCGTGCTGGTGGGTACTGCTGGCCACGGTCTGGGCGGCTACGCCATCGCTCTCCATAGTCTGGCCCATCGCCGCCTCGAAGATCTCCAGCGCCATCTCGTCTATCTCGTCCAGCCGCAGCCTCTGAGGGTGAGGCCCCCTGACGCTGGCCTGCGACGCCATGAGTGCCTTGATCCTATTGCCGCCCGCCAGGTTGGTGTGCCGCTTGGCGGGATCAGACCGCAGGAAGGCCCTGGGCGCGCTTCGGTAGCCCCACAGCCCTTGCATGTAGTTGTGGACGTTCTCCGACTGCTCGCCCGAGCCGCCCAAGATGTTCACGTTGGCACCAAGCGTGACGGCCTCGGTCAGGCCCAGCACGGCCAGGAGGAAGGATTTACCGCCGAAGCCCCTTGATGCCTTCCAGACAGTCATCGAGCTTTTGGCGAAGTAGGCATCGGCGAAGGCCCGCCAGGGAGTAGTGTGGTTCGGGCAGACCTGCACGTCGGGGATCTCCACCCCCCATGCCTTCTGCACGAATAGCCTGAGCTCTGCCTCAGACTGCAAGGGAAACTCAAACTCCCAGTCAATTGCTTTCATCTTCTACGTACTCGCGAACGATAACCCTGGTGAAGGATTCAATCTTCTCCCCCTTGCTGGTCAAGTCCACTTTACTAACAAATAGCCCATGGGCTTTGCCAATCTTCCCAAGCGCAGATTGGGAATCGTGAAGTTCAATGCTGGATTGCTTGCCCGTGGTGTGCGAAAGCTTTTTGACAAGATGGCCCTTTCTCTTCACCGCTTCCCAATCAATCGCTCCATAGTCTTGGACAAACTCTGAAATATCCCCCCGCGCCATATCAGCCAACCGCATTAGCACTTCATCAGCAGACATGGCTTTTTCAGAGAGGCGCTTTGAAATAGCGGCGGCAATTGCAGGCTTTTGCATGTTTTCCCAACCCACGCTTCCTAGGGTGTTGTCATTTCCCTGGTATCCCGCACATCTTGCTGCCTCAGTTGCGTTCCAACATTTGAGGTATGCCTCCACAAAGAGCTTCTGCTTGTCCGTCAATCTCGCCATGCCCACTATCCTATTGCGCCAGCCCCCCTCCCCTACGCTTGGATTATAACCGCAACCGCGCCAATTGTCAAATCACATCACGAACAGGGGCGGTTGCTCGTTGGCGATTCTCTGCCGTGCCATCTCGCAGTACTCAGGGTTGATCTCGATGCCGAAGTAGTCACGGCCTAGCTGCACCGCCACCACCGCCGTCGTGCCGGCACCCATGAAGGGATCAAGTATCACCTGGGGGATGGGGTCGCCAGCGTTGCAGGCGCAGGCGGGCTGCCAGCGGTCTGTGGGACTGGTAGTGGGTGCCCAACCCGTGCTATCGGTCTTGGTTGGTACGTTATTGGGGACATGGGCAGGTTCGCGCTTGTTGACGTGGCCAGTTTTCTCCACTATTCGAATCCACCCCCTTCCACATTTAGGGCACGCACCCTTCGCACTCGTGCCCGCCTTGATGCACGGCTCTATTAGCTTTGGGGGGAAGGTGGCGAAGTGGGCCTCCTTGAACGGCTTGGTGGGGATCGTCCAGACGGTGCGGCGGTTGCGGCCACCGTTAGCAAAAGCACGGAAACTCCCCGTTGTGTTACCCTGCCCCTGTACTGGTTTCTCCACTGACCCCCGATTCTTACTAGCCTTGCCCAGCCTATAGGCTCCAACGTGATCCCACTTGTGCGGCTCTCTAATCGCATCCTGATCGTAGTAGTACCGCTTGCTTTTGCTCAACAAGAACAAATACTCGTGGCTCTTCGTCGGCCTGTCCCGCACACTCTCTGGCATACAGTTCGGCTTGTGCCAGATTATGTCGGAGCGAAGATACCACCCGTCCGCTTGCAGGGCGAAGGCCACGCGCCAGGGGATGCCTACCAGGTCTTTGGGTTTGAGGCCGGAGACGGCGGTTGGTGTCCGCATCCACTTATCCCCCGCCTGCCTGCTTTGGCGCGGGGAGCCGTCTGGATTTTTATTGTTGCCATCCCAACCCCCGTGCCCCGTACTTGTTGAGCTGGCATAGCTATCCCCCAAATTCAGCCAAAGCGTCCCGTCATCCCGTAGCGTCCGCTTGACCTCCCTGAACACCTCTACTATATGGCAAACATAGCAACCGCTACAAAGGTGCTGACGAAAATACTTTTTCAAATGAGGCGGTACTTGATACGCAGGTAAAGTAATCACGGCTTGCTTTCTACTCCAATTTGTGGTATAATTAGGCTATGCCTTGGAAAATAAGAACTGCAATCTGCAAACAATGTGGAGGGAAATTTACTGGTCGCTTTAGTCCCAACCGCGACCTTTGCGGCGTGCCTTGTCGTCAATTATGGCTTAATGATCCTGAGCGCAATCCTGCTAAACGCCCCGATGTCCGCCGCAAGCTTTCTGTGGCTGCGAAGGGTAACAAGTGGTCTGTAGGACGAACTGTTAGCAAGGAAACGCGGGACAAGATTTCCCAATCGCTGTCTGGTCGCGAACTGTCTACTGAGCATCGGGCTGCTATATCGCGTGGTGTTCGCAAGGCTGGATGTAGGCCGCCCCTCAATACTCACCTCGTTGGCCCCAATCACCCCAACTGGATTGACGGTAGCAGCACAATCCGACAGACTCAATTTCACAACCCTCGTTATCGTACTTGGCGAAAAGCCGTTTTAGATAGAGATGGTTGGGCTTGTCAAGATTGTGGGCATAAAGGAAGCTCCCTCCATGCACATCACCTGAAGCCCTGGGGGCCTTATCCCGCCCTAAGATACGAAGTGTCCAACGGTGTCACCCTGTGCTCTAAATGTCACCATGACAGACATCGTGGTCAGCCGCGCCCCATTACTTCTGGCCCTCGCACTCTTGCTGAGAAGCACCGAGAATCCCCAACTTCCGAAGCTCTTCCATAACGTAAGCCTTCTCTTTGGCCGTTAAGTCCTCACGCAATTCCAAGAATGGCCTCCCGCAGTCAGGCGTTGGTTCGAGGCCCAGGGATCCGCGCCAGGCGTTGCAGCGGAGGCAGAACGTTCCGCTTGAGCCTCCAGTATGAGCACCACGGCTTGGGCGTTGCCATTCAGGGGGGGCCCCAGAGTTGCCACCGCCCTGTTGCAATCGTTTGATTTCATCACCCCATTTATGTTCACACCCAGCATCCCCGCCCCACATCTGCGGCTCAATACCGTAGTCACGCAGTCCCCAGTAGGGCGGACTAGTCACGCAGGTCTGGAACACGCCATCGGGTACCTGGCCCAAAACACTCAGACAATCCCCCACGACTATGCTGTTCAGTTCATACGGTCCCAGCTTGCTCATAGTCCTCAACTGACTTCATCCTCGTCATAGTGACTAAACCTACTTTGGAAGCCGCCTTCCGTCCAAAACGCAAATGCCTCCTCTGCACTATCAAACCTGCAATTGGCAAGGTACTGTTCTGTTCTACTGGAGGGTTGCAGCTCAAATATCCAGTCACCGTCCTTGTCCAGGACGGCACCGTGCTCAACGATGGCCCATAGGTCTGGCCCCTTTCGTTGCGGCCTGCGCTGTAGCACCACATCGGCTACCTGAGGCCATGAGCCACCCTGCAATTGGTACTCGTTGATTCTTAAATCGTCAAGTTTTGTTTCGATGTTACCCATCCTCCAAGTGCTCCTTCAACTGTGCAATGCAAACATCGCCGCCGGCCTTGACCAGGTTCTGGCCAGGGCCTTCCATGCCCGCGGATAGTTGATGAATTCATCGGGAGGTTGGAATAGCTGGGCGAATGGCAAACACCCGATGTCCCACACCGCTTCCAGCCTCTCCGTTGCCTCTTCCGTGGTCTCGCCGCCATAGGCTATGAGCACGTAGCACCGCAACTGGCGCCGCCTCAGGAATCTCAGCTTGCTCACCGCCTCCCGCAGTTGGGGCAGTGATCCCTTGCTGTCCGCCGCCAGGAAAACTTCTTTGATCCGCAAGGCGCTCAGCTGCGCCACCGCCCAATCGGTCAGCAGCCGCGCATCCAGCCCCCCAGGGAATGATACAGCCCGCCCTTGATCCCTGAGCATCTGAAATACGGCGGATTGGTGATCTTTGGGTGTGGCCAGGAGATTGTTGTCCTGAACGATGTGGCCGCGGCATATCGGCAGCGTGCGGATCCCCCCCTCGTAATCGGGGACCAGGCACCAAGGGCAGCGGCGGTGGCAGCCCCTGCTGGTGATTGTCACTCCGTGCTTGAGGTACATCCCCGGCACGAAGTCGCCGTTGCCGCCGCCGATGGCCGGCCCGCCGAGCTTGACAACGGGGTAGTGCCACGCCCACGCTTCCTGCAGGCGGTGGGCTTCCTGGATGTCCCAGGTGAAGGTGCAACTGATACACACTTCATCGGCCTCCGGTCTCCACAGCGGGGGGTCGCCTACGAAGGCCATTGAATCAATTGGCGTCATGCTGGTCTTGCGTGGGAATACGCGAATTATCC
>SDBS01007000.1_pt1 | contig 10972 bp, 8 predicted proteins | sample 2277091 | NCBI WGS metagenome assembly SDBS01 (sample SAMN10404972, study PRJNA504765) | marine sediment metagenome | isolation source: marine sediment core GS10_PC15, 163 cmbsf | place: Arctic Ocean: Southern Knipovich Ridge | collected 2010 | reverse complement strand
GAAAATCTTTATAAGATTATTATCAAAAAACCCTCATTGTATTAATAATCAAAAACCCTCGCCTTATGGGCGGGGGTTTTTGATTTCTAAAAGATTTTAACTTATCTTAAACCTCTGAACCTTCTCCTTCTGCTGGAGCTTCTGGGGTCTCTGGTTTTTCTGGAGTTTCTCCACCTTCTTTTGTTGCTCCACCTTCTTCAGGGGTTCCACTTTCTCCAGGGGTTCCACCTTCTTCAGGGGTTCCACCTTCTTCAGGGGTTCCACTTTCTTCTGTTGCTCCACCTTCTTCAGGTTTTTCTGGGGTTTCGGGTTCTTCTTGAGAAATAAAGTTAGGATATAATTTGTCGTAGATCATAAATTTGATTCTATCTTTTTAATTTTTCCGACCTTTTTCTTTTTATCTATTTTATATACTATAACCTTATTATAAGAATTCAAAACTTTCTGTCAAGCCTTCACACCATAACGAAGACTGATTTCACAAAATTTAAAGCCCTTGGCGTTGTCCTCGTTTGGTGTGAGAGCAAGCCCTCACGACCAAACGAGGAATTAATTTTTCCTCGTTATGGTGTGAGGGCAAGCATTTTCGGCAATTTTTTGCGATTTTAAATTTATTTACAAAGTGCTAAAATGGAATAATGCAGTTTATCGCTGATTTTCATATTCATTCCAAGTACTCTCGGGCTACCAGCAAAGATATAAATTTGGAAAACTTAGATAAGTGGGCGAAGATAAAAGGGATAAAAGTTTTAGGAACCGGAGATTTCACCCATCCAGAATGGCTAAAAAACCTAAAAGAAAAACTTCGCCCCGCTGAGCGAGGTTTGTTTAAATTAGAAAGCAGTGAGACTCGTTTTATTTTAACTTCTGAAATTAACTGTATTTATTCAAAGCAGGGAAGAGTGCGGAAAATTCATATTTTAATTTTTGCTCCTGACTTTAAAACAGTTGAGAAAATAAATACCCATCTTGGTTGGATTGGAAATTTGAAAGCCGATGGCAGACCAATTTTGGGCTTGGATGCTAAAGAATTAGCAAAGATTGTTTTGGATGCTTCTTCAGAGTGTCTAGTTATTCCAGCTCATCTTTGGACTCCTTATTTCGGTCTTTTAGGTTCTAAGTCTGGTTTTGATTCAATTGAAGAGTGTTTCGAAGATTACTCAAAATACATTTATGCTATCGAAACGGGTCTCTCGTCAGACCCTAAAATGAACTGGCGGCTTTCAACTTTAGATAAAATTACTCTAATCTCAAATAGCGATGCGCATTCGTGCCAAAAGCTGGGACGCGAAGCAAATGTTTTTGATACTGAGCTTAGTTACTCAGCAATTGCGGAAGCTATAAAATCTAAAAATCCCCAAAAATTTCTTTACACAATTGAATTTTTTCCTCAGGAAGGAAAGTATTACTATGATGGCCATCGGGCTTGTGAAATAAGGCTGTCTCCAAAAGAATCAAAAAAATATAATAATGTCTGTCCAAATTGCGGCAAGCCCCTGACAGTAGGTGTTTTAAATAGGGTGGAGGAATTAGCGGACCGGGAAGAAGGATTGCGGCCAAAAGAGATAATTCCCTTCAAGAGCATTGTTCCTTTAGTAGAAATAATTGCCCAAGTTGTTGGGCAGACGCTAGCCACAAAGCGGGTTACTGAAGAATACCAGAATTTAATTAGAAAATTTGGAAATGAGTTCAATATTTTATTAAATACTTCTTATAAAGATTTACAAACATCTACTTTGCCCGAGATTGCGAAAGGAATTAAAATAGTTAGAGAAGGAAAAGTTCATATGGAGCCAGGATATGATGGAGTTTTTGGCAAAATAAGGATTTTTTCCCAAGGGGAACGAGAAACTCTGTCAAAACAAAGAATATTGTTTTAAAATGAATTAATTACATGAATAACAAAAAATTTCCAAATGAATCCGCTGGAAGAAAAATGATTATAGCTGTTCCTCTTATTTATCCTGAGCAGCGCATTTTGGATGTTAAAAAAATGCTTTTTGAAAAAACGAAAGAGCTGGAAACTATTAATTATATTCATGTTGTTAATAAAGAAAAAAAATTAGTTGGAGTATTTTCTATAAAGGAAATTTTTCGCAGACCCGAAAAAACAAAAATAAAAGAAATAATGCAAAAGGAAATTATTAAGGTAAGACCCTATACCGACCAGGAAAGAGTGGCAATTTTAGCTCTTAAGAACAACCTTAAATCCATTCCAGTTGTAGATAAGGAAGGAAAATTTTTAGGAGTTGTTCCTTCAGATATTATTTTAGATATTCTTCATTCAGAAAACGTTGAGGATTTTCTAAAGGCAGCTGGTATCCATAGTCCCTTGAGAAAAATCTCAAAGGGCTCTCCTTTGTTTTTAGCTAAAGTCAGGATTCCCTGGTTGGTTTTTGGTCTTTTTGGGGGAATTTTCGTTGCCAGAATTATTGGTTTTTTTGAAGCTCCGTTAAGAGCTCATTTCATTTTAGCAGCCTTTATTCCATTAATTGTTTATGTTGGCAGCGCTGTTAGTATTCAAACCCAAACTTTATTTATTAGAAGTTTGACTTTGAATAGTCAGCTTGAGATAAAAAAATATCTTCTCAGAGAAATTAAGGCCGGTTTTTTAATAGCTTTGGTTTTAGGCGGACTGCTTTTTCTTCTGTCTATTTTTTTGTTTAATTCCCCATATTTTATCGGGATTATTTTAGGGATTTCTTTGTTTTTAGCTATTTTGGCAACTATTTTAATCGGAGTTTTTATTCCCTGGATTTTGCAAAAATTAAAAAAAGATCCGGCTATTGGTTCCGGACCTTTCGGAACAATTATTTGCGATGTTTTAAGTTTGCTGATTTATTTTTTAGTCGCTTCTTTACTGCTTAATTTTTTTACTTAGGAATCCAAGAAATTAAATTGTTTGTAATCTCGAATTTCCCATTTACAAATTTTTCAATCACCCAGATATTTGTTTTGCAATGATCGGTAATTTCTGAAACAGTAATTTCCGATTTTTTTTCTGTCAGAGCCAAGAAGGGCAAAATCTGATCTGCTAGGTATTTATCTAAGCAGGTCTTTCTCTCTCCTTCTTTTAGAAATTCTAAAGCTGCCTCTTTTCCAACGTATTCTGCCGGCTTTCCAAGTTTTCCCAAATTATCAATTCCAATTGCTGTATTCTCAAACTCAGCAATTAAACAGATCTGGCTTCCCGGACAATCGGTTTGATAATACTCAACTCTTTCTTCAATAGGCAGTTTTAATTTCCCCAAGATTTCTCTTGCTCCAGATAGTTGCCTTTCGGCAACTTTTTTCTTTTTTAAAAATTCTGAAGCTCCAGAGATTGTTAAGATCTTTCGGAGCTGGCCCCTTTCAGAAAGTTTTATAGATTTTAATTTTGATGGAAAAACTTCTACATTGATTTCTCCCCCTCCTGAAGGATAATATCCTCGCTTCAGAATCTCAACTTCAATCTTAGATCCCATTTTTTCTAAAATTTTCAGAAAGACAAGCCGAAAATAATCAAAAGTCGGCGAAAAAGGAACATCGCTTCCTCCACCGTGAAGATGAATTTTTATAGGATTTGGAGCGAAAAGGGAAACTGGCAAGAGGGATTGTAAAAGTAAAGTAATGGAAGCTGCTGTTTCAATTCTTATGTGAAGATCTTTAGCTGTGATTTCTCCCGGATGAAATTTAATTTCTTTTGAGCCAAATTTATCACCTTCTAAATATCCGCTGCAAAGTTTAGCAACATTTTGAATTCCTAAAAGATGTTGAAGCATCAAACCTTGTTTTGGGCGATTACGGCGGATATTAAAAACATGGCAGGGTTTTTTAGTTATTGCCGAAAGAGCGATAGAGGTGCGTAGTATTTGGCCGCCGGTAGTTCCATCAATTTCTATCATATGTTATAATTATAATATAACTAAACCTAAAATCATATGTCTAAATTTTCTCAGAAAGGAATTTCTCTCTATCTATCAATAATGATAATGGTTATTCTTCTGTCTATTGTTTTAGGCATGAGCGGAATTTTACTGGGACAGCTAAAGATGATGAAAGGAATAGAAAATTCAGTAATCGCTTTTTACGCAGCTGACACTGGAATTGAGAAAGTATTGGAAGAACTTTATAGTGACGGCACTTGCACTGATCATTATGATGATTTTTTAGACCTTGATGATAGTGGTGGTGGAGGTGTCACAGATTGTCCAATAGATTTGTTAAAATATAATGATGCTTGTTATAAGGTTCTATGCCGAGCTAATGGTGAATTATTTCCTGATGAGAGTGTTTGTGGTGCCGATAACTACTGTATTAGATCTCTGGGAGTTTTTAGAGAAATTAGAAGATCAATTGAGGTTGAACTATGACAAAACAGCAAGCGAAACAACGCATTGAGAAGCTGAAAAAACTCATTAGTTATCACCGCTATCTATATCATGTTCTCGATCGCCAGGAAATTTCTGATGCAGCTCTTGATTCCTTGAAGAAAGAGCTTTTTGATTTAGAGCAGAAATTCCCAGAGTTCATTACTGCAGATTCTCCAACTCAAAGAGTGGGAGGAAAACCATTGAAGAAGTTTAAGAAAGTAAAACACCAAAAACCAATGCTTTCTTTTAACGATGCCTTTTCTGAAGAGGATATAGAAGATTGGTTAGAAAGAATTTCAAAACTTTTGAGTGATAAAGAAAAATCTGGGATAGATTTTTATTGTGAATTAAAAATAGATGGTTTAGCAATTGAGCTGATATATGAACGTGGCGTTTTGAAAGTTGGCTCTACAAGAGGAGACGGAACCATAGGGGAAGATATTACCCATAATTTGAAAACAATAGAAGCCATACCGTTAAGTTTTAAAATTAAAAAGCAGCCCCTTGGGGAGTCCGCTTCGCGTCCAGTAAAATTAAAAATTCCACCGAAGGTTGTAATTAGGGGCGAGGTTTTTATTTCAAAGAAAGAATTTAAAAAAATAAATAAAGAACAGCAAAAAAAGGGTCTCTCAACTTACGCTAATCCTCGAAATCTAGCTGCAGGTTCAGTCCGCCAGCTGGATCCAAAAGTTACTGCTTTACGTAAATTAGATTCTTTTATTTATGATATTATAGAAAACAGAGACTCGGTCTTTGTTAAAACTGCTGAAAGTTTAACAAAAGGTCGGGCCTTTTCTACTCATGAAAATAAGCATAAAGTGTTGAGAAATCTTGGTTTTAAAACTAATCCTCATAACAAATACTGCCGTAATTTATCAGAAGTTTTTAAGTTTCATAAATACTGCCAGAAGATAAGAGAGAAAATTCCCTACGAGATAGATGGAATTGTGGTAATTGTTAACTCAAATGAAATTTTTGAAAAGCTCGGAAAGGTTGGGAAAGCTCCAAGAGGAGCAATTGCGTTTAAGTTTCCCGGCAGACAAGCCACTACTGTTGTTAAAGACATTAAAATCCAAGTTGGCAGAACCGGCGCTTTGACCCCGGTTGCTTATTTGGAATCGGTTCGGGTTGGAGGGGTAATAATTTCAAGAGCTACGCTTCACAACGAAGATGAAATAAAAAGATTAGACGTGAAGATTGGAGACACAGTGATTGTTAGCAGGGCAGGGGATGTAATTCCAGATATAATAAAAGTTCTTCCAGAATTAAGAACCGGCAAAGAAAAGAAGTTTAAAATGCCGGAATGTTGTCCCGTTTGCGGAGCAAAAGTAATAAGGCTAAAAGGTGAAGCGATTTCTCGTTGCAAAAACCCGGATTGTTTTGCCCAAAAAAGAGAATACTTTAATCACTTTATTTCTAAAGGAGCTTTTGATATTGATGGCTTAGGGCCGAAAATAATTAACCAACTTATTGAAGAAGGCTTGGTATCTGACCCTGCTGACCTTTTTGAAATGAAAGAAAGCGATCTTCTACTATTAGAGCGATTTGCCAAAAAGTCAGCAGAGAATTTAGTTGAAGCTATTCAAGGTAAAAAAGAGATTAGTTTGCCAAAATTTATCTACGCTTTGGGAATTAGAAATGTTGGAGAGGAAACCGCTCAAGATTTATCCGCCCAAGGCGGACCAGCCTCTGGCTGGGCATCCATAGATAGATTAAAAAAAATGTCCATTGAGGATTTGGAAAAAGTGAAAGACATTGGTCCCATAGTGGCAAGGTCAATTTATGATTGGTTCCGTCAGAAGCGAAATGTAAAACTTGTAGAAAAGCTTAGGCAAGTAGGAATAAAAGTTTCAGCCTCGACTCGCCATCAAGGCGAGGCGGGCAAAAGTCAAAAGTTAAGAGGACTAACGTTTGTTTTAACAGGAGGGTTAGGAACGATATCTAGAGATGAAGCTAAAGAAAAAATTAGAGAGCTTGGCGGAGAAATTTCTGAATCAGTATCAAAAAAAACAGATTTTGTGGTTGTTGGCAAAGAACCTGGTTCAAAATATGGAAAAGCGAAAAAACTCGGAGTTAGGACAATTAACGAAAAAGAATTTTTAAAAATGCTAAATTAAAGAATACTTTTAAATTTCATTATGGAGTATAAAGATGTATTTTTAAAGATAATAAAGATAGGGATAATTTTAATTCTCTTCACTCCCTTGGTTTTAGGTCTATTTGGCCTTACTGTTTCAAGCTATCCCAAAGCTGTTTTTTTCCGCTCTTTAGTAGAAATCATATTTATATTTTATGTTTTATTGGTATTTTTAGATCGTAAATACCTCCCGAAAATATCTTCTTTGATTCTAACAGTTTCTCTTTTTGTTGGAATTTTAATTTTAACAAGTTTAACCGGTTTCAATTTCCTTAGAAGTTTTTGGGGAGATTTACATCGAGTAGAGGGGGTAATTCTTTATATTCATTTATTAGTGTTTTTGTTGATTCTTATTAGCGTTTTTCAAAAGAAAAAAGAATGGTTAAAACTTTTTAGGATAACGGTAATGGTTAGCGCAATATGCAGTTTTGCCGGAATTTTGCAAAAACTTGGTATTTTTTCTTTTTATGATCTTGGTAGTGAGCTTAGGGTATCTGGCACATGGACCAATCCAGATTTTTTTGCTCCTTATATCGTTTTAACAATCTTTATTGCTATATTTCTTTTAGCGGTTGAAAAAAAAGGGAACTGGAAAGTTGTTTGGGCAGCGATTTTGGCTCTAAATTGTTTTACCTTGATTTTGTCCGGGACTCGAGCAGCTTGGATTGGGTTTGGGACGGGATTAGTCTTCCTTTTTTCTTTTTGGCTTTTTGGCTGTTCAAATTTAAATCATAAAAAAAGAAAAGCAATTCTTTTAGGAATCTTGATTTTAAGTATTCTTTTACTCGGGGTAGTTTTGAATCCAGACCGTCTTTCTTTAACGGAAAACCCTTCTTTTCAAAGAATGATAGGCGTGTTTGACTGGGAGTCCGGCTCTGTTCAAAGCCGCTTAATAAATTGGGAGATAGCCTTAGAGGGTTGGAAAGATAAGCCGGTGTTAGGGTGGGGTCCGGAATCTTTTGGTTTTGTTTTTGACAAGTATTTCAAAGCCGATTATATTGAGGAACTTTCCGAGGACGTACTCTATGACCGTCCTCATAATAAAGTTTTAGGACTGATGGCTACTACCGGTATTCTCGGGATTTTAGGATACCTTTTTATATTTTTCACTGTTTTTTATTTACTTTTCAAATCTTATAAAAGGGCAGTTGCCGGAAGCAAAGAAAATTTTAGGCCCATTTTTAGTTTAATTTTAATCGCTTTTTTTATATCTTATTTTGTTCAAAATCTTTTCTGTTTTGATACCATAGGAAATAATTTAATTTTCTTCTTAGTTATAGGTTTTGTTAGCAACAACTTTCTTTTTTCCAAGAATAAAAAATCTCCCATAGTGGAAAATTTTTCGGGAGAAAAAAAGGCGTTTTTTCATAAAAGAAATTTCAGAATTGTTCTAACTATTTCTTTCATCTTTCTTTCTTTAATAACTTTCTATCAATTAAATTTTAAACCAACAATAGCTTCTAGAATTCTTGTCCAGGGAACTGTTTCAGGAAAAAAAGATTTTGGTAAAACCCTTTCTGAATATAAAAAAGGGATTAGTCAAAATACAATATTTGACAAAGACCTTAGAAGAAAGGTGGTTGAAGTGTTGATTCGTCTTTTGGAAAAATACAAAGTGCCAAAAAGTACTGAAAGAGAAATAGTTGAAGTTCTTTCCGATTTAAAGCCCTTTTTGGAAAAAGATTTAAAAGAACCGGACATAGGATATTTAGGATCCCATGAATTGCTTGCCCGGGTAAATGAAAGAATTTATTTGTTGTCAAAAGATTCCGAGGTTCTCAAAGATATGGAAAAAGTAATCATAAAAGCTATAAGTTTTAATGACCAAAACCCCAAATTTTATCGGTTGCTCGGAAAAGTAAAGATATATCAGAGCAAGTATTCAGAAGGGGAAGCTTTGTTTCAGAAAGCTTATGAACTTACTATGAAAAAGTTTGAAGATGAAATTAACTTGTATGAATATTTAGGGGTGGCTTACTTCAGAGCCGGCAACAAACAAAAAGCAGCTGAGAATTTTAAAAAGGCCTTAGATAGAAAATTCTGTTTAGAGAGGTTTAATCCAATATCTTCTCAAGAAACGCTTACTTTTGTCCAGAAGGTAGCTCGTATTTACTGTCAAGACCTTAATGATTTGAAAACTTGTCGCCAGATATATAAAAGGGCAATGGAAATTTTTCCTGAAAACCAAAAACAGCTTCAACTTGAATTAGAAACATTTTTGAATTAAAAATTATGTTTTTATCTTCTATCAATCACTTGAAAAAATTGGATCGGATTTTAATTATTTCTTTTTTATTACTAACGGGGGCTGGCTTGTTGTCAATTTATAGTTATTGTTTGGGCAGTGGGGATTTTTTGATTTTAAAAAAACAGATTATTTTCTTTATTATAGGAATTGTCTTAATGGTAGCTGTAAGTTTTTTTGACTGGAGGGAGTTTCGTGAAAATCCTTATTTTATTTTGGCGTTATATTTCCTTTGTATTTTGTCTTTACTGGGTCTCTTTTTTTTCGCATCAGAAATTAGAGGAGTAAGAAGCTGGTATAAAATAGGACCTGTTTCATTTAATCCAGTAGAATTTACCAAAATTGTTTTAATAATCTTGCTTGCTAAATATTTTTCAATGAGACATATTGAAATGTACCGACTAAGGCATATTCTTCTTTCCGGTTTTTATATTTTACTGCCCGTAATTTTAATTTTTCTCCAGCCAGACTTAGGTTCAGTTATAATTCTAATTATTTTATGGACAGGAATTTTAATTATTTCTGGAATTAAATTACGCCATTTTTTGATTTTAGTACTTTGCGGTCTTTTAATTTTAGCTCTAAGCTGGTCTTTCCTTTTAAGAAATTATCAAAAGGAAAGAATTATGAGTTTTTTTGCTCCGCAGATTGAACCTCTTGGAATAGGCTGGAATCAGGCTCAAGCAAAAATTGCTATTGGTTCTGGAGGAATTTTTGGGCAGGGTATTGGTAAAGGTTCTCAGACCAGATATGGTTTTTTACCCGAACCTCACACCGATTTTATTTTTGCCGCTATTGCCGAAGAAACTGGATTGATGGGTATATCGGTTATGCTTCTTTTATTCGTAATTTTAATCTGGCGAGTTATGAAGATCGCCATTATTTCTCAATCAAATTTTCCTCGACTTTTTGCTTCAGGCCTTGCTATTATTTTGTTTTCTCAAATTTTTATCCATATAGGTATGAATCTTGGAATTTTGCCTGTTATCGGAATTCCTTTGCCTTTGGTTAGCTACGGGGGGTCTGGCTTAATAGCTACTTGTATTGGATTGGGAATTTTACAAAGCATCAGAACTCATTAGTCTCGTAGGCTTTATATAATTTCTGGATTATTGACTTTGGTTTTCTCGAGAGTAAAATAGATATAACAAACAGGAAAAGCATGAAATACAAAGAAGAAAATTATATATCCTTACAAGAAGCAACAAAATACTGTGATTATTCGCAGGAGTATTTAAGTTTGCGCGCGCGTCAGGGAAAATTAGAGGCAATAAAGCTCGGCAGGAACTGGATGACAAAAAGGGAGTGGGTGGAAAAATACGTGACTAGGACTGAAGAGTACAATGATAGCTTGGAAGTCCTTAAAGCTAAAAATTTCGAAAAAGAAAATTATATATCCTTACAAGAAGCAACAAAATACTGTGATTATTCGCAGGAGTATTTAAGTTTGCGCGCGCGTCAGGGAAAATTAGAGGCAATAAAGCTCGGCAGGAATTGGATGACAAAAAGGGAATGGGTGGAAGAATACATGGTTAGGACTGAAGAGTACAATGATAGCTTGGAAGTCCTTAAAGCTAAAAATTCTAAGGAGGTAAAAAAAGAAACTTGGCCGCCAGCAAATCTTCCAATAGGAGAATTTGATGAAAGAGAATTTGCAGAGATCATGCCTTTGCAAATTAAAGAACCAGCGATAGGGCTTCGTTTTGCTTTTGCAACAGCGTTGGTTTTTGTTTTGCTAATCGCCGGAGGGATTCTTGTCCTCCCAAATCTTGTAAAACAAAACTTGAAAGAGTTAACAATCAACGATAAACTCTCTTCCCTTACATATGTATTAGAGGAAACCGGAGAAGTAATCGTTGAAGAAGTAAGATACACAACATCTCAAATAACTAAAGGCAGTTTTTTTACCGTAATTAATTCTCAAGGTATTTTCAAAGAATATATTTATTGGTTAAGCGACACCATTAAAACTGGAACATTAACTTTTGTTGAAGAGATTAGATCTATTGCTGATGCTTTTCGCCAAACAGGCAGATACATTTCCCAGTCGTTTAAAAAAGCCTACCAGTTTGTCACCAGGCCTTGGAGAATATCTTTATCTCAAGAAGAAAGAATTGCAGAAGAGCAAATAGTTCCCGAGCTTGGAGAAAAGGAAGGAATGGTTGTGATTCTTTCTACTGAAGATGACGAAGAAGTTAAAGAAAAAATAAAAACCGCTTTTTCGGATGAGGTGAGAGT
>SDBS01006999.1_pt1 | contig 10973 bp, 19 predicted proteins | sample 2277091 | NCBI WGS metagenome assembly SDBS01 (sample SAMN10404972, study PRJNA504765) | marine sediment metagenome | isolation source: marine sediment core GS10_PC15, 163 cmbsf | place: Arctic Ocean: Southern Knipovich Ridge | collected 2010 | reverse complement strand
AACAGACTTCAGTATCCACTCTTCGTTGCAAGCCAGACTATCAGGGGCCGGAGCGGTTCCCAATAAGGGCATGTCGGTACCCGTCAAGGTCGCTATGATTGAGATGGACGGGGACGCGAGAGCAAGTGGGGGCCAGACAGTCCTGGCAAAGTACCACACTCTAGTGCACGAGGATGAGACTGCCGATACCGGGATTATAGTCTTGTGGGCTGGTGCCCTGATAACAGAAGCAGTGGTCCAAGATTCGGTAGCGGCTATTATCCGCCTCCGCACCAAGGGAGCCAGCCCGGCAACTTTTAGTGACTTGACATTTACTACTGCGGATGCGATTGGGGTTTTCAGACAATTTCTGACGACATCTTCTCTAGCGGCCAAGGGGCTTCCGGTATCCCATGATACGACTACTTCCGAAGCTGAGGACCAGACGATCATGCACGTTCCAGCAGGGTATGGCCTGGAAGTTGCATTGGTTACAGCCGGGGTGGATGGAACTGCGGGCAATACCACTGGGCGGGCACTGGTTATGGTTAACTATATTGTGGTTCCAAGACGGATTACGGAGAACCAGTAATAATGTCACTTAATGAAGCCGGAAGAACGGGAGTTCAGGTTAACCTGACCGCCGATGGTGTGTTTGGGGTGGTGACTCAGGACCCAGAGAGTATGCTAAGCTCTCCCGGGGGTCTCACTGGTGTAAATGGTGGCTCAGCATTTGGCATGCCGATTTTACTGTTGGCATATGCCTCACATAGCACTACCTATGCTGCACAGACTACCACTGTCACTTTTACCTCTGATGGTATGCCCTACAAGTTGAGGGTCTTAGGAGTAAAGGTTCGTTGCCTTGCTAATAGCCCCAAAGATTTCAAAGATGGCTATGGGTACGTCAGGGCTTCAGTTGAGGACGGGGATGGTAGTGGTGTATGGACCAGTATCCTTGAGGTAGAGAGTATGGGTGACATGGAAACTGGAGATGTACGAGAGATAGCAGTAATTGAGAATAGCAATGCTGTGGTGGATACTAATGAGGGCCTACGAGTCAAGGTGACTTCACAGGCAGACAGTTTTGGAATCAACCCCACTGCCTCGTTTGTCGTCGAGTTGCAGTGTTTGAGGGTCTTCTAGACAGGAGAGAAGAACAGATGTCTTTGATTAAGAACGCGAATAAAATCGAACTTCATTGGCTGGCCGGACAAGCCGGTTTGGTTGGTCTCAACTCTGATGCTATTCTTCTGGAAGACAAAGACTTTGAGCTTTCGGGAACGAGTGCTACAGATGCCGACTGTGCCTACGATGCTGACCAGGGCCTGGCCCTAGAGACGGCTGGTGCGGGAGCCGATCAGGTGATTATGCTCCCCCAGGCAACGGGCGACAATGTTAGCCTCTGGCGGGAGATTGCTTGGACCACAAACAACCTGCCCAAGTATGAAGCAGTTATTCGGACCGATGCTCTTAAGGCCCTTATGGAAATTGAGGTCGGACTGGTACTTACGATGCCATCCCCGTTTGACGCGGCTACGGACGACGATCAGATCAAGTTCACGTACCTCCAGGGTACAGATACAAACTGGCAGGTCGCCTCTAGTATCAATACCACTGACCAGACGGCGATTGACACCGGGGTCCCAGTAATTGCCAGCTCGGTGTATCACTTTGCTCTTCATGTTGATCGTGCTCGGGTCTGCCGATGCTTTATCAACGGGCGTCTGGTAGGTGTGAGTGCGGCCCTCAAAACTAATATTGACCTCCTACCGACCGTTGGTGTACAGGCTGGTAGTGCAGCCGCGGCTTGTAAGATTTACGTCCGTGAGCTGGCAATCAGCCGCGAACTGGTCGCGTAAGCACCAACCAAACAGGAGATTCATCGTTATGAGAAATATGATTAACCCTCACCGGCTTTCCCGGGTTTGGAACGCAGGACAACAGGGACTAGTTGTGGCGAACGCTACGGCAACGGCACTAGCTGATCGCCAGTTCGAGCTGTTTGGCACGAACGTGGTCGATGGTGCTGTTACATACGCCGACGATCATGGACTCTTGCTGACTACGCAGGGTGCCGGTCTCGATCAAGTCATTTTGTTCCCTTCGGCGACCGGTGACAATCGAAGTGTTTTTCGGGAATATAATTGGGGTCCCGAGAATGAGACCCACTTTGAAGCAGTAATTCGTACTAGTGCTTTTGCCAATACCGTTAGTTGGTGGGCTGGTCTAGCTCTTACAACTCCGGCAACGATAGTGGCAGGAGACGACAACGACGAAATCCAATTTCTTGCTGTTCAGGGGACGGATCTTACGTGGCAGTGTGCGGTCAGTGTCGGCGGAACTGACACCATCATGGATAGCGGCATTACGTGTGAGGCTACAACTGTATACCATTTGGCGATTCGTTTTGACAAGGAACGGAGACCTCACTTCTTCATTAACGAAATGGAAGTGGCTGTAGGTCCTGTTTGCGTCGCTGGTACGGCTATACTTCCCCGAGTTGCAATCGAGGAAGGTTCGGCCGCTAGCAAGGCGATGCACGTTCGGTCAATCGCAATGTCCCGTAAATGGGGCGTCAACTAGGAGAAGGAAACTATGGGCAGAGGAAGTGTACGAGCTGGGGCTCCAGTTACGGGGACTCAGGCTGCGGCTGGTACAGATAATAGTCTGACAGACCCCAGGATTATCACATTTAGTCCAAATGTACGTCCATGCCTTGTAAGGCTTGCGGCTGCTGTCGATGGGGCTGGGGCTCCGGTTCTCATAAAGGTCAATACTGAGGTTGATGAAAATGTTTCGGATGACTTCAATACCGGGACCAAGGCCCACTACGCCCTCAGTGCCATCACCACCACCATTGATGTGAGTGAAGGGGGCCAGGTGTCTGTCCGTTCCATCAGCATTGCTACCCAACATAACGATGATGACCTGGACGATGTAATGGTGGCAGGTTACGAGCCTTAGGACTTGGCAAGGTTAATTACCGGTTCACGCACGATGAACAACAGCAAAGTCATTGGGGCCTTGGTTGGGGGCCTGGTGGGAGTCTTCCTTCTATGGGCAGCATATGCCCCTGAGACGGTTTCGCGTGGGGAAATGGTGTCCTACGTTGAAGCCACTACTGCCGAGCACCTGAGGTTCCTACGAACGGACATCAGAATAATGACTGAGACTTTAAGAGATGTCCGCGAGCGGGTTATCCGTATGGAATCGATTTTAGCCGGGAGAGATAGGTAGGTAGCCATGGCGAATGAGGCCACTGTTACTACTAGCCTACAGTTTGCAAAAGGAAGTGTGAATACAACCCTTTCTGATGCAGCCAGTACCTTCGACGTGACGGGTACGAGGTACATTAGCGGAGTCCAAGAGGTGGGCACTTCGGAAGAGGCCTTGGATATGGGGGACCTTACTGATCCGGGATGGTGTTACATGAGGAACCTGGACACCTCAAATTATGTGGAGGTCTATGCAGCCACTGCCGAAACTGCCTTTATGAAGTTGAAAGCGGGAGAACACTGCTGCTTTAGGCTGGTAGCCACTGCCCCATTTGTAAAGGCGGACACCGGGTCCATAGATTTGGAGTACATGATCGTTCAGGACTAGGAAGCATTACAAGGAGGAGGACTGCCCAAGTGATTCCACATACCCTCAAGATCAGGGGGCATACCTACAGGATCAATCAAGTCGGACGCAAGAAACTTGGAGTTGAGGTCACTGCCACCGTTGACAATGAGGTAAACACTATCCAGCTATACAAGAGGGCTTCTCCCTCCCGAAAGGTTGAGTGTCTCATACATGAGACCCTACACGCCATGCTGGCGGGGTATGGCTATGGGGATGAGGAGGAGATAGTAGTTACCCTTGGTGAAGCCCTAACTGAATTCATCCGAGCCAATCCTTCCTTCATTCGACATGCCCTTAAAGTCCTAGGGCAAGGTTAATTACCGGTTCCGCCCGAAAGCAAAGTCCCCACACCTACACTAAAAACTATCTTTTTAGTAAGTAGTCCTGGTTCTAGGCGAAAAAAAAGTCAACAATAAACTTGACGCCCGGCTTTCAGGCTGCATAGAATCGGCCGACGTGATAACGCCGCCCACCGCGACGTTCGGTGGGATTATCGGTTAAGTTCTGGTCTTGCCTTGGGATTCAATCATGGGACACGTTCAGGGAAGAACATCAGATGTCACGACGGAACAAGAACACATGGGACAGTCGGAGCAGGGTAGTAGAACTATTCCTGTCCAGACGGTCCAGTGCGAGTTCGGATGGTTCTGTACATACCGATGGAGATACTCTGTGCGTTGGCCAACACCATGTGGCCTTCTGGCATCAGGCTACCATCTGTATGGTCAAACGAGAATCTCCGGACTCGCTGGTAAGAGCCATACAGGGTATGGTTCAGATGAGCCAAGGGTACGACATAGTAAGTATGGAGAAATGCAATGGACAATGAGCAAGACAGAATTGACGAGGGAATGGTCAACATTACAGTGGAACGCGGGGGAGAGTTCCTCCGAACCTCGGTGCCGGAAGGGTCTACCATTAAGGCCCTTATCCGGGATGGACACCTCCGGGGCATCACCGTGGCCAACACTCGTGTCAATGGGGCACTGGCCGACGAAGATACCCCAGTACGAGACGGGGACACTGTATCACAAATTCCCAGGTCTGGCAAACAGGGCTAGCATACAGTACGCCAGCTAGCTAGGTAAGTTAAGGCCCACCAGAACTGGTATCACGTCAACAGTCTGGATGGGACTGGGAGAGGGAGGGTCTGAGGTGCTGCCCCCCCTCCCGGCTCCCATCTCTCCCGGTAAAAGGAATTTTCAATGAATGAAATGGATAAAGTGTGGCGGTCTATTTACTCCCTGTCTGAGAGGTGCGAAGAACTAGAAGAGAAAGTTAGCCTCTTGGAAAGAGAACTAGACGACGAAATGGGGATGGGACCTACAGACGATGAGGACAAGGGTGTCATAGGAAACATTCTGGACAGGGTAGATGGGCAGGATAGAGAGGAATTTCTAGGGGAGGTGGCGTATGACCCAAACTAAGCATCCACTTGAGGACTATGTTTGGATATTTGTAGGGTGCGGTGGGACATTCTATGCTGCTAGTCCCTACCTGGCGGTACTATATAAACGGTATCACCCGGACACTCTAATTCTAATGGACCCTAACGTAGTAAAGGACAATGGACAGGACCGTCAATGGCCGGGGTGGAATCCTGGTATTAGCAAAGTGTCAGTAGCAGAAGAGGCTTTAATACAAGGGGACAGGGACTTTCAAGTTATAAACCTAGTTGACAAGTTTAATCTCACTGACAGCATGTTATGTAAGCATACTGAGGGCAAGCCGGTGATTGCCATTGTGAACGTAGACAACAATGAAGCTCGGCTGGATGTGGCCCGGTGGTTAGCAGACAGGTGCAGCGATGGGATTATGATTGTATCTGGGTGTGAGAGGACGTTTGGACAGTGCTACCCGGGGATATGGAAGGATGGCGAGCCTGTCTATGATTGGCGAGAGAGTCATAGAGACGTAGTTCAAGGCTCCTCATCGTTCTCTGATAACCCCTGTAATGCCCAGAACGTGCGTGCCAATGCCCTTACAGGTGTCCTTGTGGGAATGTGTATTGAGGATGTAGCCCAAATGATAGCCAGGGAGTGGTATACTGTACAGGAATTCTATTGGGACATTAGAAGTGGGTCTCTAAGGATGTGGACTACGTTTGTACCATGTAAGAGAAAAGGAGTAGTAGTATGAGAATGGGATTCCAAAATTCTCTATCCACTCTTCCAATCTGGAGTTATAGGTCGAAGACCACTCACTGGGGACCTGCTCCTAGCCCTGGTGTGACGGGCACTCTCCAGGAATTTATGCCCGTGTCGGACTTGGAGCGGGTGGACTTGAATAAGACGGACTTGGTTGTGGGAAAGGACAACCGCCTGTATTCCCCCCGTTTTGGTCTCCTGGAAGGCCTAGCTGTAAAGGAGCCTATTACAGACGAGGCTCATGTGTACATAGATAGGATTGATTGGGAGAGTTATCCTCCACTAGGAGAGCTGGCCTACTTGTTTGACATCTTCTTCAAGAAATATGACAGAGAAGTCCTGATGCTGGTTGGGCGTAAGAGGGACCATTCAGGCTGGGTGTACCATGTTCCTCAGCAGATAGGCTCAACTGGACTTGTCCGGTGGACAGCTGACGACGAAGAAATGGGGAAGTTTTCGGACGAGGCCCAGTGGATAGGCACTATTCACATTCATCCGGGGTCCAATTGTTCTCCTAGCCAGATGGACATTGATGACTGGGCGGAACCCGAGAAGTCCGGTCTACACCTGATTTTTGGAAGAGATGGCTCTTTTGTCATATATGGCTCCATAGCGGGCAGGACCTTTAAGGTCTGGGAGTGCCGGGTTATAAATATAGTACGCTCAAAGGCCTTCTATACCACTAGCCGTGGACGGAGCCTGGAGGTACTACTGGCTAAACCTAGACCCCCTCTCCAAGTTAAGGCCCAGACTAGGTCTCGGAAGGTAGTGAGCAGTGCTCTCTCCGACTTGGACTTGGAAGTTATTACTTCCCAAAGTCCCATACATATGGGGGGGAGCTACATTGAAAATCATTTCCATCGTAGGGGGATTGCTTCTATAGGCCATGACGAACTCCAATCACTGCGAATGGTATCTCATGGAGACAAGTATTATATCTTGACAGAGGCACAGTACGCTTGTCTAGAAGATTTGTGTCGAGATGTTTGTTCCATCCCGATTGCAGGGAACTTATCTATAAGGAGAATCCCCTAATGTCAACATCGACTGTGACCAGCGATAGTCCTCGGACTCTTGATGCTACAGACTGGGAGAGGAGTCTGGAGAAAACTGCGATACCCCCCCAGAAAATCTCTAGTGTGGTTAGAACTTGCATGTCCACACTTATTCAACCCCATACACAAACAGCCCAAAGAATGAGGTTAAGTCCCTGGTTTGGAAATGAAGAGGTAGAAATACATGGAGCTATGTGGGCTGGAGTTCCTTTTATAAATGAGTCGTGGCGGGAAAAGGATGGGTCATGGATGATTACATGTTGCTCTCCCAGCCGCCCTGAGTGTGGCCCCTACCAGTACCTACGGCTATCCCCCGCTGAGAAGGGTGCAGAAGCACAGTACGGAATGTGCTTAGTACGAATGGACACATTCCCCGTTTTTGCCGAAAAACTCTTAGGGCCGAAACAGAACTGGCAAATAAAGTCCCTGGTTGTGTCTGCAGGCCGGAGTGCTCCTTTCCGTATCGACAAGATAATTACATCAGCCATAAGACTTTCCAGTCGTAAAGATCAAAGTGCGGCCGGAAAGGAGTTCAAGACTCTGTTAGGAGAAACTTCCCTGTATGTGTTTGTAGATAGCCTTGCGGTAAAGTGCTATGGAGATATTTCCTCGTTAAAAAACATACTTCAAGATACAAGCGCTTCCTACAAGAGAATGGTACACCTGGTTACCCTTTGTGCCTATCCACAGCTCTTTTCTCCAACCTTAGAACAAGGGCTAAGTGCCTTCTATTCCACACTTGCCCTAAACTCAACGGATGGGTGTGACGTTCCAACCGTATGGCCTTATGTATATACTATTTTTATGCCCCAAGAAATCTTCGACCGGGTAAGTTATAGCCTGGAGAAAGAAATACCTCCTCTTGTTCCAATGTATGTGACCCAGAACTCCTGGATGTTTAATGGCCCTTGGACTGATCCCTGTACTGGTCTGAATATCCTGGAATCTACACAGACACACTCTTGCGAGGAGGGACGGAAGATTCTTTCGGGGGTACTAAATAGTTTTAACTTAGACCTGCCTGGTCAGTCTTCCTTCTGGTGTCCCAACCACGAATGTCCTAGTCAAGACTGGGTCGATACATTCCTGAAAGTGGCAGATGACATTGTGGGACTCAAAACTGAGTGGGACACTACTTACCAGCAAGACAAGTCCTTGTTTTCTTCCCGTAAAATACCAGTCTTGTTTGATACTGTCTCGAACGGAACCCCCTTGTCTAGGTACGCCATATTACAAGAAACGACAAAAAACATAAAGGGTGAAATAACCTGTATAGATATATGTGAGTGTGACAGTGCAGGTAAGCCATTCGAGGGAAAAGAAAAGGAAGAAACAGTCTCTTCTAGTCTTTTTCCCGACACTGAGGAGTGTAGTAACTGCCATGATGTCCTGGACCCTGATGACCTAGTATCGTGTTATCGGTGTGGAAGGACAAGCTGTGCGGACTGTTCAATGTATTGCCCGAGGTGTGAGGAGGAATACTGTGACGCATGTTTTGAGCTTTCTATACACGACTGTTGTAGAGAAGAATCCTAATGTGTAAGGAACCCCAAGAGAAGTCTGAACCCCCTATTGTCGTGTGGTTGGTCATATCATGGTCTGTAGAGCGTCTTGTGGGAGGTGTGTTCACGTCCATAGACTTGGCAGCTGAATGGATGGCAAAAAGTGAAAGGAGCAGCAAGGGTTACTATCTGGAATCCCATACCCTTAATCAGGGGCGAGAGGAGTAAAAGAATATGGACTTAATCTACCAACGGTGTCCTGGTGATACTGCCAAGATATTGTCGGCAGATATTGCTGTAGATGGCCAGGGAAGGAAAGTGGAACTTGGCATTAATGAGATAGCCACTGCCCTGATAATAAAAGGGGCAATCTATGGCACGACTATGGCTATTAAAGGAGGAGTAACGGAGGACTTTGTGTCAAGAGTGGCGTTGGGACTGTCCAAGCAACTAGGAGAGGACATACATGCACTGTGTCCTATACTGGGCATACTGTGTGAATGCTCTGCTCTCGTGGCTGGTGGTAAAGCAGTGTTTAATAAGAGTGGACTCGTTGAGGTGTTTCCTCCCCAACAGTGTGAGGCATGGTTGAAAAGTTACTTTGGTACGAAGCTGGAGAATTGATATGATAGGCTGGCAATGATAATTTCCTGTTCAAGGTCCTAGAAATGGATTGTGTAGTTATGGGCCTATTCCATTCTGGTCCTATACATAGCTGGGGAGGTTATCGGGCCTAGAAAAAAAATAGGCTGGTCACTTGACTCACGCTCGCGGATATAGTATACTTAAAGCGTCGGACGACCGAGTGGGTCGAACGATCGGCACTTTGGGTGTACCAATGGGCTGTTAAACATCCACTCCCGAGATTACTACCATGGCGAAGGAAACAGTTAAGGCCCTTATGGAAAATGGACACCTCCTGAGCAAGTTTGGGCGTAACAACTTTCACGTAGAGATGGACGGGACTGATCTGCTGATCCGTATTGACACGTCGTCCATAGCATTGAATGCTGACGGCACACCCAAAAAAGCCGGATCGCCAAACCCCACTAAGAGCGATCCCCACAAGCTGCGAGTCGTTGACTTGATTGCCACAAGTAGTGGGTTCAAAGGTGTCGGTACGTGCCAAGTGTCTTGCAACGTCACGTCGTAATACTCGCTCGGCGTGTGGAGGGAGGGAATAGGGATTGTGAGACAAATCCAATTGCCATGGTTTGTGCGGGCCCGGGAATTCGATAGGGGTATATGTGAGGGCGTAGGCCACAATCTGAATGTACGATGCCTATTGTGCGGGTCCTGGGGCGAGTATGGAGTGTGGACGAGCGAGCTGGGCAAGAAATTGTGTCCATGTTGTGGTAGATACAATACAGAGAGGGTAGGTGACAAATGACATGCTCAGACCCTTATGTAGCGATGAGGAATGAGCTAGAGCGTTTAATAGCAGAGAACGGAGTGGGAGATTTCTTATTGGCTATGGTTTCTGCCTTAGACCGACAAAGGTGCAGCGAAGCGCATATGCTAATTCAAAAGGCTCTGCTGGAAGGGAGATACAGATGAATGGTATCGGGACTGTGCTTGATCAGGAGATTGCAGAGATATTCTCGGACATACGGGAGGAACTACGGACCGAATCCCCAAGACAGCCGAGACAGCCGGGAGAGCATACGTTCAAGTGTGTTGATTGTGGAACAGAGCATAGGCTACACGTCGTGCATCTAACCCACCCATGCAAGCCCCGATGCACAGTGTGTGGCAGTACATTTCTAGAGCCCACAACGGCCAGGGGACGTTCAGCGATTGCCCACCACAATAGGGCTCGTAAAGGAGAATAAGATCATGGAATCACGCATTCTATCTAGTTATCGGATGGTGTTTTGGGTACATTGTGCCAAGGCATGGCGTTCCCTAGACCCATGGGAGCGTTATGATCGAGAAGGGCATGTACGTAGGCTGTTGAAGTCATCTCCGCCCACCCTAAAGAGCCCCAGGCAGAGCATGGTGAGTGGGCTGTACTGGAGGGGAGGAGAATAATCATGGACACATTTGGAGAATACTTGTTCCCCCGAGGGCGATATGAGGGAGTCGAAAGCAAAGGATAATGACTATAATGATCGATACCCAAGTGATTGTAGAGCGGGCGATAGAGCTCATGTCATGGAGCCAAGAGGACCGCGTGCAGCGATACGCTAAAATATATGGGAGCAACGCAAGACCCATGATCTGTGTCTGCCGATGGAATGATAGCTATCAAACCCGGTCAATCTTGGCAATGGAGTATCCGGGAGAGATAAAGGTTGACCTTGACAATCCGACAAGTGACACGCACTATCGGCGTGAATGTTTGTAGTGGAAGGAATGAGAATGAGAATGAAAACGCAACAGGTATCAGGCCGAGATGTATCGTTTCCCTATGACTGGACGAAACCGGGAGAGTTACTATATGACTCCCAGGGCATAAAGATCGTCAAGGGATGGTGGCCTTGGATTCTAGTGAGAGCGTGGATACGTCGCCACATTCTTCGACGGCGACCTATCTTCTGGATGCCCGGGTACGTAAGGGATAGGAAGCAATGGCGATAGCACAAGCAATTGGATGGCCTACTCGCGACGGAGTAGGGTCATAGTAGTGGTAGTGGTAGTGGTAGTGGTAGTGGTAGTGGTAG
>SDBS01006997.1_pt1 | contig 10974 bp, 7 predicted proteins | sample 2277091 | NCBI WGS metagenome assembly SDBS01 (sample SAMN10404972, study PRJNA504765) | marine sediment metagenome | isolation source: marine sediment core GS10_PC15, 163 cmbsf | place: Arctic Ocean: Southern Knipovich Ridge | collected 2010 | reverse complement strand
ATATATTGAGACCATTAAAGCCCAACTGCGATAGCGCTATGTCAAGATTGATCGTGTGGGGGTGGTGAGCCTTTTCGGCGGAGCCGAAAGGGATGGCTGATCCGTTGGCGCCCCATCCCTTTGCTGCGCTGCGCTCCGCAAAAGGATGCCACCCTTTCAGGCTAAACATGTACCAATCGGAGCAGGTGTATAGCCGTAATCAAAAAGAGTCCTGTACCGTTTGAAACAGGCGCCTGCAAATTGTTATGCGCTGATTTCGTGCGCAGCGCGGGCGCCGCGTGGAATTCTGATTTCTTCCACAAGGCGTTGCACTTCAATTGGAGGTGGGGCTGTGAATCGTGAAACTGTCAGAGCAACGATGAAATTAATGACCATTCCTACCGCGCCTATTCCTTCCGGAGAGATGCCGAACAGCCATCTGCCCGGGACATCAGCGGATTGATTTACAAATTTGAAATAGATAATATATGCAGCGGTAAAAGTGATTCCGGCAAGCATTCCTGATATTGCGCCTTCTTTGTTCATCCGTTTTGAAAATATGCCCAGAAAGATAGCCGGGAAAAAAGACGATGCAGCCAGGCCGAAAGCAAAGGCAACGACCTCGGCGACGAAGCCGGGAGGATGAACACCGAAATACCCTGCAAGAACAACCGCGACACCCGCTGCGATTCGTGCAAAGAGCAATTCCCGTTTTTCTGAAATCTCGGGAATTAAGATTTTTTTCATGAGGTCGTGCGAGATCGAAGTGGATATTACAAGAAGCAATCCGGCTGCCGTCGATAATGCAGCCGCTAACGCCCCTGCCGCTACGAGCCCCACTACCCAGTTCGGCAGTTTTGCGATCTCAGGATTTGCCAAGACCATGATGTCACGATCCACAAAAAGCTCATTATCGGATTCTGTAGGTTCATTGGTGACAAGTCGCTGGCCATGCGCTCCTTGTCCGCCCTCGGCGAATTCGGGTTTGTCTTCAAAAGGTTCACCGCTGCGATACTGAATCTTTCCATCCTCGTTTTTATCGAGCCACGCAAGCAGCCCTGTCTTTTCCCAGTTCTTAAACCATGACGGGCTTGTCGCATATTCTTTATTGTTGATAGTGCCGATAAGGTTGGTCCGGGCAAATGCGGCGATAGCCGGAGCTGTCGTGTATAAAATCGCGATGAACAGAAGTGCCCACCCCGCCGACATTCTTGCGTCTTTTACTCTGCGGACTGTGAAAAAGCGGATGATCACATGCGGCAAACCTGCTGTCCCTACCATCAAAGCTGCGGTTATGCAAAAAACGTCCAGTCTGGTTTTGACCCCCTCGGTGTACGCATCAAACCCGAGCTCCTGATGAAGACCGTCAAGTTTATCGAGCAGATACACCCCCTCAGAGCCAATCAGTTTACTCCCGAAACCAAGCTGGGGAATGACGTTGCCTGTCATCATGATGGAAATAAAGAACGCCGGGACCAAAAATGCGAAAATCAGGATGCAATATTGGGCTACCTGGGTGTAAGTAATGCCCTTCATTCCTCCCAGAACAGCATAGAAAAATACGATGCCCATGCCGATTATTACACCCGTACCAATATTCACTTCGAGAAATCGGGAGAAGACTACACCTACTCCGCGCATTTGGCCGGCCACGTAAGTGAAAGAGACAAAAATCGCGCAGCATATTGCTACGATGCGGGCCGTCTGTGAGTAATATCTTTGCCCTACGAAATCCGGCACTGTGTATTCGCCGAACTTTCGTAAATAAGGCGCTAGCAGCAGCGCCAGCAGCACATAGCCCCCCGTCCAGCCCATCAGGTATATCGAGCCGTCTCTGCCCATGAATGAGATCGCCCCGGCCATTGAAATGAAAGACGCAGCCGACATCCAGTCGGCAGCCGTTGCCATTCCGTTGGCAAGCGGCGAAACACTTTTGCCGGCTACATAAAACTCACTGGTGGATGAAGCTTTTGAACATATCGCAATCGCTATATAGATGATAAACGTAAACGTAACGATAACGTATGTCCAGGCCTGGATATCCATACAATTATTCTACTCCTGAGTTCTTTTATTCGTCGACATTATATTTCTTGTCCAGTTTATTCATCAAACGTACGTAAACAAAAATTAGAATAACAAAAACGAAGATCGATCCCTGTTGTGCAAACCAGAAGCCGAGTTTGAATCCGCGAATCCTGATCTTGTCGAGCAAATCAACTAATAGAATGCTGAAACCATAAGAAACTACGAACCATATCCCGAGCAGTACCGCAAGATACTGAAGATTCTTCTGCCAATATTCTTTTTTGAGGTCTTGCTCCGGCATAATAATTCTCCTTAGACTGAATATGAAAAGCCTTCTGCAAAATTGCGGTTTGGCATGCATTACATAAGAAAATCATTGTTTCGATTTTCTTATGTAATCACGTAACATCCTGCTGGGAAATGACTTATCGTCAAGAAAAGAAAAAAATCATGCGACTTTTCTTTTCCAAAAACATGTCAAACCGCAATTTCGCAAAACTCATCGCCACTAATCTTACAAGAATCACTTTGAACTATCAAGCATTAACGTCGTCGTCTGTTGTGAGACTTAATTCTCATCTTCGTATTTAAAATATTGCAGGGCAAATTTCCAAGTGTCTTGAGTTTCAAGCCATTTCTCTTTGTCGTCATCGAGGTCTTGAAAAAAATCAACTCCGGCAAGCGCCTCAATAATATCTATGGAAACAAGGAAATCATCAGGCACGCCATGTTTAATCCTTTGGTGCGGGAAAAGGTATGCCAACACAACGGGAACCTCTGTGTCAGGGTCCTCCCAGATAACAATCTTGTAGAACATCGGGGGAACCCAAATGTTTTTATTGGGGCCTACTTTTTCATGTTCACCTGTACCAAAGACACAACCGGCAAATACCCAGACCTCTGTTTGCTCTTTCACCACAAGGTCATCTTGAATCCATCGCTCTAATTTCCACCATAAACCCGGCGAACCATTGAACCCGTAATGATGTTGGGGCGCAATGTTGCTCATATAGTTACCCTGATAAACAGTCTCGGCATCATCTTCGTCACCGATATTTAATGAATCCTCAGCATTGTATTCGGCATATTTTCCGTCATTGTCTCTGTCTCCGCCCATAATCCCATAAGGTGCAAGATGCCCGCGAGCATAACCATGTTGGGTAAACATGCCGTTATATTCGGAATCCTTGGCCTCGTTTGTAATGTTTGGGTCACCTCTAAATTTCTTGAACGTTCCCTTACGTTCCGGGGTCTTGCGATAATCTGGTACTATGTGGTATGCTACCCAATTCGGCGTACGAGTCTGAGGATTGTAGCAGAGCACATAACCATTGCGCACGTAGATATTCTTTGTACCTGGCAATCCGCCATAAACATGGTCTTTGATTAGTTCTTGTTCCCGTGCTGAGAAATTGCGGCCGGTGAGTGGTTGGACGCCTACCAATGGAAGCAATAAAACGCACGCTAATATCAGTGGGCACACCGTTCTTTTAATGCGTCTATCTCTCATAATCTTTCCCCTTTCATAAGCGGCGTCCAACGACAAGTCAGACAGCCTGACATAGTTAATTTTTCTAATACCAACCACCCCGAGGGCACATAGCCTCCATTCTGTGCGTCTCCAGCGTTCATATTTACCAATTACCGTTTTCTAATCAGTAATAATTTCCCAAAAAGGTAACTTAGGAAAATCCTTCTTTTGCTTTTGCTTTTGCCTTAAACCTTTAACTTTCCTAACCGAGCCACCCGGGATATTGTATTTGAATTTACCGGTGTCATTAAAAAGGAAACGATTCACCAGCTTCTGTACACGCTCATCCTTTAGAACAAAGCCATGGCTGTACTCCCGATACTTAAAAGCGTCCTTAATTGTCAGCGTAAGGATTGATTTGTGATAACAACATGAACTTATATCCGGCACCCGGCCGTCGCCATTATCAGTTCGACAGGCATTGGCAAAATCAAAATAGTTGTTTGTGCCCTCTTTTGATTTCTTAAAGATTATGATGGATTGGAAAGTCTCATAGCCGGTTCGAGTAAGTATAAGAATTCGTTTCCTCTGATCCGGCTTCAATTCAGACAAATTACAAAGTTCGTTTAATATAGAATCCTGGGCTTCTCCTAATGCTGCTTTAAACTTTTCAGCGACATTATTATCCGGAGAAGTTGCATTTTTCTGCCAATGAGCAAAATTGAAGAAGTCATGTTCTGTTGGTTCTGAATCAAACCGGCTTGCTCCAGGATAAAAAGGAAGTAATTCCAATGCCCCTGGAAAAGTGCGTATCAGTTTTCTGATTTTTGCTTTTACATTAGGAAAGAACCCTTCACCAATCAGGACCGCTGAAGCAATATCAATCGAACCCTTAAAAGGAGGAGCCGTAAAGACGATTTTGTTAATCTTGGAAAATCCCTCACGTTTGATATAGTTCCTGAGAACAAAATTTCCAAGGCTATGAGTAATAAAATCAAACGTTGATATGCTTTTTCCGACAGCATTTGTCTTTTCCGTTAAGTAGTCAATAAAAGACACCAGCCTCTTGCTGTTTTCCTTACAGGAGAATCGCCAGTCGTAGTTGAAAATGTATATTGGCTTATCGGTTTTCAAGTCATGTAAAAACTCCCCGTAAGCAAGCTCTTCTATCTCGCCGGCTCTTACGATGGTGTTAAGTTTTTCATCATAATACTGACCATTGTATGAACGAGTCAATCCTAAGTCTTCTATGGTTTCAAAGTTGCTCTGTATACCGGACCAAATGGTATCAAAGCTTGCACGGTTAGTTTCAACAAGTTTTGTTCCTTTAACTCCGGGGATAAAAATAATTGCATCTGAAGGCATGATTATTCTTCCTTAATCTGACATTTCCCATTTAGAACGCCTGCCCATACTACCATGCCTTTTAATTCCATTTTTGGCAATAGTCCAATTTTTTGTGGGAGAAAACTTCGGCAGGGAAAAAAAGAAGCTCCCTCACCACTTCTCTTCTTGTTGCAAGTCTACACAACAGGCCTACAGAATCACATTCAGCCTCCCACTCGGGATTGTCAAGTATTAATTGCTCAAAATCCGGAAATTTTGAAGATTTTTCAGATTTTCCCGGACTAACGCCGATTTCAGCCCGAAAACGCTGTTGTCTTTACACCACGACCATAACACCTCCGTAATACCCTGAATGAGGTTTTTGACATGGAACAGTTGGATTTGGAATTTGTTTCGGATTTAGATATTCGGATTTCGAGTTTCCAGTTTAGCCGGGCCAGGGTTGGGCATATCAGTTTGGCAGTTTGAGCCAGTCGTTGGCTAATCGCAGGAGGTCGGCGGGATCGACACAGTTGTCGGCGTCGATGTCGGCAGCCGGCGATGTGTTTACCTGCAGGAAATAAGCGGCGCCGGTGTCGGATCCATTTTCCCCGTCGCGGTAGGCGCCGACCAGGGCCACGTCGTCATCTATTGCCACAGCCTTGCCAAATTCATCGCCCGCCCGGTTATTTGGGGGAGTTAATTTGGAATGCATCGTCCAGTCCGATCCGCTGCGTGCAAAAACATATGTGGCCCCGGCTGAACCATTCGCGTTCGCACCGACGAGCACAATGTCATTGTCAACGGCCACTGACTCACCGAACGAGTCGCCGTCTGCGCCGTCGGGGGCAACCAGCCTGGCCTGCTGCCGCCAGCCTTCGTCGACGCGCCCGAAGACATAAGCACAACCCGTATCGGGCGATAATCCATCTCCACCCGGTGCGCCGACGACAACATGCGCGCCGTCAATCGCAACACTCGTACCGAAGGCGGCATCGATTGAAACACCCGGGGCCAGAAGCCTGACCTGTTCGACCCACTCCGAGGTCAGGCTGTCCCGGGCAAAGATATACGCCGAGCCCGAATTCGTTCCGTTGTCGTCGTCGTGATAGGCGCCGATGACGGCGACGTTGCCGCTGACCGCTACCGCCCAGCCGAAGAAATCACCGGCGGCGCCGTCGGAGGCCACAAGTTTATCCTGAAATCCCCAGCTTGCGCCGTTTCGCACGTACACGTAGGCCGAACCCGATGAACCGCCCCGGTCGTCGTCATAAGGCGCCCCGACTATGACCGTATCGCCGCTGATCGAGACCGACTGACCGAAGTAATCGCCCGGCATCCCGTCGTAGGCCCGGACCTTGTCCTGCCGCATCCAGGCCAGACCGTCGCGCTTGAATATTGCCGCGGCGCCGGAGCCATTTCCCAGGTCATCCTCGCCCCGCACGCCTGCAATTGCATAATCACCGTCAACGGCCACAGACAGACCAAAGAAATCACGGTCGGCGGGATCGGGATGTTCCAGTCGGGCCAGCTGGATCCAGGCGGCGCCGTTGCGCTGGAAGATATAGGCAGAGCCCGCGAATGTGCCGGTATAACTGTCGTATGGCTTGCCGATGATCGCCGTATCGCCGCTGATGGAAACGGCCCTGCCGAAATAATCCCCCGCCGCAAAATCCAGAGGCGAAACCTTGTAATAATCCGGCATGCGACAGGTCAGCCACTGATCGGCCATGACAGAAAAGTCAGCAAAATCGACACGACAATCGCCCGTCAGATCGGCCGCAGAGAAAGGCGTAACCGTCAGATGCAGGTCGTAGGTGGCTATTTCATCGTTATTGCCGTATTCGTCAACCTTGATATAGTAGTCCCCCGGCACAAGCGCATCTTCGCCGCACAAACGGTCGATACGGCTGAAATGATCCACACCGGAATCGTCGTCGAAATCGATCTCGATCATGTTCTCGTCATACAGCCGCATGCGTGTGTCGCCGGCAGCGCCTGAGGTCTCGATGACGACCTGGGAGACACCCTCAATGCCAAATCGCACCCAGTCGGCATCCGCAGCCGGTACGATGCTTCGCCTCTGAATGGAGCCGGCGTCTATGACCGACGCAGCTTCATATGTGTCGTCCGGCTCATAGGCATCGACGGCCGCACCGTTCTGCTTGCCGTTGAGCGAGATGACACCCGAGTCGATGGGATCCAGCCAGTCCTTCAGCCGCGTCGAGGCGTCTTTGCCGCTGTCCCACGATCTATAAAACCGGCCGAACCAGTCGGCCAGATTGTTTGTGCAGTCGGCGTTGCCGCCGTGGAGTTGTCCGACGACCCTCCTTGCGGAATTGAACAGCGCACAACCGGACGAACCCGATTCCGTTGTTCCGATGTCCCAGTCGGGGACGCGCAGATGCGTGCCCATTCCCGGGCTGTAAGTACCGTAAAAAGACGTCACGGAAAGCGGATGGTTTTCAAAGCTTATCTTCTTTATGTCGCTGGATGGATGGTGAATCGCCACCGCCGACGTCGGCGCCGCCGAGCTTCGGTCCCAGCCGGCGTAAAAGACGTTGAACGTCGAGGAGGGAACTTCGTCGAGTTGGACAAGGGCAAAATCCGAATCGCAATAACCGGCACGGTAGATTGAACCGGCCTGGTACTGGCTTAGAGAACCGCTCGTTCCATTGCATGTCTCGGCCTGATTATTCCAATAGACGATTATGGATGCCGCAACGCTGTCGGGATTGTTTATGAAACAGTCTGAAAAGCCGTCGACCTCATCGAAGCAATGATAGGCCGTGAGGAAATACGGCCTGTTGTCTTCGGCGGTGTTGTTCAGCAGCGTGCCAGTGCAGGTAAGCGAGCCGAAAGGACCGCTTATCTGGTACATCGCCACCGAACGTATCTGATCGCGCCACGGATCGCCTTGGGAGCAGGCAACATTGACATTGCATGACCCGGAACCGCCCAGCGCCTTGTTCTTCAACTGCGGTTCGAGCCGGCGGTAACCATGATTGACCGAGGTGAGCCTGAGTCTGAACTTATCGAGTTCGGCCTCGGAAACGGTAAGCTCAATAACGATATCGTCCGACCTTACGATCGGCGTCCACAGTCGGCCGTGCGGGCGGTTGTGCCTTTCGGTGAAGGGCCCGAGTACGCGCCTGTGATCGGTCGAGTAAACGTACACACTTGCCGACGGCGGCATAAAGAATTCTTCAAAACCAAGATTCAGCGACATCGCATCCGGAGAGGTAACCTGCAATCGCCAGAGGAACGTCTCGTCGTCGATGCGCTCCCATGTACCGTAGTCATCCGGGGTAATATCCACCGGCCTGTTGACGGCAAAGCGAAACGGACCGCCCTGTCGCTGCCGGTCCTGCCGCAACACCTCCTCCAGGTCAAAAGGCCGCGGGGCAAACTGCTCGACACGTTCAAAAGACCCCACCGCACGCCGAAAGGCAGTGGGCAAAGCCCGATTCTGAGCCCATAAGGCCCCGTTTGAGGTGATGATAAGTGTCCATGCCAGCAGAAAACGGGCCCAATCAGAAGCGTGCGCCCTCGGAGCGCAACGACCCGATATCATGCAGGAATGAAAACGCACTTTCACCGCCCTTTCCGAGCATGCCTGGACCCCATTGAATTTCACTCATTTTACCCGATTACGGGCAAAAAGTCAAGATTCAAAGGCCTCTGCATCGGATTTTCTGGCTCAATCTGAAGCATCCCTTCGATATTCGAAATCTCTCTGTTCGATATTCTGCGGTTCACTACCGCCCCCGCACCATAAAAATAAACGCACGCAAAGCGTGCCGCCCCTGTATTTAACCCCTACGGAAGTGGGGGAATGCACACGCCGCCGGCGTCTCCCCGCGCCCGTCCGACAGGTCCAACAAGTCTGAACGGTCCGACCGACCCCGCAATACCACCAGAACATTGTCGCCTGGGACGAGGCATAAAAAAAAGAAATAACGCAAAACGAACAAATCGTCAAGGAAAAAGGTTCCTGACACCTTTATTTCCCCCGCTGACTATGTCAACGGGCCAAACTTGACTCCGCGCTTCTTCAGTGCCTTCAGATTTTCTTTGGACACACATCCGATGATGCAGTCTTGCCCGCCAAGGTCATAATAAATGTAGATTTTGGACGAATCTATTTCCCCAGTTGTGAAGTATTCGGTCACGGTGGATGCTCCTCCCAGAGCTGCTCTGCCTACTCTGCGAGCGCGATCTGGTAGAGCCGCGCTGCGATGTCTTGTATGACCTCTTCCATTTCGGGATAGAACTTTCCCTTGGGTGTCATCAGGCCCATGTGCTGTTTTTTTTCCTTGCCGGGCATGGTCTTCGGCGTGTCGATGATGCCGCACATGTGCCAGCCCACGAAGTCCGGCCGTGCGATGGCGTTGACGGCGAATTCGCGGACCCATTCGGCGCGTTGGGCCTGGTCACGAGCATGGGGGCCGTAGGGGTTGGGCAGCATCTTTGAGGGCACAGAGTAGGTCGAGTCTCCGTTGAGGAAAGGCTGATTCACCTGGGGCGAAAGCCGGTCGAGAAGGGCTTTCTGGTCAGCCCAACGGGCGTAGAACTGGACGTTGACCACGTCGGTGTAGCGGCTGGTGACAGTGATGATGCTCTCGAGCGTGTCGCCGTTGGCGCTGATCTTGTCGCCGAAGAAGAGATGGTTGGCGTCGACGCGGCGAAGGGCGGCCTTTGCGACAGCGTAGTAGCGGTCTACACAGAGGAGCAGGAAGGCGTGATTGTCGGCGCCCTCGGCCTTGCTCGCGGGGGCGGCAGCGGGGCGCCAGTTCCTGGCGGCGAGGAGTTCTTCCCATGACGCAAAGGTGGACGCATAGATTTTGTTAAACGCGGCGATGTCGGCATAGCGCCGGCGCATGGTCTCGACGTAAGCCCGTTTGCCGGGAGCCTCGGCGCCCAAATTGCGCAGAATGCGGGGCCAGGTCGTTCCGCCCGCCCACCGGGTATCCCTGTCGGTCAGAATGGGGCAGTCGGCCATGCAGTACCCGAGCAACATCGGGTCGTTTGCATAGGGCGCGGCCATCTTGCGCGCCGCTGCATCGCACTGCGCCTCGAATGCCGAAGCGAAGATGTCAACATAGGCCTCGGGGCCGGGCTTTCGGTAGTGGGAGAGCACGATGGGCTCGTAGCGCCGCACGTAGGGCATGGGCGCGGGGGCATCGGTCAGCATGGGCGCGTTGGTGTGGATGCCGAGGGTGTTGAGGCCGAGCCGCCTCATGTCCGACAGCGCTGCCTTGCGGAATCCCCGCTTCCACGCGGCGTCCCACGGCTTCTCGGCACCGAAGGTGCGCACCCAGTGGTCTCGGTTATAGTCCTGCGCCCACCATCCGGCGTGGTAGTGATTAATGCCGAACGAAATGAACGCGTTGCCCTCCGGCGTGACCAGCCACCACCGCCGGCCGTCATGCTCTGTGCGGAAGAAGCCGGTCGCCTCAAAGGACTTGCCTTTCCACCCTCCGAAGCGATCGAGATCGGCTGCATGGACAGCGCTCAGCGCCAAGACACCGGCAATGGTGAACCTCAATATGATATTTTTCATTTTAACGCTCCTAACAGGTTACCTTAAGGTAACAGTTCCTTGTCGGCGCCGTTGGGATCAGGCGAGGCTGTTTTCGGTTGCCTGCATCCGGCTTGTCAGGCGAAGTTTCTTATACACCGACATTGCCATTGCGTATATAAAGCCTGCAGCAGTTGTCAGGTAGAAACCGGCCATACCGCCCAAACCTTTTTCGTTACATTGCACTTGTCCATGAAAATACCAAGCGATGTTTATACATCTTTCCCTTCGCATCCAACTTCTCTTTATATGGCTTCCAGATATACCCGCTTTCGGGTCTTCCCTCCACATAACACGCCGCCGCCGCCATCAGGCCAAGTGCCCTCAAAAGACTCCGCTGCCGCATTCTCAATTCGCTATTCGACGGTTGCCGTGACTGGCGTCAGTCCGGTCGACGTGCTGGTTCGACGCTCTTCAATTTGGAGCTACCGTTTCTGTCGATGCCGGCCAAGAGGTCCCGTCCGGCAGTCGCCACGAACGTGCGCGTCCAACTAGCGAGCGTGTTACCGCTGGATCGCTCAAATTGAAGCGTCTGCCCGTGCGAACTTCAGCGGCGTGCAGAGTAAGAAATTTCTTCCATGCCTTGCGC
>SDBS01006996.1_pt1 | contig 10976 bp, 9 predicted proteins | sample 2277091 | NCBI WGS metagenome assembly SDBS01 (sample SAMN10404972, study PRJNA504765) | marine sediment metagenome | isolation source: marine sediment core GS10_PC15, 163 cmbsf | place: Arctic Ocean: Southern Knipovich Ridge | collected 2010 | reverse complement strand
GGTTCGGACGACCTTCGTGAAATTGGTGAAAAACACGGCAAAAACCTCGCCGGCGTTTATTCGGTATCGACTTTCTACACCGAGACCTCCCCCGCAAAAAGGGGGAAATACAGGATCAATATTTGCAGAAGCCTTCCATGCAGAATGAAAGGGATGGAAGAGATTCTGTCAAATCTGATGGACGAATTAAAGATCGGCCCGGAAGGTGTAACCGAGGACGGCCTGTTTTCACTTCACATGGTCAACTGTATAGGCGCATGCGACAGTGCCCCTGCAATGCTTGTCAATGACGAACTCTTTGGCGATCTCACAGGCGTTAAAGTCCGCCAAATAATAAAGGATATTAGAAACGGTAAGGGTGAATAGGCCATGATCTTCGGCAAATATATCGAAAAGAAAATCGAAAGTCTGAAGGAATACAAAAACCTTGGCGGGTTGAAAGGACTCGAAAAGGCGAAAAACCTGGAAGCGATTCAGATCATCGAAGAGATAAAAAAATCGGAGCTTCGGGGGAGGGGCGGAGCCGGCTTCCCGACCGGTTTTAAACTTGAGCTGGGATACCAAAATAAAGAAGTTAACCGCTGGATCATCTGCAACGCTGATGAAGGCGAAATGGGGGCATTCAAAGATCGCGAACTTTTGACAAAATGTCCATACCTGGTACTGGAAGGCCTGACTATTGCCGGACTCGCTGTCGGCGCTCAGAAGGGGTACATATACCTGAGAGACGAGTATACCTATTTTAGCGGCAGGCTGGAAAAAGCTATAGAGGAATTAAATAAGTCGGGGATGGTTGAAAAACCGTTCCCCATCGAACTGAAGATCGGGGCGGGCGCGTATATTTGCGGGGAAGAAACTGCTTTGATCGAGTCGATAGAGGAAAAACGGGGCGAGCCCAGACAAAAGCCGCCCTTCCCGCCTCAGTCGGGTCTTTTCAATTTACCGACCATAATCATCAATGTTGAAACGGTCGCAAATATCCCATGGATCATAACAAATGGAGCTCAGGCTTTTTCAAAAATCGGAACCGAGAAAAGCAAGGAAACAAAGCTGTTCTCTGTCTCAGGCGATGTAAAAAACCCGGGTGTATATGAGCTGCCAATGGGGGCATCACTGCGCCAATTGGTTTATGACTGCGCGGGCGCCCAAAACGTAAAATTCGTTCAGGTTGGGGGCGCTTCGGGCAAGGTAGTCAGGGGTGACAACCTGGACAGGGCACTCTGTTTTGAGGATATTATCGGTGCAGGTGCTGCTATTGTTTTCGATAACACGCGGAATGTAGTTGAAACCATGCGTGAAGTGATGCTTTTCTTCATGGAGGAATCCTGCGGAAAATGCACACCCTGCAGAGAGGGGAATTGGGTTATCCACGCGATCCTCGATCGCATGAGCAGGGGCCAGGGAAAGAAAAGTGACATCCAGTCCCTGAGGGACGTGTCTGAAACTATGATCGATACATCTTTCTGCGGTCTCGGTCTTGCAGCGCCCACGGGCCTTTTGGATTCCCTTGCCCTCTTTGAAGACGAGTTTCAAGCCGCATTAGAAACAGTTACATAAAAGGATTAAACAATGAGAAGTATTACACGATCAAAAGACCAGGATTCTATCCTGGAGAGTCTTGAAAAATATTCAGCTGTATTTATAATCGGCTGCGGCACCTGTGCTACCATGTGCAGGACCGGCGGGGTGACTGAAGTACTGAATATGGTACAGGCCCTGAAGCAGAATGGGAAAAATGTCGTCGGTTGGACCGTCATTCCGACTGCGTGCGATATTCTTTCCCACGAAATAATTAAACAGGAACAGGATAAAATCGATAAAGCCGAAGCAGTGCTCGAAATGACCTGCGGGTTCGGGAATCAGCAGATCGGGGCAGGGTGCGGGATCGCTGTCATTCCCGCCAATGATACCATTTCGATAGGGAGGGAATTTCCGGAAGGAAATTACACATCCGCATGCATGCAGTGCGGTGAGTGCCTTCTCGGGTCAACGGCAAGCATTTGCCCCATGGTTTTATGCCCTAAATCATTGGGGAATGGGCCCTGCGGCGGGACCGACAACGGTAAATGCGAAGTAGATAAAAACAAGGATTGCGCGTGGACGCTTATATACAACAGGCTCGAAGCACAGGGAAGATTGGACGTATTGAGAGAGTATCAACCTCCGAAAAATTATCAAAAAGCTTTAGAGCCTGTTCTGTACAGTCTTGAAGAAGAAAAAGAATAACCGGACAAACATTGCTGTTAACTTTAATGAAAGGTATCTAAATAGAATATGGAAAATAAATTCAGAGAAAAACTCGAATCAGGACAATTTGTCGTAACAGCTGAAATTGGCCCCCCCAAGGGGACGGACATAAGGGAGATGATAGAGCATATAAAATTGCTCGCAGATAAGGTTGACGCTCTGAACGTGACGGATAATCAAAGTTCCGTCATGAAATACCCGTCCCTTGGAGGATGCATTGAAATTATGAAAGCCGGAGGGATGCCGCTCCTGCAGATGACATGCAGGGACAGGAACAGATTGGCGCTGGAGTCCGATCTTCTTCTGGCCTCAAGGCTCGGAATACAGAATATCCTCGCTCTGACAGGGGATGCTGTTACGGTCGGTGACCACCCGCAGGCAAAGCCTGTATTCGATATTGAGTCGGTCCAGCTGATAGATGTCATAAACCACCTCGGTGAAGGCGTCGATATCGGGGACAACAAGCTCGAAGGTGACCCGCAGTTTTTTCCACAATTCTACACCGGCGCGATAGTGACCCCGGAGGCGGAGCCTATTGAGCCTCAACTGATCAAATTCGAAAAAAAGGTTTCTATAGGGGCAAAATTTTTTCAAACCCAGGCAATTTATGATCTTGAAAAGTTCAAAAAATTCATGGACTACGCCCGCAAGTTTGACGTCAAGATCATGGCCGGTATTGTTCTGCTTGTAGGGCCCGGCATGGCAAAATATATGAATAAAAATGTACCCGGCATAATTGTGCCCCAGTATTTGATCGACGAACTGGTCGATGCAGGCAAAGGAAATGGATTGGAAAAGGGCATAGAAATAGCCGGCCGCATGATAAGAGAAATAAAACAAAATAAGCTCGCCGACGGTGTTCACATCATGGCCATTGGTAAAGAGGACCGGGTACCCTCTATTTTAAAAACCGCGGGCCTGGCATGACCGGGTGTCTGCATTTGCTGTGCATGGAACTAAACTTAAAACTCCCTGCTTTTTATGATCAACTTTCCTTTTTATAGGGCGCCTCATACATAACAGGTTTCAATTTAAGGTTTTCTCTCTTTTTGTCAATATGATCGATTATCCTGTGTGCCGCTTCGACCGGATCACTTTCATAGCAAAACTTGCCGCCTGTAATTTCTTCCACCTCATCAGTTAAAAAATCGGTCAGCTTCTTACTGCCCATTACCCTCATTGCCGGGCTGTATGAGACAAAACAGCCGGACGCAACAGCATAAAAGCCTATTGCTATTGCTTTTTCACACATAGCTTCCGGAGCCGCCCCGGCAGCCGGCAGGTCTGACAGAGATTCTCCGAGCCCTCCTTCGTTGATTAATTCGCAAAGAGCAACCAGGATCCTGCTGTTGTCCACACAGGAGCCCAGATGCAGTACCGGCGGTAATCCGACAGTTTCACAGACTTCCTGGATACCTTTTCCCGCATACTCTTTTGCCGATTCGGGCTGCATGAGACCTATCTTTGCGCACGCTGTCGCGGCACAACCTGTCATAACGACATAGACATCATTTTTAAGCAGTTCGGTCACCATCTTCAAATGGCTCTCGTCCTGTACTTTTTTTACTGTATTGCACCCTATTACGGCGGCTATTCCACGAAACCGTCCTGAAATAATCGCGTCGTTCAACGGCCTGAAGGAGCCTCTGTAGCGGCCCCCAAGATGATGAAATAGATTTTCAACCGTAAATCCGGCGACAAGATCTGTTTTATTTTTCGGGATATCTACCTTGCCGCGCTTTTTATAATTCTCGACTGCTATTTTTACTATTTCCTTTGCAATACTGTACGCCTTTTCCTCCGAGAATTGTATGTGCCTGGCACCTGATATTTTTGCTTTTTTACTTGTAGTTATCAATATTGTGTGAAACCTGTTTACATGTTCAGACAGGGCCGGCATTATACACTGAACATCAACAAGCATTACATCAACCGCGCCTGTCGCAATTGCCAATTCCTGGCTTAAAAAATTACCGACAACCGGCGCTCCCTGTCTCATGAGGATCTCGTTGGCAGTACAACAGATACCGCCTACATTTATCCCGTCAGCCCCGTATTGCTTTGCCAGATCCAAAAGTTCCTTATCGCGGGACGCGAGGACGACCATTTCAGACAAGGTCGGTTCATGTCCGTGGACAACTATGTTTACTTCCTTATCCTGCAGCACACCCAGATTTACCTGACTTCTCACAGGTGCGGGCTCACCAAAAAGAATATCTCCAAGCTCTGTTGCGATCATGGCGCCGCCCCAGCCGTCACCCATTGATGTCTTCAGTCCAAAAAGGATCAGGTTCTTGTAATCAGCATCAACACCCTCGTGAGTGCGGTGTAATGTTTCCACTATCTCCCGGTCGATTCCGCGCGGAATTAGATCGTGTTTCCTCCAGTTTTCAATTGTTTTTTTGGGGGGCCGCGTGGTCGCGAATTTAAGCTCTCCCTCCTGCTGTGTCCACTGGCCCAACGCGGTTTCGGCTACTTCCAGCGCGATATCATTGATAGATTTGTCCTTTATCCCGATACCCCATTCCCTGGCAATTCTTTTGAGCTTTTCGGGGCTTTTTATCTCATACCCTTCCGCTTTCCCCTGGGCTGTGAGTTTCAAAGTGTGTACAATATCCCTGCCGTGGTCGGAATGCGCGGCTGCCCCTGCTGCGACCTGCCTTATTAAATGCCTGGCGGCAATCGTCTCCGCATCGGCTCCGCAGACGCCCAGGCTGGGGCCGTTGCCGAAGGGGTCGATCCTGCAGGGCCCCATATCACATATTCTGCAGCAGACACCTAATTCCCCGAACCCGCAGTGCGGTTTCTGGGCCTCTTCTCTGTCCCAGGCGGTAGTCATGCCTTTTTCTTCCGCTATTTTTAAAGCCGCCTGGGAAGCCGGATCAACCGATTTTTTTTCATATTTATTGTCCATCAAATCCTCCATAATTATTCGTTTTTGGCTGCAGCACCATGCATGTTTGGCTGATATTTTTTACCTTTTATAAAAATTAAATTTTAATCGCTTAAATATGATCTGAGAAAAATCCGTTTTTAAATTCATGCAATGTTGTTTTCATAAAATAATCTTGAACTTGGTCATGGATCATTTCAGGCATGTGTCCTAAAATACACCCTTTTCCATTACAAATAGAGTGCACAAATAAACATGTATTTAAATCGAATTTACCTTCAACAGACTCATATATCTCCATGAATGTTATTTTATCAAGAGGTTTGGATATTACAAAACCTCCGGTAGGGCCTCGTTTTGATTCGATAAGCTTCCCTTTGACCAGCCGCTGCATCACCTTTGAAAGATGATTCTCCGATGCATTTAAAACATCCGCAATCTCCTTTGTGGAAATGTTTCTTTCCCTGTTGGAAGCCAGAAATACCATCGAGTGTAAAGCCAGAGAAGCTGCGTCGGATATATTTAGTAATTTTGCCATAATTGCTGCGGAATTAATGCATTCTGGTACTACTATACCATAATTATTATATTTTGTCACCCTAAATCGTCTGTTTTTTTTAAAACCCGAAAATATAGATTATAGAATATAAAGGAAAGGCGGGGCTGTACATTGCTGTACGGCCACGCGATGCTCTTAATATACTTACCGGCGGCAACCAAGCCTCATATAATAATCTTAAACACTCAGGATTAAGCAAAAACGGCTTATTCAGGCATACGCAATTTAAGTCATAACAAGGTCGATTTTGCCAATGCGGATCACATCTTTCTTTTTTAACTTCACATACTTGTTTTTCGGAACTTTTTGATCATTGACAAACGTACCGTTCGAGCTGTCTAAATCCTTGATAAAATAATCCGCTTTGATCTTCTGAAGCAGAGCATGGCTCCGGGATACCAGCTTATCATCCAATACGATATCATTGCTTTTGTCCCTTCCTAGCTTGATCTCGCTTACCAGGGGGATCTCTTTGCCATGGAAAGAAATAGACAGGGAATCAGTTTTCTTCACCTTGTCCAGTCTTTTACCGACACTGCTTTTAATATTGATCGTATTATCCATATCCCACCTCCTGATAACCATTATAAAATATATCGCGGTCAATTTCAACAGAATACATGAACATATAGAATTAATTCGGGCTTGATAAAAATTTGAAATAATTGTACAGAGTGCTGTATACTTAGATAGTACAAAGTCACCAATTAAATAAAGGAGTTGCTATATGGGTGAATTTTTAGATAAAATTCCTGAGAATATACAGGACCACATCAGGGAGATTACAAAAACATCAGGTCTTCCACCTGATGAAGAGTCAGTTGAAAAAATCGCAAAGGGGTGGCTGGAGAAGAAAAAGGTGTTTGAAAAAAAGATCGGTGAGATGGGTATGGAAGAAGTCGACTTCCTGACGTCCGATGATGAAAGAGCTGCCCTGGCAATCACCTATTCCGGGTCTCTTGTAAATATCGGCCCGATCGTCGACGGCGTTCGAAATGCAGGGTACATAAGCATCGGTTTACGCAGCGACGTGCCTGATGCCGCGTTAAAAGAGGGCTCGACACTTGCAAAAGATGTTGCAGTTGACGACCGGATAGAGTTCGTAATCGGCCCTGTTAAAAACACATCCGCTATTTTCAAAATAGCAGTACTGACAGGGAGCCACACCGCTATTGAACAGGAAGAAAAGCTCAACGAAGTAACCCTGCTGATACAGGAAGAGTTTGTCGAAGTAAATAAGACAATGATATCAGAGCGGTAAATTTACTACTTAGTTTATATTCCTTGGTTGACCGGGGAAGCACCACGAGCTACTTTTATAAAGATATTTATTTTGATTAGTTATCCTTTCATTAAAAAGGTGCACAATCTTAGAGTATGAGTACTCAAAAGTTGTTTCAGGAAAATGAAGAACATTCATTAAGAGACAAACTTATTGAGATATACAAAAGAAAAACATCACTCGAACACGATAGTTTTTTAAGGCTTTTGGAAAATGTAAACCACACACTTGAAAACGAAGAAAAAAACTCAAGACCCCGCGATCAACAGGCCCTTCCAGGCGGGATCGTAAATCTGAAACCCCATATCCCGACAATTATTGTCCCTGACATACATGCGCGAATGGATTTTTTTCTCAATTTAATGCTGCAGGAGGATATTACCGGCTTTTCAAATTTACAGAAGGTTGCCCGTGATATGCTTCAGGTTGTCTGCGTGGGGGATGGATTTCATGCTGAAAGAAGGGCAGTCGAAAGGTGGGCATCTGCTTATGAAGAGTACATGAATAAATATAAAAAGCATAAATACATAGATGAGGAAATGAGAGAAAGCCTGGGTGTGATGGAGATGGTCATGGAGGTAAAATCCGCTTATTCACCTAATTTTCATTTCTTAAAGGGTAATCATGAGAATATTTCTAATGAATACGGAGGGGGAAATTTCCCGTTCAGAAAATTTGCCTATGAAGGTGCCATGGTATTGGAATACGTCAATAAATTTTACGGACCGGATTTTTTAGACGCCTATTATTTATTCGAGAAAAATTTACCTGTTTTTGCAATAGGAAAAAGTTTTCTTATTTCCCACTCGGAACCGAAAACTTTTTACGACCCGGATGATATTACAGCGTACAGAAACAGCCCTGATGTTGTTGAAGGCCTTACCTGGACGGACAACGATACAGCTGTAAAGGGAAGTGTCGCGCGGATGCTCGACCGCTATATCGACGGAGAAAATAACCCGCGCAGTTTTTATTTCGGCGGGCACAGGGCGGTCGCGGGTTTGTATAATTTGAGGGCGGACGGAAGATATGTCCAGATCCACAATCCAAATAAATTCATAATAGCCCTGATCAAACCGGATAAAGACATAGACCTTGAAGAGGATATTGTGGAAATCGAGAACAATGTTGATAAGATCTTGAACAATAGCTAATAACATTTTCAAAAAAAAGAGAGACTAAATTATGCCAAAAATAATAGCAAAAATCGGAAAATACACCGTTGTAGGAAAAATTGCCAAGGGCGGCATGGGTGCCCTTTACCTGGCAAAGCACCCGACGTTAAAAAGGCACGTTATATTGAAACAGCTCACCCTGCGGGGAGACCGCGGGTTTAACGAAAGGTTTAAAAGAGAAGCTACTTTGATGATAGACTTCAGAGACGAGCATATCGTGACAGTGTACGACCATTTTAAAGCAGGCTCGTCATACTATATAGTCATGGAATATGTGGATGGAATAAGCCTGGACAAACTGATACGGGACAGGGAGCGTTTATCAAGCGAAGCCGCATTGCTGATCTTTCTGGAGATCTGCAAAGGACTGAAGTATGCTCACGATAAGGACGTTATTCACAGAGACATCAAACCAGCCAATATATTGATCTCAAAAAATGGGGAGGTCAAGCTCGTTGATTTCGGTATCGCGACTTCGAAACAGGCTGTTGATGATGGTTTGACCAAAATCGGGATGACATTGGGAACACCTTCATACATGTCACCCGAGCAGATCGCGGACACAAGCAAGGTTGACAAAAGGGCGGATATATATTCTCTGGGAGTTATGCTGTATGAGATGGCAACCGGCGTAAAACCCTTCCCCTCAGAGTTTAACATGGAGACCATAAACCTCATCAACAGGGGTATATATGAAAACCCGAAAAAGAAATACCCCGCCATACCGGGTATTTTCAGGCATATAATCAAGAAGACCATGAATCACAGGATAAACAGGCGGTATAAAGATGTTGGGCATTTGATCAACCTGCTCTCAAAATATTCGAGGCGGTACAAGGACCAAAAAGAGATCAACAGCGATATTAAAGATTATTTGTCCGGATCGGATACAGCAATATCTGCTTCGATCAAGGTCAGCAAAAAGAACAAAGGCATCGGCTTAAAATTGATCTATGCGCTTATCGCCTTTATACTTATAGTCTCAGGCGGGTCATGCTTTTATTTAAAAGGTTATTTTTGCGAGTTCTTTAAAAATAAGGAATACGGAAGTCTCGAAGTAATAGCCTCGGTTCCGCCGGATTACTACAAGGAAGCTGACCTGATATACGCCGTGACTCACATAACAAGCACTGACCCTGATGATCGTTCCGATCCTGATGATCGTTCCGATCCTGATGATCGTTCTGATCCTGATGATCGTTCCGATCCGGAGGCTGGTGAAGATAATAAAAGCCGAAGTTACAGATTGACATCTTCAGAAAAAGTGTTTTTTATTCCGTTTATAAAAAAGTTCCTGTTTAAAGAAAAAGAAAAAACCCGGGTCGAAACAAACATACTAACAACAAAAACACTTTACCTACCGGCCGGTAATTACAACATGGAGTTCTACCTGGAGAACCAGAAGTATTACAAATCCTTCTATCTAAACCCGAGAGAGATCCAGAAGCAGGACATAAAAACCTATGAAAAAAGAACCATCCAGTTCGATCTGGCTGATACCGGCCCCAAAAAGGTGTCTTTTTCTATTGATGTATTTGACAGCCAGTCAGCTGAGTCGATTTATAAAATTGCGGATATATCCTTCTACCTGGAAGATGAAAAAAAATGGATAGACTGGAAGAAATACAATAACAGTAAAAAATTAAAAAAGTATTTAAATAACCGATTGTTGTCAGGAGAAGATTATTCATTTAAATTTAACACGCCCGGATACTACCCGAAAAATGTAAAATTTCATGTCGAGAAAGACCTGGATTCGGCATTGATAGAGGTGAGTCTTATAAAAGAACCGGGCATACTGAGGATTGAAAGCAATTTTGAAAGGCTCGATCTGCTGATCGATAACCGCAAAGAGAATTATATCGGAGAAATGAAAAAGGATTTTGTCAGGTACGGTAAAACAACCGTAGGAGTGAGGGAGTTCATGTTAACGGAAGGTAACTACATATTGACAGTTGAAAAGGACAAAAACCATGTGGAAAACCTTCAATTCAGCATATCTTCAAAAAAGACGACCATTGTCGATGTCTCGTATAATACAGAGGAAAAAGAGCTGAAAATATTAAAAAAATAAAATCAAGAAAATTTTCGCATAGACTGTATTAAAGTATCGTTTACTTTAATTAGTTTCGGGGAGATCTCATGTCGTTATTTATGAGAATCATTTTTTTTGGCTTATCAGGGATTATTGCCGGGATACTTTCCTGGCCCTTTACCGAGCTGGTAATCCATTATCAGGAAACTTTCGGGACCCTCCTGGTGTTCAATATCGTACTTGGTATTTCTGTCGGTTTATTCATGGGAGGTTGCTTCGGGGCAAGCGAGGGGCTCATTTCAGTTTCGAAAGAAAAGATCAAAAACGGTATCGTAATGGGGATGGCAACCGGAGTGATCGGCGGGTTGGCAGGCTTTGTCGCGGGGCAGGCTGCCTTACTGTACATTGGGACTACCTTTTTTAATTCCAATTTAAGTTTTCAGAGAATCGGTATCCCGGTCTCCAGGGCCATCGGATGGGCTACATTCGGTATATGCATAGGAGTAGCCCACGGTATCAGAAGCAGGTCTTTCGGCAAGGTCAGGAACGGGATTATCGGCGGGTTTACAGGTGGAATTTCAGGCGGGCTTGCGGTTGAATTTATAAAAATATATTCTCCGGGGAACATTTTTGCCAGGCTGGTAGGGTTGGTCTTAATAGGTTTTTTGATCGGGATATTTTACGGTTTAGTTGAAAACAGGCTGGCCAGGTCAACTCTTAGTTTATTGAACGGCAGATTCAAGGGCAAAGAGTTTCCTTTAACGGTCCGGATGACAAGTATAGGC
>SDBS01006995.1_pt1 | contig 10977 bp, 11 predicted proteins | sample 2277091 | NCBI WGS metagenome assembly SDBS01 (sample SAMN10404972, study PRJNA504765) | marine sediment metagenome | isolation source: marine sediment core GS10_PC15, 163 cmbsf | place: Arctic Ocean: Southern Knipovich Ridge | collected 2010 | reverse complement strand
GAATCTATTTATAGAATGATTGCCCGGGTGGCTTCCAGCAAGAGTACTATATTGATTCAAGGAGAAACCGGAACAGGTAAAGAGCTGGTAGCCAGAGCCATCCACTACCGTTCCTCTTGCAAAAACAATCCCTTTATAAAGGTAAACTGCGCTGCTCTACCTTCAGACCTTCTGGAAAGTGAATTATTTGGACATGAACAAGGAGCTTTCACTGGGGCCATTAAGAAAAAAGAAGGAAGATTTGAACTAGCCAACAAAGGGACTCTTCTTTTAGATGAAATAAGTGAGACTACTACCGCCTTCCAGGTAAAATTGTTGAGAGTCTTACAAAAGGAAGGAGAATTTGAACGAGTAGGAGGAACAAAGACTATTAAAGCAGATGTGAGAGTGATTGCTACTACTAACCAGAAACTGGAAAAAAATGTTAGAGAGGGGAAATTTAGAGAAGACCTTTATTATCGTCTGAATGTAATCCCTATTTTTCTTCCTTCCTTACGAGAAAGGAAGGAAGATATACCTTTGCTAGTTCATCACTTTTTAAGGAAGTACAATCGGCAAAATGGCGCAAAAATAGAATCTATTTCCTCCCAGAGCCTTGCTTTAATGCAAGATTACAATTGGCCAGGCAATATACGAGAGTTAGAAAATATTATTGAGCGGGCAGTAGTGATGACTGAGGGTAAAGTTATTCTTCCGGAATATTTATCTCTAAAGGTGTCTTCAGAAGAAGAAATTATTTCTCGTTCAGAAAAAATGACACTAGAAGAGATGGAAAAAAGATTGATAGAAAATACCTTACAGAAAATGGGAGGTAATCGAACAAGAACGGCAGAAATGTTAGGTGTAACTGCTCGTACTATTCGTAATAAGATAAAGAAGTACTATCTGAGCTAGGAAATTTTTTCCGCTATTATTAGTTCATTGTTCGTAGTTCATTGTTCATTGACCTGCAAGCCCGTTAGTTAATTAGTTAAATGGTTAAATGGTTAATTCTTCCCTCACTCCAGAGGAGAGCAGTACTCACCAATTAACCACTCACCATTCACTAATGACTATTTGGGTTGGCAAAAACTTTGCATACTGAAAATTGACAAAGGACAAAACTGTGTTGATGAGAAAAGACTCGACCTATTTATGGTTAGAGAAGGCACTTGATGCCTGCCTATTACGTCATAAGGTCATTGCTAACAACATTGCTAATGTAAGTACTCCTGGCTTTAAAAGACTTGAGGTTGTTTTTGAGGAAAAACTGAAAGCTCTTCTCAACAAAAAGCCTGTTTCCTTCTCTCAACTTAAAAAAGTAGAGCCGGAAATTATTGAGGACCAGAATTCTGCCTGGCGTGAAGATTTCAATAATGTGGACATAGAAAAAGAAATGGTAGAATTATCCAAAAATACTTTGCAGTATAATCTTTATATTCAGTTGCTCAATGGAAAACTGGAAAAAATCAGAAAAGCCATAGCCGGGAGGTAAATACCAGTGAAGTACGTCATTGCGAACGGAGTGAAGCAATCTCTATTAGGTTGTTCAGGGCAATCTGAAGATTGCTTCGTCAGCACTTCGTGCTTCCTCGCAATGACAATATAGAATGTACTACGAAAACCTCAAGCGGGGTTGACTGAATATCTATCTCAGAAGGAGGAGGAAGAAGAATGGAATCAACACAACTATTTTCCAGTATGAACATAAGTGCCTCAGGAATGAGTGCTCAAAGATTACGTATGGACATAATCGCCAGCAACATTGCCAACGTTCAGACTACACGCACTTCTCAAGGAGGACCCTACCGAAAAAAAGAGGTCGTATTTGCCAGTATATTGAACAATAAGATGCAGGAAGGAGTTCGGGTGGCAGAGATATTTAGTGACCCTTCTCCTTTCAGGTTACTTTACAATCCGCGGCATCCAGATGCTAATCCTGAAGGTTATGTAGCTATGCCCAATGTAAATACAATTACCGAAATGATAGATATGATTGTAACCACCCGTTGCTATGAAGCTAACGTTACTGCTTTTAAATCAGCTCAAAATATATTCAATAAAGCCTTAGAACTGGGAAGGAGGTATTAATGGAAAATTTGCCTATTGAGGGGTTTGCTTCTTCCCCCTTAAAAGCCATAGAGCAAAAAATAAAAGAGAGTATATCCTCAGAAGAAAAAAGTGTCTCCTTCAGTAATATCTTAGGAGACTTAGTCCAGCAGGTCAACGCCCTGGATAAGAGTACTGATCAGTCTATTGAGAAATTGATTGCCGGAGAAGCTGATAATATCCATCAGGTGATGATCGCTGCAGAGGAAGCCAGTCTTACCTTTAGTTTAATGATGGAGATTAGAAACAAATTGATAGAAGCCTACCAGGAAATTATGAGGATGCAGATATAGGAATAGATAGAAATATCTAGCGGGGAAGAGATGGATTTACTAAAACAAATTATTGCTCAGATAGTGTCACTCTGGCAAAAATTAAAAGTGCGGCAAAGGATAATTATCGTCGTCGTAGTGCTCGTATTTTTGATTACTCTCCTTCTTCTTATTTCTCAAACTAACCAATCCAGATATTCTTTGCTATATTCCAATCTTCAGTTGGAAGAGGCAGCAGAAATAGTAGATAAGTTAAAGGAAAGGAATATCCCCTATCAATTAAAAGAAGGAGGGAGGACTATTCTTATTTCCTCTTTGGAGGTCTATGATACCCGCCTTCAGTTAGCTATGGAGGGAATTCCCCGTGGAGGAAAAATTGGTTTTGAAATATTCGATAACACTAACATATTGGGAATGACCCAGTTTATGGAAAAAGTAAATTATCAGCGGGCTTTACAAGGGGAGCTGGCTCGAACTATTCAAAGTCTGAGTGAGATAATGGAAAGCAGAGTGCATTTAGTTATTCCTGAGCCAACGCCTTTCCTGGAAGAGAAAAAATCATCCAGCGCTTCTATTGTTTTAAAGCTTGAACCAGGTGCTCAGTTAGGTAAGAATCAAATCCGAGGTATTGCTCACCTGGTTGCTACCAGTGTAGAAAATTTGAGTTCTACGGATATCACTATGATAGATGGAAGGGGAAATATGCTTTTTGGTGGGGAGGGTCAGGGCACATCTTTTTTTCTTACCAGCACTCAGTTGGAAGTAAGAAGAGAGGTAGAGCAGTATCTTGCCAATAAAATCTATTCTCTGCTTAATCCTCTTATAGGGCCAAACAAAGTGGTAGCTAGAGTAGATGCACAGATAAATTTTGACCAGATAAGCACCACACAAGAAACTTATGACCCCAAAGGTAGAGTAGTTCTGAGTGAAACGTATCGGGAGGAGGCAAAGAAGGGAACTAGTTTGCTGGCTGGAGGAAGTCCGGGAGTAGCAACCAACCTGGGGGAAAGCATCGCTTCCACTCAAAGTAGTCCTGGCGAAGAAACAAGTGAAGAAAGCAGTGTACAATATTCAGTAAACAAAACTATAGAGTACCTGACAAAGGAAGTAGGAAATATAGAACAACTTTCCATAGCTGTGGCTATTGATGGCAGTTATCAATTGAACGAAAATGAGGTGAATGAGTATTTTCCTCGCACTGAGGAAGATATGAACAAGTTTACTTCTATGATTCAAAAAGCGGTAGGATACGATGAATCCCGGGGAGATAGCATCAGCGTGATTAATGCTTCTTTTGATACCTCCTACCAGGAAGAGCAACAAATAATTACTCAGAAATTGGCTCGCCAGGATTTTTTTAAATACCTCAGGACATACATTCCTCTTGCTATAAGTATGCTCCTGCTGTTTTTATTAGTACGCTCTCTTAAGTTAAGGCAAATATTAGCTCCTCAGGAAAGGAAAGAGATTGCTTTTTCAGGGCCAGGAGTGGAACCAGAGAAAGAAGAAAGGGAAAAAGCAGGAGAAAAAATTTTTCCTCTTGAACAAGAGAAATTAATAGAGGAGCATATCTTCCAACTAGCTCAGGATAAACCAGAACAGGTGGCGCAAATAATTAGAGAATGGTTAACTAACCATGGAAAGGCCTAGAAATGACTACATCTGATCAAAATAATCTCACTGGCAAACAAATGGCGGCTATTTTTTTGATTAAATTAGGACCTGAACGGGCGGCTCAAATTATGCAAAAATTACAAGATACAGAAATCAAGCAATTAAGCCAGGAAATATCTAAATGGGAAAAGGTTCCTGCTCAAGTTACCGATAAAACGTTGAAGGAGTTTCATCGGTTGAGTTTGGCCAGGCAATATATTACTCAAGGAGGTAAAGAGTACGCTAAGGAGGTTTTGGAGCGAGCCTTAGACGATAATAAAGCTATGGATATTATGGACAATCTGGGGAAAGGTTCTGAGTCTAATCTTCTCAGTTTGCTAGAAAACGTTGATTTACAACAGTTACTTAATTTTCTTCGTTCCGAACATCCGCAGACTATTGCTCTTATTCTCTCCTATTTAAAATCGGAGCAAGCAGCCATTGTTCTTCAGGCTCTCCCTAAAGAACTTCAAGGAGAGGTGACTATGAGGATTGTTAATATTGGACAGATTTCTCCCGGAATAGTCAAGAAAATAGAAAGAGTTCTGACCAGAGAGCTCTCTAATCTTTCCGATGAAGCAAAGCTACGAGTGGTAGGAGGAACTAGAGCTACAGCAGAAATCCTTAACCGCGTAGATAGAGCTACTGAAAAAGAGATCCTGGACAGACTGGAGAAAAAGAATCTCTCCCTGGCCGAAGAGGTTAAAAAGTTAATGTTTGTCTTTGAAGATATTCTTGTTCTGGATGATCGTGCTATACAACGAGTACTTCGGGAGGTGGATACCAAGGATTTATCCTTAGCCTTAAAGGGAGCCAGTAAGGACTTAAAAGAAAAATTCTTTAAGAATATGTCTTCACGAGCCCAAGAAACTATTAAAGAAGATATGGAACTTATGGGACCGGTAAGAGTGCGGCAGGTAGAAGAGGTGCAACAGAAAATTGTAGATACAACCAGGAGATTAGAGGAAGCCGGCGAAATAGTGGGCAGGGCAGAAAAAGAAGAGGAGATAATTGTTTAAGGTCCAGTTACCTATGTTTTTAAGCAAAGTCTATAAAATCAAAGAAGATTACGGCAACTCAGAATTAAAGGACAATCTTCTTCACTTGCCTCAAGTCGAGAGAAAAGGAGAGAGTCCGAGTCTTACTGAAATTTCTATGGAAGAAATAAGAAGAAACAGTTATCAAAAGGGATTTGAGGAAGGCAGCCAGAAAGAAAGAAAGAAGCTTGCAGAAATTATGGCAATTTTGAAAAAGATAGTAAAAGACATGGAAGTAAAAGAAGAAGCCATGTTTAATGAAATGAAGGGGAAAATGGTAGAAATAGCTATAGCTACAGCTAAAAAAATAATCAAAAAAGAGATCGAGGAAGATTCAGAGACTATAGTCAGGGTAGTTAGAGAAGCCCTTAAACGAGTAGGGCAGGCTCAGAAGATAACTATTAAGGTTAACCCACAGGATTGGATGAAATTAAAAGAAGTGCAGCCAGAGCTATTATCCTCTTCTCTGAGAAAAGGAAGTGTCTATATAGAAAAGGACGAAGCTATCGCTCGAGGAGGAGCTCTGGTGGAGACAGATAAGGGAATAATAGACGCTCGTATCGAACGGCAATTAGACGAAATAGACAAAGTTTTATCAGGAGGTGTAAGTTGAGAGATGTTACTCCTTATCTGGAAATTATTGAGAAAATAGACCCTATTAAAGTAAAAGGTAAGGTGACTAAAATGGTGGGTTTAGTCATAGAATCGCTTGGTCCAAATGCATCTACGGGAGAACTCTGTTATCTATATCCTCCAGAAAATCAAAGGAAGATTTGTGCAGAAGTGATAGGCTTCAGAGATGATAAAATCCTGTTAATGCCCGTAGAAGAAACTCAGGGGATAAAGACAGGAATGAACGTGGTAGCTTGCGGTCATCCCTTTGCGGTAAAAGTAGGTAGAAAACTTCTAGGTAGAGTAATTGATGGGTTGGGGAAGCCCATAGATAAAAAAGGACCTATTATAACTGAAGAAGAACGTCCAATACATAACGCTGCCACTCTACCCCTTGAGCGAAAAACAATTCGCAGCCCTTTTAGCACTGGAGTGAGAGCTATAGACGGGCTTCTCACTTGTGGAAAAGGGCAAAGATTGGGTATATTTTCCGGAAGTGGGGTAGGAAAAAGTTTACTTCTGGGAAGAATAGCTAAATATTCCCAAGCTTCGGTGAACATCATTGCTCTCATCGGAGAAAGAGGAAGAGAGGTTCAAGATTTCCTGGAAAAGAGTTTAGGGGAAGAGGGATTGAAAAAATCGGTAGTTGTAGCTGTAACCTCAGATCAACCAGCTTTGCTAAGAGTGAAAGGAGCTTTTCTGGCAACTACTATTGCTGAATACTTTCGAGACCAGGGTTTAGATGTCCTTTTAATGATGGATTCGGTGACTCGTTTTGCCATGGCTCAAAGAGAAATAGGGGCAGCTCTGGGTGAGCCGCCAGCTACCAAGGCTTATCCCCCCTCTGTTTATGCTCTACTACCCAAACTCATGGAAAGGTCAGGAGCTTTTTCTCAGGGAAGCATTACCGGCTTATATACTGTTTTGGTAGAAGGAGATGACATGAACGAACCTATCTCTGACGCGGTACGGTCTATCCTGGATGGTCACATCACTCTTTCTCGAAAATTAGCCAGTAGAAGTCATTATCCTGCTATTGATATTCTTGACAGTATAAGCAGGTTGATGATTGACATTGTCTCTCCAGAACATAGAAAAGCGTCACAGAAACTAAGGAGGGTTTTGTCTGTCTATGAAGAAGCGGAAGATTTAGTTAATATCGGAGCTTACGTAAAAGGAAGCAATCCAGACATTGACTATACTTTACAAATGATTAACAAGGTAAATGACTATCTCAGACAGGATATCGATGACTATGCTTCCTATTCAGAGACTGTTTCCAGGTTAAGCGATATATTTCAAAAATGAAAAAATTTTCTTTTCCTTTTCAATTTCTCCTCAAATATAGAGAAAAAAAGGAAGACAGGCTAAGGAAAGAATTGGCGCAGACAAAGAGAAGGCTAGAGAAAGAAAGAGAAAATCTGGCTCAACTGGAACTGGATTCGATGACTAACATCAGAGAATTAGGAGAGAAACATCAGGGTAAAGAAATAGAAACCGCCCTGGTTTTACCATACTATTCTTATCTGGATAATCTCTTTAATCAGATTAAGGAACAGAGCAAAGTAGTATCTGATATTTCTCAAGAGATGGAAAAAAAGAGAAAAGAGGTAATAGAAGCTTCTAAGGAGAAGAAGATTATAAAAAAACTAAAAGAGAGGAAATGGGCGGAGTTTGTTCATGAGAGAGAAAGGGTGGAGCAGAATTTCATTGATGAAATAGCTCTGACTAATTTCAGATCCAAAAAATTACCCTGAGGTCAGTCGTGCCTACTATTTTAAAAAAAATAGGGATAATAGCAGCATTGTTCATTCTTTTTACCGGTATAATGTTAGCCAGAAAAGGCTTTCTGACTAAAGAAAAGTTACTCTATCTGGTAGAGATGATACTTGTAACTGAGCAAGAGAAATCATATTCACCGGTAAAAGAGAAGCAGAACCAAGAGCTTCTACTCCTTGTGCAAGAAATAGAAAAAGAGAAAGAAGAAATAACCATGGAAAAGGAAGAGCTGAAGCAGTTTAATGCGCGTCTCCTGGTCCAGAAGGAAGAACTGATAGAAAGGGGAAAAGAAATCCTTATCTTAAGAAACGAAGCGGAGAATTATATAAAGCAAAAAAAAGAACAACAGGCAGAAGAGATGATCTGGCTGGCAGGCGTGTATGAAAAGATGAAAGCAGAAGAAGCAGCTACTATCATTCAAGAGTTGGATGAGAATCTATGTCTGGGCATTCTTTCTCAGATGGAGGAAAAGCAGGTAGCAAAGATACTGGCGGCCATGAGCCCCCAGCAGGCAGCAAAATTGAGTCAAAAAGTAGGAGCTGATAGCTGATGGTTGATAGCTCATAGCTGATAGCAAGTTCAAAACAAAAGTCAAAACAAAGTTCAGGATAGCTGATGATTAAAGAGAGTAAGAAATTGCCAATATTTAGAGGTTATGAGCTACGAGCTATCAGCCATGAGCTATGAGCTAATTAAGGGATAAGTAAATTGCAGGTAAAAGATTTTTCTCTGTTAATGGTAAATGGAAGAGAGGAGTTAGTCTTCTCGAAGCAAAACAGAAGAAAGAAAGTGGATTTTGGGACTTGTTTGGAAAATCAGATGTTTCCAATCCCCACTTCTTCTCTCCCTCTCTCTGTAGCCAAAGAATCTAAAGCGAGCCAACAGCTCTCAGCTATTGACTCTTCTTCCCTCTCCCTTTCTACAGCCAAAGAATCTGAAACTGACCAGTTAGTGAAGGAGACTTTCTCCAGGTTCTTTTTAGAAATCATCTCCTTATCTAAAGAGATGAATGAAAAGATAAACTCTCTTCAGATGAACTTTGTAGAGAGAGGACAGCTCTCAGGTATCTATCCTCTTACAGAAGGAAATCTTAAAGATATCCTCACTACTCTTTCTCAGGAGGAAAAAGAGACTCTCTTCAAGGAGATAACTTCAGCTAATTTCTCCTCCAGCAAGCTCCCGGCAGAGCCTAATCAGAGAATCATTTCCCAGATTATCTCTTTTCTAGAGGGAAAGGAAGGCGAAGGAAATCTTAAAGATGTCCTCACTACTCTTTCCCAGGAGGAAAAAGAGACTCTGGCTCACCTTTCTCCTAAAGAAGAGGTTCTATTCCCGCTTACAGGAGAAAACCGGGAAGATTCAGAAAAAATAGCTCTTGGGCAAGAGGAAATTCTATTTTCGGTAAAACAAAGAGAGGAACTGGCCAATCAAATTTTGGAGAAGATAAATTTGCTAAGAGCACAAAATCATAATGAAGCTACAATAGTACTGAGACCAAAATCTTTAGGAGACGTTCATCTTCATCTTTATATGCACAAAAATAACCTCACCTTGCAAATAGAAGTTTTCAGCCAGAAAACGGCTGAAATTATTGGTAGTGACTTCACCCATTTAGAGGAAACATTGAAAAAAGAGGGAGTGATATTAAAAGAGTTTACCGTATCTCTTAACCAAAATTCTGAATTTAACCGATTCGAAGGGCAGATGAAAAATCCTTTTTACTCTTCTAAGAAAACTTTATTTCCAAAAACGAATGTCTGGTCTGAAGAAAGAACTTATGAAGAAAAAGCTCGTTCTCAGGTGAGAATAAGCTCAGGATTTTACTATATCGATTATTTAGTTTAGGGAGGTGAAAGAGTATGATTGATCCGGTAGGAACGAACAGTTCTGCATATTTGCCTGAGAGCCTCGACGAGTATGGCTTGGGTAAAGATGCGTTCTTTAAGCTACTGATGGCGGAATTGACTAATCAGAATCCCCTCTCGCCCATGGAGAATAAGGACTTTGTTAGCCAGTTGACTCAGTTCAGTTCGCTGGAGCAGTTGAGAAATCTCAACAATACTCTCGCCCCTCTGGGGGAGATTTTTCTTCTCTCCCAGGCCGCTCAGTTCATTGGGTATCGGGTAGAAGCCGAGAGTCCTCTCACCGGAGAGACTATTGAAGGAATAGTAAAAGAAGTAAGATGGGAAGATAAGGTTCCCTATCTTCTGGTGGGAGATCTATTCACACCAGTATCCTGGATAACAAGAATCACATCTAATCAATAAAGGAGGTGGTCCAAAATGATGCGTTCACTTTTTTCCGGAGTATCCGGTCTACGTAACCATCAAGTACAAATGGACATCATTGGCAATAACATTGCCAATGTAAACACAGTAGCTTTTAAGTCTTCCCGCCTGCTCTTTCAGGACATGCTCAGTCAAACCTTGAAAGCGGCAGGAGGCGCGGGAGGAGGACGGGGAGGTACCAATCCGCAACAGGCAGGACTGGGTATGCGTATCGGATCTATTGATACTATATTTAGCCAGGGTAATCTGATGGCTACTCAAAGAAAGACAGATCTGGCCATCCAGGGAGATGGATTTTTCATCTTGAGTGACGGAACCAACCGTTTTTATTCTCGGGCTGGAGGATTTGACTTTGACCTCAACGGCAATATGGTTAACCCTGCTAATGGTTACATCGTGCAGGGCTATATGGCTGTGGGAGACATATTGAGTACTATTTTGGAAGATGTCCAAATTGAGTTTAGCCAGAGCCTTCCCGCCGCCGTTACCGCCCAGATTGATTTCGCGGGAAACCTTGATGCCGGTGCCGACTCTACCTCAGCTTTATCCAGTAGCCTGCTTACCAAGCTTTTTGATGTGGATGGGAATGTGATGAACTTACAGGTAGGAAATGACATTAGTATGACCGGAAAAGTTGTCACGCCCGCGGTAGAAGGGACGCTTTTAGCCGCTCTCGAGGATAGCAGCGGAACAGATTTAGGAATAGCGGATGGAGAGACAATCGCCTACGCAGGAGATATAGCAACGGCACCGTTTACGGGTTCTCTCGTGGTTACCGGAGCTACCGATACTCTGGAGACTTTGCGTGCTGACCTGGAAGGTGAGCTTCAAGTAATCGATGCTACCATAACAGTTACTATAACCAGCGCTGGCGAATTACAGATTACTGCCGGCACTGGCCTTATTGAGGATTTCACGATTAAAGATGACGCGGCTGTCGATATCTTTACCTTTGCTGATATCGCGGCAGGGACATCAGTGGAAAGCAACGAATTTGTGGGTACCTCCGTAGATATTTCCGGCACTGAGGAGGTCACCGCTGACCTCAGTTTGTCTGATATGGCCGATGCTCTCCAGACTGCAATTCGAACTGCATCTTCGGGAACCGAAACGGTTACCGTACAGGCTGACGGAAGCATCTCTGTAACCGGGAGCGCAAAAATTCTTAACGGTATAGCGCTTTCATGTACTGGCAAGACAGAGTTTAATACCTACGGGATATTTGATACTTCTATTGCTGTAGGAGGA
>SDBS01006994.1_pt1 | contig 10977 bp, 17 predicted proteins | sample 2277091 | NCBI WGS metagenome assembly SDBS01 (sample SAMN10404972, study PRJNA504765) | marine sediment metagenome | isolation source: marine sediment core GS10_PC15, 163 cmbsf | place: Arctic Ocean: Southern Knipovich Ridge | collected 2010 | reverse complement strand
TTGATTAAAAATGAATTATCTATATAATGCAAGAAAAATCAGTATGTTTTTATATACTAACATCAAGCTAATTAAGAGTTTTGATTTAATGGTTATGCAAATTAATAAAAAAAAAAATAAACAAAAAAATTATGATAAATTTGGTAAACAAGGCTGGAAAACCTTCCATCTTGGCTAAATTCTGTAAAAGATTCTTTTGCAGGACCAGAAATGGAATTTACTACAAATTTGAATTCGAAAAAACAACGAGGTAAAATAGCGATGAGCGATAAAAATTATAAGGAAATAGGAAAGGTAGTTTTTTTAGAGAGTACAATTTTTTACTGTCCCAAATGTGATAAACGTTTTGATTATGCTATTCTCTATGATAAATACCCAGATAAACCAAGTTGTAAAGTCTGTAATAGTGATACGGTAATTAAGAAAGCTGGTTTTAGATTCGGTATTCCACACCCAAAGCGAGGAGGTTGGTGATATTCGATGAGTGGTAAAATAATAATGGAAGACGTTTTGGACCCAGATACAGTGCAATTGTTATTAAAACTTATGAAATTGCGAAGAGACAGAGCAGAAAAAGATGGCTTGTCAATGAATCTTGTTCTTAGATTTATTATTCAAAGAGAGATCGAGATTATAAAAGATGATTATCCTACGAGTGAAGATCTTAAAGAGCGAGCATTAAAAAGATTTCAACAACTCCAGTAGCAAAAAGAAAATCCTGTAATTTATTGTCCTCAGTTTCACATGGAAATCGGAAATTTAATGATGTGCCATGTATCATGTCCTTATGGCCATATGACTGAATGTCATTACCCTTTTGATTGTAATAGTGATTTTTGTCAACACTATAAAGCTCAGAGAGAATTAGAAAATCAAATTGAAATTGAATATATGGATCCTGGTGATGGGCCTGTCTTATAACTTTTATAAAAGGTGTAATTAAATGGAAAAAACCGATTTGAAATTGAAATTAACAGGCAAACTTGAGATTCACTATGATACATATCATAACAATATAAAAGAGTTTGCCATCGAAGCTACGAATTTGAATCAGTTGGTTCATAAATTATTAAATGAGTTTACTAAAACGTCACTTGGTAAAATTGAAGAAATTTTACTATTTATAAGTGAGAAACGAGGTGATACATATTAATAAGAAAAAGAAGATGGTCAATATTACAATCAATCTACCACATATTTATGATGAAAACATTCAAAAACTTATAGTAATGAAAATCACAGCCAATCGTTCTGAAGCGATAAGGACGGCTCTCCGGGAATATTTTCAAAAGGAGGAAAAAAATCTAGAATTATTGGGATATTTTAAATAAAAAATAATAGAGGAAAAAAGAAATTGAAAATTGTAACTGTAAATATTCCAGAAACCTTTATTGGAATTATCAAAAAATTAGTTGGGGAACATGGTTTATATCCTTCTCGATCTGAACTCATTCGAGTAGCTGTTAGAGAGTTCCTTATCAAAAAATTACAAATGGCTAACAATATGGTAAAGTATACAGAGACTAAAGTTGAAATTGATGCTATTGACGAAGAAAAATTTGTCCGTGTGCCAATCGTGCGAAGAGATGAGGATAATGAACCTGTTAGGGAATTTAAGACATATAAAATTGTTGAGAAACTTAATTCCTATGAACCATTAATAGAGAAGAATAAACCTCAAGGGCGAAAGAAGAAAAAGATTCAACCCCTTGGCAATCCCTTTTGGACAAATAAACTTGATGCGAATGGCAATTTAATTCGAGTTCCTAAAAATTAAATTTTTTTTTTTTTATAAACAAGACCGGGTTTCAGGTTGTAATATACCTGCCTGGTAAAAAATGTAAAAAAAAGTGGAGGAAAAAGTATGGAAGAATCAAAAGAAGTAAAAAGAGATGAGAATAAAGAGATTAGGGCTGCTATAATTACTTCGTTTGAATTGAAAGAAGAGAAATTCATCAAAACTAATAAAGAAATAGAAAAATTGAGGAAAAAATTAGGATTATCAGGTGATTAATCACGGGAAATGAAGATAGTTCTTACCTTGATTGGGAGTTATCTTTTAAGAAGAAATATGGTAAAGAAAAATTTGGCCTTTCAGATGCAGAATTCAAGAATTTTATGGAAAAATGGAAAAAAGAAAATCTCGAGAAAATGAAAAATGGTAAATAAAAAGAAGAGTACCACTAAATTGATGGAGATAGGCACAGGGATGAGGAGTGGAGAGGCACCACTCCTTTTTCCCGAAGAATGAATAAAAAGAGGTGTAATTATTGAATATCGAAAAAAGTCTGTCTAATAAGGTAGAGCGGGATAAAATTGTAAAAATATTATGGAAGGAAAAGAAATGACTGATTATATTAGAGATAAATCCATTTTTCTATCTAATTTATATTATGATTGTAATATAGTAGGTTGTAAATGTAAGGAAGCGGTTCTTTCTTTTATGGGAAATAATTATTGTATGAAGCATTTTATAGAATTTATCCGAGAAGATAAGGAAAAAGAAGATATTAAGAAGTTCCTTGAAGATCTCAAACGATTACCGGATAGTAAAGCATCATTTAAATTAATAGAGAAGTGGGAGGAAAAGAATGAATCATAAGGAATTATATGCTTGGTTGGTAGAAGATTTATGGGGTTCATTTGGTTATAATTCACCAGAAGAACATGCAAGAGTAATATTAAATTTTATTTCTAAGAACCTCATCGAGGAGTTCAAAAATATAAGAGATAGGATTATGATTGCAATAAGAGAAAAATATGGAAAAGATGCAAAAGGAAGTGAATATTTAGAGAATCTTTTTAAAGATGAATTAAAGAAGTGGGAGGAATGAAGGAAATAATGTCGGGCTTTATAGATTTTAAGGAACTTGGATATTTCGTCAAAAATATTTATGAATATGCACACCGAATTGATAAATTATTAGAAAAATGGAAAAAAGAAGATGAGGAGCGAGTACCAAAATGACCGAGATAGCGATTAATCAAATTATGAGACAAGTTATGGCACATCTTGACTATCTTCAGAAGGATGACGCGCTCTATAATGCTATAGAAAAATCTATTACGAATTCAAAAGAAAAGAGAGATGAGTTATTAGCAATACTCTTGGAGGCTAATTAAAAATTATGGTTGCGATATCGTTTAGCATAGAAAAATTAATTTATCGGATTTTATCAGGGGTAAAAATAACTACGATTAGACAGCTCAATAACAAATGGAAACCAGTCTTAGAAAAGTTCAATGAGGGTAAAGATATAACCTTACAACATTACTATAAGCAGAGATCGAAGTTTTCATTCAAATTTATAGAAACAGGTCTTAAAAATATCGAAGTATATAATCTCAGAAATATGACACAACAAGATGCGATAATTGATGGGGGGGATACTAAAGAAGAGCTTTTGGAATTCTTTAAGATGCAATATGGAAAGAATTATTTAGAGGAAGAATATGTAAGAATCTGGTGGCCTGCACCGAATGGAATAATAACTAAGCCAAATAACACTCAGATTGACTGGTTTAACTCAAAGCAAGAGAAATTATATACGATAAATCCTTTGGTCTTAAATAAGAAAGATTGTTTGAATTGTTTCTATAAATGTATCTATTGCTATGCAAAAAATATGTATATCAGATTTAAAAATAAAGATAATTTCACTCCTGGAGTTTATGAAGGTCGTTTAAAAGGTTTAAAATACGCAAAAGATAATGTGTTTATTTCAAGTATTATAGATCTCTTCCATGATTGTATCCCAAATTCATTGATATCTTATATTATTGAAAAAACTAATGAATATAACGAGAATAACTGTAATCTCTATTTTCTTACAAAAAATCCATTGCGGTACCAAACATTTTTAAATTATTTTGATAACGAAACTACTTGGCTTGGAGCAACAATAGAGACCGATTCCTATAAATCTCAATCTTATCAAGTGAGTGCAGCACCGGACCCTGAGAAAAGAATTGTTCATTTTAAAAAGGTGGATTATCCAAACAAATTTGTATCAATGAACCAATTTTAAGATTTAATAAATCATTTATAAAAAAGATTTTAGAAATTAATCCCCGTTTAATCTTTATTGGAGCGAATTCAGATATACATTCAAGAAAAATACTTAAAGAGCCTAAAAGAAAAGAAATTTTAGAAGCAATAGAGATTTTTAAAGAAAATGGTATAGAAGTTGTAAAAAAAGGGAATTTAAAGCGACTTATTGATAAAAAAGTTGGAAAAATTGATTATTATATTTAAAGATTATCAAAGGGGAAATAGTTTTGACAGAATCTATTAGCAGAATAGAAATTGAGATTTTAGAGCAAAATATCAGTAAGAAATTAGATTTTTTAAATGAAAATAAAGAACAAATTAAATATGCTTTTTTAAACCCTGTGCTTGCTCGAAAACCAAAGTTTTCAGAAAATTTTTTCAGAGATCTTTTCTTTATTACTGAAAAAATAATAGAGCAAATGGAAGAAAATGGCAATCGAAAGTGCAAATATCTTAGAATTGTAAATACCGTGGCAACAGCTCTATATTTTGCCTGTAAAAAACAAATTTGTTTGAAAAGTATGAGGTTTATCGCAGGAATCTTTGATAAATCTCAAGTGGTAATTAGCAAATATAAAAAATATTATAGAGGAATTTGAGAATGAATGCTAAAATACTTAAGAATAGACTTTTAGAGAAGATTCAAATAGTTTTTAATTTTAAAGGGAAAGATGGTGAAAAAGGATTTAAAGATATCTTAAATGATCTTCAGAATATAGGGCTTAGTCCTATAGGTACAAAAAGAGCGAAAATTGATAATTGTTATATTCTCTGTTATTTTGTTAGAGTTAAAATATTACCCTTTACACAGGATAAGACATATAAAAAGATTAATAACAAATATAGTAAAATTCTAAACGAATTTACAATCCAAAAATATAAAGATTTAGATGTAGATTGGAGCGAGTATAGTGAGTATGAAGAGCGGGAAATTTCGCAAAGACATATTACGGAATTATTAAAAATATTATTAAAACATATAGATACCGCCTATTTAGAGACACTTTTATCTAATATTATCTTAAATTCTAAGAATCAAATTCTAAAAGATGCTGAATTAGAAGCTTTCGGATTAACGGATAATTTAGAGATTTTTAAAAAACTATTTGGAAATGAAAAAGAATTATCTAACAAAGATATTAAACATATTTTTCAATTAATTGACACAAATGATTTTATTTTACTGAAACACCTTTTCCACTTGATTTTACAAAAATGCAATTATAATCCTAAAGAATTATACGATGAATACCATAAGACAATCGGTAAAGTTCCCTTTTCACTAAATAGATTAAAATATCTCTATACAACAGAGATAGCACATGAATTATGCGTTTTAGAGCTTTTTTTTAAAGAATATATCCTTTTAGAAAAGATAATTCAAGAAGTTAATGAAAAAGCAAAAAGTGATCTTGAAGATATCAAAATTCAAATACCATTTGATATAAAAGTATATCGCTTAGAGAAGAAATATCCGAAGAGGATCATAAAAATTATTAAAGCTTTATTTTCAGGGAAGAGAGAGCTAATAATTCCCATATTTAGAATGGTTTTATATAATGAATTACTAAGATTGAACATAAAATTTAGAGGAATATTAGTAAATTTTTCTTATGATGATTCTGCTGAAAGTCTTAATAAATTACGTGAGGATGGTTATTATTTTGATAATTTAAAGACGCTCTATGATGATAAATTAGAACCTTTTCGTAGAGCAACAAAAGAGGGAGTGATAAATGAATTTGTTTTTTTTCGATGTAAGCATATAACTCAGAGAAATGAAATAAATTTTGATTGGAGTAAGGAATTTAAGGTTAGGGATATCAATCATCGAAATATTCGTTGTAAAATAACTCATAATAGAACTTATTTCAATGAATTACCTTTAGATATGGAATCCGAAATAGAGATTCAAGCGATACTCAAAGTTAAATATGTATATATCAAAAAATTTAAATCAAGAGAAATTGATGATAAATATTTAGAAATCATAGATATCAAAATAATAGATAATTTTAAAGTTATTAAATTTCATTTAGGAACTCATTTTAATGGGGATAAGTGGTTAGAGAATACACAAGAAGGATTAAGCCTTTTTATTTATCCAACACAAAAGACAAAAATCACCCCTCCTATTTATCAAACTAAAATACTTAATTGTCCTTTGATTTTACTTAATCCCTATGAAGGACAAAATGAAACTTTTTATGAAGTTAAGGTAAATGGTGAAGTTATTTGCAAGCCAAAAAAGCAATTGATTGAATATTTAGAAGAAAAAAATTTAGTTATAGATGACGGATTAATTAAAAAAGCCATAAGTAATATTCTTAGAGAAAGCATTAAGGAGTACGGCTTACAACTTAAACCAATGTTTAACACTGTTGGGATTTTTCTTAAAGATAATGATTTTATATTAGTTTATGAAAATAATGAAAATCAGCGAATTATAGGAGAAAATGATGTTCAAAGGGATTTAATAGATAAGATTAATGAAAAAGAGTTGGATAAAGAAGGTAAATTAACAGAGATATTTTATAAAATAATTCATTTTCCAACTTTACCTGAAAATGTGAGATTATCAATATTAGGATATAGTGCGATATCCCCCTTTTTTTATGCGTTTTCTTCGAGACTCGATTTGCTGCCTAATCTATTTCTAATAGGTAAGCATGGAACAGGTAAAACTACAACTTTGAGAATTTTCACTAATCTTTTATTTGGTACAAAAATGATGAAAGCTGACGATATTAGGACAGAAGCTAGATTAACTAAATTTTTAACATTTTGTCTTTTTATCTTAAACATTGATGATGTTGATTATCTTTCTGAAGAAAATATTGGAATGATTAAAACTTATTCTACTGAGCGAGGTACAAGAAACCGAATGGATAATCAAAAGATGAATAAAGAGCAAATGTATGCAAGTATCGTAGGAAGTGCAAACTCTAAAGATTTTTTAACTCAGCATGATGACAACGCTTTTAGACTTAGGTGTATCGTTCACGACTTAAAAATTAACATTGAGTCTAATACAGAAAATAAGATTTTACTTAGAGAATTTCGTAAATTACATCAACAATTAAAGAGTTCTGATAAACTTTTCGGGTATTATCTATTAAAAAAAGCTTTTGAAATGGTTGATAAGAGCAATAAAGGGGACTTTTCGACATATAAAAAAATGTTAAAACATTTTAATCTTATCTATAACCAGATTGAAGATTATATTAACAATAATGAAAAAATCAACTTATCAGATATTCGTCGAATTACCTTATATTCTCTAATTTATATTGGATGGGAAATTTGGGACTATACATTCAAAAGTAAAGGGTTTGAATCTCCATTATTAAAGGAAGCATTGAATTTGAATTCTGAAACCTTTTTTAACTATATAAATGATTTAGAAAAAACCGAATTGAATTTAAGATTAGGAGTTATTGATAATATCTTACAATTTTTCACGAGTTATTTTGGTATATATTCAAATAAAAGAACATTGAATAAAAAACCTGAATGGAATAATTTAATTGTACTCCAAACAGATTTTATTAATAATTATGACAAATGGGCAAAACCTCGTGGATATAACATATTAAAATCTCTTACAAGATTAGGAGAAATTCAATCAGAGATTTTAAATAAAGATGTTTCACCCACAACAATAATATTTCAGAAGGACGAAACAACTTATAGACAATACGGTTTAATTTTTTATTATAAAGAGTTATTATCACTCAGAAATGACGGATCACTCTCAAAGACAGAAATTGATGAATTTATCAATGATAAACACGTTTATGGTAAAATAGGCCTTGATAAAATTATGACTCTTGGAGTTGATAAACAACTTAATGCCGCGAAAGAAAAACTGATTGAAATATTTGAAACAAATGAGACAGAGATTCTAAAGATCACAGATGTGATACCCGTTCTTGAAGTTACTCTTGAATATAAGAAAGCAGAAATCCTCAAAACTATTAATTTATTAATTGAAACAGGGTTTTTAATAAAAATTGATGAGGATACAATTAAAATTGTAGAATTATGAGTTACGGGCCAACAATATCACCAATATATTTATTATTTCCAACTTGGGAAAAAACAAGTTTCATTCCATAGCAGTAAATTAATAATTAAGTGTCCAGAGTTTAAAGGTAAATGGACGGGCTATAAGAATTTGAGCTTTCCTTTTAAAGTGCTGAAAATTAAGAGTATCTGATCATATTATGCAATTTGATCACTTTTGACGAATTTCGATCATGAGATATATATAGACCTATAAAAATTTCAAAAAGTGTTCTACGTTTCTACGTTTTTTAATTTCAACTCTATTCATATTCTATAACACCTATGGGATTTATTTTCGTAGAACGTAGTTCTACACTTCTTCTACAAAGTTCTACACCATATTTAAAGGATCATAAATTATTAACTGATTAATAATTTTTAGCTTGACAGTTTTGTAAAAACGTAGAACGAAAAAAAAAAACGTAGAACGACGTTCTACGCCGATAAAAATAATTACATATACTTAAAAATATATTAGTCGGCAAAAGAAAAAAACGCGTAGAAACGTAGAACGAAAATCAATATATTTTTGAAATTGCAATTTTTGTATTTAAAGAACCGTACTTTTTTCATTTTTTTAAAATTGTCTTTTTTATGAGTGATAAATTTGCATAATTGATGATCATTTTCTAACATAAAAAATTATTAAAAATATGCCCATCCTGAGATCAAAATTTTTACCCCGGGTAAAATTTTCTTCAGTACCAGGATAAAAAAAATTTAAATTAAATTTACAGACTTGGAAGTAGAAGTGAGTTTTATATTTCTTGTCGGAAATACCCAATTTTATTCAATAATTGGTTCTAAACCTATACACCATTTAGCTTTATCACACATTAATGCTCTTATCCTCAAATAATTAGTTCTGGAAAAACCTTCAATGACACTATGAGCACGATCGAGAAAATGATTTATCTCATTAGTCTTTTTAATTGGATCATGTTTTAAATTTATTGGTAATTGTTTTTCCTTAATTAACTCCAATAACTCACCAATTTGAAATCTAAATATACCATTTATCTTTCTGGCTTTTAAAATAATATCATCGGGGATCTTTAAATCCTTGATTGATAATCCATATTTCGATGTACTCAGTGAAATATCCAAATCTTGAATTGCTCTACTAATAGATATCTTTTGTTTTCTTGAATATGAAATCAAAAACAATCTATTTAATAGATCTTTTGGATTCTGACAAAATTTACTCCAATCCACAGATAATTCAAGCTGTAGTTCAGGTTTCCGAGGAAATGTAATAAAGTTTTCTTGAATATCAGTAATATCATCACCCCAATATTTCCAAATATTTCTATTAATTCCTCTAAAAAGAAGATGTTGAAATAGAAAATTCTCTATTGGTTCTGTCTGCCATAGCGTAGGATCATTTTGAGCCATTCTATTATGCTAACCTTTACTATTGTATATGGAATGCGACAATCTACTTCATTATTCTCTTCTAGTTCAGAGTGTTTAAGATTTCCATAAATTTCTACCAATTGGGAAACATCGCTTGGAATATTAATTATAAGTCGAAAAAGATAATTCTCCCATTTAATATCAAGACTTCCATCTAAGAGTGGTAATATTTTAGGTGCAAAAAATTCGATTCTCTGATCTGAAAAATAATCCATTATCTCAAAAACTAAATCTTTTACCTTTTTGATGGTATTCAAATTAAAATTCGTCCCTCCTTCAGACTCCCAGTCGTCATCCATAATTGTAGCTGTAACTTGATCTATAACACTTTTGAGTTCCAAATGTTTCCTTCCCTTATATTTTCTCTCAATATTCTTAATTCTTCTCTTAAAATAGTTAATATCCTGGAAATCTACTTGTTCTTCATCTAATTGAAAGAAATCTGATGATCTTAGTTTTCCATACTCAATCTCTTCATTTGGTTCCGTCTCATTCATTTATAATATCAAATCCTTCATGAAATAATTTAATTTCATTCTTTTTACAATAGTTTTCTAGTGTTTTTTCCTTATTACGGGCTCTCTCAACTACTCTTGATAACTCTTCTAAGCTTTGCTTATCTAAAGTGATAAATATTTCTTTAACACCGGTTAAACCTCGTACTTTCAGACAAAAAGTATGTTTAATCATACCATATTGAGGCTCAACTAACGGATCATTAAAGAAAATAGGTCTAAAATCCGTAGTAATATATGATTGAGATAGATTATTAATATTTTCAATTTCGAGAATAATTCTTTTAGTAATAATGCCTATTGAATCATCTCCAATTAAAACTTCTTTCAAAAAGTCTCTTGTTTCATCATACTTTTTAGATTCAAGAAATTCATCGATTGATTCACCTGAGCGATATTGGGTCAAATATAGACTTATTAATCCAAATATAAGATCAACTATAAATTTTTTATCTAAATCCGAATTATTTCGTATCTCATCAATTGTAGCATCATAATCGTCTGGTAAATTCTTTTTTAATGAATCAAGTATCACTTTTTTTACCTTTTCATCAAGTTCTTTAATAATTTCATGAATCTTGAAAACTTGTGCAGATTTTTTAGAAACTATAAATTTTTTCTTGAACATTATTCTCTACATTTTTTTTCTTAAATTAGTTATATAATCGGGTTTAAAAATTTCAATTTTTTGATTTTATTATATTATCAGTTATTTTTTTTATTTAAGTGTTAATAATAATTGATAATATCATCGAAGTAATACGTGCCTAAAAAAAAAATATGGCCATCCTGAGATCAAAATTTAACCCAGGTAAAATTTTCTTCAGTACCAGGATAAAAAAAAGTTAAAGAATTATAAATTAAGAGTTTGGTAAGGATTATATTTATCGTATAGATTCATCAAATCAATGAAATCGAATTTTGTAT
>SDBS01006991.1_pt1 | contig 10980 bp, 11 predicted proteins | sample 2277091 | NCBI WGS metagenome assembly SDBS01 (sample SAMN10404972, study PRJNA504765) | marine sediment metagenome | isolation source: marine sediment core GS10_PC15, 163 cmbsf | place: Arctic Ocean: Southern Knipovich Ridge | collected 2010 | reverse complement strand
TTATATTAGTTTTAATCCGTGCAAATCAGTGTAATCCGTGGATAAAAGTTTTTAAAATTTTGCTAATCGCCCCAGCGATCCGCCGCGGCGGAAATAACAAAGTTTTTGGCTATAATAGCATAAACCACCAAGATCATAGAGAAAGATTGGGAATTAGTAATTTGGAACTCGGAATTCTATCAATTATGCCAAATTCCCAGTTCCGAATTCCAGGTTCCAATAGGGTGAATAATTCAGGCTAAAGGAGGTTTGATATGGAGATTGATCAAAGCAAAGTATCCGAACGGATTGATGAAATAATGCAAAAATTATCTCTGAACCAAAAACAACTCGCAGATTTATTAGGTATTACTCAACCCGCTGTAAGTAAATATCTGAGTAATCGGATTCCTCCCGCCCATATACTTTTTAAAATAGCACAAATATCCGGGAGAGGTATGGAATGGTTTTTAACCGGAGAATCTGAAAATTTATCATATAAAGTTGCAGAACCAGTTAATACCTATAATGCCGTATTAAAACTTGAGAAGAAAATATCTTTATTGCCGAAGGAAATCTATCGACGTCTTGAACAGCTGGTTGATAGTATCCTAAATGACCTGCCTGATAAATCTTCATATTCAAAATGAATATATCCACCCTGAAAGATCTTTATAACCACGGATTTACACGGAGAAACACGGAAATAACACGAATTAAACGAAGTAACCTAGGAAATATTCGTGATAATTCGTGTCAGCCGGTAGGCTGATCCGCCCACTGGCGTAATAATTCGTGGACCAATCCGTGTATTCCCGTGGTAAATGAAAAAATAAGACGAAGATAGATATGATTGTAAGGATATTAGGGAAGTTCGAATTCTTCAAGCAGGGCGTTTTTTGCAGCATGTAACTGTTCTGAAACAATCACACTACTAATACTGGATATACTGCTGGAAAGTCCCAGGATGTTTATTCCGGCTTCACCAAGTATTTTACAAAACATAGCTGCTAATACCGGCTTATCCCGAAAATGTGGGCCATAAATCCCGAGAACACTCACATGGGCAATTTTTGTAATTTTAATCTGTCTCTTTATTTGATCATTCTGAGCGATTAATTGATCAATTCGCTCTGCCTGTTCTGCATCCACACAGATTGACATAACGGCTGTATCACCGGGAATATTTGATTCGGTAATATATTGCAGGCTTATTTTTTCCTGCGCAAATAGTTTAAGGATTTTAGCTGCCGCTCCGGGCTCATCCTTGATCGATGTTATCTGATACATCGTTAAATTACTATTTTCAACCAAACCACCGATTTTCATTTATTTTAAACCCTTTGCGATGTCATTATTCTTATTTTTCTGTTTTGGAAATATGATACTAAATCGTGTTCCTTCACCCAGCGTTGATTGAACATTGATTTTCCCGCCATAATTCTCGATAATTTGCTTTACAATACTCAAACCAAGACCCGTCCCGAATTTCATTTCTTTTTTTGCATTTTCTGAACGAAAAAACTCGTCAAATACTTTTGGGATATCATCCGCAGTGATACCGATCCCGTTATCTTTTATTGACAGCTCAATTTTATCCCCAAGGTCTCTGGTGACTATCTTAATGATGCCGTTTTCTTTGGTATATCTTAGTGCATTGCTTAAAAGGTTTTGGAAGATCTCTTTAAAACTATCCGGGTGACCATAGATCAACAATTCTTCCTCTGAGAGATCCACCTCCAGGTTAATTGTTTTCTCTTCTGCCTGCACTTCCTGATGCTCAATCAGTTCCGGGATTAACTGATTGATCTCTATAATTTCTCTATCCCTGACAGCCCGTGAACGATTTTTTGATAACTCCAGTAACTCCCGGATAATTTCCAGCATCTGATCCGACCGTCTTGAGGCTCTTTGTAATAAATCATTGGCACGGTCATCCATCTGGTCAGAGAAATTTTTAATAACACCATCAACAGAACTCTTGATCGCTACTACCGGTGATTTGAGTTCATGAGAAGTAAACCTGAAAAATTGGGATTTCTGTTTATCCGCTTCTATCAATTGCAGATTCTGGCGATCGATTTGTATTTTTACTTCCCGATAAATATACATAAATGACATGCAAATATACATGGTCACATAAACGGTAATCGTGAAGACAACCAGAATGATATAAATCAATAATTCATTAGAATGAAGATCGGTAGAAAAAATGCAATAATGGTGCAGGATACCTGTGTATTCTAAGTAAACCAAAGATGAAAAGAGGATAACGACAAGAGTTGCAATTACAATCGGGGTTCGGCCGGGAAAAATGATACTGCTCAAAATCACATGAAACGCATAAAAAAAATAGATAGGATTTTCGACACCTCCCGAATAATGCAGCAGAGCTGTTAAAAATATCAGGTCGATGAAAATGTGAAATTGTAAAAAGACAATTTCTGCCCGGAATGAAAATTCTTTTAATAGTTTAGAGATCAGTAAATAAATAGCATTTATAACAGTGAGCAAACCCAGAATTAGCCAGACTTCTTTATATGGCAATGGTAAATCAAAACCATATTTTGCCGCCAACGTAGCCAAAAAATACCCGCTGACTGCCAGCCATCTTAAGGTGATCGACCAGGAGACACGGGATAATAAAATACTAATATTTAAAAAGGGAAAATTTTCAATAGAAAATTTATTCATCAGCACACTCTAATTATTGCGGGTCTAAGCTCAGAACCGACATCAGATAACAAAATATAAATTACAATTAACTAACCTGATCTCTTTATATCCCCCGAGTACTCGGGGATTCGCCTACTGGCGGACGCTAAGACGCAAAGCAAATGGGTCCACGAATTCCACGAATTTACACTAATTAAAAATAATATGAATGAATATTAACACTTTCAATTACTGGTATCTATAAAAAATTCGTGCTAATTCGTGTAATTCGTGGATAAAAATCTTTATGTCTTTACGAGAAATGAATTATCCGATTAATAATATCAAATATCCGGTTTCGAGAGACGAGAAACGAGTGCCGAGTATCGAGATACAAAACTACTGACCCAGATTCTTTTGGACGCATTCAATCAAAGTATCGGGATTGACCGGTTTTTCGATAAATTCATCAACCGGTAGAAAATCCTCATCCTTTTCTTTATCAAAACTAAAACCTGTTTCCGCGCCGACAGCGGTTAACATAATGATAGGTAAATCAGCGGTTTCTTCATTATTCCGGATTTGATAAGCAATATGAAATCCTTCATCCTGGGTTTCCATCATTACATCCAATAAAACCAGATCGGGTTTCTCTTTTTCAATCTTCTCAAGACCCTTTTGTCCGTCCTGAGCATCAATTACATCGAATCCGGCATTTTCCAATGTGAGGCGCATGGCCTCTACAAGATCAATATCATCATCAATGATGAGAATCTTTTTCTGCATATTTTTTTGCCTCCTTCGCAACCATCTGCATAATGATCGGGATACTTTTTTTTACGACTTCTGATAATCCGGAGTTAAAATGAACCGAGTCCGGTTCAACCCCGATAACCGCCAGGTCATTTTCAACTCCCATCGACCGGGCGATTTGCCAAATCTCTGGCAGACTGTAACCATGAAGCGACATGCCCAGATCCGCCGGCAGGAGTTCTGAATCTTTTGTCGATATCTTTTGAACTGTACCAGGCTCTTTACCCATTCGGGCACAGTCTATTATGAGAACGGGTTCCGATCCTAACAGTTGATCTAAAATCGTGAAAGCATCAGATCCTGCATCACAGAGTCGGATCGGAAGCGACTGGCCCGATTCTTCCAGCTTATTGATGATAACCGGACCAATCCCGTCATCACCTCGAAGAATATTTCCCAAACCAATTACTTTTAGCAATTTATATCCTAATCTGCATCTTTAAGCACTGAGAGATAATCGTCCCTACGTTCAATAAATTTCAATTAGCGAGTCGTAAGTGACGAGTAACGAGTACCGAGCAACGAGTATCGAGTATCCCCGATATAAAACGTCTCCTTCCAGTCGACTTATCGGGGCCAAATCATCCAAGATTTGGCCAGCATCGAGCATCCAGTATCCAGTATCCAGTATCGAGCATCGAGTATCCAGCATCTAGAACAAAAACTCAACATCAACCATATGGACCGAGCAGGATATACAGGGATCATAAGCACGAACCAGCATTTCAAGTTTTAAGGTTATTTCTTCTTTTGACTCTTCGATTATTTCCGGCACCAGTTTTTTCATATCATCATCAATATTTGCCAGATTTTGTCCGGTAGGAATAATACAATTAGCCGTTTCAATATTTCCCTGTCGATTGTATGTATAGTCATGGAAAAGTATTCCCCGTGGTACTTCAGTCGTTGCTATCCCTCTTCCATATTGGGTTATTTCATTATTTACTTTTTCCGGCTTTATTCCCCCGGTTAACAATTTATCCATTAGTTCTATGGAATCTTCTATACAGTGAGCAACTTCCACCATCTGGGCAACGGTATTCATATATGGATTGAAACAGGGTGCTGAAAGACCAAGCTTCTCAGCTGCCGCTTTTGCTTTGGGTTTTAAAAACTTGTAGCTATTGTTAAAACGGGCCAAAGCACCAACAAAATAAGAAGACCGGTTGAAACGGGCATGTTTACTGGAGGAATGTGGCACAACAAATTCATTGGTCACCTCCAGATAATTTTCTACCGGAGTCGTACCGGAATCTGAAGAACAAATATCTCCATCATAAAAACTATATTCCTTGTCACTGTATATACTGATATATTCTGTCTCTCTTGTGAAATCTGGAAATTTATCCGCTAATGAAGCGATAACCTCTATTGCGAATTCGACATCAGGCAATCCTTCTTCTAGCAGTTTTTTGCGAAGATCGGTTAATTCCTTCTCAGTCGGCAGTTTAGTAAACCCACCTGGTACACAGGAAATCGGGTGAATCGCTCTGCCACTTATCACATCACCGATATCATTTGCCAATCGTTTTAATCTGAGAGCCGTCAACACGACTTCTTTATGTGTATTGATCAAAGGAAAAACAGAACCCACATTTAAAAGATCCGGTGCAGCCAGGAATAACGCATGAAGAATATTACTCTGGAATGTAGCGCCATGAATTAGAATTTTTCTTAATACCTCAGTTTGCTCGGATATTTCGATTCCGAGGGCCGATTCTGTTGCTTTAAGGGATGTCATTTGATGACCGAGGGAACATATTCCGCATATTCTCGATGTAATAATTGCCACTTCCTGGAAATTTCTTCCCTTAAGCATCGCTTCAAAATATCTCGGTGCTTCAACAATTTCCAGTTGTGCTTTTTGGAGTACACCCTGTTTCATATCTATAACAATATTGCCATGCCCTTCAACCCGGGTTACATGGTGAACATCAATCTGCAAATCCTTTTTCATAAGTTTCCCCCTTCCTAATCAATTTCATTGGCAGAGTACATTTTCATCCGTTTCATCGCTTCATGGGTAGAGAGATTATGAAGCTTTAACATTTCAATAGCACCATTCTCATTTACATTTGAAACCAACCCGCGGCATCCTGTACAATATTGACCATTGGAAGGACAAATCGCTCCGCATCCTGCACGGGTAACCGGTCCCAGACAGAACATCCCTTTATCCAGGACACACTCATTCTCCTTCTGTTTACATTCCACACAAACCGCATAATCGATTATCTCCGGTTTTCGACCAAGGACAAGAGATTTAAATATGTGCAGATATTCAGGTGTACTCATAGGACACCCACGAACTTCGTAATCAACTTTCACAACGGCACTGACTGGCTGTACCGGAATCGAAGGAAAAAGATATTTATCTTCTCCATAAACCGTTTCCTTTACCCAGTCCGGGGGATAGAGATTTTTCATAGCATTGATACCACCGGATACAGCACAGGAACCCAGGGCAACCAATATTTTGCTTCGTCGTCTGATATCATGTATTCTTTCCACACAAGTCGGTGTGCTGATACTTCCTTCTATAAAAGCTATATCGTATTCATCAGCCCTATCATCCATCGCTTCACGAAACTCGACAATATCAACCAGTTCCAGGATATCCAGCAAATCATTTTCAAAATTTAGCTTATTTAATTGACAGCCTTCACAGCTGGTGAAATCAAAAAAAGCTACCCGTGGCTTACTCATATCGCTTCCTCCAACTGTTTTACGCGGGGATAGGGATAAACGGGACCTTCCTGACAGACATAACTATTATTGATCTGACAGTGACCACATTTACCTACCCCACATTTCATTCTGCGCTCAAGAGATAAATATATGTTTTCATCGGGGATTCTCTTGCTCTTTAAGGCAAGCATTACAAATTTATACATGATTGGAGGTCCGACAACGGTCGCAATCGTATTGCTGGTATCCAATTTCAGCGGTGGTATCAAGGTGGTAATTACACCCACATTACCTTTCCAATCTTCATCCGATCGATCAACGGTCATATAAAATTCGATATTATCCTGATTTTGCCAAACTTCAATATCCTCTTTGAACAGAATCTCAGAAGGATTTTTTGTACCATATAATATCATGAGACGACCAAAATCATCACGTTTGGCAATGGTGTAATCTATCAGTGATTTTAAAGGGGCGAGACCGATTCCACCACAGACAAAGAGCATATCTTTCTTCTGAAATTGTTCCACATCAAATCCATTACCGAATGGTCCACGGATCCCTAATTGGCCACCTTTTCCCAGAAGATGCATTTTATCGGTCAGGCGACCGGTTTTACGCACAGTCAATTCAAAACCCGGGGTTTTTGTCGGTGAAGAACAGATTGAAATTGGAGCTTCTCCATAACCAAAAATCGAAACTTCCACAAGTTGTCCTGGCTTGTGCCCTAAAATTTGATCTTCGGGCAATATGATCTCAAATCTTTTTTCTGTCTCAGTTAATATATCAACTTTTAGAATTTTTGATAGTAAGGGATTATATAATTTCTTTGATTCAACAGCCATGGCTTCCATCAAATAACTCCTCAAATCTAGATAACTTGTTTTTCTTGCTGCTCTGTAAAATCAATGATTAAATCATTTATAATATCTATGATATTTATCTGGGCCGGGCAAAAACGTGAACATCTGCCACAACCAATACACTGTAACTCGCCGGATTCTTCGGTTATGTATTTAAACTTTCTAAACAGTCGGTGGCGGGTTCGTAAACTCAGTTTATCCCTGAAATCTTCTCCTCCGGAAACTTCCGCAAACGAATTCAACATACAACTATCCCAAAATCGTTCGCGTTTACCATTAATCATAGTTAAATCGACTTCATCGCGCACATCAAAACAGTAACAGGTGGCGCATAAAAGATTACAGGTTCCGCATCCGACACATTTTTCTGCCACCTTATCCCAAACTTTTGAGTGGTATACATGTTCAAAAACCTGCGGCAAGCGATTGTAATGATATTTAATTTTGGCCTTGAAATGTTTTTCAGTGATCTCGAAATCCAGAGGTGTATCAACCAGGACACCAGCGCCAAATTCAGAAAGCATTTCTCTGCCGGTTTCATTGACTTCAAAGACCAGGTGCCCGCTCTCAACCGGTTCAAAAAAAAGACAAAATCCTTCTAATTTTTCAATTTCAATTCCGACCGATTTTGAAAAATGCCATTCATCAGGTTCAAAGGAAATGCCAATAAAACAGGAATTTTCTCTTTTGTTCAGGTAATTTGATTCCGGATTTCCTTTGATAAAGCTGTAATCCAGACGCTGAATACTCTGCATCTCATAGGCATGAATAGCAAAAAATATTTTTTTCTCATCCACAACTTCCGGTTCAGCGAAGGAATTATCATTGAGATTAAAATTTAGAAGTGTTTCCTGTGGTGGCAGAAAAAACTTTTTTAAGGGCTGTATGGTTCGGGAATAGTCGAAAACCACCTCATTCACATCATTAACTTTTTTAAAGGAATAGGAAGTTTCGCCTTTCCTATGCGGAGCAATAACCGTTCCTTTTCCGATAAGATATTCAAGAAATTTAATCGATGTATCCTGATCGAAAAAGTATCTTTTCATTTGATCGAAATTGATAATATTTTCACTAGTCATGCCACACTCCACTTTCATAAAATCAAAAATCTATTATCCTTATATAATCAACTTACGTGCCATAAATAAATCTTTTTTATTATCCTTTTTATTTACAACAGGTTATAAAAATATTTTCAGTGGTGATTGTTGATTATTGAGGATTTTATTCAGTTTTAATTCTTATTAACAATAAAAACTGAAAAGTTTTTTGTTAATTTTGAGAAGGGGGTTCTGGATGCTGGATGCTGGATGCTGGATGCTGGATGCTGGATGCTGGATGCTGGATAAGAAATTCGAGATACGAGCGACAAAAATCAAATATCCAGTATCCAGTATTCAGTATTCAGTATTCAGTATCTAAAACACAAACTTAATATTGGCTGCTGCCGAATAGCCGGTTGATTTTGTTGGCCACATAGCCTGATGCATGGCATAGGCTAGATCCAAATGGAAAAAACCGAGATGGAGACCCGTTCCCAAACCAAGCAGATATTTCCATTTTCCACCAAAACTCATACCCATCCTCAATGGAACAATCGGTGTTGGCAGATATTCAACGCCAACGGCGATCTGTGCTTTTTCCGAATACCCCAGTTTGTCTTCAAAAGCCTGTTCAAGATCTAAAGCAAGAGTGAGATTATCTTTCAGATCGTAGGCGACTCCAAAATGAAAAACCAAAGGAATACGGGTTTTAAATTCTTCAATTGAATAGGTCGAGGTGGAGATGAGAGAATCCAGCTCACCGAAATCACCGATGGTTATAGAATCTACCACAAACGTGGTTCGGTTCTCTTCAAGTTGCTGCGTCCAGGTTATACCGGCAAACATGTTATTTAATACCATGCTTACCGTCCAGTCATCTTTTATTTTTCCAGCTACACCAAGATCAAACCCAAAACCCGAACCACCCTGTCCGGTACGGCTGACCACATCCATTGATGAAACAATTGCATTATCTGTGGTAACAAATGAGCCCTCCGCCCGGGTAATCTCTGCCATGGCGATGCCATTGTAATAGTTGACGTTCAAACCAACGCCAAATTCATCAAAGTATTTCTTGACCGGAATGGGATGTGAAAGCGAGAGGCTGAATTTTACTGCAGAGAAACCATCACCGTCGAAATCCTTAAAGCTATACTCTTTAAATTGTTCCTGGTTACCCTTTAAATAAAGTTCTAATGTAGATTTAGGAATAACACCAATTGTCTTACCTATTCCCTGGACCGAAAGCCCGAATCTTCCAAAAAGTAAGCCTAATACATTTGCCTGAACATCTCCGTTTACATCTAATCCTTCTTCCGGTATTAATGCCAACAGTTCATCAATTTCATGCTGTTCCCAGTGACCACCATGGCCGGATTCCGTAAAATAACGCTTATAATCATCGATTGAGAGTGATGAATTAGCAGCATTAAAATTAAAACCAATAAGATTTATTTCCATTCGGTTTTCATACTTTAAAGCAAGGTTAGCAGGATTCCAGGCAAACGCATCCACGCCCCTTGCTACAGCCCCAAACGCATTACCCATACCCAATCCAGTGGCATTAAATCCCTGAGCAATTGAGGATGTAGAAAAGCCAATAATGCAGAGAACAACTATTGATTTTATAAAATAATTTTTCATCTGTTTGCACTTCCTATTCATTCATAAGAAAATTGAATTTAAAAAATCCGAGTATGCTGATTTCATCTTCCGGACGAAATTTCACTAATTTATTGTCAGTATGATCTAAAATAACTTTTGTACCAATATAAAGTGTATCATTGCTGTAAAATAGTTTCAGTTGATCATCAGTCAGCTCAATCGTAAGTCTATCAGTTTCCGGAATATCCACAAAACCGTCGTTCCCAATATTCCCGGCTGCTATTTTAAGATCACGGATTGTAAACTTTGTGTCATCATCGGGTATGGTGTCATCAAACAGCTTTGTTGAATCATCGGCTACATAGATTACCGCTTCTGAACCAACCGGTAAACCATTCGCAATATCAAAAAGAAATACAGCTGATTTTACATTGTTCTCAATTTTATCGCGCACATCCTCATCTATAGATTCTTCAATAATATCCGTATTTATAGAAGATGGTTCGACAATTCGTATAAATAGAGGTGAAAAGATTTGATAATCGGCCCAGACGTTTTGACCAACCCGGACCGATCCGCTACCATCAATAAATGCCTGGGCTTCCATACGAATACTGGTTGGCAGAATACCCATCAAATCCACAATATTGGGACTCGGATCGTCTCCCCGCAGTTTTATTTGCAGATATCCGCCCTCATTCGCCGGAGGTATGATACGATGGATTGGATCTAAGGTGACTTCCCGAATATCATTGGTACCACTAATGAACAAAGTGATGTCTATAGGCAGATTGGTTTCATTATGCATATTCAGTCTCATTTCGAGACTATCCAGATAGATCGTACCATCGATTTTAGAGAAAGTGTCAAAATCATCCTTTACAATCGGATCAATATCGATCTCGATCCGATCAACTATACCATCGATCATACGGAAATACAGGGAGTCAGGTTTGACAGTGACATATACACTATCATCCTGAGAAATCGTGACATATGATTCCGTTGAATCGGTCACAATGTCAACTTCATAATATATGTAATCAACCAGCTCACCTGAATTTGAATCCGGATAATCGGCAATTCTGTAATCATCAACAAAGATGGTTTTTGGCGTTGTTGAATTGGGGGCAAGTACAATACTATCGGTAAGCGTTTCGCCGGTCAGAACATGATGAAAATTTAATAGTCTTACCTTTACTCTTGCCGTTGCTTCTATATTATTTTCCAGGGTCAGAAAAATCTGACCTTCGTCGATGATCCCTTTGCGAATCCGGTGTTCTTCCTCCATGACCGAGGTGGAATCAGTAATAATCAGGGTTTGTTCCGGAAAT
>SDBS01006990.1_pt1 | contig 10980 bp, 9 predicted proteins | sample 2277091 | NCBI WGS metagenome assembly SDBS01 (sample SAMN10404972, study PRJNA504765) | marine sediment metagenome | isolation source: marine sediment core GS10_PC15, 163 cmbsf | place: Arctic Ocean: Southern Knipovich Ridge | collected 2010 | reverse complement strand
GTGTATTCGCTTCGGCTACCCACAGAGTTGAGCGAGGATTGTCGTTCAGTTCATATTGGAAAGCCTTTTTCGGCCAAGGTATACTGAATGAAATACGGTCAATCGCCCCTACCTGCTCTAAATCATCCTGCCGCATAGGGCGAATGATCAAAGTGTCGGCACGTAGGTTAACACTCATCCTGGTATTGGTTGGTTGTAATGTAAATAGATAGGTGATAAAGAGGCCGGGTCGTCAACTTCTCCTGCTTGCCAGCGCTGCCAGGATATTTCTGCCAGGAATGTTGGGCGGCGCAATGAATGAGCAGGGGAAGCCAAGATGGCGTGTTTGCAATTGTCCTTGAGCAGTTGCCGTCCATCTTCGGTTAATTCACCACAGACCACGGTCGGTTTTTTTATACGTTCGACCAATTCTTCTGGGGTAAGGGCTTCAATTTTCCCAGAGGATTTTCGCTTCCCATCCCGGGTTTCATACCAGCCTGCCGCTAAACGGCTGCGACCGGCTTGAAGCACGGCTACGATCGGTAAATCACTCACGGGCTGAGCGATGGCTAATGCATCCAGTGATGGAACACCTATCAAAGGGAGCCTTTGAGCCAGGGCGATCCCCTTTGCCAGTGCAAGACCTATCCGTAAACCGGTGAATGATCCGGGACCGAGGGCGATCCCCAATGCTCCCAGGTCGGATATCTTTAGACCGGATTTTTTGAGTGCGCCATGGACTGCTGGAGCTAATTCAACGGTATGATAATCCATGCTCCTCCAGATGTACTCTCCAATGACCCGTGTGCCATCATAGAGGGCTATGCCCACCGTACGAGTTGATGTGTCAAGGGCTAATAAAAGGAGTGGTGGAGGTGAACGCATCAGTAGGCTCCAAAAACCTGTCTGCGAAAATTGTTCAGCAATGCTTGATAACGGGTTCCGAATGCCGTAAACATCAAGTCGCGTTGGTCATTATCAATCCAATGAAATGCCACTGATAAGCGCTCCGTGGGTAAAGCGTCCTGAATGCGGTCTGCCCATTCAACCACTAACGGTCCCCTCGCGATGAATGAGTCGATATCCAGGTCTTCGGCTTCTGCCGCACTGTTAAGGCGGTAAGCATCAAGATGAAATAATCTGCCTCCATTGGGTCTGCGGTAGACGTTAACCAGCACAAAAGAAGGGCTTGTGACAGGATCGAGCGAACCCCAACCGGAGGATAAGCCCTGTACCAGAGTGGTTTTTCCTGCTCCAAGTTCGCCGATTAAACAGATTGCGTCCCCGGGATTCATCAGGGCTCCTAAGCGCATACCCACCCGCCGGGTTTGATCTGTGCTGTGACTGATAAATTCGAGTGATTGATCATCGAGAATGGGCATGATGTTTGGATTATAAGCTGTGAAGCGAAAAGCGTAAAGAAGGAGGACAGAAGGAGGCGGGATGATGGTTGATGTTTGTTCGAATTTCAACTCAATGAAGACAATTGGGTTTGTGATATTTTCCTGATGTTTCAGGATAAAATTTCTAGATGGGCAAGCGAGGCTGCTACACGTTTTAACCCTAATTCCTTAAAAAAGATATCTACCACTTCATCACCATCATCTATGCGGCTGTTCAGCACCATGCCATCACCCCAGGTCGGATGCTGCACCTGCATCCCAGGATGGAATTTCTGCTGGTAAGCCGATTTGGTATCAGGAGTGTTATCAACAGCGGTGCTCCACTTCGTGGAGATGTGAATAGGGGTCCTCCTGGGACGCGGCGAAGAACCTGAGAACCTTGCATCTTCGATGAGATCATGTGGAATATCATCCAGAAAGCGCGATGCGTCTACAGGTTCGGGGTAGCCATATAAACTGCGATTCTGAGCGCAGACTAAGTACAGACGATCCATGGCACGTGTAATACCCACGTAAAATAGTCGGCGCTCTTCCAACATTTCTTCCGGGTCATCGAAAGAGCGGCTATGGGGAAGCGTGCCATCATTTAAACCTACAATCAATACGATTGGAAATTCCAGACCTTTCGCAGCGTGCAGCGTCAGTAGTGTGGGGACGTTCATCGTTCCTGTGAGTGTGTCCTGGTCCGAAACTAAGGCAACTTGTTCGAGAAATGCTGTGAGTCCTTTTTTGTGAAATTCGGCTGCCAGGCGGCGTAATTCCATCACATTTTCCCACCGGTCATTACCTTCATCAGTTCCGTCATCGATGTAAGAACGGTAATCCACATCCTCCAGGATGAGATCCATAAGAGCTAAAGGAGTTAAGTTGGATTTTTGGTCGCACCACTTGACAAGCAACCCCCCAAAGTTCCTCAATACTGTGCCGGCTCGCCTTGAAATCCACTCTTGATTTGGAGCTGAGGGGTTTCTTCCCAAATCGAGAAGCAAATTTCCGGGGGAAACAGTGCTTGTTTGGGCTTGTGTCCGCAGTGCAATGGAGGATTTGTCCCCGATTCCTCGCCTTGGCACATTGATAATTCGAATCAGACTGATCTCGTCGACCGGATTGTGTACCAATCGCAGGTAGGCGATCACGTCTTTAACTTCACGGCGACCATAAAAGCGCTGGGCGCCCACCAGTTTATAGGGTAATTCAGCCCTCAAGAAAGCCTCTTCCAGAAGGCGAGATTGAGCGTTGGTGCGGTACATGACGGCGAAGTCTCCAGGCTTTGCGCTTCTTCGAGCGACCAGGTTTGCGATGGTCGTTATCACAAAAACCGCTTCCTCTCGGTCGTCATAGGCTTCATGCAGGACCACTTTTTGACCCTGTTCGCGAGAAGTGAACAAAAGTTTCGGGGTGCGGTATGGATGGCGGTTAATGATCGCCATGGCAACATCCAGTATTGCCTGGGTGGAGCGGTAGTTTTGTTCCAGCAGTATCACCTGTGAGTCGGGGAAGTCTTTCTCAAAGCGTAAAACGTTGTGATAGTCGGCGCCTCTCCAGCGATAAATGGACTGGTCTGTATCACCTACAACGAAAATATTATGATGAAATGTTTCCAGGTGTTTTAGCAGTACATATTGGGCGAAATTTGTATCTTGAAACTCATCTACCAGAATATGCTCGTAGAACCGGGCGTACTTAGTGCGTACCTTTGGGAATTTTTCGAACAGAAAGGCGGTCCAAAGCAGCAAATCGTCGAAATCGAGGGCATTGCTGGTCAACAGTAATTTCTGGTAGCTTAGATAAACCCGTTGGATGATCTCATCCCGGAAGGTGTTGATGGGGAACTCATCGGGGAGCAGTAAATCATTCTTGGCGTTTGAGATCGAAGCATGAATTCCAGGGGCACGGTAGCGCTTTTCATCCAGGTCCTGGTCTCGAATGATTCTCTTGACCAGTCCTACCTGGTCGTCAGCGTCGAAGATCACAAAGTTTGATTCAAAAGGTAGGTTTTTAGCTTCGCGGCGCAGTATTCGAGCGCAGGTGGCGTGGAAAGTACCTAATGTTATGCCCTGGGTTCCCTGCCCGATCAGATGAACTACTCGGCTTTCCATCTCACGCGCCGCTTTGTTTGTGAAGGTGACTGCTAATATGTGCCTGGGTCTTACCCTTAACGCGCTGATCAAGTAGGCGATGCGGTGGGTTAAAACGCGCGTTTTTCCCGACCCGGGACCAGCCAACACGAGCACCGGTCCTGGACCTGCCATCACAGCCTGCTGTTGTTGGGGATTGAGACCGGCTGTAAATTCCATCTGGCTGGTCATTATAGCATAGGCAAAAACAGCGTTTGAGAGAAGCTCCAGGTATGAGGGGAACCTATTTTGTACGTTGTCAAACTGGTCGCTCTGGGTTAAAATTATGCATATGGATTGGGGTATTGCAGGGCATGAATGGGCGGTAGACCTTTTAAGGGAACATGTCGCCCAAGATCGGATGCGTCACGCTTATCTATTTACTGGCTCTCAGGGGACGGGTCGCCGTACATTGGCTTTGCGGCTGGCTCAGGCAGTAAACTGCGACCAACCTCCTGCGTCTGGTTTGCCCTGTCTAAAATGTCGTTCGTGCGAAATAATTGAACACATGACCCATCCCGATCTGGCAATCGTAGAAGCGGAGCGGATCGGAGGGACATTAAAGGTCGACCAGGTTCGTGAATTGCAGCGCAGCCTGATGTTAACTCCTTATGAAGCTCGTTACAGGGTGGCAATTTTGCTGCGGTTTGAAGAAGCTCATCTCAGTGCGGCGAATGCGCTGTTAAAAACTCTCGAAGAGCCCCCACCCAAGGTGATTTTAATCTTGACTGCGAGTAGCGTTGAGAATTTGCTGCCCACAGTAGTTTCACGTTGTGAGGTGCTCCGCTTGCGGTCTCTAGCTTTGAATGAGGTCAGCCAGTGGCTGGAGGACGATTGGGATGTTGGCTCTGATGAAGCTAACTTGTTGGCGCATATCTCTGGTGGAATACCGGGATATGCACTGCGATTGCACAAGGAACCGGAGCTTATAGAGAAGCGTGCGGTCTGGTTGAAAGACCATCAGCGTTTGATCTCCTCTGGTCGAGTTGACCGATTCGCATATATTGCACCCCTGATTTTTACCAAAAACCCATCAAAGACCAGAACTGAGTTGCGAGACAGGTTCCTAATATGGATTTCACTGTGGCGCGATGTGCTCCATAAAGCAATCGGCACCTCTGCGCCAATTTCGAACCTGGACCATGCTGAAGAGGTCGCAGAATTAGTGGAATCGTTTGGCGAGGATAATGCACGCAGCGTGGTATCAGCGCTGCAGCGAACATTGATCTTGATTGACAAGAATGTGAATGCCCGCCTGGCAGCCGAGGTGTTGATGTTAGATTTGCCATATCGTAAGTTAGACTCATCTGAGGAGAAGACGCATTTTCAAGGGCAAACCGTTTAAACCCAAATTTTTATGATGGAGAAAGCGTTTTTTTTGATTCAAGGGTGTAAAATATGATATATGGAAAATTCAACCAACAGCGCTGTAAAACACAGCGTCAGAGAAAATACGTGAGGAGTCTATGCAGGAAATTGACGAAGGAATTTATTACGAAGATTCATTCCCTGGAGTAACATTAGGTGCTTTGTTTTTTTCGCAAGGCATGGTCATCATAGATGCTCCGCTGAGAACGGAGGATGCTCGCTCATGGCGCTCAATGTTAATGAATCAATATGGATGGTCAAACCGACTCCTCGTGAGCCTGGATTCTCATCCGGATCGAACATTGGGCTTGAGGGCGATGGAAAGTACGATAGTGACTCATCAGGAAACAGCCGAAGTGTTTGACGGTCGCCCCACAATATTTAAAGGTGAAGATGTAAAAACTGGCGCTGATTGGGAATTCTATAATGAAGTTATTGGGATGCGTTGGGTGGTTCCAGGTATAACCTTCAACCAGCGCCTCTCCCTTCATTGGAATAGTTCGGAAATTATCCTCGAGCATCACCCCGGACCTACTGCAGAATCGATTTGGGTTATTCTCCCTGAAGAACAGGTGGTTTTTGTGGGAGATACGGTTGTCCTCAACCAGCCCCCTTTCTTAGCGAACGCAGACCTGGAAATATGGGTTGAAGAATTAGAGCTGCTCATGCAATCTTACCAGGATTATGTGATTGTTTGTGGTCGCGGAGGTCCTGTAAAAATGGAGGATATGCACGAGTTAAGAAAGTTCTTGAGAAATGTAATGAGGAGAATGGAACGGCTGGTAAATAAAAAAGCCTTACCCGAAGCTACTGAAAAGATGGTGCCTTCATTGCTCTCGCAATTCTCTTTCCCAAGTATATATAAAACGAAATATACCAAGCGTTTGCAATACGGTTTGTACCTGTGTTATCTGCAGCGATATTTCCCTTACGATGCTCTTGATCAAACCGGTTGAAGACCTGAAAATCAATGAAGGTCAACCAATAGCCGTTTTCCATGTTCCTCCTTGCAATGGTGGTTCATCCAATTTAATATGATTGACTACTGGTAAACACTAAAAATATGCCATCTTCTAATTACCTCCCTATTTTCAAGCTCACACGTGGAGACACGGTTGAATCCGTTCATTATGGGGCTGTTGCAGTAGTTGATATCAGCGGCAATCTGGTTGCTTGGTATGGCGATCCAAATGCTGTGACTTTTTTGCGTTCATCAGCAAAGCCATTCCAGGTTATGCCTCTTTTTGAGCACGGGGGCAAGGAAGCCTACGATCTTACAAATCGAGAAATCGCAATCATGTGTTCATCCCACTCCGGTACAGACGAACATTTTGATTTGGTGGGGTCGATTCAGGAGAAGATAGGTGTTCACGAGTCAAATCTCTTGTGTGGTGTCCATTATCCTTTAGATGAGGACACGGCTGATGGGATGCGTAAGAACGGCGTGCAGCCCACACCTAACAGGCATAATTGTTCAGGTATGCATACCGGCTTACTTGGATACGTGGAGATGATGGGGGGGTCCTCCCTGCAAACATCTGAAGGTTTAACCTATATTGATCCCAATCATCCTGTGCAGGAGGAAATCCTTGCATCCTTCGCGGGAATGTGCAGCATGCCAGAAGACCGGATCGCGATAGGGATCGATGGTTGTTCGCTGCCAACCTTTGGGGTGCCCTTGTGGAATGCCGCTTTGGCATACGCCAGGTTGTGCGACCCAGAAGCAGGCGAGGTCTTGCCCACCGAAAGAGCTTCTGCCTGCCATACCATTACTGAAGCGATGACCTCAAACCCGGATATGGTTGGCGGACCTGGTCGTTTTGATACCCACCTGATGGAGGTTGCTGGTGGGTGCGTAGTGACTAAAGGTGGGGCTGAAGGCTTTCAGGGGGTGGGCTTGATGCCGGGTGTTATGGGCTCAGGTTCTCAGGCGCTTGGTGTCGCTATAAAGATATCGGATGGCGATGTACGTGGGTCTGTCTGTTCAGCGGTTACGTTGGAGGTTCTGCGCCAGTTGGAGGTACTGTCCCCAGGAGAAATGGCTGCTATGGCTGAATTTGGTCCGAGCACGCCCGTTTACAATTTGCGGGATATTCAAGTGGGACAGGCTCGTTCCTCTTTTGCGCTTGAATTTACATCTGGATAAAAAAAACTGTCTTCAATTCAATTTATATATGCAGCCCAGCGAATTTGCTCTAACAATCCACGAAAGACTGCTTGACACCTATGGTATTCCAGAGTGGAGGAATCCAGTTTCACCTTTAGATGAATTGGTCTCAACCATTCTTTCCCAAAACACAAATGACACAAACCGTGATCGCGCCTTCACGTCTTTGAAAGCCCGTTTCCCTACTTGGGAAGCGGTAAGGGATGCCGATGAACTTGAGGTGATTGGTGCTATACGAACTGCAGGTCTTGCCAACCAAAAAGGACCGCGTATTCAAAATATGCTCCGAGAAATCACAGCCCAACGCGGTGAATTGGAGTTGGATTTTCTAGAAAAACTTTCTACGGAAGAAGCCTCGGATTGGTTGAGGAGCTTCAAGGGAGTTGGACCGAAAACAGCAGCGATTGTGCTTCAATTCTCGCTCGGAAAACCAGCGTTTCCGGTGGACACACATATCTATAGGGTGACGGGACGCTTGGGATTGCGCCCCCAGAAGATGAACGCCGATAGGGCCCATATTTATTTGGCAGAACTCTTTCCCCCGCAATCCTATTATGCAGTCCATCTCAATATAATCCGTCTGGGTCGCGAGGTTTGCCACGCTCGCCGCCCAGATTGCGAATTCTGTCCTTTAAACGATCTGTGTGAATATTACACTGAGAGTTGTGAGAAAATGACTGGCGCTGTTTTCAATACCAGTCAACGGGGAAGGGGTCAGTACGGGAACAGATAGAATTGTGGAAAATGGAATTGTAAAAAGAAGTCGCGAATTCAAGTGCCAATTATTGTCGAATTTATTAGTCACATTTGTTATGAACAAAATCATCTGGAACATATGATTTTTGACAATATCCGAAACAGGAAATTCCCTGTAAAATGTGCACAGGTTGAATTTCAGGGTATAACCCTGATGTTGCTCATCGCTGTTTCCTCCTTTAGCGAAAGCCTCCGCCGGGTCACCTCCATTTCCCAGGCGGAGGCTTGATTTTAAGGAGATGGAGTATATGAAACGTATCGCTCCTTTAAAAATAAAAGCGATTGTCCTGGCGTTTGGAATAACACTTGCAGCCTGTTCGACATCTGGAAAAACTCCATCGGGAATAACAAATCCTGACCTGGTTGCGGAAGCCGAAGTTACAGCAGCAGTTAACCAACCAGGCGCTCCACTGGCGACTGTGACTGCAGAGCCAACGAATAAATTAAAGGAGACAGCAACCCCACCCCCAAATATAACGCTGGCGACAAATAAAATCCTGCCGGAACATGTGGATTTACGTTCCTTCCAGGATGATCTTGTGCGGCTGTATGAAGCGGCAAGCCCTGGAGTTGTATCGATCCGCGTTCTCTCCCTGGATGGGGGTACCCTGGGTTCCGGTTTTGTATACGATAAGGACGGTCATATCGTCACAAATTATCACGTCGTGCGGACCGAATCTGATGTGGAGGTGACTTTTTCTACGGGTATTAAGACGAACGCTAGAATAATTGGAGTGGATCCTGATTCAGACCTGGCTGTATTAAAGGTGGATATACCATTTCAGGAGCTTGTACCGCTCCCGTTGGGTGATTCTGATGAGGTAAAGGTTGGACAATTTGCAGCAGCTATCGGCAACCCGTTTGGACTGGAAGGAGCGATGACGTTCGGTATCGTTTCCGGAACGGGGCGTATATTGCGATCCCTATCATCTGCATATGGTAGAAGCAGCACCTCAGTGGTTGAAACCATCCAAACAGATGCAGCAATAAACCCGGGCAACTCCGGAGGTCCACTGCTTAATTTGGACGGTGAGGTGATCGGTGTCAACGAATCGATTGCCACAAGTGGAGCAGACCGACATTATATTGGAGTCGGTTTTGCGATTTCTATCAATTTTGTTAAGCGGATCGCTTCAGCATTGATCCAGGAAGGGGAATTCATTTATCCTTATTTAGGGATTTCTAGTGTCGATGAACTGAGCATTTTTACACAGGAAACTTTAGGTTTGTTGCATTCAAGTGGTGTTTACATCACCGATGTGATGCTGGATGGACCGGCTGACCAGGCTGGACTTCAGGCGGGCACTCAGGAAACGGATATTCATGGCGTGCGCGCGGGTGGTGATTTGATATATGCGGTTGACGGTCATCCAGTAAAGGACTTTAATGAATTGACTAACTACTTGATAAAAAATAAGAGCCCAGGAGATGAGGTCGAATTGACAGTTCTTCGGATGGATCAAGTGATTAAAATTGTGGTCACTCTGGGCAGACGTCCTATCGAGAAAATCGAAGAGCGCTAGAAATTGATCAAATAAAGGTAGTGAAAAATGGAGTGCATGTCAAACCAAATTCGATTTATGGGATGGTTAATTCAAGGTATTATTACTATCAAACGGTAACCGGTCGTTACCGCGTTAATTCAAGTGACTCAAGGAGGTTAAGGTACCATGATAACTGACCGAGATCTAAGAGAGTTGTTGAGCTACGAGGCGAAGCACGCTGTCCTGAGCGTGTACTTAAATACCGATCCGGCGGAGGGGAGTCCGGAGACATACAAACTCCATTTGCGTAGTATGTTGAAGGATATTGATCTACCCGAAGATGTCCTTGCAGTGACACGGTTTTTTGACTTCGAACACGATTGGTCTGGAAAGAGCGTCGCGGTTTTTTCCTGTGCGCCGGAAGAATATTTTGAAGCCTATTCATTGGCAGTTGCGGTGCGCAGCCGGGTGCGGACAGATTTGCGACCATATGTGAAACCGCTGGCAGATGTTTTTGATTCATACGGCGGATACGGTGTCGTATTGGTTGATAAGCAAGAGGCGCGCCTGTTCTACTTCAACCTGGGTGAATTGCAGGAGCATAAAGATGTGACGGGGGAGAGTGTGCGCAGGACGAAGCGGGGCGGCGGTTCACAATTTGCCGGACGGCGAGGTGGTACGGCAGGGCAGACCGATTATATTGATGAGGTAACCGAACGGAACATCAAGGAAGCGGTTGATAGTGCAGCCCGATTTTTTTCAGCGAACAACGTTCGACGGGTCTTAATTGGTGGCAGCGAAGACAATATTGCCCAATTTCGAAGCTTGCTGCCCAAGTCCTGGCAGAGCCTGATCGTAGGCGTTTTCCCAATCAGCATGAATGCCAGTCATACCGAAGTTCTGGAGTGCGCGATGGAGGTCGGTGCAGAAGCCGAATTCCACCGGGAAGCTTTGCTCGCCAGTACCGTGGTGACAAACGCCGCCAAAGGTCGCGGGGGCGTTATTGACCTTGAGGATACTTTGAATGCGATCCACGAAGGTCGCGTGCAAACGCTGCTCATCAGAGATGGCTTTCGGGCGCCAGGGGGGCAATGCACGAGCTGTGGTTATTTGTCTGCTGGGACTATTGATGTGTGTCCATACTGCGGGGGCGAGGTGGAACAAATTCCGGATGCCGTCGAAATGGCAGTACGTCGTGTAATGCAAACGGGCGGCGAAGTCGAAGTCCTGCCCAGCGACCAGGATGTGGGGGAATTTGACCAGATCGGAGCTTTATTACGCTATTGATCGGTTTGGTTATGGGGATGCTGTACCCAACCAACAGGGGCTGTCTAAAAAGAGCGATTAGGCAGCCCGTTATTCTTTCTAAAATGTGTCTGGCACTTGCAGTCAGTCACTTATGACGAAAAAACTGGTCAAATTTTGGAGGCCAGTATTATCAGATTGGGAGAATCCTGCCTGTGGGGTGACCGGTCGTAGTTGCCGTATGTATTGTTTATGAAAAAACCAGCGCTTCGAATCTCTGCCAGATATTCTCTGGTGGAGATCAGGTTGTGCTTGATCCGAGTGCTTGATCGTTCGATGCCTCCATCTGGCAGCAGGTGGTCGTAGTACCATTGGACAGTAATGAAGCGATCGGAGAGTTCCCAACTGCTGCTAACCTGAACCGGTTCGCCATCTAATGGATGGGGGAAGATTTCTTCCAC
>SDBS01006988.1_pt1 | contig 10980 bp, 5 predicted proteins | sample 2277091 | NCBI WGS metagenome assembly SDBS01 (sample SAMN10404972, study PRJNA504765) | marine sediment metagenome | isolation source: marine sediment core GS10_PC15, 163 cmbsf | place: Arctic Ocean: Southern Knipovich Ridge | collected 2010 | reverse complement strand
GTAGCCGGCTCGGCGGCGATTGCCCGCCGCGTTTATCGACTTTTCGACTGGGCTCGCTACGAGGGTGTCCAGGTAATCAGTACGGTTTTGCGCAACCGCCCCGGCGAGCGCGGCACTATGAGGCCAGTGGATCATTGCATCGACGGCACTCACGGTGAGCAGAAGCTCGAGCGGACAATCCTTGATACCTGCATCAATCTCGGCCTGCGGAACAGTACCGACTTGCCCGCCGATCTGTTCGAAAGACATCAGCAGGTGATTTTCGAGAAGCGGCACACGGATATTTTCCTGCACACCAGGGCCGAGCGGCTTATTACCGAACTGGGCCAGACCACGTTCATTATTTGCGGTGCGGGTGTAGCCGGGCCGATTATGCAGGCTGCGATTGGCCTTCGGGTGCGCGGCTTTGGAGTGATTCTCGCCAGCGATGCCGTCGTCGATTTCGGCGATAGTGAAGCTGATATGGCCTACAGAAGAATGCTGGCCAAGGGTGTTGTTTTCGCCCACACCTCGCAAATTATAGCCGCCCGTGGCGCGTGGAAACCGGCTCGTTCGTTCAGGCACGCACTCTCGGCCGGCTGATAGCTGCAGCGTTTGTTCTTGCAGATCGTCTCGTCTTGTGATACCTCGCATCTATGGCTGATGAAACGAAACGTTGGACCGTCCTATCGCTTATTAACTGGACGAGCGAATACCTCGCAAAGGCTCAGGTCGATAACTCTCGCCTGGCTGCGGAAATTCTGCTCGCGCACATCCTCGGCTGCGAGCGAATCGAGCTTTACACGCGCTTCGATACCGAACCGCCCGAAGATCAGCGAACGCAGTTCCGCCAGCTCGTGCTTCGCGCAGCCGGTCATGAGCCTATCGCATATCTCGTCGGCAAAAAGGAGTTCTACTCACTTGAGCTGAAGGTGACTCCTGACGTGCTGATCCCGCGCCCTGAGACGGAAATCATCGTCGATCAGACCCTCAAATGCCTGGCAGCTCTCGGCAGGCCCGGCTTCGTTTGGGACGTCGGCACCGGCAGCGGCTGCGTTGCGATTGCAGTCGCGGCCAATAACCCTGACGTGATGGTGCTGGCTACGGATATCTCCGCTGAGGCCGTGGCCGTCGCGGCCGAGAACGCAGAAGCCCACAACCTCGCCGACCGCGTTATCTGCCGGCAGGCGGATCTGCTGGACTTACCGGTCGACTGGCCGGGCGCGGGCCAGTTCGATGTGATTACCGGCAACCTGCCGTATGTGGGGACGGAAGAGGATGTCGCCGTCGAGGTCGAACACGAGCCGGCCGTCGCTCTTTATGGCGGTAAGGGCGGGCTGAAGTTTCTCGATCGGATCACTAACGACGCGCCGCTGTTGATGACGGTGGGTTCTACGCTGATTCTTGAGTTTGGCATGCTCCAGGCCGACGACGTGCGCGATCTGATCGTCGAGGCCGGCTTTGAAGAGCCTGAGCTGATCCGCGATATCCAGGACCTTGAGCGCACGGCCGTGGCGGTCTGGATGGGGTAGGGGTGATTTCCCGGAAAAGCCACCGCACCCCACAAAAAAATGCCCGCAGCATCTAATAAAGACACTGCGAGCATTGTGAGTCGAAAATGATGTAACCAACTCAAATTTTAAAATGGATCGTCCACCCGAGGGCTCACGAGGCACCCTCGGGCAGACGTTTAAATCTTCTTAGAAGTTCGAAAGTTCCTTATCGCTATTCAGCGGGATTACTTCTTCCGGGCTTTCAACTTTCCAATCCTTCTTCGTTGCAGCCTTGGCCGGTGCGGCTTGTGCCGTGCGGGCGGTATGCCTGGTCGTATCGACCCTGTACTGCGTTGAAGCTACTTGGCTTGAAGAGCCGTCGACCAGGGATCGAAGTTCGCCAACTATACTGTTGAGCTCTTCGGCCTGGGCTGACATCTCTTCAGAGGCTGAGGCAGATTCTTCAGCATTGGCAGCGTTCGACTGTGTCGTCGAATCCATCTGCGTTATAGCTGTGTTGATCTGCTCGATGCCCTGTGACTGCTCGGAACTTGCGGCCGCGATCTCGGAGACCAGATCGTTGGTCTTGCGGTTGCCGGTTGCGATCTCTTCGAGAATCGTGCCGACTTCCTGGCTGATCGAAACGCCGTTTTCAGCGTTCTTGACCGAACCTTCGATCATGTCGGCCGTGTTGCGAGCAGCTTCAGCCGAACGCTGGGCCAGATTACGAACTTCTTCAGCGACGACTGCAAAGCCCTTACCAGCTTCGCCTGCGCGGGCGGCTTCAACAGCAGCGTTGAGGGCCAGCAGGTTGGTCTGGAAAGCGATTTCGTCGATCGTCTTGATGATCTTGGCAGTTTCGTCTGAAGACTGCTTGATATCATCAATTGCACTGGACATGCGAACCATAGCTTCTGAACCCTTGTCGGCTGCAGCGGTTGCTGTATCGGCGAGGCCCTTGGCTTCGTTTGCATTGCCGGCGTTCTGCTTGGTCATTGAAGCCATCTCTTCGATTGAAGATGTTACTTCTTCGATGGCCGCGGCCTGCTCGGAAGCACCCTGTGCCAATGACTGGCTGGCGGATGATACCTGCGTTGAGGCAGAAGCTACCTGCGTGGAACCTTCAGACAGACCAGCGATGATGCGGTTGATCGGAATGGTGATCGAGCGGGTAATCACTATTCCCAACACAGTAGAGATCAATACCCCCGCAGCCAGCAGGATCCACTCCACTGTGGTAAGAACCGCAGTAGCTTTTTTTCCTGCTTTCATGTCACTAGCCAGAAGCTGTTGCTGTGAGACGACCATCTCGTCAAGGATTACTTTGATGGCGAACGCCGTCGGCGCAGCCTTGGTACCCAACCAAGTGTTGGCGAGGTTCCATTCAGAGCCGCCGCGAATCTCAAACATCCTTTTCGGGAGCGTCTCGAATATCCCCCTGGCCTTAGTGAACGATTCAAAAGTCTCTCGCTGCTGGGGCGACAGAAGTTCTGCATTTGCAGTTAGATCGGCGAATCTCACGATATTCTTTGCCCACAACGTATTAAACTTACTCTTGAATTTCGGATCACCGGACAGGAGAAACGCCCTGATGTTCGCCAGGCTCAGGCCAGTGGTACCGCGAACATCCGCCATCATACCCAAAAGAGCTTTTCGCTCTGCCGTTGCATCCAGATCTGCCTCCAAGTCGATCATCTTGGTGATATTGGCCACAAGGATCTGTGCTTGGGGTGCTGCCTCTTCTAAAAGGATTTTCAGCGCCGGAGTATTGTCTATGGTCTGAGCAATATCCTCAATCTCCTGCTGATACTGCTTGAACTCTCCCAATTTTACCTCCATTGCTTTTAGAGATGCAACGTTTTTTGGGTTGGTCCAGCTCATTGACAACTCATTCATTTTCGCCAAGGATAACTCGATCTCATCGGACCAGGCGGTCTGGCGTTCCTGGCGGAACTTGTCATTGCCCAGAATGATCCACCCACGCAGCGCTGCCAGTGAATGATTTATTCCGTTTAATATCTCGAGACTTGACTGTGCCGTCGGCACTCGCAAGTCGACAATGCGGGTGGTAATCGAGCTTGTTCTGGCTACCTGCACAAGCGTTGTTCCAACTGCTACAACAAGTACCAGTGTGATCAAAACATACCCGGTGACAATCTTCGTACGGAGTTTCATGTTCTTAAACATTGCAATAACCTCTCACTTTTTCCCGGCGAACTCTTAAGTCGCCGGTTGCTTGTTTTGGAAGATGCCCACAAGGCATCTCCCGCTGTTAATTTGCTAAATGCACTTTTTACAAATTCCCTCGGCGCGCGCACTGGGCACCAGATTACTACACGGCTTTCTTTGGGAAACGCCCCCTAGGCATTACAATGCATTTGATTTGTTGCCGCGTTTAAGGGGGAATTTCCTTCTAACGAACTATAATTAGCCGAAATCGCTATCGAAACCGGCCTATAAGCTCACAGGGGAAAAAAAAGGGAAGAAAGTGCAGGATTGATCGCTAATTACAATCTTTGATTTCAAAGTCTTAAACATTTTTCCCACTCCCGATGAATTTACGGTGCTTCTCCTAATCAGTTGCAACAGTTTGGACTGAGTGGGAAGTCACCTTGGCGTTGTGTCTGTGAAAGCGATTTTAACTTTAATATTCAATTTTCGATCTATTCTCTCCGGCACTAAATTGCCGGTTGCCTTGGATTGGCTCTACTAATCTTCGACCATCGAATAGAGGATAATAAGTACTACTTAAAATTAAATAGCTAAGATCAAATGGTGGCAGTCACCATTTATGTATTACGTAGGCACCCAACAGCCAAGGCTGCGCGCGCAAAAGTGGTTTTGTATTTAGGCCTCTCCCTTAAATCTCAAAAAAAATACGCGCGAGTATTCTCCGGCCCGGCCGGGGGTTGGGCCAGACCTACCAAGCCAAAGAACTCGTTTTGCGCGCGCAGATGCGGTCACACGTCCAAAAGTGGGTACGTTTTTTGACATCTGAATAAGTGCGACACGTTTCACCAATCACTGCTTCATTGAAAAACCCCGAAGAACTACGAAGAACTTCCAAAAGAATCGAATTCGATTGAAAAACTCGCGCAAAGCATCAAAGAAATCGCAAGACTATCGAAGAAAATCGAAGAAAAACCAAGCGAAAGCCACTATAAAAGCCTTTAAATAAAGGCGGAAGTGAGTTTTGAGCGGGTATGGTGAAATGTTTGAGACGTTCCGGCCGCTATTCGATCGCCCTCAATTCACGCAGCGTCAATGCATCGTCGGGACCACTGCCGGCCTGCATGTAGGAATCGGCGCGGGCCTGGACATCATCCATGGCCGACTGGATCACGCTAGCGAATTCGCGCTTGTCGGACTTGGACAGATCGGCCGGCGCGTAAAACGGTTTGCCGACAACATACCAAACGCGGGTGAACAAAAGTGGGATGTCAATTTTCATATCATTTGGCCCAAGGGATACAAGTGCCTTCGAGGCAATGCCGCACGGAATGATCGGGCTGCGAGATTGCGAGGCCACCCACGCAACGCCGGGCGAAGCGACAGTCCGCCGCGGGCCGATCGGGCCATCGAGTGGAATACCAATGTGCTGGGATTGCAATACACGCAGCATTTTACGCATCGCCGACCGGCCGCCGCGGTTTTTTCCGCCGTGGTCGGATGAGCCGCGAATCGCATGGCCGCCAAGACGCTGGAGAATCTCATCGACTATCTTTCCGTCCGAACTTAGCGAAATCAGGGGCACTACCTGGGTGCTGTGGGTGTACGCCGTCAGCAGAAGCGATTCATGCCAAAAGGTGTAAATCGCAGGGGTTTTCATCCGCTGGGGGACGGAATCAAGATCGTCAATGGCGAACCGGTATCGCAACGATCCGCCAATAGTGCGGATGGTTCCGGCGACAATTCTGGCAGCAATTGACATCGGCGAATGTTCCTTTCGGTCGGCCCACATTACGAAAGCTTACATGCTACACATCTTGTGCGCGATAGACAAGGCACCTCGCCGATAGGGGACATAGAGACCGGAAATCAGAGCCGAATTCACTAGGGGTATTCTAATTTCTGTGATACAATCTGCCACGGTTGCATTCGATTGCAACTAGCTATTAACTGATTAGCTGGCAAGGCTCTTGTGTAGTTTCACAAGTAGCAAAAGTGCATATTCAAATGGAGCGGATCTGATGAAGGCTGTAAGTAATATTGTATTCGTTGCGATTGGTTTGGTGTTGGTTTTAACCCCGGCCGCAGTAGCCTCCCAAGGGACATACCCGATCGCCTGGACAGCCCAGATCGGCACGCCGGTTGACGACCGGAGCTTCTCCGTTGCCGTGGATGGTTCCGACAATGTATATATCACCGGCGATACTTTTGGCAGCCTCAATGGGTCCAATGCGGGAAACTGGGACGCCTTCCTGGTTAAGTACGATAGCTCGGGCAATGAGCTCTGGTCGCGTCAGATCGGTACGTCGGCTAATGACTTCAGCAGGTCCGTGACTGTGGGCGCTTCCGGCAATGTATATATCACCGGCGCGACCAGTGGCGATCTCGGCGGGAACAATGCAGGCGGCCTTGACGCTTTCCTGACCAAATTCGATAGCTCTGGCAATGAGCTCTGGACGCAACAGATCGGCTCGCCGAATACCGATATCAGTAGCTCCGTGGCAGTGGACGGTTCGGGCAATGTATATATCACCGGCTTCGGCGGCCACCTCGACGGGACCAGCGGTGCCGGCTATGACATCTTCCTGGTTAAGTACGATAGCTCTGGTAACCTGCTCTGGTCGAAAGAGAACAACTCGAACCTTAGTGACTACAGCCAATCCGTTGCCATCGACGGTACCGGCAATGCATATATTACCGGCTACACGAAAGGCGACCTTGCCGGGGATAATGCTGGCGACGACGACGCCGTCCTGTTCAAGTACGATAGTTTGGGCAATGAGCTCTGGTCGAAACAAATTGGAACGTCGGGTGAAGACCAAGCCCACGCCGTAGCCGTGGACACTTCCGGTAATGTCTATATCAGCGGACATAGCAATGGCGATCTCGGCGGGACCAATACGAGCAACAACTATGACGCATTCCTGTTTAAGTACGACAGCTCTGGCAATCTGATTTGGTCGCGTCTGACTGGCTCGTCGAGTAGTGAGTTCAGCAGGTCCGTTGCCATCGACGCTTCCGGCAATGTATATATCAGCGGCCAGACCTTTGGCAGCCTCGGCGGGACCAATGCGGGACAGTACGACGCCTTCCTGATTAAGTTCGATAGCTCGGGCAACGAGCTCTGGTCGCAACAGATCGGCACGCCGAGACCCGATGAAAGTCGGTCCGTTGCTGTGGATATCCTCGGCAATGCCTATATCAGCGGCTGGACCGAAGACAGCCTCGGCGGGCCAAACGCCGGCGGCCAGGACGCCTTCCTGGTCAAGTACGCCGCCCCCGAACCGAACGGGCAGATCCGCGGAACGGTCTGGGACGACATCGACGGCAATGGCCAAAGGGATGCCGGAGAGCCTGGCCTGGCTGGATGGACGGTCTATTTGGACATCGATCAAGACGGGCTGCTCGATACCTCCGAGCCGGCCGTGATCACATCTGCCGACGGCACCTATACATTTAGCGGGCTGACCGCTGGAACCTATGACGTCAGGGAAGTCCTGCCGCCGGGCTGGCAGATGACCTACCCGCGCGGGGCATCGATAGATATGCCCACGGCTGCGGTTGCCAGCATTAATGACAGCCCCATCGACGGGCTCGGTGACAGCTTCAATACGACCGACAGCCTGCTGCGACAGATCGACCCGGATAGGGGGACGCCTTCTAAGGAAGATCGCGCGATCGTCGAGGTGGACGTATCCTCCCTGGCCGGAGCCGATCTGGCTAGCGCCACGCTGAACTTCACGCTCGCGATCAACAACCACGGCGGAGACGAGCGGGAGTTCCACGTCTTGGCATATCCCGGCAACGGGACCGCCGAGTTGGGTGACTTCTCCCGGCCGGGCATTCTGATAGGCGACGTGGTACTTACGACCACTGGGACAGCCTACGCGATGGACGTTCGCTCGGCCATCGAGTTACTGCTCGCCGGCGGAGCCGATTCGATCGGCTTTAGATTCGACCCGATCGGCGGGTACGTGTTCCCCTGCCTGGTTCGTGACGTATCGCTGGCGGTTTCGACAGTGGAAACCTCGCATACGGTGGTGCTTGGCGATAACACCTCGACGGTGGTTCTGGACTTCGAGGAACTCTCCGGCCCAGGAGAGTTGGATTCCTACGAACGCGACGGGATGCACATCACGACGACGGCGCCCATGTCGAACAAGTTTCGTCTGTACAGTCCGGGTGATAACAAATGGGCTGGCTCGCGCGGCCTGTCATCGGTGTGGACCCCCGTTGATGTCATCTTGACGCAGACCGACGGCACGGCGTTCACACTGTCGTCTATCGACCTGGCCAACCCATTCCCGGCCATCCCGACCTGGTCCTCTCTGACACTCGTAGGTACCCGGGCCGACGGCACTGAAGTGACCGAAACGCTCTCCGGCTGGGAAGGCAATTTCCAGACGTTCCCGCTGACGCAGATGACGGATGTCGTATCCGTCCACTATAGAGACACAGGGGCCTTCGAGCAGTTCGACCAGATCGACAACCTGGTGATCGTAAGAGGTGCCCCGGCCGTGGTAGACGGGATCGACTTCGGCAACATCACAACAGCCAACGAAGTCGTCGGCCGGCATATCGTCTATCACGAGTCGAGTTGGAATGATTACTTCCCCCGGGCCTCCGACAGGGATTTAGGTGCTATCGCACCGGATAAGACCGCCTTACTGCCCGGCCAGACTGCTTCCTTCGCTAACTACACAAGCTTTACCCAAGGTATTAACCTGATTTTGGTTGAGTTCGACGCAGCCGCAGATGCGGACGTGAGCCCCAATGACTTCACCTTCAAGGTCGGCAATGACAGCAACCCCGCCGGCTGGGCCGTGGCACCAGACCCGTGGTATGCAATAGACTTGACAATCTATACGCCCACCGGGCCGCGCTATTTCGTGGCGATCAGGTGGCAAAACGAGTTGATCAGGAATCAGTGGCTACAGGTAACGGTCAAGGCGACGGCCAGGACCGGACTGGCTGAACCGGACGTATTCTACTTCGGCAATGCCATCGGCGAGACTGGCAACTCATCGTTCGAGGCGAAGGTTTCGCCCGCTGACGCGATCGTCGTGCGCAACAACCCGCACTCGGCGACGGTTAACCCGGCCGGCATTGATGACAACTGCGATTTCAACCGCGACAAGAAGGTCGGCCCGACCGACAGCATCATCTGCCGCAACAACGGGACGAATTCATCGACGGCACTGCAATTGATAACTGTGCCGTAGATATTAGCACAGAAAGATGAACACGCCCGACAGGACTCGAACCTGTAACCTGCGGTTTAGAAGACCGCTGCTCTGTCCGGTTGAGCTACGGGCGCTTGTTGTTGATGGCGAATCAACCGAGTGAATCTATCTGCGCAACGCCATTTGGTCAAGGATATCTGCAATCGGTCATCGGATTACTACCTGTAACTTGGTATTCATTATCATTCATTGTAAAAGTCGCTGGCATTTACCAAGTTGTTCAACGTTAGCTTAAATGGCAGTGAATTTGTACTGCATACTAAGGTTGGGTTTTCGGTGAGCAGGCCAGTGATATGGCGGAAACATCTGATCTGCGGTATAATCAATTCCGCTTCAGCCACCGACGTGGCCGGGCAAGCCCATCCGATAATTTCATGTCGAATTAAAAGAATGCTTGTTGGCTAAGTCTCTCAATTAGAAGGTGAAGACCTTGGAGATAATTGACTCTCATATTCACCCGCCATTAAGCGACGGTAGCAACTTCAACTGGTTTCCAGAATCGCTGGCCATCGGTTCGCCGAATGAATTTATCGGCTATCTAAAGGATGCTGGGATAATCCGCTGCTGCGGAGCGGTTATAGCCCGGCCCAAAGGAGATGACGACTCGGCTAACATCGCAAGGATGAATCAGTCTGCCCTTGAGTTCGGCCATAAAGTCGGCGACTTCTATATGCCTGGTTTTCAGTTGGATCTGACCGATCCAGATAAGGCATGTTCTGACCTGGATTATTACTATCACAAAGAAGGCGTTCGCTGGATTGGTGAGATGTTCATCCAGTCATTAAATCAAAACTCCCTGATTGCAGCAGGATCTTTCGAAGTTTATGACCTGGCCCAAAACCTGGGCATCCCGGTAAGTATTCACAACAGCCGGATGAACATTATCAGCCAAATTTGCAATGAATTTCCGCGTCTGAATTTTGTTCTCTCACATATTGAGGTGAGTCATGGAGATCTAATGGCCTGGCTGGATTTTGTACGCCAGCATACTAATATTTATATCGATCCAGCACCCAGCATTACCAGCCGGTTTGGACTGATTAAAAAGATTGTACAAGAGGTTGGTGCCCACAAGGTTATCTTTGGCAGCGGTTTTCCAATTCGATGCCCCAAAACCGCGGTGGCCAGTTACCTGGGCTCCGGCCTCAATGACCTGCAACTCGAGTCGGTTTTGAGCCTCAACTTCAAGCAACTGACCGGGCTGAATTAACTATTCATTTCCTGCGGCTTTTAACCAAACTTTCGGCTTGGGATTTCAACTCACTGAAGACGCCACTAGGATAGTTGTAAAAAAAACGCTCAAAACAACTCAAAAGACAAAAGTTTTAATCTGGAAACCCTTAATCGATATTACTTTTAAAAAGATACCAAGTAGTAAACAGACTAAAAACGATTTTAAACTGCCCATAATAAAGGGAAATTTAAAGGCAGAAAACTACAAGCCTGTTTATTCATAAATCCAGATCAGCTAGTACACATATTTCGGCTTTTTAGCGGTATAGTGCTCGAATTCCCCTCAGCAATAACTGCTTGACCAATTCTATTTCTGTGCTAGTTTGTATGCAGGTCACTTTTTCAGGGTTCATTGTCAAGTCAATGCAATCTATGCAGTAGCAGTACCTTTTTAGGAAAAGGTGGCCGGGTATTGGTTCGCAGTATCTTTTAATCCATCAGGTGAGTCGTAGGAAGGATTCCTGCGCGACTACTTTGTGGATGGTTTGATCTGCGGCAATTCTATAGCAGTTGTATTAGGGCCTCTGGCCACGGAGTTATGACGAGCTATGAAGTTCTCTATTGTTGAGCTGATATTATCTATTTTGCAACGTCTCGGCTGCAGATCAGGCCGGGCGATCAATTCTTGTACACCTTCGCAATATTGTTTTGCGATTTACCATATCCATTTCAGTAAAGCCAAATTTGGTCTGTCTTATTACGGACCAAGTCCAATTTCTAAGGAGTCTGTTCATGAACTCTCCAGGTAAAAAACTCACACTATTAGCGATCATTGTTGCTATGGCAGGGACTGCTGTCTTGGCTGCGACGTACACGATCGATTCCAATCAGGCCATTCCGTTGCCTGAGAAGGCCAAGTACAA
>SDBS01006986.1_pt1 | contig 10982 bp, 11 predicted proteins | sample 2277091 | NCBI WGS metagenome assembly SDBS01 (sample SAMN10404972, study PRJNA504765) | marine sediment metagenome | isolation source: marine sediment core GS10_PC15, 163 cmbsf | place: Arctic Ocean: Southern Knipovich Ridge | collected 2010 | reverse complement strand
GTAAACTCCGAGGACAACCGCATTAGAGGAGGTAGATTCAAGATCAGATGCGAAAACGATCGCATGCCCACTGGGTGACCAGGATGGATCAACGTAGATAGCCGCTGCCTCTGTGAGGTTCTTCGGTTCACCTACACATTGATCGATTTGTTGGGTGCAGTAGACATCGATCCTGTAAATATCACCGTATTCAACCAGAACCAGCTTGCCGACCCCGACAAGCTCTTCGGGCGGGATTTCAGTTGTAGGTTCCTTTGCAGTCGCAGTTGGTGAAGCTGGAGTAAGCCCTGCCGTTTGGGTGGCTATGATCGGTTGCGGGTCAGATTCTATCGAAACGTCTCCGGTAACGCGACACGCGACCGACAGGCAGAATGTGAGTAAAATAATCCCGGGCAGGACCTCTTTCATCGCTACAGAACGTCTATTGAGACTCATTGGGCATCTGCCTCCCGCTATTGTGTTAACCAGCTATATATTCGCGAATAAGGGCATATAGAGTCTCATCTGAAATGTATCACTCCAGCCCACTCGATTCCTCACTTACGACCCATACTGGGTCTGAATACCTCCAGTATGTTGTAGTCTTGAGACGCAGCTTTTAACGACTGATCGAATTTATCCCAAGGATAATACTCTACCTGGTTGTTGAATGGGTTGTTTATGCGTACCCAGTTGAATACAGAGTCGGCTTGTGGGCGCCAAGGGCTGGAGAGGCTCGTTATGACTACCCAGTGGCGTGCCACATTTCTCGCGAAGTCCTAATTCCCTAGGTTCCATCCCTCGACCCAGTCGCCGCCAGCTTTCTCAAGGGTTCTGTGAACATCGAGCAACGTGCCTTCCTCGAGGCATCTTCCATTTTGACACCCTATGTTCCGGTGCGTGAGAACTATGATCATGGCTATCAGGAAATGGCTTCGCTGCAAGGAAGAGCAAATTGATCCTTTGGATGATTGTGGCGTAAGTGAATAGAAGAAATCCGACATAGAATGCCGATTTCCACCTATATCCCTGTAATTGATCGCTGTCTATTTTATTTTCAGTTCGAAGGAGGCACAGGATAGAAGACCAAATAGAGTCAGCCAATAACCCCACAAAGGAGGCCAATTTGCTCTTGTAAGATATACTAACGGAATGTACAAAAGAATGAAAAAACCGACAATCAACATGAATTTCGTCACCTTACTACGTTCAAATCGTTTTTGAATGACCATAGCAGTAATAATCACGATGTATGTCAAAATCGCAATACCACCAAATCCGACTAAGAGTATTGGAATGTCCAACCACGTAAATGAAAAATTAGAGATAAATACTCCCGCACTGAAGTTAAATATGACCCTCCAGCCTGGCAATGTAACTTGCTGGCCGATTGGGAAACTTGAGTGGGGATAGACCCAAGGTAAAAGGAGCCCACTAGCTATTAATATAATGTTTATTACGTGCCAATATACAACTTGATAAACCTTCATAGTAGACTCACTTTCAATTTGTCCATAGCACATTAAGCATTGGACCTTATCGATCACAATCCCCGAATTCCCTTATTCACCATCATCTAGAATATCACTCTTATGTCCAACGAAGAACATCAAAGAGAACAAACAGGCGAAATCATTGATATCAAGTGCTCGATACGAGATTTATCATAAAACTACAAGAGAGTTTGCACCTATAGTTGATGTTCATGGCACTCCAGCTGGAATACTAAATGGATAGCTTGATCCTAAAATGTTATCCAAGTAGTTGATTATTTCAGCAAACCGACGTAGCCAAGACATCTCTAATCTACCACTCTCTTGCTGACTTCGGACATATTGGCTTGCATGTCTCTCCATCCCATACTCGTGTTTGGAGAGCCAATCGAAGGAACTCACATCTCCCGGCAATCCAAGCACGAAAACATGACTACTGGCAACATATTCTTGCCATGCATGAACTCCTTCATGAATCATGGTCGCTGCAACATCGTCAGGATCGAAGCTCCAATCAGTAAAAGCGAGATCGGTGATATAGACACTAAAATCCATGTTTCGAGCATGGACCATGTTTTGAGGTGCCCAAAAATTACATGCGAGTGTTGAGATCTCGATTATTGTTGGGTCTAGGTATTTTGGCCAGTTAACCTCCCAGAACCACAAATTAACCCCCCATGTGCGACCACCTTCGATAGCTCCACTAGTATGGAGAGCAAGACGGTATCGATATCCTGTAGGAAGGCGGATATTAAACTCTTGTTGAAGTACATCTAGAGCTTCGGATGGCGAGTAATGATACATGGATTCGAGGATCTCAGGAGATAGTTCACCACCATTGTCCAATATCCAGAGTGCCATGCAGAGATCTTCATCAAGACGCCCCTCACACCACCATGGGTCATGTCCTGAGGGGTCAGTCAAGGTTATTGGATTATCATATACATACAGCCAAGCGTTGTACGACATCGGCTGATTGGTATCCCCCTCCCACGTATCCTGATTGATGAATCGGCCTTGGGTTGGGGCGTAATACCTCGCCCTGAGGTACGTGAGCCCGGTCGCATCTCCCCACTCACTTGCAAACCCATACACAGATGTCGTGATGCTGCTTGCTTCAAGCTCGTCCCCAAAGGGTTCAAAACCCCGCGCCTGGGCTAGTATGCCACTCCCATCCACCAGCTGCCGCACGCTCCCCAGCGCATCGGGCAGATGATACTGCCACCCGCCCGGCTGAAGCTCCCCGATCCGATTCACACCATAGAGATAGTCGTTCGTGCCATCCGAGAGCACCTGGGTTAGATTGCCAACCACATCCAAGGTGTAGCTGGTGAGAACGCTGTTCGCGGTCTGGGTCAACCGATCGCCCAACCCGTTATATGTATAGGAGTAGGTATCTGTGCCCTGAATAACAGAACTCAGCCGATTGGTGCGATCATAGGTATAGGTACTCACCCCATCGGATAGCAGGTTGCCGTTGTTATCCCAGGTTAAGGTCACACCATCAACGTCGATCAGTCGATTGGCGTCATCGTAGAGATAGGTATTACTGGCCTCGTGAGTATCCTGCGTCAGGCGGTTCCCCACTGCGTCGTAGGTATAGTGGAAGAATTCACCCGTGTCGTAGTCGGCGGCGGTGAGGCGGTAGAGCGGATCGTAGTCGTAGGTGATCGTTACCGGTTCGCCGAAGGAAAGCGTCTCGAACAAACCAAGATCAATAGCTTCCATCCCGGATTCGGATGGGGATGGTTCTACAGATGGTGTTGTAGTGATCTCGGGTGTAGGTGTAGGGCTGACTATGGGCGCCTCGCTCGACGTTGCCGTGACTGTTGCTGGAATCGCTGTTGCGGTCGGTGACAGCGGCGTCCCGGTTGGCGAGGCAGAAGCTGGTGGGGTTGCTTGCTGCAGCGGCTGATTTGCGAGATAAGAACTGGACTCTCTCCAAGGATGAAGGATGATCTGAATCACGCTGCCCAGCCACCCAAGGACGCCATTTTGCTCTTCCGAATGAGCTGCTGCTGCAAAGCGAGTCGAGGGTTCAATAGGATGGTATCCGACTCCTATGGAAGTTGCCTCAAGCGTGCCCTCCCCCTCAATCGCCAGCCAACTGACCTTTTCTTTAGTGTGTTTCATTTCCGAGTCGAAGGTGGTGTCTTCCTCGATCATAACTTCAACGCTCGAAGCCCCCAGGGACCGATACCGCAGGTGCGAGCTGTCGTCTTCATCGTAAGTGTACAGCGCAGCGATTAAGCGCGGTGCAGAGGAGAACGCGGGGCTGAATCTTACCTTGAACCATCTGTGCGTGACCCTCGGGGGTCACCCCGGACTGATAGCTGTGCCCGGACCAGGTACCGCCGGCTGATTCGATCGCCACCCAGCCGATCGTCTCGCTGCCGTGACCGGTGTCGGACGACTCTTCTTCCTCCAATGCCGCCTGGAAGCTGTTCGCATCGACATTCTGCTGACGCGTACCAACAAAGCTCGGATCGCTATTTGTCTGCACCTGGCTGAATACAGCCGGTGCGTCAGCAAACCCAGCGCTGAGCGTGACCGTCTCCCACTGATTACTGATCAGTTTCCCCACTGTGGCGGTGGTAGTGACCTTCCCCACCTCAAGTAGTGTGCCGTCCGAAAGCTCCCAACCCCCCGTTTCTGGCACGACGTAGCTCACCGTTTCTGTGCTGTCGTGAGTTCCGTCCAGATCGGGGGCTTCGTGCACGAAAAACGTAAAGCGGTCGGCTTGCACATCGGTGATACGCACCAGTGAGGGATCGCTGTCGTTAATGGAGAGCGGCCTCGCCAGGACGACGGGATCGGTGTAGCTGCCGCTGAAAAGCCCGGCTGAGCTTTTGAGTTTGAGCCGCTCGAGTTTGTATTACCAACCCAAAGCTCCCTCGACCCAGGAAGTGCAAGCCAAGCGGCGCATCGACGAAATCTACACCGCACATCCTTTTCTGGGTTCGCGCAAGATCACGGTCCTGCTGCGGAACGAGATGCGCATTTCGCGGCCGACCGTGCAGCACTACATGCGCAAGATGGGGATTACGGCTATTTATCCGGCTCCCAGGCTCAGCCAACCTCATCCGGATCATACGATCTACCCCTATCTGCTGCGGAACCTGGTGATCGAACGCCCCAACCAGATTTGGGACCTGGACTATTACTTTCATCCGCCTGTGGGGTGGTTGGCTTTATCTGGTGGCTGTTCTGGATTGGTTCTCGCGGTTTGTGGTCAGCTGGGAGCTGAGTCAGAGCCTGGAGATCGATTTCGTCTTGTCGGCGATCGACCGCGCCCTACTGCAGGCTGCCCCGGAAATATGCAACACCGATCAGGGCAGTCAATTCACCAGCCTGCGCTTTACAGAAAAGCTTCTGGCGGCTGGTGTCCAGATCAGCATGGATGGCCGCGGCCGCGTGATGGACAACATCTTCACGGAACGGCTCTGGCGCAGCGTCAAATACGAGGAGGTCTATCTGCATGATTATGGCAGCCCCCGCGAGGCTCAGCAGAACCTGGGGCGCTATTTCAACTTCTACAACTTCGACCGACCGCACCAGGCACTGGATTACCGTACTCCTGCCGACCTTTATAACCAGGACTGTCCAGTGCCATCTAATCTCATCAGAACAAAGGAGGAGTCCACCTTATTATGAGACGTTTTCGTGTCTAAAGACTCTTGTCCACTTAATTCGAGTAGGTTTATTACAGCATATTTGTTCTTCGGATCTTAATGAATCGTCAATACCTATTATTTGACCTCGAGCCAAAAGGCCAAGCCCTCGCTGTCCGCAATCTTCCTCTCATTGTCACCCTTAGAATTTATTACAAAAACGTCCGTGCCTCTTTCAAAAGCGACTAGGTCCCCGCTTGGTGACCACAGTGGACGGTCGCCCTCAATCACCTTGTTTCCAAGAAACTTCACATCACCTCTTGGAAAGTCGATTAAACAAATCCCATTAGCTCCCGTTCTTGCGTGACAACTGCTTACAAGTCTCTTGCCATTTGGAGTCCACGAGGGCCAATCATAATCAGTTGTCGGATCATGTGTTAGCTTAATCAATTGGCCGACCTCACAAACAGAGTTGCTGTCTGTACAGGAAATTTCGGTAGCGAAGATGTCGTGAGAACTATCTATACGATCAGATGTTGAGATGAAAACTATCCAATTATCGATGGGAGACCATGAAGGTGCAGATGCGTCGATGCTCAGATCATCTAATTCAACATATGACATTCGTTCAAGTTCAATAATCACAAGTTGCTCTGCATTGTCATCTGTGGCATGTAGACTACTTACAATAATTTTTCCTCCATCCGGGGACCATGATGGAAAGAGGCGCAACATATCAAACGGCTCGTATATTGATAATTCATAGTCATCGGTGGTTAGGAAACCGAGAAGACCTCCTGGTGCAACAAAAGAAATGACTGAATTATTGGGACTCAAACTCGGCTCGTAAAAATCGCCTGATGCCAGTTTGCCAATTAAATCTCCCTCTCTAGAGCGGATAAGGAGACCGTCGTCTGAAATTGTCACGATGTACATACCGATTGGTAGCTCGTCGATTTTTGTTATTCCAGGCCCATATCGGTACATCTCAGCTAGTGACTCGACCGGATCGAAGATTGATGGAGGAGTCGTTGGTGAAACTATGGACATCGGCAGTGAGGTCGGAGCAGGTGCGTCTGTTACGTCCTCTGTCCGACTAATTTCAGGCAGTTTTGCCGGTGAAAAGGTAGGACTTGGTGCCGGAGGCTGGTTGGATCTAACCGAGCAACCAACGCTCACAATGCCAGTCATTAAACTCATCAAATACAAGATGATCCGGCACGATTTGAGTTTATACACAATCATCCTCCACCGGAAGACACTAGATGGCAAATTTCGATATTGACATTATTTTCTTGACAGTATTATGAATTCCCTATTTGCCCCTGTCTTATATCGCCAGTTCTTATAAAAATACGGGGCAGAATAATACTCCTCGCGGTTGTCATAAGGGTTAAAGATACGGATCCACTGCCACGGCTTTCCCCGTCCCCATTCTTGTGTTAATCCCGTGATTCCAACCCAATGGTACATATTCGTGTTCCAAAGCCTACCGTGCGATATTTCGATATTTACTCCTGCAATAATTCGATTCCTCGACCTTAGAATGTCTTTAACAAACTTAAATGCGCCTTCTTGTTTACTAATGCTGGGCGAGTAGATATACCAATAATCCTCTAGAGTAATCTCCCATTGATAATAGTAACGAGTAAGATAGGCATCAGCATTCCAATTCGGGATATTGTCATTGACAAGTCTTATGATTTGTTTCGAACTCAAACCCTCACCTACAGAATTGATTATGTTCTTCTTGATGTAATTATAAAAATCATTCGCAGTTGAATGTCCTCCTGCACCGGCTGTTAGAACCCACAACGCAACAACTCCGCACGAATTTGGACCAACGGTGCCTTGTGAGTTCTGAGTCCCGGGTGGTACTACATCTGAGCTTGGGATGTTAGGATTTCCATAGTGTGGTCCCATAATCCTAGCAACACCTACTGATATCGCTGGATTCCAATGAACTCCACTTGGTAATTTTCTGGATGGATCATGTCGACCAGTACCCTCTTCTTGCATTCTCTTCTGTAATTCTTCTTCAGTCTTTCTGTATTCATCTTGTTTATATTCTTGCCAATCCCTGCAAGCGAAAGAATCATCATCCGGTAATGAAACAAGACATAATCCAGATGGATCAGTCAAGGTGGAAGGATTGGAATTTACATAAACCCAAGCGTTATAGGAAGCCGGCACATAAATGTCCCCCCCCCCCACATATCCCGGCTTAAGAACCTCCCCTGCCACGAACACTTATCTTAACCAAGATTATTCACTTTCTTCAGGTTTTTCAAGTCAGCGCCTCCTGAAAGTAGAATGTTGGATACCAGTCCAAACCAATCTACTTCACAGGAGGCAAAGTCGTGTTAACCGAGATCAATTGTTTCATCAACTGGCAACGACGCCGCAACACCACTGCCCGCACCTGGCGCGATTACAGTTATGACCTCAAGCAATTTGTGGCAGTTGTCGGGGACCAACCACCGGGATCAGTGACCTTTCAGGATGTTGATCAATTTATAACACTCCAGGCATCTCGCGGCTACAAACCTTCCACAATCAATCGCCGCCTGGCAGCTATCTCATCCCTGTATGCCTTTCTGTCCGACGAAGATCCCACCCTGATGTGCCCAGTATTACCACATAGGCACAGCCTGCGAGAACCTCAACGCTTGCCACGACCAGTACTTCAAGCTGATCTGGAAAAGTTCTTTGCCGTAGTCAGCAATGCTCGTGATCGGGCGATCTTTATTCTGATGTTAAGGTGCGGGTTGCGTATCTCTGAAGTGACTCAATTAAAATTGACGGACTTATTCCTCAAGGAAGAACATCCACGCCTGGTCGCCACTGGCAAGGGCGGAAAAGAACGCTCAGTTTATCTCTCACCTCAAGCCGAGCGAACTTTACTGGCCTACCTTTTTGAACGCTCACAAGCTGCTTGCAATTACGTTTTCCTCAGCTACCGCAATAAGGGCTTATCAACCACTGCCGTTCATAAAAGGCTGATGCTTTATCGGTCTTTAGCAGGAGTACACCTCACCGCCCATAGACTCCGCCATACTTTTGCCAACGACCTGGTAAATGCTGATGTTCCGGTTACAAGCATCCAGAAACTGCTGGGCCATACCTGGCTGGAAACAACCCAAACATATGTGGCAGCCAATGACAAACAAGTCAAGGATGATTACTATGCAGCCTGTCAAAAACTGGAGGGTTGGCAATGAGCGAATTAGTCATCAATAATCAATCTGCCACTGATCGTTTCGATCATGCATTCCTCCACGCTCGGAAAAAACCTCCCACTTCGTTTCCCTACGTTCCATTGCTGAGTTCAACCTGGCCACAAGAAAACAAAAAAGTGCTGAAGCAATATCAGGATTGGCTGTACGGCGGCGGAACAGGTCCAAACATGGTTGAGATGATCTATGTCCCTACAGCCGGATACACCCTGGGACTGAACCCAAAACCATATCATGAATGGGATCTGAAAAGCGAATTTGACCTCAGCCTTGATTATATCAACGCCCGCGGCTTGAGTGCTATCTCAACAAAAATCCGGCGTAATGCTTTGGAGAAGTTCCGGAAGTTCCTACACCAGCTGCGGGGAGAGTATGTAGTAATCTATAAACCGATCGACTACGAGCGGTACTGTACAGGTTTGCCAGATTGGCTGGTTGAGCAGCTAAAGCGCTACCAACACATTCGCCAGGTCAATTGGCGCCCTGCCCGAATTCATCAGCAAACTATGCGCTTCTGGGGCAGTCATACAAAGATATGGCGCTGGTTATTCACACACTATCCCATTCAAGAGATCCCTGATATCAAACGCCAGCATATCCTGGATTATGTTGACTTCCGTCTAGAAGCCAATTACGCGGCCCGCAGCATCAATCAGGAGCTGCGCAGCTTTCGTTCTTTTCTGCTATTCCTCCAGGATCAAGAATACCGTGTAACTCAGGCTATCTTACGTGTGCCCAGCCTCAAGGAACCGGATCATCTGCCACGTTTTCTTTCAGATGATCAGATTTGCCGGATACGTGATGATCTGGAAAGTCGTGTCTCCCAAGCTCAATCCTCTGCTCATCTCCGTGATGCCCGCCTTGATCGGGCAGCTTTCTACCTGCTCTGGCAGGGTGGGCTGCGGCTCGGCGAAGTCGAGGAACTTCGACTGGACGATCTGGATCTGCCAGGGTTCAAGCTGATGGTGCGCAGAGGTAAAGGTCAAAAAGATCGAACAGTATACCTGACTAATAAGGTTATCCATGCCCTGCAGGAGTATCTGGATGTCCGCGGACCAGGGCCAACAGACCATGTCTTTTTCTACCGCAACCATCCGGTTAGTAAAGACCTGATCGCTGCCCGCATCAGGGCTTCCGGGGAGCGAATAGGGGTAAAAGTTACCCCTCACCGTCTACGGCACACCTGCGCTACTCAGCTCTTGAATGCTGGCTGCCGGATCACATCGATCCAAAAACTTCTTGGGCACAAACGCCTGGATACCACCATGATCTACGCTCAGGTGCATGACCAATCTGTTTCAGATGATTACTATAAGGCCATGACACGCATTGAAACAAGGCTTGACCTCTCAGTAGATTATGATGTGCCTAAGAATTTAAAAACGATCACACCTGCAGAACATAATCAAATCCTGGATATCGCCAATGATTTGATGAATCCTCAATTGGAAATTGAGACAAGGCTATATTTGGTCGGACAAATAAGCTCAATCCTGGACAATATAACGCTGGTATAGAATCATATTTGTCAGGTTTCTAATGTCATGTTGGATATTGACAACAGTCAATATTTGATATTTATGGATTGGTAGGTGGTGTTTTTATTGTGCCGATACATATTTCAATATTTTCACTGGAAGTGCTAGGAAAGCGAATTAAGAAAAATGCTTCTTTTCTACCAACAGTAATAAGCCTTAGATTGCCAACCCAAGGACCCTCATTCCTGTGCTCGTATTTTTGGCCAGGATAAAGACGCCCTTGATCAGTATTCACATAATATGGACCAATACTCAGATTAGCAGGAATCGGTACGGGCAGAATTTTTCCGCATGGCTTTTGGGATTTGATATATGCGTAACAGCCAAATATCAAAAATAATACGAGCGATGTAGAAATCATCACAATAATAAATACTTTCATCTTATTCACGTTACCGCCTTGTTATTCTCGTTCAAAGTGCCACCATTCATCAAGTGTGAAATCTGCATAATCGATATATAGCTCATGATATGGTCTAACCATGTAAAAATCGCTAGTGATATCATCAATTTCTCTGTCCCAAACCGATTCTTGATTCGAAAATCCAATGAAAATATCAACTGCTTGTCGTAGAACATGCTTAGAGATGGCAGGATTATCCGAATTAGGTAAGCGTCGTGGATCGCCTGCTGGGTAACCTTCCAACGCATATGAAGAAGATTTGATTCGCCAAACCCCAACCCAAGCGTAGAAGTCAGAATGATAGTAATCTGTTGGTATCAGGTTTGCTGCATTCTGTTTTACCCTAAGTTCAAGCAACCATTGAGAAGCAATATTTAACCCGGGGCAATCAGGGAATATGTACTTCCACTCATCTCTAAACCATATTGTCCCATCCATATCTTTAGGAGTCTCTCTCAATTCATCAATTGAGATAAGATCGTGAATAATATGATAAGCTGTACTCACAAGGTGGGCAGTCCTTGGATTACGGTACCCTCCAGAAATATGCTCCTGATCTGGCATGTCCTCGTAAAACCCTGCTTCCTCTAATTCTGGAATCATTTTGCATACGTCATTTCTTACAAAGAAATAAACCCCGGATAACTGTTGCGAGGAAATACATTCCATTAGATCAGTATCGCTAAATACAGCAGGTGATTTTCCACTGGGATCAATGTAAT